>Ga0307374_10000072_pt1 | contig 164389 bp, 192 predicted proteins | sample OX3MG_FD_202532 | JGI IMG/M metagenome (GOLD analysis project Ga0307374, IMG submission 202532) | Soil microbial communities from Risofladan, Vaasa, Finland - OX-3 | ecosystem: Environmental > Terrestrial > Soil > Coastal area > Acid sulfate soil | place: Finland: Risofladan, Vaasa...
GGTGGCAGCAGGCCTGCAATGCCCAGGACCCCAACGAGGGGGCGGGGGTGGAATTGGCCCAGCAGGAGTGCGCGCGGCTGGAGCGGCAGTTGGCCGAGATTCCTGCGCGCCTGGAACGGCTGAAGAAGAGCGGATTGAAGCGGCGCTCGGTGACGGACGCGGACAGCCGGTTTCTGAAAGAGCGCAAGGGATTCACGTTGGGCTACACGGTGACGCTGGCGGCCAGCGAGGACCACCTGATCCTCGAACAGCGGGTCACGCAGGAAGCGGCGGACAACAACGCCTTGACGCCGGTGGTGGAAGCGGTCGAGGAGCGATGTCGCGAAACACCGAAGCAGGTGAGTGCCGACAGTGGCTTCTTCTCGCTGGAGAATCTGAGGAGCTTGGAAGCGCGGGGGATTGAAGGTTATGTGCCGGATTCGAATATGGCGCGCGAACTGAACGGCGGAGGGCGGCGGCGCCGTGGGGGTCGTCTGCATCATGCGGAGCACCGGCGCATGCGGCAGAGGTTGAGGAGCCCGGGCGGGCGCGCGGTCTATCAACGGCGCAAGGCGATCATCGAGCCGGTCTTCGGGACCTTGAAAGAACAACGCGGGATGCGACAATTCCGACGGCGCGGATTGGAGAAAGTGGGGGTCGAAATCGCCCTTGCTGCCACGGCCTACAACCTGACCCGCATGTGGATCAGGATCGGCCACGGGCAGGCTACCGCTTAAGACTCGGGCGCAAGCACCTGGACGGCTGCACGAACTAGAAAAACCCCAAAGCATCATCGCCCATGTTCTACGGCCTCGATTTCACTGCCAGGGAGTAAGTTGCCACACAGACTCTAAAGGCCACCCAGACGCTGCTTTGGCAAGTTAACTTCTTCTTCACCTAGCGGTGCGCCATGGACTGCTGTCGTGTCTTGTTTATGAGGACTCCCGAAGCCGATGTGGGTAGGGACTATAATCAGAGATGGTCGGCTTATATCCATCTGTGCAGTTCGGAGACCTTCGTCCAGCGCACCGATGTTATTTCCGTCTGATAGTTCTTGGACTGACCACAAGGATAAAGACAGAGGTGAACCATGGCACAACCGAAGAGAAAGGAATCACACCCGCGCGCCGTCGGGCACGACTCTATTGAGGGGACACTGAGTGGATCAGTACTCCAATTTAACCTAGCCAGCGAACTCGACCAACTGCACCGGGATGAATCATGGGTGCAACCCACAGGACGAAGTTCGAAGACGCTCGTAAAGTACCCGGATCTCCGCATTGTGCTGATCGCGATGAAGGCGAATACACGCATGCATGAGCACACGGCGGCAGGCAGAATCTCGGTGCACTCGCTTAACGGCCATATCCGGCTCCATCTGCCGGACCAGGTTGTGAATCTCCCCGCCGGGCACCTGCTCGCCCTGAATCAGTGCGTGCCTCATGATGTGGAGGCGGCCGAGAACAGCGCCTTTCTACTCACGCTCTCGTGGCCGCGGGAAACAAATACCGTCGAGACGAAGACCCGCGCGAAGAAGATTACCCGCCATGAACAGAAATAGCGGGAGTCGCCCATACGAGTCGCGGCCGTCTAGTCTCGCGTTCTTGCGCTCACCGCGAACACTGCTCTTGGGCAGTCCAAGATAAAGACGCGATCATGGACCAAGTAACGCAACGAAGAAACAGCAACGCGTGGGGCCGGCGGAGAACTGGTGTTGCGGTGCGGATGATGCTGATGGAGTTGGTAAGAAGAGGTAATGGCGGCGGAGGTGCCAAAGATGAGTTCACGGCAGGCACAGAGTAAGCGGGAAATACCCATCGCAGAAGTCGTCCGCTTGATCGACCTCGTGAATTACCAAGAAGGAGCCGTTGTCAGCCGGACGCTAGTCAACCGCGCGACGGGAACAGTCACGTTGTTCGCCTTCGATGAGGGCCAAGGCTTAAGTGAGCATACAGCTCCGTTCGACGCAGTGGCACATCTGTTGGAAGACGAAGCGGAAATTGCGGTTTCCGGCAAGCCGCTACGGACGACGGCAGGCGAAACGGTTCTCATGCCCGCAAATCAACCTCACTCGCTTAAGGCCCTCAGTAGATTCAAGATGCTGCGGACGATGATCCGCTCATGAGCGACGCGGACTGGAGTGGAAGTTGCGCCCGAATCGACATTCTCAATACCGTCCAGATAGTGGGAGGCTCTACTGTCATGGTCTGCCACGGGTTGGTACGAAAAGGGTACTCGTCGTGAGAAAGGTCAAGACCGAAATGCCTGCTGTCTTGACCATTGGGCATTCGACTCGCACATGGAAAGATTTCCTCGAACTTCTGCGGGCGCATCACGTCAAGCGCGTCATAGACGTACGCAGTATCCCCCGATCGAGACACAACCCTCAGTTCAATCGGGAGACCCTCCCGACAAAGCTGCGGGCCGCGAGGATCGGCTATGTGCATTTGCGAAAGCTCGGAGGCTTGCGTCATGCACGCCGTGATTCGCCGAATATGGGCTGGCGCAATCCCTCATTTCGTGGCTTCGCCGATTATATGCAGACCCCGGAATTCGAAGCAGGACTACAGCGGCTGATGAAACTAGCTGCGCAGAAACGGAGTGCGATTATGTGCGCGGAAGCAGTTCCATGGCGTTGCCACCGCTCGCTCATCGCCGATGCACTGACTGTGCGCGGGATTCGGGTTGACGACATCATGAGCATGAAACGTTCTCAGCTTCATTTGCTCAGTTCTTTTGCACGCGTCCAAGGCCGTCGCATCACGTACCCTGTCTCGACAGCGAGCAAATTCAGCGATAAAGCAAAAGCAGCGTCGCCGGATAAATAGTTCCGGGAGAACCGAGTCGACCAAGATTTGAGAATGTGACCAATAGTGTCTCCTGATTATCCATTGTGGCTGCGGGCGGCGCACTTCTTCAACTTTCTTCTCTCGTCGCTTCTCGTTCGGAGTGGTCTCGAAATCCTGAGCGTACATCCGAGACTCAACTGGAATGATCACGGTACTCCTGGCAGTGAAAGGCTCAAGTTTACAAAAAAGCAGAGGCCTAAGGACCGCCTCTGGACGGCGAGTGACGAGGAAAGTTCATTCCCGCCCGCGATCGCCCTATCGGGCCACGAAAATCTGGGTCTTGGGCGGCACTGGCACTTTCTTGCGGACTTCGCACGGCTGCTGACAGGCTTGATATACGTAGTGATGCTGTTTATCTCGCCGGAGTGGCAGCGGCTTATTCCCACTTCCTGGCAGATTGTTCCGGACGCATGGCACGTAATGCTCAGTTATCTGAACTTTCACGTCGTGGAAACCCCGGGAGGATATAACGCATTACAGCAGTTGACGTACGCGGCAGTCATATTCCTGCTCGCGCCGTTCAGCATTGCGACCGGCGTTGCCATGTCCCCAGCCGTCGCCGATCGTTTTCCGTGGTACATCAAGATCTTTCATGGACGGCAGGACGCACGGAGCCTGCACTTCCTGGGCTCTTTGCACCTTCATCGCATTCTTCATCGGCCATGTCACGATTGTAGTCATGCACGGTTTCCGACGAGAACTGGCACTGATTGTTCTAGGTGAAACGCACGATCCGCATCTAACGCGCGCCTTAGTGGTCTGGCTGTCCGGGTTGACAGGCGTCCTGGCAATCCATGTCGTGACAACCCTCTGCTCGCGCCGCCGACCGCGCTTTGTCCAGGACGCAACTCAATCGATCACCGATCCGTTGCGCACATTGCTTTTCGGTCATGAAGTCTCCGCCCGACACTACTCGCATGCGGGCATCTCACCATATTTCTGGGCTATAATCTACTATCGCGTGCCCCGGCCGATTGAAATGTGCTGCCAGGTACTTCTGGGCTATGCCCATTCCGACCCCATTCGCGAACCTCTGCCCCAAATTTCCCGTGGTGGCCTCGATGCCTTTAACCAGCAGGCGTTGTGGATCGCCTGGAGTTTTACTTCTCCACTGTCGAAATTGCTTAATCTCGTCAAGTGACAGCTCATAACCCGTCAGGTGGAGAAAGGCATAAACGAAGCATGCAGCCGCGTCCCGGCGAGAGGATGAAGCGATCGCGGTTGGGCCAGTCAGGATTGCGAGGATTGTGTTTCAGAAATTTTGTCCAGAGCGCATAAGCCATTGGAGCAGCTCCCATCGGTAATCCCGGGTGGCCTGAGTTGGCTTTTTGCACCGCGTCCATAGCGAGGCATCGAATCGTGTTGATGCAAATCTCGTCGAGATGTGGCTGTTCAAGAATTCTTCGGTCAGCTCGAAGGGTCAAATCCGCAGACAAGCATTCCTCCTTTCAGCGGCATAGAACCTCCCCGAGTCGTCCCAACAACCAGGCACTAGAAGCCTGTGGTGAAAGTGGCCGGAACAGCGCAAAGATCTCGTTGTTGTGTTGGAGCAGCAGGATTACAATGTGCGGCATGGCACTGGGAAAACGAAAGCGCGAGCGACAAGAAACTCTCTGGATTCCGACCGCTCAGGTCGCGAAGCCCCCGTCGCATCCTTTCTACGAACGTCTCGACGCCATTTTGGTCGATCACCAGTTTGACGACTTCGTGGAGAAGATTTGTGCGAAGTTTTATGCGCCCAGGATGGGGCGGCCGGGGCTGGCACCGGGTCTTTACTTCCGGCTTTTGCTGATCGGCTATTTTGAAGGCCTGGATTCGGAACGCGGCATCGCGTGGCGCACGGCCGATTCGCTGGGGTTGCGAGACTTTCTGGGATTGACGCTGACCGATGCGCCCCCGGACCATTCGACCCTTTCGCGGACGCGACGGCTGATCGATGTGGAGACCCACCAGGAGGTTTTTACCTGGGTTCTGCAGCGGGTGGCTGAAGCAGGGCTGTTGAAAGGGAAGACGATTGGAATCGATGCCACGACGCTGGAGGCCAACGCAGCGCTTCGCAGCATCGTGCGCCGGGACTCGGGTGAGGGTTACCAGGAATTTCTCACCCGGCTTGCGAAGGAGTCGGGCATTGCGACCCCGACGCGCGAAGACCTGGCGCGGCTGGACCGCAAGCGAGCGAAGAAGGGTTCGAATCAGGACTGGACGCATCCGCATGATCCCGACGCCCGCATCACGAAGATGAAAGACGGGCGCACGCATCTGGCCCACAAAGCGGAGCAGGCGGTTGACCTCGACACCGGGGTGGTGGTGGGAGTCACGATTCAGGCCGCCGACCGGAGCGATACCGCGACGGTGATCGAAACCCTGACGGCCGCAGCGGAACAGGTCGAAGCCGTCCTGCCGAAGGGTGAAGGAATTCAGGAGTTAGTTGCGGACAAAGGTTATCACAACACGGAACGGATTGTGGACTTGGAGCAGCTTGGCCTGCGAACCTATATTTCGGAACCCCGACAACGCCGGCGCCGTTGGCGCGGAGACCCGGAAGCACGGGATGCCGTCTACAGCAATCGCCGCCGGATTCGAGGCAGGCGAGGCAAAGCGCTGCTCCGCCGGAGAGGGGAGCGGCTGGAGCGTCCCTTTGCCCATCTGTACGAAACCGGGGGCATGAGGCGAACCCACCTGCGAGGTCGGAGCAATATTCTGAAGCGGGTGTTGATTCATGTGAGCGCGTTGAATCTTGGATTCCTCATGCGGGCTGCCCTGGGCGTGGGGACGCCGCGGAGCCTCCAGGGACGAACCCGCAGCATCGTTTCTGCACCGATTCGGTCATGGGCCAGTGCCTTCGGCGCCTTGTTCATCACCACAGCGTTCCCCTGCCTCTTATCTTGGCTGATTCTTGGCTTCACGCGCCTGGCAGGCGGTCTCGCCTTCGAGGACCCAAAACGCACTTTAACCACGGGCTGCTAGGCAGACTTAATGGAACATTTGGGGTCACCCAACTGAGATGGTAGCGCTTCGCCATGGGCTACCCACGTCGATTCAGTAGCCGGTAAACTCTTCCGTCCGGATGTCGTCCTCGTCCACGCCAGAATTTGTGAGCATGGTTCGCAAGTCGCCTACCATTCCTGGAGGTCCGGCAATGTAATAGATAGGCCCGGCTGTGTAGAGAGCAGGAGACGCCACGACTTTCAGGTGTCTCGCAATCAGATCATAGCTGATCAAGCCCACTTCCCCTTGCCATAGGCCCTTTGATTTCTCTATTTCGGTCATTGTGGGAATGCACTTGTAGTTCGGATTCTCGCGCTCAAGCGATTGTAGATCGTCGAGGAACGCTGCATCCTCCGGCCTCCGATTCGAGTAAAATAGAAAGATGCAATACTTGAGTTTTTCCTTAGCCGCCCAAAACACGATGCTCCGAAAAGGGGTGATGCCGATGCCCCCTGCAAGCAGGACAGCCGGACGGGCCACATTGTTGTGCAGGGTCAAGTTGCCGAAGGGACCCTGCACTTTCACCTGGGTATCCAGTGGAAACGTGCGCAGCACCCGCTTAAATGCGGTGTCGCGCATGCGGGTCGTTACCATGAGAAACTCTTCGTGCGGAGCACTTGCAATAGAAAACCCTCTTGTATCGCCCTCCGTATCTGTTTCAGGAGGATTGATGAGAGTGATATCTATAAACTGACCCGCTTTGAACGTCCAGTTTTTTGGCTTTTCGAAATAAAATGCCATGGTTTTTTCGGCCACTTCCTGACGGCTTTTCAGTCTCGCCATGGAGGCAGGGTAGGTTACCACTGGAGTCACAGTTCTCTCCTTCCCATTTTGGTCTAAGTCCCAGATCCATTCCACGCTCCGCGAAGGAAGTGCTTAAGCTGGCCTTGGAGATACGCTCCTAGGCGTCTGGGACCCTTCATAACTTCTCTAGCCTCACCGCGTTATTGAGTTCCGTATCTTGCAGGCAGTAGATAAACGTAGCCAGATCATTTGGGCCAATTTTTCAACTGGACAATGAAAATCTCCCCTCGAAGAAGCCTGAAACCACGTTGTCGGCGAGCTATAGCTGAAATCTTTGCCGTGTGGCTGGGCTTAAGTTGCTCACTTTCGGATTTCCCCATGTGTCAAGTCCCTTCGCAGAATCCACCGCGCGTCGCGGGAGCTAGACGCCGCGCCGAATTGCAGTCTTGCTTTTGGTATTGTTGTCACTGGCCTTTGTTTGCGGTTGATATGCCCCGGCCTCGCGCCGAAAGCTGATAGAGAGCCGGTTCCAGCCGTTAATAGCAATGATAGCCATGGTCAGATCCACCAATTCCTTCTCATTGAAATGCCGACGCGCCAATTCGTAAACGTCGTCTGGCACGTGCTGCAAGCTTACCTGCGTCACCGCCTCGGTCCAGGCGAGAGCGGCGCGTTCGCGCTCGGTGAAGAAAGGTGTGTCTCTCCAGACAACCACCGCATAGAGCCGCTGCTCACCCTCGCCGCGTGCTCGGGCATCTTTCGTGTGCATATCAACACAAAAAGCGCAACCATTAATCTGCGAGGCTCGGAGCTTAATGAGTTCCAGGAGCGATGGCTCCAAGCCGCTCTGTCGAACATACTTCTCCAAGCCGTACATTGTCTCCAGCGCTTCCGGCGCAACTCTTGCATAATCAATTCTCATATGTGCTCTACCTCCCTTGGCTGGTGTATCGATGAAGAACGGAGAACACACTGTGCAGAATCGGATGAGATTTCGAATTCCCGATTTGCTCAGTGGGAAAGGCCCGAGCTGTGTTTGCCCGTTACGACCTCCATTTTCTGCTCGTAAAGAATGATTCGATCAATAAGCGGATAACCGGGCTCAAACGTCCAGTCTGCCTCACCATACTTGGTCAGTAAGCGATCCAGAAACCAGGCCTTCTTTTCTCGCGATTCAGGGCCATGGATCATTCGTGCGAGGCCAAACACAACCACACTGGTGTAGACCAGGGCAGAATTGCAGGCGTAAGGCTGCCCTTGATGAAGGGGGCCGATCTGTGCAACTTCTACGCAGATCCGAGGGCCATGCTGGAGGTTAGTCAGGAAGTGTCCCTGGTGGTCACCGGTATGCAGATACAACAAATCGCCGTCTTCGTAAATGTAGACAAGTGGAGTCACATAGGGCCACCCGTTTACATCCGCAGTGCCGACATGGGCCACCTTCTGCTTGCGAAGAAAGTCTTTGACCTCTTGAGCAGGCATCAATCGTTTCGCCCGGTGCATTTGTCCGCGCAGATCAGGAGCTTGAGTTGCCATCAGTATAATTTCTAACCTCTCGTGTTAAACGCACGGTTCAAAGCCATGTGCGAACCTAAGATAAGGCGAATTCTCAGAAGCACGCCGAGGAATAGGCCCTCATTTCAGGACTTGGAACCTCAACCTTCTTGAGAATTGGTCACTACAGTGCTTCACCTAACTCCTCCGGGAAGCTCAGAGCGTGCGCTCCACAGATGGGTTTTCAACCCTTGTATTAAGTCCGATACCTTTACCGGTTCCTCTAGATAGTCCACAGCTCCCAACTGCATCGCCTCCAGATAGGACGTCGTATCTAGAAAGCGTCTCAGTACCAGAACGGGGAGGTAGCGGTCAATTTCGATGGCTCGCTGTAGGATAATCTTCCTCTCGAAGTTCGACCCACCCTGGTGAACGACAACCATGCCGAACCTTTCGGACGTTAAGGCATAAAAGGCTTCATCATAAGATCCGCAAGCTCGTACATCGCACCCCGTTTGTTGCAATACCAATTGATAATACGTGAGATCCCCCGGATCCCGGTCGACCAGTAAAATCTTGGCTCGGCAACTGCCGAGAATGCTTCGCCCACCACCTGCAGCTAATGTCTTGGATGCCATTCCAACCCTCTTTTCTTTACGTTCAAACCCCCTGGATTCGTATTCGTGCATCGGAGTTGACTGACCATCCTGTATAAAATTGCGGACACCAGCTTAACTGCCTCCCGCAGGTTCAAAATTATGAGAATTCCTATGAATAAAAAGATTGCCAAGCCCCACACCAACGCCACGCAAATTAGAAGCTCAAGAAGCGGATACATATGTCGTTCACCATTTTCGACCGGTCATCAAATTTGAGCGATTATCCCCTGTTGTGCCCGGAAGCATTTGCTCGGCCCTCAAGCCCTTGGTGAGTTCGTATCGCATGCGGTGTCGTGCTCGATGGGCTCGGCTCTTTATGACTGTAGTATTCAGGTTTAATGCCATCCCTGTCTCGCGAATAGAAAACCCACGCACATACCGCAGAAGAAATACTCTTCGCAGAGGAGGACTCAGAGTTTGTACCGCACCCTTAAGCAAGGAATGAAATTCGTCCTGAAGCAGGAGCTTCTCAAGGTTTGACCTTTGGTCGTACAATTTCTGAGTTTCCACCCTGCCTTGGTCTTTCACTCCCCCCTTGATGGGTAAAAGCAGGTCAGAATGGCACTTACGCAACTTCATCCATGCTTCATTAATGGCGATGCGAACAATCCAGGTCGAGAAACTGGAGTCTCCCCGAAACCATGACAGGTTCTTCCAGCCCTTGATAAGGCTTTCCTGGAGGGCTTCCTCGGCATCTTCGAACTTCCTAATGATATGCCGACCTATCTGAAGGATTGTTGTTTGGAGTGGGCAATCAAGCTGTTCGAACGCTTGGATTTGGTCCTTTCGGGCAGCAACCACTAATCCGCTCCCGCTCACCTTCACTCTTTCTTGCAATCCGAAGGGGACGACGTGTCCAAGTGAATCCAATAAGTTCGGTCGTATATCCGTCGGGTTCCCGTCGTCGTTTACTTCACATCCGGCTGTATTTTCACTTGAGCTATTCACGGTAGCGATTCCTCCGTAACGCTCTCTGTTGCCATTACTCACAGAAAGATAATTGAGAGGGCCTCTTCGTTCAATTCCGAAAAACTGCGAATCCTGAGGATAACGATGGGCTGGCGCTTCATTACATCTATGTTATTTGTAGTATGAGACGAACCAATTTCTGGCGCAGCAAGTTCCCGCGGATTGCGAAAACTCATCTTACCTACGGGAGGGACCCGCAAGGGTTTGCAAATGGGACGCAATCTGTCGGACGAGTCGGGTCAGGGATACCTTCCGGTCGGGATACGCTCAAGTCAACGAACCCCCAGCGCCAGCGTTGCATCAGAGCTATGATGCGATCAGGTCGGGCCGAAAGTTGTCGCGCTGGGGGCATGGTTAAGCCGAGCTTCTACGGCTTCCAGGATATCCGTCTTGGTCAGAACCCCTTCCAATCGATCGCCGGTTGAGGTAACCAGAAGGATATGGTGCCCCGTCTGCTTCCTCAACAGTCGGAGGGCTTCCATCACATCGCAGCCGTCGGAAACCTTGGTTACCTGTTGTTCCACCACTTTGCGGATGGGAGTTTGAGACCAGAGGCGAGGATCGATTGTCGCCAGCGACCAGATGGAAACGGTACCCAGCAGCCGGTGGTCGTCATAAACGGGGAAGAAAGTGTGGTGCTGAGGATCTTTTGCAGCATCTGCCAGTGCGTGTAGAGAAGATGATGCCTGAATCGCCACAACCTGCCGCTGCATCACCTCGCGCACGGGAATATAGCCCAGTTCCTGAATCCTAACGCCCTCATGCAGGCGTTGGTCGGCGGAAACGGAAGCCTCACCGGAAACAGCATAGGCAACCGCTGCGCCCACGAGAGCAGGAATAATGTAGCCGTGACCGCCCGTGGCCTCCGCTACAAATACAACGGCTGCCAGAGGAGTCTTGTATCCACCCGCAATAAAGGCGGCCATACCGACCGCCGCATAAAGGTCTACAGAAGAGCTGTGGACGACGGACTGGCCGAAAGCTGTTCCGAATGAGGCCCCGGTCAGAAACAGCGGTACAAACATGGCGCTGACGCCGCCGCTGCCCAGGGAAAAGAGCGTTGCAGCAAGCTTGAATACTCCAAACGCAGCCAGTTCGATTGCCGTGTGCTGCCCAAGGAGAACCTTGTCCACGGCTTCGTAATTCGGGCCGATGGGGATCAGCGACCCTTTAAAGATTGAGACAAATGCCAGGCCGCACAAGCCGGTCAAAAGGCCGCCCGCTGCCAGCTTGACCCAGTGGGGAATCGCACAACGAATGGTAAATGCGCGCGCGCGGCGGTAGGTGATGTCGAATACCATAGCGATCATGCCGCAGATAAGTCCGAGTACGGCTGACCAGAACAGTTCTTTCCTCGAAAAAGACGCTGCCACCGCGAAATCAAACAGCGGTCGTGACCCCAGAATTGAAATCAAGGTACCATAAGCGACGACCGAGGCGATCAGGGAAGGGACAAGCGCCTCGTGTGCCAAGTCGTCTTTATACGGCATCTCAAGTGCAAACACGATTCCGGTAAGAGGCGCGCGAAAAACCGCGGCCATTCCCGCCGCCGCTCCGCTGATCAACATGATGCGGCGGTCACGTGGTTCGAGGCCAAACCTCTTGAGCCTGGTCCAGAGCCATGAGCCGATGCCGCCGCCTCCGTAAATGCTGGGACCTTCGAGCGCCGCGCTGCCCCCAAAACCGACCGTCGTGATTGCGGCTGCCAGCTTCGGCAGAAAAGAGCGCATCTGAATATCGCCCTGGTGCTCATGGTAGGAGCGGATAACCTCTTCGGTAGAGTGCTCATTAGGATCGGGAGTAAAGTACTGCATGATGAGGCCGGTCAGCACAAATCCCACAAGCAATCCCGGAACAATGGCCCAGTGATGGCGAAGAAAGTAGCCCAGCAGCGGCGGCCACATCACGTCCAGAATGGCGACCGCGATTCCGGTGATGAACAGCCCGGTCAGAACGCCGATAACAGGAGCGACAAACAGCCACTTGTAGAGGTCACGGGAATAAGTGGCAGCGAGATCTCTTTGGACCAATCCCGCATACTTACGGAGGCGTGTGGATTTCACGATTTTACTCTTAAGCTCAGACATAAGCGAAATGCAAATCGGACGAAGGGTCGAGCCGTCCCTCAAGCATCACGCCCTCCCGATGGGCGGGCGTGAAAGAAGCACCAAAATCAGGTTCCCAAACGCAGACGCGAGCGAGATGTGGCGGCCCCACAGGAAACACGAACGGCACGGGCCACTTTACGGGTACGAATCCCCACCATGGCTCACTGTCCCTCTGAGGATTGGTTCTTGGAATCCTTCCTGGTCATAATAGGGCGGGAGCCAGATGGACTTAAGATTCCCAGTTGGCATCGCCTGACCTCTTTTTGGTGAAGGTCCGTCAACTTGGCAAGTATTCTTTCTCCTTTTGGCAAGAGGCTGACTCGGACAAACCGATGGTCGCTTGCGCTCTGTTCTTTGCGAACCAGTCCGCAACGCTCTGCCCGCTGTACGAGTCCCACCACGGCGTTGTGGCGTTCCTGCAAGAATTCGGCCAGTTCGGTGATCGTCGCCCAGCCTTGGCCGGTAAAACCCGCAATACCTAGCAACAGCTGGTGCTGTTGAGGTGTAAGGCCGTTTGACCGGGCCGCTCTTTCGCTGAAGCGCAGGAACTTCCGGAGCTGGTAACGGAAATTCGCGAGTGTGCGTAAACCTGGATGGTCGAGTGGCTGGGGCTGATGCGGAGGCAAAGAATGTTTCATGAAAACGAGTGTATCATAGTGTGATGTATTATGAAATCACCACTTGAAACGTCGTAGCGGTCCGGTCTGGAGGGATCAGTTTTCAAAGAAATTTCGACAAGCGTGCGAATGGCCATGATCCTATTGACACAAGGTGTATCCACGTTCACAATTTCTGTCTTGTAGGGGGCGGAGACGCCCTTCACGACAGATGGCTCTTTGGTGGTTATACTTCATATTGACTAGGTTTCGCGTCTGGACGTATCGAAAAATCCAATCGTTTTTTTAACTCTCGCACAGTCATCTTCCCCGGTTTCGATTACGCGCAGGGAGCTAAACAGCACCTTCTACGACTCTTTGGGGATGCCCTTCAGAAGGGAGGGAAATATGCCGGAAGAACCCGCAAGAAGGGACCAAGCCCACGATGGAACAGATCATGACAATGCTGTACAGAGATGCTTCGAAACGGAGCTACCTGCATCGGAGAAACGCTACCGGCAGTTTTTCGAGTGCAGCGTAGCTGGGATATTCCTCAGCACGCTCGATGGCAGGTTGATCGAGTGTAACGACTCGTTTGCGACTATGCTCGGGTATTCCTCGCGGGAGGAGATTCTGAGCCGCAGTGCCTGGGACCTGTATTTCCAGCGAGCCGACCGAGAGGCGGCCATAAGCCGTATACTTGAGAACAAAGTTACCACCAACGAGGAGTTCTGCCTTCGACGCAAAGATGGAAGCGCAATGTGGATTCTGGCTAACCGTACTCTGAACGAATCAGAGCGGCCCCTCATGATCGAAGGAACGATTATGGACATCAGTAGACAAAAGCAGGCGGAGGGGGATGTCCATTCGTTGTTGAAAATCAGTAAGACTTTGAACTTAATCCGTGACATCGACACGCTGATGGATTCTTTGATAATTGAAGCCGTCAAGCTGACTGACGCAGAATACGGGTGGTCGGGGATGCGGACACCCAAAGGTATGGTCTGCCACAAGTACTTTCGAGATACCCAGTTCGTTCCATTTGAACATTGTTGGCCCCCTGGTATGGGATGGCCGGGATGGGTGTTGGTTCATAAGGTCCCATATGTCACGAACAACGCTCAAGGAGACGGGATCATCGTGCCTGAGATCCGAGAGCAGTTTAGTGTGAGATCGGGAATTGACACGCCCTTGCTTGACACTCGGGGCGAGACAATCGGTTTTTTCGAAGTCAATAATAAGAAGAGCGAACAAGACTTTACGGAATCCGACGTGGAAAAAATGGTTGCCATAGCTCAAATCGCTTCTGTGGCATTACAAAATGCTCTGGGCTATCAGAAGGTTCAACGACATAAGGAAGAACTGCGACAGCTTTCTGCCCGTTTACTCCGATTACAGGATGAGGAGCGCAGGCACATAGCCCGTGAGCTCCACGATTCGACTGGCCAGATCCTGGCTACACTGGCACTAAAGATCGGCATAGCCCGGCGTTCATTTGATGTCGACCATCAGAAATCGCTTAAAGCATTATCGGAGTGTTCGGCGTTAGCCAAACAGTGTTCGGATGATCTGCGAACTCTTTCCTACTTGCTACACCCACCGTCCCTGGATGAAGAGGGACTGGCTTCCGCGCTACGTTGGTATGTCCAAGGTTTTTCTAAACGAAGTGGAATCCGTGTCGAACTGAACCTTCCGCCTGAACTGGGCCGACTACCGCAGGAGGTGGAAACGATGCTTTTTCGAACCGTTCAGGAAGGGCTGACGAATGTGCATTTGCATTCCAGGAGTCCGGTAGCGCGGATTAAGATTACTCATGCCTCGCCCGAGGTGGCGCTGGAAATAAAGGACGAAGGACGGGGGATGCCGCCCGAAATCTTAAAGCGTATACCCACTGGTGTTTCCCATCTCGGAGTCGGGATTGCTGGCATGCGAGAAAGAATCCTGCAACTAGGGGGCAGACTTGAACTTGACTCGGGGAATTGGGGAACTAAAGTTCGGGTAGTCATATCCCTTTCTGATGGTTCGTCAACATGACGGTACGCATTCTCATAGCGGATGATTTTCCACTGTTTCGGAAGGGTGTCAGAGAACTTATCGAATCTCAGCCCGGGTACGAAATTGTCGGGGAGGCTGCAACAGGTCTTGAAGCCGTGGCCAAGGCAAGGCAATTGAGGCCTCACTTAGTGATTCTCGACATTAGCATGCCGGAGTTGAATGGTGTGGAAGCAACTCGCCAAATTCTGACTGAAGTCCCAGAGACAGAGGTGCTTGTCTTAACCTTGCACGAATCTGAGGACTTGGTACATAAGGTTTTGTGGGCGGGAGCTCGGGGGTACGTTTTAAAGTCAGATGCTGAGTCTGCATTACTGGACGCGGTGGAGGCAGTTCGTCAACACAGGGCCTTCTTTGGTTCTAAGGTAGCAGCAATGGTTCTCGAAGACTACCTTAAAGGTGGCAAGCGCCTTCTTGGAGAGAAAGCTTCCCCACACGAACTAACGGCGCGAGAACGACAAATAGTTCAGCTTTTGGCCGAAGGCAAGCGCAACAAGGAGGTCGCTTCCGCGCTAGGGATTAGCCTTCATACAGTCGTAACTCACCGAAGCAACATCATGCGCAAACTGGAGATCCATTCCCTCAGCGAATTAACTCGGTATGCGATTCGAAACAAAATGCTAAGCGCATAGATGAGTGGCTGTTTAAATAGACGGAAAGAACAAAGACACCAACAAGATACGCTGCTTGAGCATCCGTGGGTGGTGGTGAGGAACACGTGGAATACTGTAGATCACATAGATGGCTTTAGAAAGTAACACCGGCTTACTACCTCATCCTGCTGGTGCCAGGGGATTGTCCCTCCGTTTGTTCCATGATACTTCTTCTTTGTTTCTATGAAAGAGAGGGAAGGTGCGTACGTTTGTGTTCAGCGTGATGTTCGTGCTGGGAATCACCCTTACCTATCCCCCAGCGATATGCGCCGAACAAGACCCCGCAGTATTCTTCAAACAGAACTGCGCTGCCTGTCACACTATTGGCGGCGGCAAACTACCGATGGGCCCAGATCTTAAAGGCGTTACGGAAGCGAGGGGCCACGAATGGCTGGAAGAGTGGCTCCTCAACCCTCAAGCAGTTATCAACAACGGCGACGCCTACGCCCTGAAAATGAAGCAAGATTACAATGGCCTCGTCATGCCCACTATTCCGGGGATGACGCGACAAATGGCGGAATCGCTGCTGAATTTTATCACCGCCGAGTCCAAGAAGGGTTCCGCGGCGGCACCAGCTTCTCCGGCCCAAGGTGTGCAGTTAGTTGCGCAAGCACAACGAGACCCTGGGCAAGGAATAACTCTTCGAGGGGAAGCGCTCTTTGTTGGCGAAGCCCAATTCCAAAACGGTGGCCCTCCATGCGCATCCTGTCATAGTATTGCGGGCCTTCCCTTTCCAAACGGAGGAACGCTCGGACCGGACTTGACCAGTGTGTACCACAAGCTCGGTCTTCAGGGCATGCAGATAGCCATTAAGACACTCTATTTCCCCGTGATGGATTCGATTTATGACCGGCATCCTTTAACTCTCGACGAACAGGCCGACCTCATCGCTTTCTTTCGGGAAGCCTCGACGCAGCCGAAACCTCGTTGGAATACTCAAATCATAGTACTCATCGCATTTGGTAGCTTCCTGATTCTGCTTCTGCTGACTCGGTATTTGTGGCGAAACCGCCTGAAATCCGTACGCCGAACAATGGTAGAGAGCGCCATGCGCCAAGGAAGGTTTCATTCATGAGCTGGATCAAAGACATTGAAAACCCGAAGACGCGTCTGTGGGAAGAGTTTTACCGCAACCGCTGGCAGCACGACAAGGTGGTACGCAGTACGCATGGCGTGAACTGTACGGGGGGCTGCTCCTGGAACATTTACGTAAAGAACGGAATTGTCACCTGGGAGATGCAGGCGCTCGATTATCCGAAGCTTGAGCCTGGCTTGCCGCTTTACGAGCCGCGGGGATGCCCGCGTGGCATTGTTTTCTCTTGGTATATCTACAGCCCGATTCGGATCAAGTATCCCTATTTGCGCGGCGTGCTCATGGATTATTGGCATGAAGCCCGGTCTAAATATGGAGACCCCGTGGAGGCTTGGGCCTCGATCGTTGAGGACGAGCAAAAACGTGGAAAGTACCAGGCTGCCAGAGGCAAAGGAGGATTTCGCCGGGCCAGTTGGGACGAATGCCTGGAAATTATTGTCGCGTCGATGATTTACACGGCAAAGAAGTATGGCCCGGACCGGGTGATCGGGTTTTCGCCTATCCCTGCCATGTCCATGATGAGCTATGCGGGTGGATCGCGTTTCCTCCAGCTTTTCGGGGGTGTGCTTCTCAGCTTCTACGATCTCTACGCCGACTTCCCGCCTGCTTCGCCAGAGACCTGGGGTGAAAAAACGGACGTGGCGGAAAGCGCCGATTGGTTCAACAGCAAATACATTGTGTGTGAAGGCAGCAACCTGAACATGACGCGCACGCCGGACGCCCACTTCGTAGTGGAAGCGCGGCATCACGGAGCCAAGCTTGTTGTCTTATCGCCGGATTTCAGCGAGGTTTCGAAGCACGCCGATTGGTGGATTCCTGTCAACGCCGGCATGGATGGGGCGCTTTGGATGGCCGTGAACCACGTCATCCTGAAGGAATTTTACGTGGACCGGCAAGTCCCATACTTTATGGATTACCTCAAACGCTATTCGGACGCACCCTTCCTGGTGGAGCTGGAAGAAGCCGGCAAAACCTATACGCCCGGCAAATTCCTGCGCGCGAAGCGTCTGTCGCGCTACAAGGACGCTGAACACGGTGACTGGAAGCTCCTCGTTTTTGATCACAAGAGCGGTGAGCCGCGCATGCCGCAAGGGACCGTCGGTTTCCGCTGGCAGAACCAGGAAGGCCAATGGAATTTGCAGTTGAAGGATGGATTGGACGGCTCTGAAATCGATCCGGAGCTGAGTTTAATCGACAAGCCGGACGGCATCCTACAGGTGAACTTTACGGACTTCGGCGGCAACCGAACGTACCAGCGCGGCGTCCCGGTACGATATCTCGAAACTCCGGAGGGACGTATCGCAGTGACCACGGTCTTCGACCTGCTTATGGCGCAATTTGGCGTAAGCCGAGGGCTCGCGGGAGACTATCCGGCGGGCTATGACGACGAAGATGGATATTACACGCCCGCCTGGCAGGAAAAGTTTACCGGGGTGGCTGGAAACACTGTGATTCAACTGGCATGCGAGTTTGCGACCACCGCTGAGAAGACCAAGGGTAAATGCACCATCATCGTGGGCTCCGGAGTGAACCACTGGTATCACGCCAACCTGAATTACCGGACGGGAATTGCCGCGCTTATCCTGTGCGGTTGCGTCGGGGTGAACGGCGGAGGACTCAATCATTATACAGGCCAGGAAAAACTGACCCCCATGGCTTCCTGGAGCACGCTGGCCATGGCCCTCGACTGGACGCGCCCGCCGCGCCTCCAAAACGGCCCTTCGTTTCACTACGTTCACAGTGACCAGTGGCGCTACGAAGGTGCGTTTCCGGATCACCATCCCGCCAGCGGACATTTCGCCAGCGAGCATTTCATGGACCTACAGGTGGCCGCCGTGCGTATGGGCTGGATGCCTTTTTATCCTCAATTCAACAGAAATCCTATTGAACTGGCTCAAGAGGCGGAGAACGCAGGCGCGAAGAGCGATCAGGAAATTGCGACATGGATTGTTGATCAATTGCGGGACAAAAAACTTCGTTTTTCAGTCGAAGATCCAGACTCACCCGAGAACTGGCCAAGGGTATGGTTCATCTGGAGGGCGAACGCGCTCCACTCGAGCGCCAAAGGCCAGGAATACTTCTTTCGGCACTACCTGGGAACCCACGACAACGCGATAGCAGACGAAGTGGCGCGTGATTGTGTACACGAGATTCAGTGGCGTGAAGCCCCCACCCAAGGCAAGCTTGATCTCGTCGTCGACTTGAATTTTCGCATGGACACTTCGGCGCTCTATTCCGATGTCATTCTGGCCTCGGCAAGCTGGTATGAAAAAGACGACCTGAATACCACCGATCTGCATTCCTACATTCATCCGCTGGGCGCCGCAGTGCCTCCCTGCTGGGAATCACGAACCGATTGGGACATCTTTCGTAGCCTTGCTGAAAAGACGAGCGAACTGGCACGCGTTCACTTTCCTGTCCCGTTCCGGGAGATTGTTTCCACTCCCCTGCTTCATGACACACCGGATGAGATTGCTCAGACGGAGGTCAGGGACTGGTCGAAAGGGGAGTGTGACCCCGTGCCCGGGAAGACCATGCCCCACTTCCAGGTGGTTGAACGAGACTACGTGAATTTGTTTCATCGGTTCAACTCGCTCGGTCCCGGTATTAAGGAGCGCGGCGTAGAAGACCATGGCGTGGAAATCGCTATTGGAGAACTTTACGATGAGTTTGCGAAGACGGTTCCTTCCTATGAGTGGAACGGGCGAAAGTACCCTTCGCTGGTTGAAGGAGTGAACGCGGCCAACGCGGTGCTTTTTTTCGCTCCGGAAACCAATGGCGAAGTCTCATACCGGGGCTTTAAGGAGAAAGAGCGCCAGGTGGGCCTTCCGCTGGCGGATCTCGCCGAAGGCCAGCGCGGCATCCGATACGACTTCAGCCAATTAGTGCAGCAGCCTCGCCGCATTCTCACAAGCCCCTGCTGGTCCGGGATTGTGAACAACGGCAGAGCCTATAGCGGCTTCGTGATGAACGTCGAGCGGCTGGTTCCCTGGCGCACATTAAGCGGCCGCCAGCATTTGTATCTCGACCACGAAGCCTATCGCGCCTTCAGGGAATCCTTCCCTACGTTCAAGCCCCGGATCAGCGTCGAAGAGACGCTGAACATCGCCAAGAGCACCCGTACACCCCATTCGCTCGTTCTCGCCTGCATCACACCCCACGGCAAGTGGCACATCCATTCAACTTACTATGACGATCTACGCATGCTCACGCTCTCCCGGGGCGTCGAGCCCTTCTGGCTTAACGACAAGGACGCTTCCGAAATCGGCATTCAAGACAACGAGTGGGTTGAGGCCTATAACGACAACGGCGTGATCGTCACGCGCGCCGTGGTGAGCGCTCGCATTCCGCGCGGGCTGTGCATTTTTTATCACGCTCCGGAGCGCACCATCTCATTCCCAAAGTCTCCCGCACGAAACCACCGTCGCGGCGGAGGAACCAATAGCATTACCCGCATGCGGCTGAAACCGGTGCTCATGGCCGGGGGCTACGCACAGCATTCCTATCGCTTCAATGACTACGGGCCGGCTGCGTCAGATCGCGACACTTATGTGATTGTCCACAAGCTCGAAGGCAAGCCGCAGTGGGATTGAAGAAAGAAGAGGAGAGTTTATGAACGTCCGCGCCCAAGTCTCAATGGTATTTCACCTCGACAAGTGCATTGGATGTCATACGTGCAGCCTGGCCTGCAAGAACCTGTGGACGGACCGGCCTGGCACGGAATACATGTGGTGGAACAACGTGGAAACCAAGCCCGGAACGGGCTACCCCACACTTTATGAAGACCAGGACCAATATCACGGCGGATGGGTGCTTGAAGACGGCAAGCTTCGTCTAAAGCTCGGCAGCAAGCCCACCGAACTGGTCAACATCTCGTTCAACCCGCGATTGCCTACTCTTGACGACTACTACGAACCGTGGACCTATCGCTATAAGGACTTGATCAATGCCCCGCCCGGAGACGACCAGCCGGTGGCGCGACCCGTCTCGATGATCACTGGAGAAGAGATGGACATCGAAGCGGGGCCTAACTGGGACGACGATTTAAGCGGTTCGTCAATCTATGCGGCGAATGACCCCAATTTCAAGGTGCTCAATCAAGAGGAGCGCCGCCAGTTTTTCGAGATGGAGCAGTTGGTCTACTTTTATCTCCCCCGGATGTGCAACCATTGCCTGAACCCGAGCTGTGTCGCAGCGTGTCCTACCGGGGCAATTTACAAGCGCGGTGAGGACGGCATCGTGCTCGTCAGCCAGGAAAAATGCCAGGGCTGGCGAATGTGCGTTTCGGGTTGCCCCTATAAGAAGGTCTACTTCAACTGGAACTCCGGCAAGGCTGAGAAATGCATTCTTTGCTACCCGCGACTCGAGACCGGCCAGGCGCCCGCCTGCATGCATTCGTGCGTGGGCAAAATCCGTTATCTAGGCGTCATGCTTTATGACGCGGACCGGATTGAACAAACCGCTTCCAAACCGGACAATGAGTTGGTCGAAGCACATCGCGACCTTATCCTGGACCCCTTTGACCCTGAAGTTATCCGTAAAGCACAACAGGATGGAATGGACGAAAAAGTCATTGTAGCGGCTCAGAAGTCACCCGTCTACAAGTATGTCAAGGTCTGGCGGCTGGCGTTGCCCCTTCATCCGGAGTGGCGCACATTACCTATGCTGTTCTACGTGCCTCCGTTGTTGCCCGTGACGGCTTCTTTGAATCAGCAAGGCTGTCATGAACTGAGCACGGACTTTTTCAGCTCGCTCGAAAGCGCCCGGATGCCGATCCGCTATATGGCCAGTCTGTTTGCGGCCGGAGATGAGGACGCGGTGACCGCCGTTTACAGAAAACTGCTGGCCGGGCGGCTCTTCAAGCGAGCTCAAACGGTCGGAGATACTTCGATGGACGGCGCGCTTCGGGCGCTCAAAGAGGCACAATTAACTCCGCAAGAGGCCGAAGATATCTATCGTTTGACGGCACTGGCAGCGTTCGATGAGATGTTCGTCATTCCTCCCATGCTGCGCGAGGTGGCCATCGAAATGGGCGTCGACCCCCATGAATTCCAGGAAGAACGTGGCGCAGGCTTCGTGCGCATTCCGGAGCGAGGCCTATAAGGGATGAGAGTCTACCAGCTATTTGCGAAGGTTCTGGACTACCCCACTATGGAAACTCTCTCAGAGACAAGAGATCTTATCTCGCAAATCTCCGCTGGATGCCCTGAGGCCGCTGAACTGCTGGGAGACTTCTATTCCGCGTGCGAGGGCATGGCAATCGGCGATCTCCAGGAGCTTTACACCAGCACTTTCGACATGCGGCCGGATTGCACGACCAACCTGGGGCACCATCTCTTTGGAGACGACGTGCGCCGCAACCTTTTCATGGCGCAATTGAAGGGACGCATGGAGGCGCAGCGGATCGCAATCGGCGCAGAACTACCGGATCATCTCAGCCTCGTGTTGCAACTGCTGGCTGCTCAAAGCTCCACGAGCGAGGCGCAAACGCTTATTGCCGATTGCCTGGCGCCCTGCATTACACGCATGCTTCAAACCTTCGATCCAAGCGGCAATGATAACCCCTATGCGAAGGCATTGCGGGCGCTCTTGCTGCTGCTCAAGAAAAAGATCGAGGAGGAAACGGCGGCGGTTGAAGCCGCGCAGCATCCGGTACCGTAAAGATCTCACGGCGCTGGGAAGAGAAACCAAGATGGATACTTTCTGGTTCATCGCGTTCCCGTATTTGGCGTTGGTGCTTGCCATCGGCGTCGGCATCTATCGCTATTACACCAACCGCTATTCCTATTCCAGCCTCTCCTCGCAACTCCTGGAAAACCGGAAGCTTTTCTGGGGTTCCGTGCCCTGGCATTACGGGATCACTCTTATCCTGCTCGCCCACCTTTTCGCAGGCCTGTTTCCGAGTGCCGCGGGGTGGATTCTCGGTGGCCGCATCCGCCTGCTGGTGCTGGAACTGACGGGGATAGCGTTGGCTCTTTTTGCCCTCTTCGGATTGATCGTCCTGATTATCCGCCGCCTTCCGATGAATTCGCTGGCTCGCCGCGTCACATCCTACATGGATGGGATCTTGCTGGGATTCTTTTTGATCCAGGTTGTCACCGGCCTCGGCATTGCGGTCTTCGAACGGTGGGGCAGCCTCTGGTACTTAAAAACTGCCGTACCTTGGTTCTGGTCCTTGGTGAAATTTCATCCGGAAATGAGTACTGTCGCCACGCTGCCCGGTTTCGTAAAGGTCCACTTCGTGATTGGCTTTGCTCTTATTCTTCTCTTTCCCTTCACGCGGCTGGTCCACCTCATCATGTTCCCGATTTATTACCTGTGGCGGCCCTATCAGGTGGTGATCTGGAATCGACGACGACGCCCCGCAGCAGCCCAATCAATGGAGACAACAAAGTGAGTCAGGATAAAATCGACGAGTCTGAAGAAAGTCCTGCTGAAACCAGCAGGCGGCGTTTTCTGTCCCTGCTGAGCATGACAGCGGGAGCAATCGCGGCCGCGATTGTGGCCATCCCGGCGGTCGCCTTTCTGCTGGGGCTACGCAAGGTCCCCCACGTCTGGCGAACTGTGGGCAAACTCGAAGACTTTCAGGTTGGAAGTACGGTAAAGGTAGCGTTTCTTGACCCTTCGCCGCTGCCATGGTCGGGAATCACAGCGAGGACAGCGGCCTGGCTTCGCCGCGAAGCTGATCGGCAATTCATTGCCTTTTCAGTGGATTGTACGCACCTGGGTTGCCCGGTTCGCTGGCTGCCGGATGCGAGCCTATTTATGTGCCCATGCCATGGAGGCGTGTTCTACGCGAATGGCACAGTAGCTTCAGGTCCGCCTCCAAAAGCCCTGACGCAGTATCCAGTGCGCGTCGAGAATGGCATGGTGCAAATTCTCACCAGCCCGCTCCCGATCACGACATAGGAAGGCGGCGAGGAATGCGACAGAGGTGGCGCACATACCGCTTTTGGCGTGGCTCGGAAAATGCGAGTCGAAGGCACAGCAGGTTGCACCTTGCCTGCGCTACTCAAGGCAAGTGCTCAGGTGGACAGTGACGCTGCCTTCCAAAAAGGTCACGCACCTTTGTTTTTAAGCAAGGAGATCCCATGCGAATCGTGAAGTTCGTGTGGAATTGGTTTGACGACATCACAGGCGTTTCGGGCTTGCTGATTCCGCTCGCAAAGCACCCCGTGCCCCACGCTCGCAAGTCTGCTTGGTTTTACGTGTTGGGGAGCGCAACGCTCTTCGTCTTCATCGTCCAGGTGGTCACGGGTATTGCTCTCGCTAGCGCCTACGTGCCCTCCGCCGGGCAGGCTTATCATACACTTTCCTTCATTAGCAGCGTCCGCTTTGGCCATGTACTGCGGGGCATCCACTCCTTCGGTGCCTCAGCCATGATCATCCTCATCGGCCTCCACGCGATCCGCGTGTACTTGTTTGGCGCCTATAAATACCCGCGCCAAATGGGATGGCTTACCGGAGTTGCACTCCTATTTCTGGTTCTTGGGATGGCCTTTACCGGCCAGCTTTTGCGGTGGGACCAGACTGGGGTTTGGTCAGTTGTTATTGCGGCCGAGCAGGCTGGCCGGACACCGTTCATCGGCAACTGGCTCGGGCACTTCATTCTGGCAGGGGATACGGCTGGCGGTACCACCCTGAGCAGATTCTTTGCGATGCATGTTTTCTTCATACCCGCTCTGATCTTCTTTTTCATTGGTTTCCACCTCTATCTCGTTGTCCACAACGGTATTTCGGAGCCACCCAAAAGTGGAAGGGCTGTCGATCCAAAAACATATCGTCGCTGGTACCAGGAGCTCCTCCATCGTGAGGGAATTCCTTTCTGGCCGGATGCGGCATGGCGCGACGCGGTATTCGGATTGCTCGTGATCGGCGCCATTGTGGCGCTCGCCGTCGTTATCGGTCCCCCTGCGTTAGGCAAGGCACCCGATCCAAGCATCATCGACGCGTCTCCGCGACCAGAATGGTATTTTCTGTGGTACTACGCGATTCTTTCAGTGATTCCTCGTTGGTCAGAAGATTATGTCATCATCCTGGGTCCCGCACTCTTCATTGCGGTTTTGATTCTGCTGCCGCTCGTAGCCTATAAAGGGCAGCGCAGTCCGTTCAAGCGCCCATGGGCCTTCGGGATCGTAGCCTTCATTGTGTTTATAATTGCCTACTATGGAACAGTGGGGCACGTGGCTCCGTGGTCGCCGCGCATGGATGCCCCGCCTCTCCCTGCCTCCGTTGTGGGGGTGACGAGCGGCCCCATCGCAGACGGAGCAAAAGCCTTCCACGCCAAGGGGTGCGAATTTTGCCATACAATCTCAGGATACGGAGGCATTCGGGGACCCGACCTTACCTATGCCGGCGACCGCATGACCACGGAACAAATGGAGACGCGCATCTTCAGCGGTGCTCCCAACATGCCCTCGTACAACGGAAACATTGACCAACAGCAACTTTCTGACCTCCTCGCATTTCTGAGCTCGCGCCGGAGAAGACTCACCGGCCCCGTGCCCCTAAGCTCCCCCGCGAAGTAAGCACACTCTCACATTAACTCGCTTTCCACAGTGGGCCTCTCTGTCTCTTACAATGCGGTGTAATGGGGACCGGACGACTTAGGTCGTTGCCGCTTCTCAATTCTCAGCACATACTGTAAGTGAAAATATTTGGGAGGAGTCATTATGGCGTACGTTATCGCAGAGCCCTGCATTGGGACCAAAGACACAGCGTGCGTTGACGTCTGTCCTGTTGACTGTATTCATCCTCGCAAAGACGAGGTAGGGTTTGAGAAGGCATCACAGCTCTATATCAATCCGGACGAATGCATCGATTGCGGCGCTTGTGTTCCAGTGTGTCCAGTGTCCGCAATTTTTCCAAGGGAGGACTTGCCAGAGAAGTGGAGCCACTTCTCTCAGGTAAATGCTGACTATTATAAAAAGGAGGCTCAGCCCGCCGCAGATCAAAAAGCTGCCGCCCAGCACACCGTTCTACGGTGATATGGCCTGTTAAGGCAGGGTCGTGGTATTCGCAACCCCGACAGAGGCTAGGAGGCAGGAATTAATTCAGGGATTCTTCTACCACAACTGACCAAGCTTTAGGCTGCGACCTTAGTCAGCACTACTCAATGAACCAAACTCTAACTGGAACCATCAATACCCGCGCGCGACATCCAAGCTGCTATACATGTTGCTGACAGAGTGGACGCAACGATTACGATTGAAAAGGCGAAACGCATTATTATTGCGAATACCAATGGAGACCTCCTCACAAGGCTGGAAGCTTTGTTCGAGAACAACGGCTACCAGACTACCACCACGTGGGGAGGCTGAGAACTACTTGCTGAGCTTCAAGCCAAGCGATTTGATCTGATATTGTTTGATGACGACCTGCCCGATGTGCAGAGTGGGAAATTCTGGCAATGACTGCGGCAACTGGCCGGATCTGCGTCGGTTGCACTCTTGCAAACCAGCCAGTCAACGAGTTGGGCAGCCGGTATCTACAGGCTGCAGGACATTGTGTTTTGACCAAGACCACACCCAGCGAGATCGTAAAAACCGTCTGTGGATGTCTCCGCGCAGAGGAGAACCATCAGTTAGATTGGAGCACTGCTGCTCATGCACAAGCCTCAGACTTCCATTTCAGCCCACCGCAATGTCAGTTAGCTGAGATTCACGACAGCAGGCAAAGGCGAAGGCTCGCGGAACTTCACGGCTTAAGGTCTAGATGTCCTGTTTCATCCAGGCCTTTCATCAACATGTAGAAATAGATCAGGCCGCCATAGGGCTTCCACGGAGTAAAGATACGCTGAGCACGATTGGCGTCGAGCGGTCCACGCAAATGGAGCCAACGCGCCAAGCCATTGCGAGCTCCCTGGTCATCAGCCGGAAAGACATGCCAGCGTCCCATGCCTCGCAAGAGAGTGTACTCTGCGGTCCACCGCCCGACTCCTCGAAGCTCCATCAGGCGTTGAAGAGCTTCTTCATCACTTAAGCTCGCAAGCCCCTCAAGATTGAGCTTTCCCTCAACGATGGCTTGGCTGATTTCGATGATGGCCCGGGCTTTCTGAAAGTTGAAACCGAGTTTCCTGATTTCCTCTGGTTGTCGATTCGCCAGGTCGCACGGGCGTGGAAATGCATAGCTCAATGAATGTGCACCACCTGCAGAAAGACCGAAGTTTTGCGCCAGTCGGTTAAGCAGTTGGATACCCAGCGACAAGCTTAGTTGCTGGCAAGCAATCCCGTTGACCAGTCCTTCGAAAACAGAGAAGAACCGGGGCGGCTTCATACCCCTAAAACGACGCACCAGAGGCGCGAGCCGCCGGTCACGAGCAGCCAGACGGTAAAAACCGCTTAGATCCACACCAACTCCAACGGTGCTCTCGACCCCCTGCCTGATTGTCTGTTTTGTTTTGCTATCGAAAAGGTTCCCCTTAATTGTGACTCGAATCGCCCGGCTGAAGTTTCCGGTTTGGGCAACTATCATCTCAAAGGGGCTGTCCTCCACCACCACGACGCGACGATAGGTTTCCCCATCCCATCGATCGATAAGATTCCCTGGGCGGCGCCGTAAGGCCCACGCTGTCAGGTCGAGGCGAAAGGGAGGCAAAGGATGAATGAGAAAAGTTGTGCAATCCGTCTTAAGGGGTATTTGAGACACGGCAATTTACTGATTTATACAAAATATCGTGGCAGATTTCCCTATCTGCAAGACGCTTCGGCGCTTGAAAATCCCGGATGCACCCGCAACTGAAAATTCCAGCACAGACACGGCAACGCTTGCGCGCTGCGGCTCCGCCGTGCCTGAGAGAAGCGCTGATCAAAGGCCCCGCACCTCAAGATATGCGGCTGGTCTCCAAACAAGACTATTCAGAGGTATCGAATCTACCGCTCGAGTACGCACGGAGATTGGCTGTTGGCTACCGTCGGCCGGCGGCATCCACGGTTGTCGTCGGATCCGCTCCCCGCCAGGCTACATCCGCGGTCGGACCGTAGGTGGACGGTACTTTCTTTCCGAGTAGCCTCAAATAAACCGTGAGCTGAGTACGATGATGCGCTGTGTGAAGCACTCGGCGCCAAAAGATCCAAATGCGCTGCCGTTTGACGTCAAAGAACGGTACCGCTTCCACCCACCAATCCTCCCCTTTCGATGAAAAGTAGGCGAGCCTCGGTAGCGCAAGCTCAAGCGCGCGCCGCGCGTAATTCTCGGGTGTCGCCGACTCAGGGAGAATCTGACTAGGAGGTGGTTCCGGTGCTCCCAAGAATTCTCCGAAAAACCGGCGTTCCGACAGCAACTGGTGCTTCATGATGTCGCCGACGTCACTTGACCGTGGATGCGGCCGAAAAGCAAGATCCTGCGTAGAAAATTCGCGCCAGACAGAGACGACCTTGTTGGTTTCGCTGGCATAGGTATCTAACAGATGTTGGAAAATCGGTGATGAAGAGCGTGGAATTTCCGAACCTGCGATGGCGATATAAGCATAACTCATTTGCATCGAAGAACCCTCAGACATCCTAAAGAGAATTAAGCCGAATCCGGCCGGGCGAGACTCGCGGAATTGCCCAGTGAGTCTGGTCCGAATCCCATGGAGAATTCTTGCGAAACATCCGCCAGAAGACCTTACTGTAACAGCGAAAGCACTTGGTTTCTCCTGGGCTGAAAGAGTAACCGATTCTCCTCAATCCTCTCATCATTAAATCAACTCCGCCAACGGGAACGCCCGATGCGAGCGCGGCGGCTCCAGATAATTCTGTCGATGCGAGGTGACGAGAAACTTTGTGAAGCCGGTGTTCTCTTCAGCGAGGTCGTATTTCTTTTGAAGCTCTACGCCATCCATCTCCTTCCGCATCTTTTCGAAGAGCTGGGCAGACTGTGCAAATCCGATAAAGTGTACGCCAGGCTTCGGCTCCGGATTTACGCGGCCATCGCTGTCAAACTCAAACGGATTCTCCACGGTATCGAAATCCTGCCGGAGGAATATGACCGATCCCTTTGGGATCTTCTCGCCGTAAACGGTGGTTGTATCCTTGTCAACACGAGAAATAAACTGCATCTGCGCGTTGTGGCCGAGAATCTTTGTTTTCCTGGCGTCTTCTTCGAGCTGGTTTTTGAACGTGGTCGTCTCCGGGGCCTGGGAGGGTGAAAGAACCTCCGGCTCCTCGGTTCTGCGGGGATTGAACATGCGGTATAGCCGGTCCTTGTGGTTCAGGCCGTACCATCCCTCGAGATCAATGGCAATGTGCGACAAGTGCATGATGGTGCCGTGGGCAAAATAGCTGTCTGGTGTCTGGTCGGTATATCCCGGAATAGTCTCAAAGCTGGGAAGATTGCCTTGCGCCAAGCCATGGACATGGCTGGAAGTAAACCCCATAAAGAGCATGGCGCCGTCAGGAATCTTATCAGCTCCGGGAAGACGCAGTCGCCGGGCTATGGTGCGAGGCATCCCGCGGCCCGCAAAGCCTCGACGGATGGAGGTGATGTTGAAGAGGTCACCCACATAGACGTCTTCGGACGGGATGCCGTTCAGAAAATATGTTCCAGGATAAAAAAGAGCATGGATTACGTTGTTGATGTGATCGTTGTAGTCGCTTTTGAAATGGAACGATATATCATTGTGCTCCAGGACAAGGGTTTCTGGGTCCTTCGGAAATTTGATGGAGTCGATCAAGGCCCATTCTCGGGTGTCACCATCTTGAATAGCGCGTGGCATATACTCGGCCGTCAGGCTGGCGGGAAGGTAGTCGGTAAAATAAGGCAATCCGTATGCGACTTGGAGAAAAATCCCGCTGGGGTTTAACGGGTAGACCGCCTCAATTTCATCAAGAGCGCGTTGCAGACGCTCCTGTGCCCACCTCAGGGCTTTCGTGTCGTTCTTCGGTATTTTTAAGCGCGCCGTTACCACCTCGTGCCATAGCGGAACCACTGCGACCGGTACACCGAGATGGTCTTCAAGCGTGATGCCAGGCAGCTCGTATTGGGTCTTAGGCGGTCTGACGTCAATGCGCTTCGCGTAATTTACGACCCCTGCCCAGTTAAATCCTGCTTCTGTCGCCATACTAGCTCCTTGGAAGATGTTGTGAATTCCGATCCGTAACGGTAGGCCATAAGCAATCAATCCCGGCTGCTGCTCAGGTGTGCCTGGCGGTGTAACGCTCGCGGAAATGCGGACGCCCACTCATGTAAATCCCCCGCCGCAACGTCCATGATGAGGAAAGCATTCCAAAATCTTGTCAAATGGTGTTCCGACCCTCTTGCCGCCACCGAGGGGATTCGTTGTCCGATCACACCAGAACTTCCTTTAACCTACCGGTCTTTACTTCGTAGATAAAGCCCCGCACCGGGATGTTCTTTGGAATCCAAGGATGAGATTTCACTTTTTGGACCTGTTCACGCACATCTTCCTCAAGGTTGCTAAATGCGTAAAAACGTCCTGGAGCAACTGCGGCAGTTCCCGATTGTTTCCGCAGCTTGGAGGCAAGCTCCTCTTCCTTGAACGTCAGCATCCCGCAATCCGTATGATGGATGAACATGAATTCCTGGGTTCCCAGCAAATGCTGCGAAATAATCAGAGATCGCAAAGCACTTTCATCCGTAATGCCACCAGCATTACGAATGATGTGGGCCTCGCCCGGCCTCAATCCCAGGATACGAGGAATGTCGAGACGGGCATCCATGCACGCCACCACCGCCAGTTTGCGTGCCGGCGGCATCGGCAGATTTCCCATCGCGAAGTTTTGCGTGTACTCCCCGTTGGCTTTGATGGTTTCATCGATGAAGCTCATGAAGATCCTCCTCAATGTGATTTGGGAATTATCGCCGGAGAAAATGTGGACGGGGTCGTGAACCAATTCAATTCCGATTTCGCCTTAGTCTCAGAGCAATACTCTTTGGCGTACTCTCGCTTCGCCTCGTAAAACGCACTCTGTGCTGATTCATTTATCTGTTTGATCCGCTGCAGGGTCAATAGAGTGTGTTTCCGGCTGGCGGACTAGGTTACAGCCGATTTCACCCGCTCCCAATCTTTGAGAAACTGATCCTGGCCTTTGTCGGTCAATGGGTGTTTGAACAACTGGGCGAGTACTTTGTAAGGCATGGTTGCAATGTCCGCGCCGGCTTTGGCTGCCTCGGTCACATGGATCGGATGACGAATTGACGCCGCGAGAATCTGTGTCTTGAAGCCGTAATTGCGATAGATGGTCATTATTTCCCGGACCAGATCCATGCCATTGTGTGAGATATCATCCAACCGGCCCACAAAGGGGCTGACAAACGAAGCGCCCACCTTTGCAACCAATAATGCCTGGGAAGGGGAAAAGCAAAGGGTTGAATTGATCTTAATCCCATCCTTGATCAGGTGCCGGGCAGCCTTCAAGCCCTCCTTTGTGGTCGGCGTTTTAACCACGACGTTGGGGTGCAGCTTCGCCAGCTCATGCCCTTGCCGGTACATGCTTTCTGCATCCAGAGAAGTGACTTCAGCACTCACTGGACCCTGCACAATTTCGCAGATCTCGATGATTCGTTGCTCAAACTTCGCACCTTCCTTGGCAATCAGAGACGGGTTCGTTGTCACACCGTCAAGAACACCCATCTCCGCTGCATCCCGAATTTCGTCTAAATTGGCTGTGTCGAGAAAGAATCTCATAGTTTTATCCTCTTAATGTACGAGGCTGCGGTAACTCTCCGAAAAAGCCGCAACGCAGCACTCCTCCGTCATAATTGCGCGCGCTCAGGCCGCTCTGGAGCCCGACGCTATTCTGGCCTCAAGGTACTGCTTGAGCGCGACAGCATTGTTGTGCGTAGAATCGTGCGAGCTGTACACCAGCGTAATGTTGCCATGGCGAGCCGCTTCCACCAGAGGTTTCCAGACCTCGGGTTTAGCGTTGAGCTCCGCAAAGTAGCGGCGATTAAACTCCGCCCACTTAGCTGGATCGTGACCGAACCAGCGACGCAGCTGGTGGCTAGGAGCAACATCCTTCAGCCAACCGTCGAGCTGCAGGGCTCCTTTCTTGATGCCGCGGGGCCAAAGCCGTTCCACCAGAAAACACTTGCTGCCCGTACACCCTTTCGCGTCATAAACTCTTTTTAACGCAATCATACGTTTCATCCTTTCTGTCTTATTTTCAGCGTCTTGACAACTCTGCTTTTCAAGGCATCGTGCTCACGGTTGGAGAGGGTCTTGCATCAGACCCTCCCCTGTGTCACGGAGCCCGCCACCAAAGCAGGAAGCCTAGCTCCTCTTGGCCGAACAACCGAGGGATAGTTTCCCCCTATATGGCTACATCACGAGCCAGCTTCCATCTTTTCAACGTGAATGGTCTTCGTAGCTTTATCGTACGTTCCCGTAACCTTCACCTTCTGACCCGCGAAATCTCGTGCTTTCGCTTGGTCGTCGAGCTGAAAGGTATTCTTCTTTGCATGGTTGTAAAGCACAAGCTTAGCGCCGGCCTTTACGCAAGCCAAAGTGCAGTCCTTGGGATTGTTCGTATGAGTTGCTTGGTACCCGCCTGGACTATGAGAACCCATGGCGGCACACATGCTGTCCATGATCTCTCCTCTGAACGTTCTGGCGGTCTTGGGGGCAGCAAATGAGAATGTTGATGCAACCATCAACATTGCAACGGATAACGCTAGTTTCCTCACTGTAATCCTCCTCTGCCAATTAAACCGACGAAATGGGATCGAGAAAACATCGACATGGCTTTCCACCCGTACTCTAAAAACTCTGGCTTTCCGGGTGAAAGACCTTAATTGAAGTACGCGATTCACATCTAACGAGGCCGCAAGTTGAATGCCATAAAGAGGAAGCGCATGGCAAAGAAGGCTAATTCATTGCAATGATGACATTTACAAGATGGGCCGAATTTCGGAAAGGGCGTCGGTATGCGAGTGCCGGTGCTTCGCGCCGAAGATGATCGTCATTTACGACGAAATGGAGACTTGAACGTCACTCGCCCAAGGTGTACTCCTTCGCGAAAGTCAAATATCGTTGTGGGAGATTCCTAGTCGGCGCATTTTAGAGGCGAGAGTTGTCCTCTTAAGACCCAGGCGTGCGGCAGCACCGCGCGGACCACCAACGATTCCGTTTGTCTCACGCAGGACTTGAAGAATATGGTGCCGCTCGGCTTCAGCAAGCGTGTCTGAGGAGTCCGGCCCACGCTTATGCACCAACTTAGATCCAAGAGGCGGGACATGCAAAATTGAACCGGAAGTCAGAATGACGGCGCGTTCGATAAAGTGTTCCAGCTCCCGGATGTTACCGGGCCAAGGATACCTGGACAGCGCCTTCAGGGCCATGGCAGGAATTGATCCGATCTTCTTTCCCATACGGTGACTGTATTTTTGTAGGAAATATCGCGTCAGAATCGGGATGTCTCCCGTGCGTTCCCGCAGGGGAGGCAGGGTGATCGGGAAAACGTTCAGTCGGTAATAGAGATCGCTGCGAAAGCGCCCGTCTTCAACCATTGATGCAAGGTCACGGTTTGTCGCTGCAATCAGGCGAACGTCAACGTCGATAGCCTGTGCACTTCCTAGTCTTTCAATCTGCTTTTCCTGCAAAGCACGGAGCAGCTTGGGCTGGAGGTCCAAAGGGATGTCCCCCACCTCATCCAGAAAAAGCGTTCCCCGGTGTGCAAGCTCAAAACGCCCGATTTTTCGCGACGTGGATCCCGTGAAGGCTCCCTTCTCGTGTCCGAAAAGTTCACTTTCCACAAGCCCCGAGGGCAGAGCAGAACAATTGACAGTGATAAAGGCGCCGTCGCGCCGGGGATTAAGGCCGTGAATAGCCCTTGCAATAAGCTCTTTGCCCGTCCCGGTTTCTCCCAGAATCAAAACCGTGGAGTCGGTCGGAGCGACCGTTTCAACCTGTTCCAGTACTTGCTTGAGCGCGGCGCTCCGGCCGACGATCTCGCTAAAGTTCACCCTGCTGCGGATTTCGGCCTCCAGGTACTGCTTCTCGCCGGCCAGTTTCTCTTTCTGTTCCGAAAGCTGGCGGAACGAGATGGCATTGCTAAGCGCCAGCGCGATCTGGTTGGCCACCTGGGTGAGCAGGTTCACTTCCTCGTCTGAAAAAGCATCTTCATGGAGGCTGGCGAGGTTCAATGTGCCTAAAACTCGGTCGCCATTGATCAGTGGAATGCGACAGGCCGATTGCACTCCCTGCTTAATAAGTTTTTCGGGAATTTCAAACGGCCTCCCGCCTTCATGAATCTGACTCAGCACGAGCGGTCTGCGTGCTTTGAAGGCCCATCCGGCCGGTGAGTTTTCAAGAGACAGCAAAATTTCTTCGTGAATGAGACTCTTACGGGAAGCCGATGGCAGAGCGTAAACTCGCAGTTTTTGGATGGAGGGATCATAAAGCGCGAGACCGGCGTAGTCATATTCCTTGATTTGCCGAAGAGAAGCCGAGATGGCACCAAGCAGATCCTCGAGGTCCAAATGGGAGATCAACCGATTGCTGATTTCGAGTAGTACCGCTTCAGACGCTCGCTTTCGGTCAGTAATGTCACGCGCAATCTTCGCAAACCCCAGGAGTCTCTGGTTTTGATCCTTGAGCGCGGTCAGCACGATATGAGCCCAGAAACGGAATCCATCTTTCCGCACTCGCCAGCCCTCGGTTTCGATCCGGCCCTTCTGTGCCGCTTCCTTGAGTTCTTCCGCGGGCCTGCCAGCTTTGATATCTTCCGGGGTAAAAAACACGGAGACATGACGGCCGAGAATTTCCTCGGCACTATAGCCTCTCATTCGCCGTGCACCTTTGTTCCAGGTCATCACCCGGCCTTCAGGGTCCAGCATGAAAATTGCATAGTCTCTTACTTCTTCAATGAAGAGACGGTATCGCTCCTCGGTCCGCTGAAGTGCGTCTTCAATTTGCTTACGATGGCTAATATCACGAATAGCACTGACAATGCGCAGGCCGTCTGGCGTGTTTAAGGCTGCAAGGCTGATTTCTACAGGAAAGAGGCTGCCGTCCTTTCGTTTTGCCTGGAGCTCTATCGCTCTCATCGGGCGAGCCTTGGGGTTCTGGACATAGGCTTTCCGGTATTCACCATGCTTTTCCCGAAATGTGTCCGGAACGAGGATCTCAACAGGTTGCCCTAGCAACTCTTCGTACTGAAAGCCGAATATCTGCCGGGCTTGGTCATTGGCAAAGACGATGTTTCCCTTGGCATCAGCTACGATGACGGCGTCTGGAAGAGAGTTCAAAAGCTCTTGAGATCCCACAGGACTGAAATCAATGGTCATAGCTTGCCTATTCCCTGTGTACTTGCCATGCTTATTTTATTCACCATAGCCCGAAAGCAGCCTAGCATGCGATCGCCATTCCAATTTGATGATTATAAATTAAAAGTTCAGCGTATTTTCTTTCGCCGCCCTTAAGGGTATCGAATCTGCCGGTGCTCTAGCGGCCTTTGCGATTTATGAGGTCACGAAAGTAGCCAAAGATAAACCTCTGAGAGAACGGCGCTTTCCCAGTGTGCCAGTGGACTACCGTTTTACCGAAACTTCTGATCGCCTATCAAGTGAACAGGGCCCGACATTCCTTCTCGAGTACACCGCTCACTACCACTGGCGGTCGGGGCCAGCTCGGAATGCCAGAATCAACAAGAATAGGATGATTCGAGCTGATTCCACCGATGTGAGGCATGGATTTTCCCGTTACAACCCTGGAAACATGGGCACTTCGGATAATGAAGGAGCACATGAAGCAAGGCTCCACGGTTGTATATAACTCACAGCTATCAAGGTCGAGCGTATCTAAACTGCGGCAAGCTTCCCGTATAGCCTTTACCTCGGCATGGCCAGTGAGATCGTTTTCACTCCGAACGGCCTCGATACCTTCACCGATGATGCGTCCTTCACAGACAACCACGGAGCCGACCGGCGTGTCGCCTCGTTCGAGGGCGACTCGGGCCAGCCGGATCGCCTGGCGCATGAATCCCTCGTCTCGATCTGTAGTGGTGCCGGGTTTTAAATGTGTCACTTCGGCAGTCATGCACTTTCCTCTGCCGTATGGCCTGTTTGGATATTAAACTGCGGAACCAGATCCACCTTTGCTATGACCGAGTTCGAAATGATGCATGCTTCTTTTGCATCTTTGAACACATCCTGCGCGAGAAGAATGTTATTCTCCCGACTTAGCGACACCACGGGTTGGACTTTTATGTTAGTGACCCGGTACTTTCCGTCAGTGTTCTCGACTGATCCTTCGGCGCTACTCTCATAAGCGGATATTTCCAGTTGCCGGCGTTGGGCAAAAGTCAAAAATGTGAGCATCAAGCAGGTATTCACTGCCCCGATGAGCAATTCTTCCGGGTACCAGACATCCGAAGTCCCCTTAAACTCAGGTGGGCTCCCAATTTCTACGGCCCGGTGTCCGCTATTCGTCATACTCCCTCGCCGGGCGGTTTGCCACAAAATCGAGTTCTTGAAATGGAACGACTTGTACGTTTTTCTTGTCTCCATGCAATTCCTCTACTTTATTGATTCGTTTGCCGTCCCAAGCGTTTCTGGGAAGCTTTGTACTGGTGTTTTCACCATCACCAGGAGCTCCATAAGGTGGTGAATTGGCGTGTTTTCCAGGCGCTTAACCGCCTCTGAGATTTCTCGTCGCAGAGCGGCTGGTGCATAAGTCTTGCTGAGTTGGTCAAATTTCGTCAGAGCCGTTTCCCAGGAAAACGGGCGCGTGTGAAATCCTTCGTAGTCACGCCCTTCTTTCGTCAGCACTCGCCCGCTCCGCAGATGAACCGTCACTCGGCAAGGCATTTCTTCAGGGAATCGTTCGCTATACGCTTTGTCCGGCTTTACAACTACGCTTCGCAGCAGCGTTTGTACGTCCTGGCGGCCAATGCTTCCCGGGAGGTATTGCTCGGGCATCACCTGGCCGTCAAGAATTGCGGTAGCAACCATGTAAGGAAGGCTATGGTCTGCTTCCTCCTTCGTCCGAACCAGCGTCTTGCTACCTTCCTCTCCCCCTCCAATAATGTTATAGGCCACATCAAAGACATCGATATCGATGCGCTCGACTTGCGAGGCCTCGAAGCCTGCCTGGCGCTTCAATTCCAGGACGGTATCGAGGACTGACTGGGAATGAATTTCGGCATTATATTTCTTCAAGATCGTCCGGTTAACCTTTCCGAGATTTTCCTTCGACCAGTCAATCTCGAAGCGGCCGGAAATTGCCTCCATGAATCCTTTGTTGCCTTCAAAAATCTCGGGCGGTCCGGTAATCCCCCGCATCGCCAAAAACACAGCGTGCGTGCAGGCAAACGCTGTGTTAGGAAAGGCCAGGCCCTTCCAGTTCGATAGCGCCCCGGTGCGTGTGACCCTCAGCGCATTAAAAGCTGTGCCACTGATGGCCAGGGCGTTTGCGGTCTCGGCAGGATTTAATCCTAACGCCCGGGAAACACCCGCGGCCACTGCGAATGATCCGAGGGTTGTATGATCAAACCCCTTGGCTCGCACCGGCGCTACGTCGCATAGTCGGCAGAGCACCTGATAAGCCACCGCCAGGGCGGTCAGAAAATCCTTGCCGTTTCGACCGGCATACTCAGCAGCCGCCAGAACCGCACCGATGTTGTCGCTGGGATGGCACGTTTCGCCCTTTGCCAAATAGCTGTCATTGAAATCCAGGTAACGGATTAACGCGCTGTTATAGAAAGCAGCCCGGTCAGGAGATGTCTTGTTCCCGCCGATGAGCGTGACCAATGGCCGACCGCCAAAGTCTTCGAGATGTTTTCGAACGAGTGCAACCGGGGGTTCTCCTAGCGCCCCAATCGCACAACCCAATGCGTCAAGTACCCGGATCTTGAGTTGAAGACGAGCGACATCCGAGAGATCGTCGAATGAGGCTCGAAAAACGAACTGTGCAAGTTCTTCCGCGATGGCCAAATCCCCTCCTTGGGTCCGGCGGATTCACTCTTTAGAGTAGAAACCATTCCTGGTGGCTGTACTTGTCTCCTAATCTAACTGCGGCACACCGTCAGACCTGCCTCAGCATCAAAGCCTTCTTCACTTCACCTATAGCGCGTGTCACCTGAATGCCGCGGGGGCAAGCCTCGGTGCAGTTGAAAATCGTATGGCAACGCCACACCCCATCGATGCTCGCCAGGATCTTCAGCCGTTCTTCAGCTCCCTCGTCCCGGCTGTCGAAAATGAATCGATGCGCGTTAACGATGGCTGCGGGGCCTACATAGTCGTCGTTAACCCAATGGGAAGGGCAGGAACTCGTACAGGCCCCGCAAAGGATACATTTTGTCGTGTCATCAAATCGTTTACGCTCTTCGGGCGATTGCAAACACTCCTTTTCGGGAGGGGGAGAGTGCGTGATGAAATAGGCTTTGACATTTTTGTTGATTTCGAAGAAGCGATTTATGTCAACAATCAGGTCCTTCAGCACCGGAAATGCCGGAAGAGGCTCAACAGTAATGTGTTTTCCCAGATTCCTTAGCAGGAGTTTACAAGCTAGCGCATTGTGCCCATTGATCTGCATCGCGTCTGAGCCACAAACACCATGGGCGCACGACCGACGGTATGACAGGGTGCCATCGATATACCACTTGACGTAGTTGAGTGCGTCCAATAAGCGATCGGCCGGCTCTGCCGGGACAGTGTACTCACCCCACCAAGGTTTACTGTCTTTCTCGGGATTAAAGCGCTTGATTTTCAGTCTTATTTCCAAGAGTTGTCTCCTCTGCCCAGGGACTATTCAAACACTGCTTTGGTTCTTCTTGCAATTTTCACGCCAACAGCACACTCGTTCGATGAATCTCGGCGCCGTACGTCATTACTTCCCTGAAACACAGGAATGTTTTGGATTCACTGTCGCCCCGCGATGAACCACGGCCGATTTTAACAATTGCCGCACTGGATCGTGCGACCCAGCAAGTGATATTCGGACCGGTTTCATTTCTAAATGCCAACCCTTGAAAAAACAGCAGATCATTTCTGCCGTCGTATGCCTTCGACGGGCAAGCCTGCCATCTGCCAAGCTTTGAATCCGCCCCGCAAGGCGTAAACTTCCTGGAACTCTCGATCTGACAATTCGCGCGCCACACGGGCGCTCGTCTTCTCTCCGCTTCAAGTGCAGTACGTCACCAGCACGCGGTCCCGAGGCAACTCCTTCAGTCTCTCGTCCAATTTCTTTATTGGCACATGGAACGCCCCTGGGACCTGCAGCGGATTCCTCGCCACCGCGGTCGCACTGCGCGCGTCCACGAAAACCAATTGCTTCATTTGCTGCCGCACTTTGTCGACGCTAATGCGTCGAATGAAGGGTTTTGTTGGAGTCGCCTTGTTCGAAAGCCTCCGTAGATTCTTCCAGTATCGCATGAACGATTTGATCTGAGTTCTCCGTTGGGTGGGGGTTAGGCCCCGCATTACCGATTTCCACGTGGCCTTTGCGCATGCAGATGAAACCAGCAGCCAACCGTTGCACAGGAAGCCCGTAATTTACCGGACGATCGGGCACCGGTCGTCGAGACGTGCCCATGCGTCATAAGGACAGCAGCAACCCTTGGTCACATTCAAGGTCCAGAACTCCCGGGAGGTGCGTCTGTCAAGAAGAATGAGCTCTCCTCCACTGCTTCCACGTCGTGGATCACTGCTCGATTCAGGACGAGCACCTTACCCTGCGGGAGATCAAAGAGCCCGCCGTCAGCCTGCACGCGAATATGCCCGAGCACCGTTTGCACAAAGATCCGTCCGGGATTATGGTGTTGAGGGATGCGAGTGTCTGCCTTCATCACCCTCAAAGTAATCTGCAATTCTATTATGCTTAAACGCGGGCCTCATCCTCTGATCCCGGCTTCCGCTTGGTTATTGCTTCACGCGACGACCCAGACATTGTTCAACGTGGGCAATCGCAGTATCGAGCAGATCGGTCCTGTCTGCGTAATCGTCGAGTCGGATGAGGATCAGGACACGGTCAGTTTTTTTGCGGATGGCGGTGTGGCACTTTTTAGCGAGGTCGATCAATTGGTCCCACGGACCTTCGATTAACGTTCCGAATGCGGTCACCTGGTAAGGCATCCTGCTTTCGTCGATGAGATCCACCAACTCCGCTATGTCTCGGCTGATCGAACGTTCACCGCCAAGTGGAATAACAGTTAATTCCATCAACATACTTGACCTCCAAATCGAGTTCGGGAAAAGAGCGTCTCGCCTACATAAACAGAACAGCAGCGTCGACCCGACTCTTCGCGCACGTTCTCGGCTCCCGCTTACATAGCCGGGTGCTTGCTTCTTAAGCAGAATTTCAACCTCCGTGTCTGCGCAGAATATGGAACTGGAACATTTCTGCATCATGTCGGAGAACGAACAACCTCCACCGAACACGGTGCCTCGCGAGATACTACCTCCGAAATACTTCTTGAGAAAAGGCCTTCGAGGCCTTTTCTCTGCCGGGAACCGAGCACGATAAGGTCAGCTCGCCACCTTTTTGCTTCTTCGAGAATGACGGCACACACGTCACCTTCTCTGATTGAGGAATTTACCAAGAAGCCAGCGGAGCGAAGTTTTTCGGTAGCCTGCGCCAGTAACTTTCCTGCGAACTCTCTCTGCTTTCGCTGCGCTGCGGTAAAATCAGGGGTATCATGGCCGCCCATCTTCTTTGCTAATCTTTCGGGATAGGGATCCAGGACATGAAGCAGACGTACTTCTGTTTCCCTGGTCTTTATCTGATCGATCAATCGAGTCATCGCCGTCTCTGAAGCGGTTGAATCGCCCATTGCAAGCAAGATCTTCACAGAATGACACCTCTGGTACTCGAGGGAAGTAGCCACCGCACCGATCATTTACACCTCTGCTTGAAAGCATGCGCTCTTCCAAAGTCAAATCTTCAGCATAGACGTCCTCCAAAGCTTGTCACATCAAACGGATCGCTGAACGGCAGCTGCATGATCCGAAAAACGCAAGGAAGGGCAGTCGTCTGGATTCCATCGCATATGATCGACACTTTTGACTATATTTCGGCGTTCAACTATTAGCCCTTGCCAGAAATCTCGCTTCAACCTTACCGATTTAGGCTATGAAGTAGTCGACGCGAGAATGGAAAGAAAAACTTTCTACGCAATACTTGCATGGCGAGGGGGGCTACGCGTGCTCACACCGCGTTTCGAACACGATCGATTGGTCAACGTCAGCGGTGTTGCTATACGAAGCTTTGGGCTACTTGCAGGTGATTATGGCCTGGAACGTGCTCGTGTGAGTGAATGGACAGATACAATACCTTCAGCGCTAAAGAGTCACCAACATGAAAATTACGGTCCATTCGACTCGGGGGCCAAGATGGTTTACTTTCTCCGAAGACTCGTCAATAGCGGAGGTTGTCAAGGAAGTGGTCACGGCTTTCGACTTTCCGCCCACTCACCACTACGGCATGCTTCTTTCATGCAATACAAGCACCCCTCTGCGTTCCGACCGGACCCTTCGCTCTTACGATATCCGCGACGGTTCAACCTTGTTTCTCACCATAACCGGTTGCGGCGCGACGGTTAGCGATTGTGCCGGAATCATTCACATGGACTCCGAACAATGCGATTCGCATGCAGAGAGCTAGTTTGAGCAGCAGTTGATGGTGATTATAACCCAGATTTCCTTAACATCTCCAACATCAATAGTGATGCTGGTTTCAGTGTCAACATGGTCATCAGGAGGTCGACACCCGGTGGGTGAGAACGAAAAACAGGCTTTTCAACTGTCATTCAATCGGTTTTTGCGGGTCGGGTTCCAGGGATCGAAGGTGACTTTCAACGGCGGGCTGGTTTTGGTGAGGGAGTTGGACGAGCGTCTGGGATTTAGCGAACTCATCGACGAACACCTGACCGACTCTCGGGCAAACAATGCGCGATTTTCTTTTGCGGATCTGCTGCGGCAGTCGGTCTACAGTCGTCTGGCTGGATACGAGGATGTGAACGATACCGAGCGGCTGTCGCAAGACCCGACCTTCCGTTTGATTGGTTCGGAGAAGATCTGGGATCGAGGGGCGGCACGGACATCCCGGTTGCAGACCTTCGAGACGGAGGTGCTGGCCGAGAAGGGGAACTTCGCGGGACTGGCACGGCTGAACCGGGAACTGATCGGAAAAGCAGAATCGTTGGGTTCGCCGTACCAAACTGTGCTGGACATGGACTCCACCGAGATTCCGGTCTACGGGGAGCAGGAGCAGAGCGCCTACAACGGGCACTTTGAGTCCACCTGTTATCATCCTCTCTTGCTGTTCAATCGAGAGGGTGATTGTCTAGCGGCAAAGCTCCGTCCTGGTAATGTCCGCAGCGCCGAGGGCTGGGAAGAACTGCTGTTGCCGGAGATCGAGCGCCAGCAACGGATGGGGAAGGAAGTTGCATTTCGGGCCGAAGTGGCTTTTGCCAAGCGGGAGATTCATGAAGCGCTGGAAGAGTGGGGCGTGAAGTACACCATCCGCATTCCTGCCAACGACAACCTGGAACGAGATATTGCCGAACTGCTGCCGCGCCCGGTGGGCAGGCCCAGTCAGAAGCCCTTGGTGGAGTACAAGGGCTTTCTGTATCAGGCGGCTGGTTGGAAGACGGCCCGGCGGGTGGTGGCGAAAGTGGAGCATCATCTCGGAGAGTTGTTCCCGCGAGTGGGCTTTATCGTAACGAACCTGACCCTACCGAATCGTGCGGTGGTGCGGTTCTATAACAAACGAGGGACGGCGGAGCAGTGGATCAAGGAAGGCAAGCAGGCAGTGAAGATGACCAGGCTCAGTTACCACAAGTTCCGATCCAACGAGGTGCGGCTGTGGCTGACCATTATTGCCTATAACCTGGGCAACCCCTGGCGGCGACTGGTGCTGCCCCAGAAGGTTGGGAAGTGGTCGTTGACGAGCCTGCAGCAGCCATTGGTGAAAACGGCGGTCGTCTGATCAAACACGCCCGCTATTATTGGTTGCGCCTGGCGGAGAGTCATCTGACGCGGCGGTTGTTTGCGAGCATGTTGGGGCGGATCGATGGACTGCCGCTTCCGTCGGAAAGGGGCGGTTGGGAGCCGATGGCCCTCTCGAAACAAAGTGTGTGCTCGGTTGCGCCGAAATGGGTATATACTTTCGACTGTTGGGAGGCCCCAAAGTTTATTCCGGGTAAGTCCTGAGAAGGAGGTTGTAAAATCCATGGGTGATTACAAACATCCCGAGGTTTTGGTCACCACCGATTGGGTGTCCCAACATGCGGACGACCCGAACGTTCGTCTGGTGGAAGTGGACGTCGACACTAGCGCCTACGAAAAGGGACACCTGAAGAACGCCGTAGGCTGGAACTGGCAATCCCAGCTGCAGGACAACGTTCGCCGCGACTTGCTGGGCCAGAAGCAGTTTACGGATCTCTGCGCCCAGTCGGGAATCTCCAACAATTCCACCGTGATTCTTTACGGCGACAACAATAATTGGTTTGCCGCCTACGCCCTTTGGCAGTTCAAGTATTACGGCCACAAGGACGTACGGCTGATGAACGGCGGCAGGAAAAAGTGGGAACTGGAAAAGCGGCCCGTCACGACCGAGGTTCCCAGCGTCAAACCCGCCACCTACAAGGCGTCCGCTCCGGTGCAAGAGGTCCGGGCAAAACGCGAACAGGTCTTTCAAGTTCTGGACAAGGAGAACGCTTGCCTGGTGGACGTTCGCTCGCCGGACGAGTTCACGGGAAAAGTCATCGCGCCTCCCGGCATGACGGAAACGGCACAGCGCGGCGGACACATTCCCGGCGCCACCAACATCCCCTGGTCCAAGGCCGTGGCCGAGGACGGCACTTTCAAGCCTTATGACGAGTTGCTCAAGTTGTACGAGTCCCAGGGCATCCGTTCGGACCGCCCCACGATTGCCTACTGCCGGATCGGTGAGCGCAGTTCGCACACCTGGTTCGCCTTGAAATACCTGCTGGGATACGAGAACGTCAGCAATTACGATGGAAGCTGGACCGAGTGGGGCAATCTGGTGGATGCTCCCATCGAAAAGGGCAATGTGACGGCAGCCAAGGCGTAGAGTTTGCCGTAACCTCTGGACAACTCTCAGGATTGCGAATCGAACCCACTTTTTGATTGTCCGATGCCACTAAAAAGGCTCTAGATCTTTCAGCCTGAGACTTCCAAGAGGTGATATGGCGCGATACTTTTCTGCTCACACCACAGCCTGCCTCACAAAGCAGGCCCTGAAAGAACTGATGCGGCGGCTCCTGGCCGCCACGGACGTCAAGGTGCTCCGCGCAGTTTCCAGCCAGGTGGGTGGGCGGATGTTGACCGAAGCCGAAGCTCCGGACCGGCAAACCCTCGAAAAGTTTTTTGAAGCGTACTACGTCAACTGCGAATGGATCATGCGGATTGACCTTGACGCGCAGCCTGAAGGGATCACCGAATATTGAATTACGTGCTTACATCCACTGATGGCGGTTTGAATAGAAGGTGACCTGGCGATGGGGATACATTTCTTTGAAAGCCCGGTATCGCCGCAAGACCTTCTCGTACCGATGGTTTGAGTATTTCAGCTTGCGGTGAGGCAAGTCAATCGACGCCTGCTCGACGCTCCACACATTTTTCAGCGAGAAGCGTCAGTCCGTGCTCACCAATGTCCGAAGGTCAGCCAGAGCGTATGCCATAATCCGTGCCTGTTCGGTCACAAAGGGATCAACGTAACTCATGACCAGGTGGCGAAGGGTTCTATAAAGTGGTTTGCGGCCCTGTAGGCTGAAGTCACGAGACTGGCCGACGGCCTCCCCATCGGCTGCCCTCGCGGAACGCAAACACCACGTGGTTCAGCTTGCCTTTGGATTCCAGGTCCAGCAGCAGCGGGGGTACCTATGCTGTTCCAGGATGATGGCCGCTACGAGCGCCGCTTCGAGGCAATAGGCCGTTGTGTTCCTGAGCGTGCCGTGAAAACTTCGCAGAGTTTTGCCGTGCTTTTCGCGATTATAGGTGAACGTCCGAATAAATTTCTGTGCCTGGCGCGGTGTCCGGATCTTTTGAATGATCTCCCACTCTTTGCGCGTGAAGGCTTCACGCGGGGGCAGTTCGTACGGCGACTTCAGTGTGATTTTCCGGCGGCGCAAGCGTTCTAGTCTCCTGTTCCCCAGCGATCATACCAGAGCTGGAAGCAGAGGAGTGTCCAGAGGGCTTTCCGGTGATCGGCCCGCCCCGCCGAATGTTCGCGAAGCAACTGGTGAACATAGGCGCTGTTGAACAGCCCCTGGCGCTTTAGCTTTCCTTCCTCCAGGGTTTCAACCACCAGCGGCCGGAGTTCATTGCGAATCCAGCTTGCAATCGGCACGGTAAATCCCCGAATAACTGTCTGACCGTTTCCAAATTCCGGAACGGCAAACCTCATCCCCACCTGACTTAAAGATCGCACCCCAATGGCACCTAGCTCCCCGGCGCCTCTCCAGACGACGCAGGTGTGGTGCGATTCCATTTTGGCAAAAGTGCCATCGTGGCGGTTCAATCCCGTCATGTTTGACCTCCTCAGGATGGAAGATTCTTCATGTTGCTCCTTCCTTATCAGTGGGTTAGCAGTTGGGGATTAATCGCAAGCGCCTTTGGCCACAGCCTTGCAGTCATCAATATCGAGTTCCAAGTCAGGTTTGACCGTCATGGATTGCGAGAGGATGCCATTGAGTAACAGATCGGTTTCGATCCAAACTTCTGAACGAGACCCGCACTTCGCCGTGGGGGCAGCCACTCTTGGTGCGACTGAGCCGGCATTTCGCGGCCGCGTTCATAAGATCACCCGAACGGTACGGAGAATTTTGAGCAATCCTGCAGACGTGGAAGACATCGTCCAGCAAACGTTCGTCAATGCCCTAGTTCATATCAATTCATTCCGCGCTGAAGCCGCCCTGGACACCTGGCTCACCCGGATAGCTATAAATGAAGCACTGATGAGCTGGAGAAAAAGACGCTCCGCCAAACATGTTTCGATAGAGCAGCCGTCGGATGGTAACGCGAGAGCAACATTGCCTGAGCTTGCGGATCCCAGACCGAATCCCGAAGAGAATTTTCGGCAGAAAGAGGTCTCCACACTCATTAACGACTCTCTCGAATCCCTTTCACCAGACTACCGGGCAGTTCTAGTAATGCATTATTTCAATGATCTCTCTTACGAGCAGATTGCATCCTGCCTGGGGCTAACGGTCTCTGCTACAAAATCTCGGCTATTGCGTGCACGACGGCAAATGGCGCGCGTATTGAAAGATCGTTCTTGCGGCGGACACACGAAGAGGCAAAGCTTGATACTTTCACGGTGCCTCGCGGCTGACCGTCGTCATTCAATTCGGCATTTGCATAAATCAATCAGCAAGTATGAAACGTAGAGCACGAATCAGTAAGGGAGATAGGTCATGTACATCGTAATAGTCCGGATCGTTTGTGCTGCACTTGTCTTTATCGTCACAAGCACTGTGTTCGCCTCAACCGCAATGGCGGTTTCATACGGTACCAAGTGTATCTCCGCAGCCCTTCGGGCCGTCTATCATGACTCGATCCGACCGATGGTGTCTAGGACATGGTTGCGGCCAAATCCGACAACGCGAGGGATCATTAGAAATGATCTATCGAGCCTGCATGCGAGGGTTCTCGATTGCAGAAATTCTGATCAGAGAGCGCATCACGGCCGACGTGAACTCGCCACGTGCGACTTTCAACCGTCAGGAAAGGAGCTAAGTCATGAGCACAGTGCAAATAACGTGGCCGGTTTTTAAAGCAAAGCTGGTCAGCCGCACAGAAATTGCGCGAGCCACGATGGCGTTCCGGTTTGAACGCCCACAGGGATGGACTTTCAAGGCAGGGCAATTCGTGGATCTTACGGTGCTCAACCCGCCGGAAACTGACGCGGAGGGCAACGTTCGAGGCTTCTCCATTGCCAGCGCGCCTTACGAAGACACCCTTATGGTGGCAACGCGGATGCAGAACACAGCCTTCAAGCGGGTTCTGGCAACAATACCGCTCCAGACGGAGGTCAAAATCGAGGGGCCGTTCGGCAATCTGGTGATTCACAATAACGTCAAGAAACCAGCCATTCTGCTGGCCGGGGGAATTGGAATCACTCCCTTCCACAGCATTGTGCTGCAGGCAGCTCACGACAGGTTGCCACACAAGATCCTTTTATTCTACTCGAACAACGGTCCCGAGGATGCTCCTTTCCTCGACGAACTCCGCAAGCTCGAAAAGACAAACCCGAAGTATCGCCTCATACCCACCATGACAGCAATGGAGCGATCACAACGCCAGTGGTCAGGCGAAACCGGAGTCATTAATCCGAAGATGCTCTCCAAGTATTTACAGGCTGCCACGCCGTCCGATCCGAAGATTGCAGAGGCGATTTATTACATCGCGGGGCCGCCTGGAATGGTTGCTGCCATACGAAAGATGTTGGTCGATTGGGGAGCAGACGAAGACAACATCCGGATTGAGGAATTTGCAGGTTATTAGGGGGATGCTGCGGTCCGATGTTAGGAGTTTGGTAGAACTCTCTCGGGCCTTCATAGCGAGTTGTCTGCTCAGTGTGAAGAAGGTTTCCTGCTCCTCGCGTTCGAAAGGAGAGCGGCTTCGCGGCACGGCGGGCCGACCTGGTTGATGCTGATCGGCCCTCGAGAAGGGGGTGGTGACTGATGAGCCAGAGGGTAGAGGTTTCCGCTGGTTATGTCGGGCATCGAAGGAGGCGAGTCTAATGCTATCGCGGCGTCATGAGGTTTTTTAAAAGGAGGGTGTTCGTATGATCAACCGGCGTGAAAGCGCGAAGGTCTTGGTTCTGGCCGTAGCCGAAGGTTTTTTCGGGATAAGCAATCTGGGACTGGCGGAGAGCGCCCAGGCACATGCAAAACCGGTGGCAAACGCAGACCCGTCATCGAGAGTGAAGCTGGTGTTTCAACAATTACTGCCACGGATGGAGGGGAAGGAAGAGGCGACACTGGTGACGGTCAGCTATGCGCCCGGCACAAGTTCCAGACCCCATCGCCACCCGGGTCCTATCTTCGGATATATCCTTGAAGGTTCCGGCGGTATCCAAATCGAGCCCAGCCCGCCAAGGACCTACCGGCAGGGAGAGGCGTTCTATGAGCTGCCTATGCACATTCACCGCATCTCACGGAACGCGAGCAAAACGCGGTCGGCAAAGCTCCTCGCCTTCCAGATCACCCATCCGGGTCAGCTGCTGACGATACCGGTGAATTAACCTCCCGGCCGGCATCCTGGAGTTCGCGCAACTTCGCGAGGGAGGCTTCTGAAGACGTTATCCACGTGAGCTGATGCCGCGCGTCCCGCGAACTTTGCCAGACAGCGTGCCCCTACTTTAGTAAGATAGAGCTTATGGTCCTTACAATTTTAATCCCATTCGTCAGGAGGTCTTTATGTTGAGCTTCGCTCGGATCGGCATTAGAAGGGTTTTCCTGGCTACTCTTCTTATGCTTGTAACCGGGCGTGCCGTCGCGCACGGCCTAGTGGGCAAACGGCTGTTCATTGAGCCCCTTGTCACTGAAGACGCCAACCCGAAAACTGAATTCGATTTTCCAGTCCTGGAAGTGATTCAGGGGCCCAATGGCCATCACGTCACTTTTAACTATTCATTCGAAAAGAAGATACTTCCCAAAGTATCCGTGGACTTTGAGCACAATCTCGGATGGTTTACACCAGACATACCGGCGTCATCAACGCAGTTTGGTGGCGGGAATATCGGACTGGGTGTCAAGTATGCTCTATACAGAAATCTTGCGCACGAATTCATCATGTCTGGCAAGTTCGGGGCTGAAGTGCCGACTGGCGACGCTTCGATTGGCGCAGATCCCTACACCACACTCTCACCGGAATTCCTTTATGCCAAAGGCTTCGGCGACCTGCCGTCAAATGCCGGCTTGCGGTGGCTGAGACCTTTTGCCGTTCAGGGGGATATGGCCCTGAATTTCCCCGCTGGGGGGCCGTCCGGGCAACCAACTGCACGCTTTACGCCACGCGCAGACCTTGTGGTGGAGTACTCGATTCCTTACCTCGACCAGTTCGTGCTGCACAACAATCATAACTATTCGCTCGGGGACGGGTCTTTCCGCAAGGGGCGCTGCCTCGGGGCAATTATGGGTGACCTGTTTCCCTTCAGCGAGTTTAATTTCATCGCGCTACCCGTAGGCCCGACTGGAAGGAAGGCTTTTGGATTCTTCAGGCCCGGTATAGCTTACGTAGGCCATTATTTTGAAGTCGGCGGCGCAGCCGAATTTCCGGCAAATAGGTTCACAGGAAGCCACGTTGGAGGGATGGCAATCTTCGATCTCTTTGTCGATGATGTTTTTCCGATCCTCGGTCGTATGCTGCCGCATTAGCCCAAAGCTAGAAGACAGTGATCGCCATCAACGCTGTGGCCTGTTTGTAGATCAGTTTCCGGAGCGACGCAGGAACATACCAGGCGGTCACAAAGAAATAGGACCTGAGGATGAAAGGAGAATCAGTACACGGATCCGTCGGCTGATTCCAGCGGGTACAAGTTCGTCAACTTAGATGCGAGGAGAGCATTGTGAACAACGGAAACGGCAATCATCAACACACAACAATCTCCGTCCCCGATTCGGATGCTGATGTGAGTGGCCTTACTTTACCCTTGCAGCCTTTGACCATCCCTTCGGGAGGCGATCGCCTGGAAGGAATTATCCGGCTCCTGCTGGCTGAAATGGGAATAAATATCAACAGTGAGCATTTTCGCGCCACGCCCGCGAGGGTGGCCCGGTTTTATCGCGAGTTCACGAGCGGCTACCAGGCCCGCCCCGCCGAAATACTCAAGACTTTTCCATCGAAATTGAACACCCTGGTGGTTGTCTCGCACATCGATTTCTTTTCGCTATGCCCGCATCACCTGCTTGTCTACGGTGGGCAAGCTCATTTCGCCTATGTACCGGATAAACAGATTGTCGGCGTCTCGAAAATTCCACGCCTCGTTCATGCACTTGCCCGGCGCCCCGTCGTTCAGGAAGCGCTGGTCGTAGATATTGCAGAAGCGTTCATGTCCGTTGTCAAGCCTCTTGGCTGTGCCGTGAAAGCGATTGGCCATCATGATTGCGTCGCGGCGCGAGGCGTCAAGTGCCCATCCATGGTGATGACCACAGTTGCGACACGAGGAATTTTCGAAGAACAAGAATCCTTATCCCGGGAGTTCGATCGAGCAGTTGCAGAAGCGCAGAAATACGCACATTAAAATGAAACAGAGCCCGTATTTTGGCCAATTATGACCCAGCAACAGTCCAAACCGCGTACATTTTCCGGTATCCAACCTACCGGTAAATTGCACTTGGGCAACTACGTAGGCGCTGTGAGCCAGTGGGTTGAAAATCAAGATGCCTACGACAGCATCTACTGCATTGCTGATCTGCATGCGCTCACGGTGCCAGACTCACACGAGGTTATGCCGATTGCGTACAAAGTGAGACACACCGCGGCTCTTTTGATTGCCTGCGGGCTCGATCCTGACCGGTCAGCAATTTTTGTCCAGTCGTACATCTCCGCTCACACAGAACTCGCTTGGATCTTGAATTGCCTGACACCAGTGAGCTGGCTCGAACGGATGACACAATATAAGGCCAAGGCAGCCGTGGCGCAAAGCGCCAGTGCTGGCCTGCTTGATTACCCAGTTTTACAGGCAGCCGACATCCTTCTCTACCAGACCGATCTCGTCCCGGTTGGAGAGGACCAGAAACAGCATATCGAGTTAACCGTTAGCCTTGCCCAGAGGTTCAACCGGCTGTTTGGCGACGTATTCGTGATACCAAAACCGCTGATCCGGAAGACAGGCGCACGCATTATGGGTTTCGACGATCCTTCTATCAAGATGAGCAAGAGCTTGGCGGAGCATCGGAGAGGGCATACTATCAGCCTGGCTGATCCTCCGGACGTCATTCGTCAGACAATTTTGGAAGCTGTTACCGACTCGGGCGCCGAAACTCGCTTCGCATTGGCTTCGCCAGGGGTGAAGAACCTTCTCACGCTTTTTGAAGTGTTATCGGGGAAATCTCGCTCCATCGTTGAGTCCCACTTCGAAGGCAAAGGTTACCAGAATCTCAAGACTGAGGTTGCGGATCTTGTGATCGCAGTCCTGGCGCCCGTTCGGGTCCGGTATCTTGAACTCGTAAATAACCCTGTCTACCTCAATGAGATCTTGCAGCAAGGATGTGAAAAGGTATCGCCGATCGCTTTTGCAACGCTTGATAAGGCCAAGAGATCGACGGGAATCAAAAATGAAAGGAGTTCATCGATATGCCTAAAACCGAAGCTCACAACAATGACCGGGCATTCGCGTTTCTCAGGCTGAATGATCGCCCTTCGAAGCCGCGGCAGCGCGGCATTACTGAAATCCGGGGGCCTTACTATACGCCCGTGGGCAGCCGTTATCTTCAGGATATTCTCGATACAATGGGCTGGTACGTTGACTCGCTCAAGTTTGCGGGCGGCTCGTTCAGCCTGATGCCGCGCAAGGCGGTCAAGGATTTGATCGACCTTTGCCATGCCCACGACGTCCTGGTTTCGACTGGCGGATTCGTTGAACACGTGCTTACCCAAGGACCGGAAGCAGTCAAGCATTATATTGACGAGTGCAAATCGCTGGGATTCGACATCATTGAAGTTTCAAGCGGATTCATCACGATTCCTCCTGATGACTGGTTGCGGCTGATCGAAAGAGTTCAGAAAGCAGGGCTGAAGGCAAAGCCGGAAGTTGGCATCCAGTTTGGCGCGGGTGGCGCTACCAGCGCCGAAGATCTGGCCGCCGAAGGGACGCGCGATCCCGAAGGGGCCATCGCGCAGGCAAAACGTTTTCTTGATGCCGGGGCCTACATGATTATGATCGAATCGGAAGGCATTACCGAGAACGTCCAGATGTGGCGCACCGATGTTCCCGCCAAGATCGTTAACGCCCTAGGCACTGAAAAGATCATGTTTGAAGCGGCGGACCCGGAGGTTTTTGCCTGGTACATCAAGAATTATGGTCCCGAAGTGAATCTCTTTGTCGATCATAGCCAGATCGTACAGCTCGAATGTCTGCGATCGGGCCTCTGGGGTACCAAGAGCCTGTGGGGCCGCGTCCTTACGTATAAGGGTTAGTGAATCGGGGAAATCCTTTCTTACAACGGCTGGCCCGCCGGAGCATGGCTTCGGGCAGAAAGAAGTGTATCGATGGCACCAACGCGTATTGTGATGTATACAAGGCCGGGCTGTGAGGACTCGGATGCGGCTCGGGAATTCCTTAAACAACACGGAATACCCTTCGAAGAAGTGAACATCGACAAGAGCCGTGCCGCGCTTGGGTATGTCATGAGCGTTAACGAGGGCAAGCAACGAACTCCTACCTTCAGTGTTGAAGGCAGGGCTTTTCACTGCTCTCAATTTGATTCTCGGAAGCTGGTGCACGAGCTCGGCTTGCCAGGTGCGGTCGAGGTTGTTCAGCAATAGTTCCAAAGATGCGTGGAACTATTTGAAATACGTCATACCGATTCGCCTCGCTGGGCGCCTGGACTACCTGGGCACAAATGGCTATGCGACCGGAACGTAGCCCTGCTAAAGGATGTGCTGCTTAGCAGAATTGATCGACAGATTGGCGATGGGGAATGGGTGCTTTTGGACGGAAGGGTACGGCCGTTGCCTACCTTGCGGACCCCTTCTCGCAAACCTTGGCAACCGGGGATGCCGGCGGTCGAGCCGAGGAGGCATCGAGGCGTCTCGCCCAGAGGGGATAGTCCAGACCCGCCAATCGATTGATCGCGATTCCTTGCACTACCAGGAGAGCCACAGCGATTTCGATGATCAACAAGTAAAAAGGCTTGGTCACCACACCCAGGGAAACGATCAGCGTAGTAGCGCCGGCCGGTGGGTGTGCCGCCTTCAACAAGACCATCAGTCCCGCCGTAAGTGCCAGCGACAGGGCAGCGGCCATAATTCGACGCAAATCAACGTTGGCGCCGATGGCGGGGGAGGAATGCTGAAGCCCCATGAGCAATAGCGAGCCATAGCCACACAGGATGCCAATGGCGTGGCCGTAGAGTGTATGGCGGGGTGAGGCGGTTGGGGAAAGTGGAGTGTAGAAGAGCAGAATGGCGGTGGGGCCGAGCGAGGGAAACACGAAGGGAGTTTGGGAAATCATCGCTACGCCGGCGAGGATCGCGATGGTAATGAACCCGTTGATAAACATGAACAAGGCCCAGATGGGACGCTCGGGAAAGCGTCCAAGCAATTGGGTGAGTCGGAGCCGTCTGAGGACCCCGCGGACAACGGTCGGGTCGAGCAGGGCTAGCCGTGACGGATATCCAGAGCTTTGTTCGGCCCCTCTCTTTTGAGTGTTTGGATTTAGATCGCCTCTCATCTGCGCCTTGCAGCATAGCGAAAAGCTCGCCCGTCGATGATGACAGAAATGCTCGTAAACCCGGCAGCTTCGAGCCTTGCAGGTAGAGTCTCCGGGTCTACCGGAACCAGAGTGTCGCATGTATGGAGAAGACGCATTACCCAACTCCCCAGACTATCCGTCCCGGCAAACACGGCCCCAGGCTGGATGACCCGGCAGATCTCTCTCAACAGCCTGTCTTGCAGTTCAGCGGAGCGGACATGGTGAAGCATAGTGAAAGCTACAGCTCCCGAGAAGGATGTGTCTTTGAACGGAAGTGCCGTTCCGTCGCCCTGTACGACTCGGACGTTTGTGCCGTAGAAGCTCCTGCCCAGCGAATGCGCCAGGCGGCAGTCAGTTTCGACTACGGTTAGCTGCTTGAGCCGCCGGCGCAGCCAGTCCGTTGTGAGCCCAAAACCCGGGCCGATCTCAAGCGTATTCTGGCCAAGATCGAAACCCTCGATCGCCCGCGGAAGAACCTCGTTTTCGAGTTTTTTCCTCCAATACCCGGAGCTGCAAATCCATCGGTGAACCTGATTCATTGACGACCTTTGCGCAAGCTGGCCCAACGGATGAAGAAGCTCTTCTAATCGCCTCGCAGCGCCCGGGCCGCCGAAACCACTCTTTCCAGCTTTGCCTCGGCCTCTTCCACTGTTCGCGTCTTCAGGCCGCAATCCGGACCAACCCATACGGTCTCCGGCGACAATACCTCAAGTCCTTTCTTCAACCGCTGTTCGACTGCGGCCTGCTCTTCAATCACATGGGTATGCACGTCAACCACGCCATAGCTGATATCTTTGGTGAAGGGGCTTTTCGAGAAAAGCCGGAGCATGTCGAGTCCGCTGTTGGACATTTCGAGGTCAAAGTTATCAACCGTGAGATCGAGCATGCCGGGATAAATGCTTTGAAAGTCCCCGTAGCAGATGTGAGTCACGAAGTACGCTTGCAGCTCCCGTGTTGTCATTTCCATGGCTTCGATTGCAAGCGGGAGCTCTGCAGGGCGGACCGAGATGGCGGGCTCGTCAATCTGGATGATCTTGCAGCCTGCCCGGATCAGCGCTTCGGCCTCCTTGCGGACCTCCGCCGCAAGCGCCAGACAGGCATCGCGCCGCGCAGGATAGAACTCATTGAATGACCAGTCCATCAGAGTGTAGGCCCCGGTCAAAATGCCCTTGACCGGCTTCGAGGTCAGGCTCTGGGTGTAACGCCACCATTCGACGGTAATCGGCGAGGTCCATTTAACATCACCCACGATGATGGGCTTGTGGTAGAAGCGGTTGCCGTAAGAGCGGACCAGTCCACCCTGCTCAAATCCCGAAAGATGGTCCGCGAAATAGGCGACCATATCGCCACGATACATCTCTCCATCAACCAGCACATCGATGCCCAGAGCCTCCTGCCTGCGGACCCAGAATTCGGTGGCGCACCTCTCGGCTTCTTTCAGCTCTTCCTCAGTGCTTTTGCCCCGCACGAAATCGGCGCGGGCTCTCACAAGATAGGGCGGCTTGGGGAAACTTCCCACTGACGTCGTAGCCAAGAACGGCAGGTCGATACCCAGATCGTGAAGTTTCGAACGGCTCATTAAATCACACCCATAAGAGAATTCTTGACGGCGGTTAAGTGCTTGAGTTTCAACCGGGCACGATCGCGCGGCAAATATTCGACCCCGCAGGAAGTGGTCAGGCAGCATCGCTCTGCCGTCACCCGGGCGAGCATCCGCTCAAGCAGGCGGGCAGCCGCCGCTTTATCCTCAAGTCTCGTATTCCGGCCGTCAAGCAGGCCGAATCCTAGCGGTTTGGCGCTGCCCTCCGCTTCGACTACACCCACAAGATCCGGGGAGTATGTAAAATCCAAAATGAGCGCGTCAACCGGCAACTCCTGTAGTTGCGTATACACAGGAGCCGCATCGCCAAAGTAAGTGGCCAGCACAAGCTCCGCATTTCCCTTCCGCTCCGCAATCATGGCCAGAGCCTCACGGCCAGGCCGCAGATCCGCGGGATATCTCAGCAGGCAAGGCTCGTCAATCTGGACCACACGTGCGCCCGTCGCGGCCAGGGCCGCCACTTCCGCGCTCAGTGCCTTAGCGTACGATAAGGCCAGAGATGCCGGGATGGCGGCTTCGCCGTCCTGTAATGAAAGGCGGGCAAGCGTGCAGGGTCCTGTCAGAACGGCCTTAACCGGCTGCGCCGATCGTTCGGCCGCCCACCGAAATTCCTCAACCACAAGAGGCCGCGCTCGTTTGATCTTTCCATACACCTCCGGCTGCCGAAAATAGAAGTTGGTGTCAAAATACCTGAGCAGTCCGTCGATGCGCGTGCCTTCAAGCTTTGCGGCGAGGTGGGAGATGGGATCGTTCCAACGGATCAGTCCATCGGTGACAACGTCGAGACCGGCCTTTTCCTGGTCCTGGAGGGCGAGTAAGGCCAGGTGATTTTCCGCGGTGCGAACGTCGGCATCGGTTTTCTCTCCCCGGTCGCACTGAGCGATAGTATGGCGCAACACTTGCTCATCAGCGCCGCTGCCAATTCGCGGGTAACTGCTGTGGTTTGCGGTAAGAAGATCCATTTGATCGGCACCTGGCTGCCGGAGCTTAGTGTGGACCGGCGGGTATCCGCACCCTAGTTACCTGCCGCCCGTCCTCCGGAGATTGCCGCGTCTTCCATCGCAACCGCGCGCGGAAACAGAACGTTGTTTTCAAGGTGGACGTGTTGATGCATGTCGCTTTCAAAAGAACGCAGCGCGTCAAACAATGTGTGATAAGTGCTGCAGGCATCCGGCGAGAGCTGGTAGTTGTCCGTCAGGTTTCGAATCTCATGGAGCGTTGCGCCGGCGCTGTCGTGCTCTAGCACCATCATTTGAACGGGGTTTTGAACAGTACCAAACGGGGGCCGGAGAAATGGGGTCCCGTGAGTTACCGCCTCTTCCATCCGGGAGATGTATGGGAACAGCATTTGTTCTTCTTTGATAAGATGCATCAGAAGCTCTTTGCTGAGCTCCGAAAAGAGCGCCTTGATGCGTCGAAGTTCAGAATGAAGGGCGCCGTGTACTTCCGTCACTTTTTCGAGCAGAGTTTCTATGCGAGCGACCTCTTGTCGGCAAAAAGTGTGATGTTTTTCCACTATATGATTCATCAGGGTCGCGAACGATTGTTTGCTCCAGTCGACAGTCTCTTCTTCCTCCGGGCCTGCAACGCTTCCTGCAGCCTCAAGGGATCGCGCGACGTCTTCCACTTGCACCCCGGCTGTCCGGCAGGCCTCATCAAGGCGCTTATCGCCTCCGCAACAATAATCGATTCCTATCTGCTCAAAAACTTTTACAGAGGCCGGCATCGCCAGAACAATTTCCTTCACTGTCTTCGTTGCATCAATTTCCATGTTGCACACTCCTTTCGGGCCTGGTAACTTGCCCGCTTCGGTGTAACTCAACGCATCTTGCGTTGGCAATTGCTCCGACGCTGGTTCATAGCTACATTCATCGATTCTTTCATCGTATGGTGAAGGCTATGAACAAACCAGTTGTGGCCATCGTCGAGTTCGCCTAAATGGCGCGCCACATTGTAACCGGCGGGGTATCCGACTCGTGCATGCTTAAGTCCAGTTTGTACACCATCTTCAATCATCCGGGCCTCCTTTTATTTCTGAGCTTCAAGGACATCTGGCTTGCTCGAAGCGACGTCGTTTTATTCATCTGCCTGACGGTCGTATCCAAGGCGAAATGCGCCCTCCTTTTCGCCATTCAAGCTCCTGACCAGCGCGCCCTGGAGCACCCATAGCAGTTCCTCAGCGGGCAATGGGTAGCTGACATAGTCCAGAATGCCAAGCTCCAAGGCATCGATACGAGCCCCCGAAGGGCAGCTCTCAGAACATAAGACCACCATGCCTGCGAATAGTTTAGGAGTAGCGGAAAGTAGTTCGCGGAATGTCCCGTCGTGAAGACGAGCGGAACATATAACAAGAGGTATCCTCTCGTGAAGCAAGATTTCTCGAGCTTCACGAAGGGTTGAAGCGGAGATCGCCTTCAAGCCAGCTCCATCAATTATCCGGCAAACGGTCGCCTGTATGCTCGGATCTGAAATGACAACAAGAAGATTCAGCGCTGCTTCGCGTAGCCGCGTCTCTGTCCCCTCGGCGTCACTCGAAGCTTCAGTTGAAGGCAACGTTCCGTCAGCCGAAGTTCTCACAGCTCTGCTGACAACATGCGAGGCCTTCTGCCCCTCAGTGGGGTAATCAACGCACATCCCCTTAAATTTCTGAGTGGAGGTAGTCGTCCGTGGGGCCGTAACCTTGGAGGCTCCGTTCATGTTCTCCTCCCGTGAAACCATAGACCACTCTTTACTCATAAGAACCACCTATTCCGCGAACCCTTCACAAAAGGACTTAACGCGTTATGCTCGATTTGAGAGCAGACTCCTATGCTCGGAGTGGATATCCATTTCCAGTACTCTAGCACTTATGAACCGATTCAGCGATCAGATAAGCCGACCTCTCACTGACGATACAATGTCCCCCCAGGTCTAAATATTTCTTAACCATTTCCGGATCGGACTGAGCAGACTCCAGAAGCGCGACCGCAGGCTTGCTAGGGAGGCGGCGGATTGCCCCCCAGACTTCAGCGTGACCCACATCCGGAAGATAGGCACTCAGTAAAACAACGTCGAATTGTCTGCAATGAAGTTGCTCCAGCGCTTCGTGCCCGCTCCAGGCGCTTGTCGTTTCGTATCCCTTATCCTCGAAGGAAAACGCTAGCCTTGTTATAAGATCATGGTCAAGGTCAGCAATCAGAATACGTTTTTTCTTTTGCATAACTTATTGCCCCTTCCAGCACTCATGAGTGTTGGCACCGCGCAGATCCCATTCCAGTAGAAGACGGAACTTAAAATTTCACCTTATAGGAGTCCGTACACGATTTCCACGACTAAAGTCCTACCATCTAGAAATTCGTTTGATTTCGAGTGGACGCTAAGCCTTCTTTCTACCGGAGTCGGGCCATATTAGGGGCCATTATAGCAGCGGCAATTTATCGTGAAACCATGAGCAGAACAATCCCGAAAAATCAGCAACGCACGGTATGGTACTGTAGTTGGTTTCAATGATGAGGTATGTTATTTACAGTATTCGGGCGGTACCCTTATTTGCAATGGTACGTGGCACAGAAAGAAACTTGCAGCCCGGAGGGCCCTCTTACCTTGACAATCGACGATTGCCCCCTCATGACCGGTGCACTCGCATTGAAGAGCACTGGTGAGATTTGTGATTGGACTTGTCCCCATTTTTGAGACAAACGGTTAAGACTCAAAATTCAGCGAATGGTATGAAAATGCCATGGAAGGGAGAATTGAGTCATGGGTTTGTCTCGACGGCAGTTCAGCAAGGAATTCAAGCTGGCGGCGCTTCAGCGCCTGGAGATGGGGGCGTCCATCGCGGAGGTGGCGCGGGCCTTTGAAGTGAATCCGAACGTGCTCCACCGTTGGCGGCGAGAGTTCCGCCAGGGGCCGGGCAACGCGTTTCCGGGCCTGGGGAAGCGGCGCTGGGACGAGGGGCGCGTGGCGCAACTGGAGCGCAAGATTGGCCAGCAGACGCTAGAGATCGATTTCTTGAAGGGGTGCTTGCAGCGCATCGACGAGCAGCGGAAGCTGCAGGCCTTAAATGGAAAGCCGCTGTCTACGAGCAGGTCCAAACCCAAAGGGACGGAGACGAGAGCCTGACGGTGGATCGGATGTGCAGACTGGCGGGAGTGAGCCGAGCGGGGTTTTACCGCTTTCCGCCGGATTCGCCCGTAGCGGATCGAGACATGGCCTTGCGGGACGCCCTGCAGCGGATCGCGCTGGAGTTTCCCAGCTACGGCTGGCCGCGGATGACGGTGGAGCTGAAGCGGCGCGGCTGGGCGGTGAATCACAAACGGGTTTACCGCCTGATGCGCGAGGACAATCTGCTGTGCCTGCGGAAACGGAGGTTCGTGGTCACGACCGACTCCGATCACGGCCTGCCGGTCTATCCCAACCTGGCGCGGCGGATGACGCTCACGGGGCTGGACCAGCTCTGGGTGGCCGACCTCACCTACATTCGCCTGGAGATGGAGTTCGTCTATCTGGCGGTGATTCTGGACGCCTTTTCACGGCGGGTGATCGGCTGGGCGCTGGACCGTCGGCTCGACACCGAGCTGACGCTTCAGGCGCTACGCATGGCGCTCGTGTGGCGGCGGCCTGCGCCCGGACTGGTGCATCACTCCGATCGCGGCGTGCCGTACGCCAGCCACGACTATACGCAACTCCTCCGCGACCACGGCATCCAGATCAGTATGTCACGCAAAGCAAATCCTTGGGACAATGCGGCGTGCGAGTCGTTTATCAAGACGCTGAAATATGAGGAGGTTTATCGGACCGAATATCGCGACCTGACCGAGGCCCGCGCCTCAATCGGCGCGTTTCTCGAAAAGGTCTACAACCAAAAACGCCTGCACTCCGCGCTCGGTTACTTGCCGCCGGCAGAGTTCGAGCGCGGGCTACTCGCTCAAACCAAGAAGGAGGCCGCTGCGCGGCATCTTTCCTTATGAGTTTTTTCAGGCATGGGGAAATCTATCATTTCGATGGGGGCGCGATCCCTCAAGACCGCGCCCCCGCTCATCGAAACGATGAGTTTCCGGCTGGCTATTCCTTGGCAGGTTGCACTCCTGCAGAGCCTGCCTCCGCTTCACCAGCCGGCTCGCATCTTGCAGGAAAACCCGTTCGCGGTACAATCGAATTCCAGCGAACGGCAGGCAGTGTCTTAACTGTTTGTCTCAGCTCAGGGGACAACCCCAGATTGTGCGTAATAAAATGAATCGAACGGCAACACACCTTTTTGAACCCTTTAAACAACGAACCCCTAATAGAATCCGTGACCGTCCTCTTGGTGTTTTCCACCAATGTAACCTATGTGGGCCAATCGGACACTCCGCACTCTGGACATTCTAAGTTGATAAAGCGAACCCAGTCGAGGATAGCTGCTGTATCGGCGCACGCAGACTCCTCAACACGGCAGACATGACGAATTTCTCCGAAACGGTCGACAACGAACACTACAGGCGAGGCGTTATTCTCAGGCATCAGTACGCACGCCAAATTGTGGGCATGACTTTGTTCGTCCCTAAAGAACTGGAAATGGAAAGCTCTGGCTCTGCTTGAGATGTTCAGCCTGGAACTCGGCCCCTTGAACCACTGCCAGAACCTGGGCTTCTTCAGTCGCAAACTCAGAGTACCGTTTAGAAATCTGTCCGAGCAAGCTGCGAATCTTGTCAGAGTCACCTTTACCACAGAGCACCAAAATCAGATTGCGCCGGCCCCGATAATCGGAGATGCGCACACGCGCCCTCGTCGTCGAAACGAGGATGAAGTCCGGCACCATCTCACCCGCCAAAGGAATGCGCGTGGTTTGGCCCTGGTGGCTTCTCGTTTCCGGTTGGCAATCGCGCATCTTCCAAAATTTCAAAAAGCTAGTTTGTTCCTAGCTGGTTTTCACGAACTGTACACGCCATACTTCAGGCCCCTGCTCAAGATAAGTCCATTTGAATTTGCCCTTCTGAACGAAATCAAGCTCGTTGAGAACAGGCTTGGGGTTGTGGTCAACCACCAGGATAAACGCCTGGCCGGGTTTCAATTGTCCGTAAGTTTTGAAAATCAACGGATGGCGTTGCGCGTGGGGTACCCCACGAACGTCAATCGTTGAGATAACTTCAGGGGCTTCATTTGCGCTAGGTGTGTTCACAGGGTCCTTTCTGTGTTCGTATCGCGGTAATAAACATTTGAGGATGCCAAAACGATGTAAGCTGTTTTAGAAGAGCAGGGGAAACGGTTGATTCCGTATCGCGTAATGCGACATTCAGATAGAGCGCCTCCTCGCCCGCCATGGCTCAGAACGTTCTTGCATTTCTAGCAAACGCCTCTCTATGTTAAATCGTGCTTCGCGTGATGCATATGACTAAAGTCACACCGTGTTCGCGAGCATCTGGGGTCTAATTGCTAAGTATAGAGTTCGCGGACAGGGGGCCCAAACTGTGCGACAATGCGTTTTCACCAACATCTATCGTGATGTGACAAAAGTCATCGCTGACCGGAAGCGAATTTTCTATCGTTTGAATGTAAAGTGCCCGATCGCATTTGAACACCGACGCTGAGCAGAGGTTGTTTATGAAGCCTATTACTGGGTCCACCAGCATTGCCGAGATCTTGAAGCAGTGTCCTTCCGCTCGGCGAATCTTTGATCAGCATGGACTGAAAGGATGCGGTGGTGAGAACGGTCCCGCGGAAGCCCTCGATTTTTTCGCCTCGGTGCACCAAGCTGACTTGGAAGCGCTCCTGCGCGACCTTAATGCGGAAATGCAGAACCCTCCGCGGGAGCCCTACGTTTATCAGGAATCGCTGGCGGATTATATCTACCGGCGCTTTTTCAAGACGGCCATTGTAATTGTGCTCAGTTTGGGCGGGTTGTGGGGAGTTATCGCTCTGTTGCAAATTTCGCTGCGCAAGGAACTGCTTCAGCCTCAACTGCTGCCTTTCATTCATGCCCACGCCCACGCCATGATCTTCGGCTGGGTGGGCCTTTTTGTGATGGGCTTTGCTTATCAGTCTTTCCCACGCTTCAAGGTCACGACGCTGTGGAGGCCGCAGTTGGCTAACCTCACGCTCTGGCTGATGGTATGTGGCATTCTCCTTCGCGTTGGCGCTGACATGCTGCAACACGGCGTCTGGGCTTTGAGTCTTGGGGCTGTGTCTTTAGCCGCAGAGATCACAGCCATTACCTTCTTTATCGTCATCATCCTGAAGACGGCCCGCCAGTCCATTTCACCGCATAATCCTTATGAAACATTTATTTTTGCAGCACTCGCCTGGTTTCTAATCCAGACCATTTTCGACGGGTTCTTCTTCTTTGCCGAGGCGACTGCCGCGAGCCTGCAGCAGACCATTTTCCGCACGGCACTCCTCGACGCCCCCTTGCGCGATGTGCAGTTGTTCGGCTTTGCCGCCCTCATTATTGCAGGTGTGAGCCAGCGGTTCGTGCCCGTTGTCTATGGCCTTGGCCAGCCGAAGCATGATCGCCAGAGGCTGATTTTCTGGCTGATCAACGGCAGCCTGGTGCTTGATATCTCAAGTTACTTGACCTTTTTCACCACCGGCAGCCCCGTTCCGGCTTTCTTCCTCGAACTTTCGTACATTTTGATGCCACTATGGGCGTTGCTGCTGGTGGTTCAGCTCCGTGTTTTCACGCGCCCGTCCCAGCACGACCGAAGCTGGAAATTCATCCGTGCGTCCTATATATGGCTGCTGACCGCGATGGCAATGATGCCATTTCTTATCCCTTACAGCAGTTGGACGGGTGAGGGATTCTCTCACGCTTTTTGGGGAGCGCAGAGGCACGCCTTCACGGTCGGTTTTATCAGCACGATGATTCTAGCTGTTTCCTCGCGCGTCGTTCCAATTCTTGCCGGGGTCGACTCGAAACGGCTCACTTCGCTTTGGGGGCCTTTTATTTTGTTGAATGCAGGCTGCGCCGGCCGCGTCATCCTTGAGATTTTGACAGGTTTTGTTCCCGGTATCGCGTATCCTTTGATTGGAATCACGGGCATCATGGAATTGAGCGCCCTGGCTTGGTGGGGGATCGGGCTGTGGCATGTAATGAATCTTGCAAAGACACACCGGACTAACGCCTTGAACGCGCCGATGCCTCTCGGGGCTCGTTGACATTATTTTAACCTTAAACAAGCAGATTCTGATGCGAATCTCTTTGACCATCGCATTCGGGAATGGCCGCTTCCAGTCCACGGTAGGGGCAAGCACATGAGCATGAATCAATACGTGAGCGGGTTCGTCCTTGCCGGTGGCCGAAGCCGGCGAATGGGCTGCGACAAGGCGTATCTGAAAGTCAACGGCCAACCGCTCTTGCTTCGGGCCGTCAATCTGTTGAAAGCTCATGTCGGTTCCGCAACCGTCCTTGGACCGCGAGGCAGGTACGAGCCATTGGGCGTGCCTGTGCTCCCTGATCGATGGCCAGGGCGAGGGCCTCTGGGAGCTTTGCTGACAGGCCTCGAAAGCTCCGCGAACGGCTGGAATATCTTCTTCGCTTGCGACCTGCCAATGATAAGCGGGAAGTTTATTGAACTGTTACTTCGTTCCATGCTCGCCGGTGGATTTGATGCTGTAGTTCCTTGCATGACCGGCACTTGGCATCCACTCTGTGCCGCATACCGCCGGACTTGCGCTGCACCCATGCGCCGCGCATTGGAAAGTGGAGAATCAGCGATCATCAATGTCTTGCCACATTTGCAGGTGAACGTGATCACCAGTGTCCACTTGAAGAGTGCGGGCATTGAGGAAGATGTTTTCGAAAACATCAATTCTCCTGAAGACTGGCAACGAGTCCTGTGCCAAACGCGTCTCCATCCGTGATGAAAGACCTTACCTATTATCTCGACGCGGCGTCAAAGAATGGGCCTCCCCGGCCTGGCATAATCCTTGCTATCCGCATGTGCTTAGTCGCGCTAACAAGGCTTGATATCCATGATCCGGTGCGTCCAAAAAGACGCCTTGTGGTCATTGTCGAGACGGACCGGTGCCTTCCCGACGCCGTCCAGCTTGTGACGGGTTGCCGGTTGGGAAATCGAACTCTCAAACTGCAAGATACAGGGAAAATGGGAGCGGTTTTTATAGATTTGCAAAACGATCGAGCGATCCGGCTAGCTGCACTGGAATCAGCGAACCACGAAGCCGCTGAATTGTTTCCCGCCCTGGAAAGGACGGATGCTCTGTCGCGGGCCTATAGAGTCTTAGCCGACCATGAGCTTTTTTCCGAGCAGCGGGTTCGGGTTCTCCTTGCTCCTGAAGACCTCCCCGGGTACCACGCCCCGCGGGTGATTTGCGCTCGTTGCGGAGAAAGCATTGCTTTCCGGCGGGAAGCCCAAGAAGACGGCCGCATTTTCTGTTGCACATGCGCCGCCAGTAGTTATTATGAAGTGCTGTAGACATGCGCCCCGAAGCTCATCAGCGTCACGAAGGTTCAACTCTAGCTTCAGCTGAGAGGATGGGCATCATTCTGCCGCGGCTTTGGCACGCTCCATCGCTCGTTTCCGATCAGGATGATGCCGCTGGGGAGCGCGCATGACGAGATGTCCTCTGGTTGCCTAACGACCCGCACACTCTACCTGGCGCGAGTTAGGTACAACACTGCGACAGCTCCCACGGCCGCCAAGACAAAGGCCTCAACCAAGTCGAAAGCAACAATGACTCGCCGCATATTGGGCGTTGCAGTGAGGGCTGAAACGCTCTTCCTGTTGACCGCGAACTCGTTTGCACCCCAGATGCCCAGATGAATCACGGCAAAGACGACTACCACAATCTTCCATGCCAAGGGCCGCCACAAAAACCAAGCGGCCAGCGCGAGCAGCCAGAACAGCGCCTCAGTTCGCAAGGCACGCCGCGGGGGGAACCATCGGTTGATCCACGAATCAGACTGCTCATTCCAGGCTTTAAGAATCTTTCCTGTAGAAAGGTGGATCAAGAGCATTACCGGCGCGTAGATTGCGACGAGAAGTGCGAGAATCTTCATGACATTGCTTTTTGAGAAATTAAAAGTCCAGGAATCATGGCAAGTGCTGCCCGCCGTTTATTCTTTCCTTCCTATTCGTCGCGGCTGCCGCTCTGTGAAGAATGCATTCAGATCGGCCACAAGATGATTCAGGTCCGCATGGTCCGCCGCCGCCGCCTCCGCGAGGGTTAGAGAACGCGGCGTCATTTTCGTTTTCGAAAGCGTTTTCAGTCCTGCCTGGATCAGCACAGACCTCGTTTTCGGAAAGCTTGTAACATACCAATATAGCGGCAACTGGGCACTTATGCCCTGCGCCGCAAACCAAGCCGGGAGCGGTTGTGCGAGCGTCGCAGCGATATTGATCACGAAGGCGATCACTCCCGCGAATTCAAGATACGCCGAAAACGGCAGCAGGCTCCAGGCGTTTCCGCCATGCGAGTAGGCGATCGCCTCGCTCGACACTCTCAAAAAGCAACCTACACTCAAAAGCCAGAGGCTCGCTGCCATCCATCGCGTGCTATAGAGTTCGCGGCCATTGAGAAAAGAGGGGAGGATTCGTGGCCCGATAGCAAAGATCAATGTGGCGATAAAGCCCACGGTGACAGCGTGGCGCGAAGCCCCGCCAAGACCCGATGCGTGGGGCGCCAGATCCGCAGCAACACCCAATATCGCTCCCGCGATGAGCCAGGCATAAGCAAGGCGAATAAAGGCTGGATAATGTCCGTAAGCCCCCGCCAGTTTTGCGGGGCGCGCCGGCTTATGAAAAACCCGCAAAGCCCAAACAGCGTAAGCTGTGAGCGCCAGGATGAACAAATCGGCAAGAAAGAACTGGCGAACCAAAGCAAGAACCAGAAGGGTTGCAACACCTATGGCCAAGGGTCTTGAAGCCTGGTGATGAGGAGGCTTGAGCCCGAGAAAAATCGTAATAAATCTTGTGCTGAAGCCCCAGGCCATCACAACCGCAAAGCCCCATAGTACAACAATCAGAAAACTTTGGTCCCATTCAGGCGGAAACACCGGCGAGCGGCCATCGAGGGCCAGCCAGATACAAAGACCCAGATTCAGAATGAGCGCCACGCCTAGAGATCCAAATCCCCAAATGCCAAGCCAGGAGCCGAGGTCTTGCGGCTTCTTTGTTTTCGCCGCAGTCTTAAATACCAGAGCCCACTGCGTCAGCAAGTAAGCCGCAAGCTCCAGGATCGCAGAGGCGGGCAGCCCAAACCGCCATCCTCTTCCTCCAATGCCGATCCACCACCGCAAAGCCACGCCAGCCGTCCACAGTCCCCAAATGGACCAGACCAGGACAAAGGTTTTCAATGGTCGTCCGCGGAATTTGGGCAGAATGTAGAGAGAAATGCCGAGGATGAAACTGCCCACCCAGCCGAGCAATTGAGCATGGCCATGTGCCTGAATCCAGGCCGCACTTGCAGCCGTGTGAGACTGATGGCTTGAAATTAGAACTAAATTCCAAACACCCAGGAATGTGCCCGGTAGGGCCAGGAAAAATAATCCCGAAAGAATGAAGGCAGCAAGCGCCCTGGCAGCCTTTCTTTCCCAAGCCGGGTCAGCGTAATCCGCTTGGCCCTCGGTGTCGCGCTCGTAGGCGCGTATCCACTGCTCGGGCAGCGTGCGGTTATCAACAATTTTGGTGCCCATCATGAATTCCCCAAAAAGTACGCTCGTTATGCAGAACCAGTACGGCCATTAGAGAGGACATACGGACTGGAGTCTGTGACTTTAGTCATAGGCGCATCCCTCTGCTATGCCGTGTAATGACTTTAGTGAACGGTGCTGTGTGAGGCCAAGCAGATACCGGAAATCGGTCACAAGGGTCTTTTGGAGGAGGAAGGATGAGTATCGACACTCAAAAAACTGTTGCGGAAATTGCGCTGGAGAGGCCGCAAGCTGCGGCCATCTTTGAAAAACTGGGAATCGATTACTGCTGCGGCGGGCGCAAGCCTCTGGCAGCGGCGTGCGAGGTGGCGGGCATTGATGTGAGCCGCGTTGCGGAGCTGCTGGAAAAAACCGCAGGCACGGATCAGCCTGGCGGTGAAGTCGAGCACTGGAATGACCAATCTGTCGCCAGCCTGGCCACCTATATCGTACAAAAACATCATGCCTATTGCCGTGAAGAATCTTTTCGCCTGGAACCGTTATTGGTAAAAGTGATTTCGAAGCACGGCGAGCGGCATCCGGAACTTGACCGGGTTCAGGAGCTGTTTACGTCGCTGGGCAACGAATTGCGCATGCACATGATGAAGGAAGAGCAGATGCTATTTCCCTACATCATTAGCCTGGAGGAGGCTGTAACGCACAAATCTCTTCCTCCTCGGGCACCTTTCGGAACAATTCAAAACCCGATACGCATGATGCTCCAGGAACACGACGACGCCGGCCACTTGGTCAAAGGAATTCGCGAATTGACCCGGAACTTCGCCACGCCCGAAGGCGCCTGCAACAGCTTTATGGCGCTCTACCAGGGCCTGGAAGCGTTTGAGGCCGACCTGCATCAACACATTCATCTGGAGAACAATCTGCTCTTTCCTCGCGCCATAGCCCTGGAAGAGGGGGCGGAGTCGGAGTAAGTATCCCGGCAAAGCCGAGGGCTTTAGTTTGTGAGTCGCTCAAAGCGGCCAGTACTTAGTGTAGGACGTTCGCGTTATGCTTTTACCTGCTAAGCCGTTTTTTTTGCAGATGGTTGCAGTAACAGCCACTTTCGTCACTAAGCACTAGGCGGGGTCGCTAACGCGGCCCCACAGGGTTTGAGCCACCTTACGGTGACTGCTCATCGCCACGGGTTCATCCGGTCCAAGCGCTTGTCTTCTTGCTCCTGCTTGCAGATGGACTCGCGAATCACGGCTTCATCGCGGCCCACCATGGGCACAAAGAACCCTCGTGCCCAAAAGTGCTGGCCCACGAAATTCCGCTTCCTCTCTCCGTACACCCGCGCCAGAGGGATCGCGCTCTTTCCCTTGATGTACCCCATCACTTGCGATACCGCGTGCTGGGGCGGAATCGCGATCATCAGGTGCACAGGATCCGGCCGCAGATGCCCTTCTTCAATCTGACTCCCTTTCTGCTCTGCCAGCCGTTGGAATACTTCCCCCAGATACCGCGTGTTTACACTCGCAGTTCATATGGTTTAAGCTATCCTTGTCGTCCATCGTGGATATCCTTTGCGTGTGCTTTGGCGGCTCGCGTTAAGGAGTTTCCCCGATGGACTCACGTAGCGGTCGAACTTCTAGTGCCACCCGGCAGAACCGGGGGGCCTCCTAAGATGCGCTAGACCGGCATCAAATTTTCTGCCCTTCTCAGCGATGTGAACTCTTTCACATCTCTTGCCAAGTTTGTCAGGCGAAAACGCGATCGAACTTGTTCCAGTTGTGACTTTAGTCATAGGCTCATCCGTGTGCTATGCAGTGTAATGGTCCTGTGAGCGATGGCGCCGGGGGAAGGCAAAGTGCCGAGACACGCAATCCTCGAAAGGTCAGGAACAAACACCCAAGCGAATTCACAATGCTGTTCGAATTAAGTCCATAAGATCGAGAAGGATCAGCAACGAAGGAGGAAATCGTGGCTAAAACTCAAGGCAAGAAGGCACGTCCACCCAAAAAGTTCGGTGCAAGCCCCCGGCAAGCGGGTCATCCAGTTACTGGTCTAACCGGGCCTCTACTCGAATTTGACCTGGCAGCGGAAACGGAGCAACTGCGGCAGGAGGACACATGGGCGACCACGCTGCGGAGCGCAAAGACGCTGGTGAAGTATCCAGACCTGCGCGTCGTGCTGATTGCGCTGAAAGCGGGTAGGCACATGGAGGGTCACAAAGCAGACGGGAGTATTTCGATTCAGGGCTTGACAGGCAAGCTGAAACTTCACTTGCCTCAGCAGACCGTGGAGGTACCCGCTGGGCGATTGCTCACGCTCGAGCGCGCCCTGCCGCACGACGTGGAAGCTCTGCAGGATAGCTCCTTTCTGCTTACGATTTCATGGCCCAGGGGTGTGTAGCCTGAGGACTCTGCAGAAGCAAGCCTTGGAGGTTGACAATGGGAGAGAATGGCAAACCGCCACGTTTCGAGAAACTCGTAGCAGCGCCAGCAAAGCTGGTGGACTTGGTCGATTATCAGGAAGGCTCCGTAGTGAGCCGAACGATCATCGACAAGAAGACGGGAACAGTGACGCTGTTCGCCTTTGACGAGGGACAGGGCCTGAGCGAGCACACAGCACCCTTTGACGCTACTGTTTGTCTGCTGGACGGGGAAGCTGAGATCGTCGTAGCAGGCAAACCGTTTCGCTCGCAGAAGGGGGAAGCGGTCATCCTGCCGGCAAACGTGCCTCATGCTTTGAGCGCCGTCAAAAAGTTCAAGATGCTCTTGATCATGATCCGTTCCTGAAACAAGCAAGTGCCATGCAAAGAGAAGGGGAGAATGTGATGAAAACTACCGGAATTCTTAGGTTGATCGTCGTTTCGATCACTTTGTTCGTGGTGGCCCTTTTTGCTCCCACCAGAGCTTCTGCTCATTGTGATGGGATGGACGGGCCAGTGGTGAAGGCGGCCCAGCGAGCGCTTGAGAGCGGCAACATTAACACGATCCTGATTTGGGTTCAGAAGAAGGACTAAGGTGAGGTGCGCAGGGCGTTTGAGAAGACCCTGACAGTGCGTAAACTGAGCCCGGAGACCAAAAATCTTGCGGACATGTATTTCTTTGAGACCGTGGTACGCCTTCATCGTGCTGGAGAGGGCGCTCCTTACACGGGTCTGAAGCCCGCGGGACGAGATCTGGGCCCAGCCATTCCGGCTGCTGACAGAGCGCTCGAAAGCGGTTCTGCTGAACCCTTGCTCAAACTTCTCACTGAATTGGTCCAGAAGGGAACCCAAGAACATTTCAAAGATGCAATTGCCAAAAAGGATTTCAGCCGGGACGACATCGAGGCTGGCCGAGCGTACGTGAAAGCTTACGTCGAATACGTTCATTACGTCGAGCGCCTTTATGAAGCGGCGCAGAGTCCCGTCCATGGTCACTTCCACGAGCCCGAAGAAGCCAACATACACGAGGCTGAAAACTGAAGCGTGCCGGGGAATAGCCCATGAAGGCGGCCGTCAACGGTATGATCGTGTAAAGGAATAAGACAACCGAGGTACGGTCAATCGAAATGGCATACCGGGAGCGGCGGAAGCCTCACGCGATCCCTGTGCGGGTGGCAGGTTCGGCGGCGGGAGTTGACGCGAACCACGTTGCGGACCTGCTCGAAAGAACCGCCAGCACGGATCAGTCTGGCGCCGAAGCCGAGAACTGGAGCGACAGATCTCTCGCCAGTCTGATTAACCATATCGTGCGAAAACATCATGCTTGTTGCCGTGATGAAAGGCTGCGCCTGCCGCCCTTCATCAGCAAAAGTGGTTTCGAAGCATGGCGAGCGCCATCCAGCGCTCGTCCGCGTTCAGGAGATCTTCACGTCACTGCACGACGAACTGCGCATGCACCTGATGAAAGAAGAGCAGATGCTATTTCCCTACATCATTGGTCTGGAGAAGTCTGTAACACACAAATCTATTCCTCCTGAGGTGCCTTTCGGAACAGTTCAAAATCCGGTGCGCCTGATGGTATAGGAGCACGAAGACGCCGGAAAGTTGGTCAAGGAAATTCGTAGCTTGACCGGGAACTTCGCAGCTCCCGAAGATGCCTGCAACAGTTTTAAGGCGCTTTTCCAGGGCCTGGAAGCGTTCGAGGCCGACCGGCATCAACACATTCATTTGGAGAACAATCTGCTCTTCCCTCGTGCGATATCCCTGGAAGAGGGGCGCAATCGGCTTAAACCCCCAGGAGTTTAGTTATCGAAGCTGCGTTAACTTCCAATATCAGTTCCGTATCCTGACACCATTAGGATCGCCAACTGGCTAGTGCTGAATTCCGCCACTTGCGAGTGAAGCTAAAGGCAGTGCAGACGGGTGCCTTTTCCATCTCACTTTGCAGAACGCGCAGATGGAAGCGCCGCTGACCGAGCTGCCAGTGACCCTGACGACTTTAGCCGATTTTGCGAGAAGAAATCCTGAATCATACCTTGCCACTGCCCTGCTGTGCGGTAAATCCCAAGGCAAGTCTTATGCCGGCTGCGCTGACGGCGAGGAGCAGGCTGCCCAGCAAGAGCCAGTCTCGAGGCCAGTTGTACCGCACCAACTCCGCCACCAGAATTATTCCAGCCAGCAGCAATATGACCAGCGAAATACCGCGATGGAAACGGTGAATCTCCGATTGGACCCAGGCGTCGACACGAAGTTCGATTTCGCGGCCTATGTCAGAATCAGTGCAGTCGGTTTTCTTGTGGCAGGCGTTGCACACGTGCCCGGGTGCACGGTAACGCACGATATTGAGCTGGTGATCGGTGGAATGGCGGCGGAGCAACTGTCCCGTTGGGCATTCCCAATGGTCGAGTTCCTTGTGGAATTTGAAACCGGTCACGCGCATCTGCTCAGACCGGTGATGGGAATGCTTGGCGAGCCATTCCAGCATCGTTGCGACGGCTACCAGAAACAGCGTGTAGCCTCCCGCCATCAGCACTTCCGCATGGAAACCGTCGATCATCCTTGCACCCCGGAGGACTCCACGATTTCGGTAAAGAGACTTTCCTCCGGCTGTTCAGCCGCCGTCTTAGGCGCCACGTGGCGGACACCAAGCCATGCAAGGTAAACAACCGGCAGCACACCCCCCGCAATAAACAGTACATCGCCCGGCAAGCGCATCCACTCAATCAGGGCGTTCAAGTGGCCGGTAAGGAATGAGAGTGTCCGTGCGTCGTAATAACCGTACCGCACCGAGTGGTACAACTGGATGACGCCGAGCGGAAACAAGGAAGCAAAACACATCCAGGCAAGCCCGATGTTCAGGGACCAGAAGCTGATCTTACCCGCTCGGTCTGACCAGCGATCCTGGGGAATCATGTAGCGCAGGCAGAACAAGGCCAGCCCCACTGCCAGCATCCCGTACACACCCATCATGGCGGCATGGGCGTGGTTGGCTGTCAGCATCGTTCCAATTTCGTAGTACGAAACAACCGGAAGGTTGATCAGGAACCCGAAGACGCCCGCGCCGAGAAAGTTCCAGAATCCGACGGCGGCCAGAAACATCACAGCCCAGAAGTGCGGGAAAGGCGATTTGGATCTCGCACTCTGCTCCGCGCCCAGTTGCAGAAAGCTCCAAGCCTCAAGCGTCAGGAAGGTGAGTGGAATAACCTCGGCGGCGGAGAAGAACGCTCCCAACGCCATATGGAGAGCGGGCTCGCCGGAGAAGTAGAGGTGGTGCATGGTCCCGATCACGCCGCCAGCCGAATAGAGCAGGATATCGAGATAAACCATCGTTAACGCTACGCGTTCATGAACGACCCCCAGTAGCACAAAAACGTAGGCCACGATGATGGTGGTGAACAGTTCCAAGAAATCTTCCACCCAAAGGTGAACCACCCAGAAGCGCCAGAAATCCGTTGTGGTAAAAGCCTCATTCGGCCGGGCCAGCAGGCCGACAGCATAAAAGGCGGGAATCGAAAGGGCTGAGAAGAAGAACAGCCACGGCAGGTTGCCCAGTTGTTCCGTGCTCAGGCGCCCGCGCAGCCCACGGAAGAGAATAATGACCCAGAACAGCAACCCGATCGTCAGCAGGATCTGCCAGAAGCGTCCCAAATCGAGGTATTCAAATCCCTGGTCGCCGAACCAGCTCCAGAGATGATGGATCCAGCCCTCGATCCCGGCATATTCCCCAAGCAAGCTTCCTAACACCACAATGGTCAGCGCACCGAGCAGGCCGTAGGCCAGCCATTGCTGCCCCCTGGGTTCTCGCCGGGTGATCATGGGCACGAGGAAAATGCCGGCAGCAAGATAAGAGGTTGCGACCCAGAAAATGGCAAGCTGAACGTGCCAGGTGCGGGCCACATTGAACGGAAGGATGCGGCCGAGATCGAGGCCGAAAAAGCTCGAAAGGTCGGCGCGATAATGCTGCGACGCGCCGCCCAGCAGAGTCTGTACCAGAAAGAGCACGGCCATAACCAGAAAAAAATAAGCCGTGGCGCGCTGTGCGGGTGTCAGTCTGACAGAATCCGGAGGGCGAAAGGACACCGTTGCCCGCTCGCGGCCGTGCCAGCCCAGGAAGTTCCACCGGCCAAAGGCCGCAAGCAACAGGCCAATTCCTCCAAGCAGCGTAATCAACGAAAGCACGCTCCAAACAATCGCGTCAGCAGTCAGATGATTGTTCACCAGCAACTCGGGCGGCCAGTTGTTTGTGTAAGAGTATTCCAGGCCGGGCCGCTGGGCGGCTGACGCCCACGCCGACCAGCTGAAAAATGCTGTCAGGTCGTAAATCTGCTTCGGATCAGTAATGGCTTTGGGGCGCAGCCCGAACTTAGTCGTAGACTGAGAGAAAAAGTCCTGGTAGTGGGCCTCTAAATCCTTGAAGGCGGTGGCTTGGGCGGCCGTATATTCCAGTGCACCAGTCGTCGGGTTGTAACGGTTGGTCTTAAAGTCCTGGATGGTTTGAGCCTGTGCGCGGTCTGATGCGGCGCCTCCGTATTGCTGGCGAACAATAAGCGCCGCGCGGTGGAGATAGTCAGCCGTAAAGTCAGGCCCGAGGTAAGCACCGTGCCCGAAGATTGATCCGTACTCCATAAGCCCATTGCGCAGGAAAGTTTCCTGCCCCCGCATAATGTCCGGCTGAGTAAAAAGGACCTGCCCGGATGGATCAACAACTTTCGCCGGGATCGGAGGCTCGCTGGTGTACGTTCGGTAGGCCAGGAGTCCCATAACAAAAAATCCGAATAAGAAGACGATCACAATGGCCTGGCCCCACTTGCTGGAAACCATCAGGCCGCGTTTGGTCTTGGCATCCATCGATTGCCTCCTTGCGTTCGTGTTAGCGATGTCCCCTGAAAACGGCTGGGAAAACTCCAGTAATATTCCAAGGAGCCCTAAAGTACGACTCCCGTCACACGAATCCAAGCGGAAAACTAAGATTAGACCTTGAGGATGGGAAGTCAAGCAACTAGTACCTCTTTGGAGGGCCCTGATGCCCCGGAGCGATCTTCGTCAAACATCGCCTCTCGGCTTCCGATCCGTTGCAGAACTCGAGTCCGATGCCTTACGGGCCGGTCCATGGACGTGACTTCCTGGTTTGAGGTGCGCACCAGGTTGGCATGGCCGGCCTTCGCGGATACAATCAATATCCATGAACAACCAATCAGGACATGCCCTAACGCTGCGCAAGACGCCATTGTTTTCAGACCTTAACGACGAAGAACTGACCCACCTGGCGGGCTTCGCGGTCCGGCGGCGGTTTGACGGGAATGAAATGATCTTTGCCGAAGGCGAGCCTTGCTCTGGCCTGTACGTGATCGAATCGGGCGCAGTGAAGATCTTCAAGACGTCCCTTCGGGGCCGGGAGCAGATTCTTTCCATCGAAAGGCCCGGGACAAGCGTCGCCGAATTGCCAGTGTTCGACGGAGGCAACTATCCCGCGTCTGCCGCCGCCATGGAGGAAACAAACTTGTTGTTTATCGGCAAAAAGGATTTCCACGCCGTGTGCATGGAACATCCCGAGGTCGCACTGAAAGTACTGAAAGTCGTCGGTTGCCGCCTTCGTCAGCTTGTAGAGATCATCGAAAATCTTTCCTTTGGTACGGTACGTCACCGCCTTGCCGCATATCTCGTTCGCTTGGCTCACCAATCGGGAAAGCAGACATCGCGAGGAATTGAGCTCACGCTTGGCATCACTAACCAGCAATTGGCGGCACAAATTGGCACAGTTCGCGAGTTGGTTTCCCGCAATCTCAGCCGGCTGCAGGCAGAGAATGTGATCGAACTTGATGGGAAAATGATTCTTATTCACAGCCTGGAAGCTCTGCAGGCCGAGGCTGCGGATAGCAAATAGGCTTACGGTACGCTAATATCGAGCACTGCAGCATAGACGCTCTTAGCGGGTTGCAGGGTTGTCGAGGCCCGGATGCAGATGCGCCAAGCCCTGCTTTTCGCACTGAACTTCAACCTGCATCACTTGATGCGCCGCCAGCTTTTCCTGAGAATGTCATTGGTTCCTGTATAAGTAATGTTCTATCTTTAGGTGCAAAAAAACGAGCTATGGCGGAGGAAGGAGCGGAGTCGCTGGAGGTTGGATCGACGCTGAATCAGTTGCCTTGAATCCTGGCCAGTGGCGGACCCGGACGTTTTACGGGTTGGCGCCACTGATTCGCAGAATCAGTGACCGCTTTCTCGTCGGCGTCGTGTTTTGTGTAGCTTGCAGCGACGTGAGTCAGGATTTGTGTGCACCATGTGTGCAAGGCATCGGTGCGGCCCGAGCTGGATGGGGAAGTTGACGTCTCGCTGGATGAGGTTCGGAGCATCATGAGAATCATGATTGCTGGCTGGCTGTACGAGCTCGATGCTTGGCTCAGGCAGCCCGATCATAACGATGATACAGCCCTCCCAGTCGCTCACGAGAGAAGACGTGACCCGAGGTTATAACGCGACTTCTACTCTTGGTGTTCCCTTCCCCAATCCCAGATGCGTGCGGTCCTCGCGATAGTAACGAACGTACGCAGAAACGAGACGCCTCAGATGCCGCTCATTCATTGCAATGATCTGGTCCAGTAGTTCTCGTCGGCAGCTTTCGATCCAACGTTCCGCAACGCCGTTCTGTCATGGACTTCGAAAAGACGTTCGGAGAGGGTTCAACTGTAGGGATAGAACTGTTCTCCAGACCTCGAACCCGTACTTGGCATCGCGATCGAAGATCAGAAATATGGGCACCGACTCACACGGAAATGCCTCCCATTGCTGTTGCACAATCCACACGCTCGTCGGATGCCTGGTGACGTTGAAGTGCAAGATCCGCCGGCGACCATGGCTGATCACGAAAAAACAATAAACAACGCTGAAAGTGATCGTCGGGACTGCGAAGAAATCCATCGCCGCAATGGCTTCCCGGTGATTTCGAATAAACGCGAGCCACCGCTTGCCAGGTTCGGGATCCCTCGGAGCACGTTTCATCCAGCGTGAGACCGTTCTCTCGGAGAGATCAAAACCGAGTATGAGGAGTTCACCATTTATCCGCGGTGCTCCCCAAGTCGGGTTCTCAACCACCATCCGGGGGATCAATTCCCGAAGTTCCTGCGAGGTCTGCCTTCTCCCAACCTGCGTCTTGGACCGGGAGATCAACCGCCAGTACAAGCAGAAACTGGCCCGGTGCCACCGAACTACAGTCTCGGGTGTAACCACGATCAACGATTGTTTCCACCCCAACCAGAACCGAAGGGCAGCGACCCAGAAGAGCTTGTCGAACGGACCTATTCTTGGCCTCGGATGGCGACGCTTCAGCAGGTCTTTCGTGATTGGATGGCATCGCCAAGAAGGGCATGTGTAAAACGCTGTGGACTTTTGCCAGAAGAATCAGTGACACTCCCGCGCTTGACTTTTAAACCCGATAAAAACCATTTTCGAGTTTAACTAATGAGTTCTCGCGGCCGCTGACCATCGCTCGTGCCGGATGCCTCACGTCCATCGTGCTATACTTTTCGGCACGATGACTCCAGCTAATATGGCCAAGCCTTCTGCAGCTCTACGGGCGGGTGATCCACTAAGGGTCGAACGGGAGGACCTGGATGAAATACAAGCTCGACTTTTCTCCTAGAGTCGATGTCTCGTCTCCTCCGGCAACGGGCGCAATGGTGGGCGCCACACCTCAACCTGCATTCGTCGCTTGGCAACCAAGCACCTGGCCGGTGACTCCCGCCGCCGTGGATGAGAAGTTCATTTACACGCTGAAGCTGACTTTTGAGGAATCCATTCTTGGGGAGATCAAAAACGTTATTGAGGATGTGCAGAAGCGTCACCCTGATCTTCAACATCGAGGACACGTGATTGCGATTGCCTTGATGTGCGCCCTCGACGCGATTGCGTCCTATGGATACCGGAAGCGCCACGTGGCGGATTTCATCACAGCCCGCTTTCGTGCGGACTATCGTCCGCATGCGGATCAGATGTATGAGTTGTACCGCTGCAGCCTCGTCCATAGCTGGAATCTTTTCGAAGCCTCAATCTACCCGGACAAGACCAGAATCAGATCAGAGGGGGCAGCGATTGCGTTCGGACTGCTGGATTTCTTTGAGGTTCTGGTAGAGGGAACGGAGAGCTTCCTGGAGGATCTCGCAACTGATGCAGACTTGCAGAGGAATACTTTAGAACGATACAAGGAGCTACGAGAGACGGCTAAGCCGTAATGGGAAGGTGCGCCAATTGGTGCCAAGATTGAGGCAGAGCCTGTGCGCGCTGGGTGCGTTAAGAGCATAAAATGAGCAAGAAGTTCAAGGGCCAGCATTGCGTATATTGCGCCGAACGAGATGCAGTGACAGGAGACCACATCTTCGCTAGGGAATTCTTTCTTCCCTCGGCGCGAGCCAATCTCCCGCAGGCTCCCGTCTGCCAGGAGTGCAATAACGGGAAATCAAAGCTGGAACATTACTTGACTACCGTGCTGCCTTTCGGCGGAAGACACTCCGCATCGCACGAAAATCTTGCCTCGATGGTGCCAAAACGACTTCGTAAGAACGCCAAATTGCATCGTGAGCTTGCGGCTGGACAGCGGAGTGTCTCAACTTCTGATTCGAGCGGCGAGGTCGTACAAACCATCGCAATTCCATTCGACGGTGACCGACTGGAGCGGCTTTTTGCCATGATTGCGAGGGGGTTAATCTGGTATCACTGGCGGCTCTACCTCGGAAGCGAGTACGCCATCCAGACCCACACCGTCACCAAAGCCGGAGAGAAGCTTTATGACGAATCTTTGTTTAAGCGCAATGTGCGTGATCGCGTTCACGGAAATATGGGAGATGGCGTTTTCATTTACGAAGGTGTCCAGGGTTTGGACGATCCTGGAGTAACTGTGTGGCGCTTTGCAGTGTATGGCGGCCTGGCAGCCTATGAAGACGTGGCGAGCCCTGCGGCAATGGGTTCTCAGATCATCGTTCTCACCGGACCAAAAGCCGCGTTTCAAGCTAAAAGGGGTTAGTAAACCAGTCTGTGCGGGTCGGATACTAAGGTTGTAAATTGCTTGCCGTACCATACGTTTCGCGGCACCAGCATTACGGTATTTCTGCATAACGGCGGGGCGTTCGAAGCGGCTCAGGACTTGGCCAATCATTCCGACCCACGCACCACGAAGCTATACGATAGGCGCAAGGATCTGCCCACGCTCAGCGAGATCGAACGGCGCACTGCTTTCGAATGAACGCTAAGCCTCGCGCAAGAGCAGGCCGGATAAAAGTCTGGGTTTAACGTAACATATTGATATTATTTGTTTTTGGAGATTGAAGTACGATCTCACTTAAATATGAAACCACTACTTCCGCTTTTTTGGGATTCGCATCGCTTATAAGGATGAAGGGCACTGTTAGGAATGAGGTACAACGCCTATGGACACAGGCAAGGACAAGGCGCCACCAAAATCTACGGATCTGGACGGGTGGCGGCAAGTCATTGAGAAGGAACAGCTGGGAACGTTCAGATTGGAAGCGATAGCGGCGGCTTTTCAGGATCTGGGACAGCGTGACAAAAAAGTGCAGAACGCTCTGGCAAAGCATCTTTCTGACGCCATCATGAAGATTCTTCGCCAACGGGTCGGATTCCACCATCCTAATCTCGGTGAAGACATCATCTTCCGGGTGCATGAAAAGATTTTTGTGGCATTGCTCCACCCGTCCTCGGCCGACGGCCGCAATCTCCGCAACGCATTCGTCCCTCGGTTACTGTTTCGCGTGAAGGATGCGATTGCCGAAGAGGAACGGCAGAGGCGTATTCCTGACGAAATCAAGCAAAGGGAGAAGCGTAGGACCGCCAAGACAAAAGAAGTTACCCGAGAAGACGAGGAAGGTGTCGAGGTGGTCCCCTTGACCGAGATCCAGGATTCCGGGGCGGATACAGAGGATAGTGAAGAGGGCGAGATCGTTCCAGTGAAAATGCGTGGTACCTCATTGCTGGATGGGGTCAGGGACGCAGAGCAGCAAATTGATGTTATCCGTATTTTAGAGCGCGTTTGCGATTCCCGGAAGCGGTTGGCATTCCACCTGTTTATGGACGGGGTTCCGTATAAATCCAAGCGTCGCGATGTCTACACCATCGCCCAGGTTTTGGATGTCAGCGAGAAGACCGCAAGGAACTGGGCAGAGGAGGTCAGGCAGCTTCTCCAGGACGATGAGCGCGTTAAATTTCTCAAGGAAGGAAAAGTAGGAGGCGGATCATGACAGAATCCAACAAGACCACCGACCGAGACGAAGTGCTATTCGCGATTCATCAGGAATGTGGTAAACCGACGGCCGAACAGATCGTCGCATGGATAAAGAAGTTTCCGCAATTTGCGGAAGACATTCGCGCGCATGCGGCGGTAGCCTGGGACTGGGCAATGAGCGACGGCTTGCAAGCTGCGGAAGTTGACCCGAGCTTGTGCGCGCGAGGCTACAGCCAAGCGCTGAATATTATCTATAACGAAGAGAGTTCATCTGCGTCCATTCATGCGGTTGCGTCGGGCCAAACATTTCAGCAGATACTAAGTGCCACAGGAAAAGAGGTCTACCAGCTAGCTCGGGAACTCGATATCGATCGCGGTGTGTTAGCGGATCTTTTCAATGGCTGGATGTTGCCGCCGGTGTGCAAGCGCTTGGCAGACGGTGTTATTGCGTCCCTAAACACAACCTTTGAGGGGTTTGACTCCGCAATGCAGTTAGCCCTTCAACATCCCCATCTCGGGCACGCCAAGGCGGATAAAACCCCTGCGGTGATACCTCGCAGCTGTGAGGCGATTATTCGAGACAGCGATATGTCGCCCGAACGAAAGCGGTATTGGCTTGGAGAGGATTGATTATGGATACCTGGGTTGGTATTCGTCGGAAAGCGCGTGCATGCCACGCAAGGGCGCTGCTAACCGCCAAAGGAGATCGTCGCGGAGCGAGCATCATCGCGGCTGCTCTCAAGAACGACGATTTGGAAGTACGGCGCCTCGAATTCAGCCCCGGCATATTGGGCTCTCTGGATCGATCGGCGCGGCTGGTGAATATAGCTAAGAATCAGGACCCTGTCGAGGAACTCGTCGTTATCGGCCATGAAATTGGCCATTTTCATCTGCACCGTGATCCACACAACGAGGTGACTGTTCGTGCGCAGGGCCTGGGCGGTGATCCGGTCGATAGCGGCACAGGAAAGGTCGAGGGCTATTCGCCACGCGAGCGCAAAGAAGTCCAGGCTGATATTTTTGCCGGAGAGTTCCTTTGCCCCTCCGACTGGCTTCGTGAGGAATACATCGTCCGGGGCAGGCGTCCCAATGAAGTAGCGACGGATCTCGGATTGCCCCCGGATTTGGTGCTGAATCAAATGATTCGGGCCTTGCTTCTGCCACCCCTTCGGCCAGCTCCACCAGATTCACCAGGGACGGATCATGCATTGGATGATAGCCAAATGGCGGCGGTGGTCTGGGACAAGGGACCACTCCTCGTCGATGCCGGGCCTGGGACGGGGAAAACGCGTACCTTAATACGACGGATACAGCATCTTCTCGATAAGGGCTCACGTTCGAGTTCGGTTCTTGCGCTGACTTTCTCCAATAAAGCAGCGGAGGAAATGCGTGAGCGCCTATCGGCGGTGAACGCCGATGCGGCCATTGAGATGTGGGTCGGAACGTTCCACGCCTTTGGGCTCGAACTGCTGACGAAATGGCCCTCCGGCGTTGGCCGAACGAACAAGGTTCGTGTGCTCGATCAAACCGGTTCCCTCGCACTGCTTGAAAAGAACCTGGAGAAGCTTCCGCTTCATTACTATCAAAACCTGTACGAGCCCGCCTACGAGCTCGTCCCGATTTTGCGCGTGATCTCACGCTGCAAGGATGAACTCGTTACGCCCGACCAGTATCGAAAGGCGGCAGAGGCTGCGTTCGCTGCTGCCACGACCGATGAAGAACGTGAAGACGCCGACCGAGTGAAGGAGATCGCAGAGATCTACCGGATTTATGACAAGGCTCTCGAAGAAGACGACGCTGTCGATTTCGGGGATCTGATCCGGCTCGCGCTTGAGCTCGTTCAACAGAATCCTGACGTTCAAAAATACATTGCGGACTTTAAGCACGTCCTTGTGGATGAGTTTCAGGATATGAATGCTGCCAGTGACGCTCTGTTGCGTGCCATATGCGCTGCGGGGACTGACGTCTGGGTGGTAGCCGACCAGCGGCAGTCCATCTATCGATTCCGCGGCGCGGAACCCTCAAACGTATCGAGGTTTGCCAAGGCATTCGGCGGAAGCCGCCATGCACTCGCGCACAACTATCGGTCCTTTGCGCCTGTGGTACGCGTTTTCGAGAAATTTTCTGCGGGGATGGGGCAAGGTGCCATGGCAGGTGCGTGGAAAGCGAATCGTGCCAGCGGAGGCGAGGTGCGGCTTACGGTCGCGCCGACTTTGGCCGCGGAAAGTGAAGCGATCCGGGAGAGAATTGAAGAGCTACGCAGAACGGGGGTGCCCTACCGAGATCAAGTCATCCTGGCCCGTTCTCATCTTACCCTCGCGCGAATCACCGGCATTCTTGAGGAACTGGGCGTTCCCCTTCTTTACCTTGGCGACCTGTTTGAGCGAAAGGAGATACGCGACTTGCTTTCTCTCGTGGCTCTAGGGGCAGAAACTGGCGGAATCGGCCTAGTGCGCGTGGCTTCCTTGCCAGAGTATCAAGTGCCGCGAAAAGATTCGCTGGAAATCCTCCGTTGGGCGCGGGAGAACCGCGTGCCAGTGTTTGATGCTTTGAACCGAGTGTCTGAAGTGGGCGGTTTGAGCGATAGGGGCAGGCCTGGCCTTGCCAAACTAGGTGCCCAGTTGCAGGGACTTTCCAAAGCATCGCCGTGGATGCTACTGACAACGTGGTTATTGGAGCGCAGCGAATACCTCCGTCCTATGCTGAACGGCAACACTGCCGTCTCGCAGCAGCAGCTCGTGGCGATTTACCAACTGCTCAAGGTGTGCGGCGAATATATCGCCATGGGTGGGTCAGACCGCAGGAAATTCCTGGCTCGTATCCGGCGGATTGAGCTCCTGAGCGAAGACACGGCGTACCGGGCAGTTGCATCAGAGGCAACCGACATGGACGCCGTGCGCGTGATGACCATTCATGGGAGCAAGGGATTGGAATTCCCGGTGGTTCATCTCCCAGCACTCGCAACGGGATACATGCCGAGTAGCTGGCGCGGCGTCCGCATTCCACCGCCGCCATCTCTACCCCATCTAGCCATGCAGCCTGCAGGTCACGACGCCGAAGAAGAGTGCCTCTTTTTCGTAGGGTTATCGCGCGTCCGAGATTATCTTTCGATTAGCCGAGCCGAGAAGTACACGACGCGGAAATCTGGCGCGTCGAAATTCCTCGCTTCGATCTCAGGCGCGGTTCCAACCAGGCAGTATCAGGGTTCCGGGAAGTCATATTCCACTTCCATTCCGCTGAAGCCACCTGCAATTCGGGATTGTTATCAAGAACGGGAGCTGGATCTTTACATGAAATGCCCGGCTCGGTATCGGTACGAGGTGATCGAAGGGCTCCACGGAGGCGGAGATGAATCGGCCTATGTCCGATTCCATCGCTGTGTCTATATCACCGTAGGATGGCTCGAAGCGGAACGCCAAAAGGGCAAGGCGGTCAATACTCAGGCTGCATTAGCGCAGCTGGCGGCGCTATGGGCAACTGATGGCCCGATTGACCACGCCTTCGAGAACTACTACCGCGGGGCAGCCGAGAGCATGGTGAGGGGCATGGTTGACACCGTCGCCACCGAAACTGCCCGGTACGATCGCCAGGAATGGGCTGTGCCGCTAGTACTTAGTGCCATAATACACCGATATAACGCATACTGGGGGCATGCGACCAGCAACCCCCATTGAATTGACGGCTGAAGAGCGACGAACTTTGGAAGCCTGGATACGATCCTCGACGACGGAGCAACGCATGGTGTTGCGGGCCAAGTTGATTCTGGCGGCCGCAGCGGGCGCTAGCACGGCGGCCATCGCCCAACAGTTGGGTGTCCGTGCGGCGACGGTGAGCCAGTGGCGGGGTCGCTTTGCCACCCAGCGACTGCAGGGCCTGCAGGATCGGCCACGCTCGGGCCGGCGTCGGCGTTATGGCCAGGATGTGGAGCGCCGCATCCTGGCTCTGCTGGATCAACCTCCCCCCGCCGGTTATAGCAGTTGGAATGGCCGGTTGATCGCCCAGGCCTTGGGCACGGTTTCGGCCCGGCAAGTATGGCGAACCCTGTCTCGTCACCGGATTAGCCTGCAGCGGCGACACAGTTGGTGTGTTTCCACCGACCCGCAATTTGCCGCCAAAGCCGCCGATCTGGTCGGCATCTACCTGTCGCCGCCTGACCACGCGGTGGTTTTGTGTGTGGATGAAAAGCCGTCGATTCAGGCTCTGGAACGGGCGCAAGGCTACCTGCGCCTGCCCAACGGGCAGGCTCTCAAGGGATTTAATCACGAGTATGAACGGCATGGCACCACCACGCTGTTTGCGGCCCTGAACGTAACCACCGGGCAAGTCAAGGCCGGTCATTATCACCGTCGGCGACGCCGGGAGTTCCTGGACTTCATGAACGAGGTGGTGAGCGATTATCCCCGGCAAGAAATCCACGTCGTGCTGGATAATCTGAGCACGCATAAGCCCAAGCGGGATCGTTGGCAGGCTCGCCATCCCAACGTGCATTGGCACTACACACCGACCCATGCCAGTTGGCTCAATCAGGTGGAGATCTGGTTCAGCATTTTGACGCGGCAAGCTCTGCGCGGCGCCAGTTTCACCTCGCCCGGCCAAGTCCGAGAAGCGATCGATCGCTTCTTGACTGCCTACAACGCCCATGCGGCACCGTTCGAATGGCGAAAACGAGTCGTCCATCGTGTCGGCCTCAAGAGACATTACGGTGAGTTACGTCACTAAGCACTAGGTGCACGAAAAGTTGTAGTTACGCCGGATCGGGTGCTGATTTGTTCCGACGGCACCATTCGTGTCCAGCGCATCCGCACGGGGCGCAAAACCAAATCCGAGCCCGACAAAGCCATCTATGCGCTGCTGCGGCGCGGCGCGGCGCTGAAATATCCGGGAAGGCCAGTTAGCGTTGAGATTTTTTATCTTAGCACCGGCGAGATAATTCCGGTGCCTGCCAAAAACGACGAAAAGCTCCTTGCTGAATATTCCGATGCCATTGCGGACATCGAGAGTGGCGATTTTCACGCCGATCCTGAGGCTCGGAAATGCCCGAACTGCCCCTGCTACTTCATGTGCGGGTCCTAGCCCCTCCCCTTCCTTTTTTTTCGTGCCCGAATCGCTTTCTCTTATGAGGCCTCTTTGGCCCCAGAAAAGGAGAAGCGATGTCAAAACCAATTATCTTTATTCAGGTCCATGGGCGGCCGGGGATTCTCGAAGCCGAGCTTCCCGAGACCGCTACCCTGGGCGACCTCCTGGACGCGCTAACGGCGGCCAGCGTCCAGGTTGACGCCGAAACCTTCATCTTTGTCGATGAGGCCGAGGAGCACCAGCAAGGGGAACGTCATCACCGCCTCGAAGGCGTGAAGCACGGCTCTCGCATCCATGTGACCCGCTGCAAGCGCATTAAGACGACCGTCCACTTTCTCGACAAGACTGCGGAGCACGAGTTTCCGCCCGGCGCCCGTGTTCGCATGGTCAAGGAATGGGCTGTCCACACCTTCAAGATGAACCCTAAGGATGCGGCGGAGCATGTACTGCAAATCTGCAACTCAACCAAGCGTCCCTCCAGCGACACGCCATTGCATGAACTCGTGGAAGGATACGGATGCGCAATTTGCTTCGATCTCGTGCCCGAGAAACGAGTCGAGGGATGACATGAACATCCTTTTGCCTCCCGACCGGGTGCTCCTGGAACAGGATCTCGCCGCGCCAGAATTCCGGTGTGGCGAGATCGAGGGCCGCTGGCGGCGCGTCGCTTTCTGCTGGCCCCACCTGATCTTGGCCGTAGCCGCACCGGAACGGCCGAAGTCGCCCGCCGAGTTTGGCTTCCGATTCGAGTGTTCCGGTTATCGCCAGAATCCTGTAACCGCGCAGCCGTGGGACCTCGACACCAACGGGCCGCTACCGGCGGCGCGTTGGCCTACCGGTCCAGTAATGATGGCTACCGTATTTAATCCCGCCTGGAAGCAGGGTCAATGCCTCTACCTGCCATGCGACCGCATGTCGATTGAGGGACACGACAACTGGCGCAGCGAGTACCCGAGCCGCCTCTGGCAGCCTGCGCGCGGTATCATTTGCTATGTGGAGCAGATTTATGAGTTTTTTCACCAAAGCGACTATTCGGGCATTCGTGGCGCCTGAACATCGGCTCAGTTGCCCACGGAGGATGTGGCAACATGTGGTTCTTGAGCTTGAGCGCCGGGGGGAACGGCAGCATGAATCCGGCGTTTTCCTTCTCGGTATCGAGCATGGCGAACGACGTGAGGTTCGGGAGGCCATCTTCTATGACGACCTCGATCCTGAGGCTTACGCCACCGGGGTCTGCGTGCTGCACGGGGACGCATTCGCCAAGCTTTGGGCGATATGCCGGGCCAAGAGTCTGACGGTTGTCGCGGATGCGCATACGCATCCGGGTCCCGCCTTTCAAAGTTCTTCTGACAAGGCAAACCCGATGGTGGCGCGCTCGGGTCACATAGCGATCATCATCCCGGATTTTGCGCGATGGCCGATCCGTACCGGCGCTCTTTGCATCTACGAGTATTGCGGCCAACATGAATGGATCGACCGCAATCATACGAAGGCACCGAGTTATTTCTACACCGGCTTTTGGAGCTAACCATGGAACCAGTTATCGATTCCACTATCCTTCACCGCACCGCCAAATATTTCATGGATAACGGCCGCGCGGAGACTCACGACGATGCGATGGCCCTTCTGAAGCGGTTCGGTCTCACCATTCATGTCGGGCAGGAGCTTGCCAACTCGGTCCATCAACAGACCGCGCTACTGACGCTGGTCAATGTCGCCCGGCGCACTTTGCTTGGCGGGATAGAGATCGTCGGTTTGCCGGACGCCCCCAGCCTGTGCCCGCTCATGCCCAAAGGGTCATTAAAAGAAGCCGTACGCGGTCTCGGGGGACGCCCCGTCGCCGAAGCACGGCGTGCGTGGCCATCGGCGGTGATCGGTAACGCCGCGGTTCCGACATCTAAGTTGCCGTGTTGGCGCTTGACGTGGGGTGGATGGCGAGGGGGCGCCATTCCGGTTCGCGACGGGCGGCGTCTTCGGGAAAACGAGGCCATCGCGCTGGCCCCCCTTGTCGCGGCAGCCGCCTGCGCTGCCGAAGTCTTCGTTTATCACGCTGGGGACCACCTTATGGCCGGTCGCCGGACCTCGGGACTGTCCCTCTGGCGGCCTGGGGCGGATTGGCTTGTAGACGATGCGACCGAGTCCGTTCTTGCGTTCCTCCCATCGCGCCTATGGCTCATTGGGCTTGGCAATCTTGGCCAGGCCTTTGCCTGGACGCTGGCAAGCTTGCCCTACGCGGATCGGCACGAGGTGCAACTAATTTTACAAGACTTCGACCGCATGGCAGTCTCGAATGAGAGCACGTCACTCCTCGCCTTCGTCGCTGATATCGACCGCAGAAAGGCTAGGGTCGTCTCTGAATGGATGGAGGCACGCGGTTTCGACACATACGTAAACGAGCGACGCTTCGGAATTTGGGCAAGACGGGGAGAGGATGAGCCCGGCGCGGCGCTGTGCGGAGTCGATAACGCCCTCGCACGGGCCTCTTTGGGAAAGCCTGGGTTTGGCCTCGTGGTAGAAGCCGGGCTTGGCGCAGGACCAGAGGCGTTCCGGAGCCTCTCGGTCCATACTTTCCCATCGTCGCGGTCTCCCGAGGAAATCTGGGCGCGACAGGTGGGCCAAGCCGATGAAAATGTCGAGAACATGCCAGCCTATCAGGCCTTGAAACGCAAAGGTATGGATAACTGCGGTCTTGCTCAGCTTGCGTCACGCACGGTAGGTGTACCATTCGTCGGACTTATCGCCGCCTGTCTGGTTGTTTCCGAGCTTCTTCGCAGGCTCAACGGAGGCGGCGCCTTCGAGCTCGTGTCCGGCTCCGTCGCCGCACTCGATGATATCGAGACCGTATCGATGTTATGCCAGCCTTATGCTTTCGGTCATCTTCCGGCAGCAAAGTGTGACTCTTCGGCGGCCAGCCTGATGTCACCACCACTGCTTTTTGTAAGGCCAGCAGAAATACAGCCCCGTTGGCACCCAACACCCTAAGACTTTATGAGGAGTTCGAGATGGATCCGCTTTCGAAAGAAAAACGAAGCTGGGTCATGAGCTTGGTAAAAAGTAAGGACACGAAACCGGAACTCGTTGTTAGACGGATGGTGTTCGCGCTGGGATTCCGTTACCGGCTTCATAGAGCCGACCTCCCAGGCCGGCCTGACTTAGTTTTTGCCGGTCTGCATAGCGTAATTATTGTCCATGGGTGCTTTTGGCATCAGCATGTGGGCTGTCGTCGTGCGAAGCGGCCCGAGGCACAAGCAGACTACTGGTCGGCGAAGCTCGACCGGAACATGCAACGCGATCGCCGCAACCTCTTGGAGCTCCGTCGCTTAGGCTGGCGGATCTTGACGATCTGGGAATGTGAACTGAAGAAGCCTAAGGCGACTTCACGGAAAATCCGGAGGTTCCTCAAGGCGAAGAGTGCGCAAAAGTATTGACAAGTACGTACTTGTGCGGTAAAGATAGGCAGCGTGCGTAAGAATAAGACAAACCGAAGGAAAACTAAGATAACGGTCATCCTCCAGCCAGAAGAGTTCGGTCGCTTCGAATCGTACTGCCAGGAGAACCTTCACAGAGACTCCCGCTGCCACTGCTAAGGTTGCGGCCGTGTGCCGAAGGTCATAGAGCCGAATCGGTCGTATACCGGCTGCTTTGAGAAGTCTCCGGAACTCCCGCTTGACTCTCTTCTGTCTCAATGGCGAGCCATTACCCGAGCGGAAGATCATTTCGTGGTCCGCTTCGGGTTCACCTACCGTCGCGGGTGCCTGTCCATTCCGCAGGTTCTCCAAAGCTTCCAGCACAAAACCCTGGAGCTTGACGACGCGGCGACTGCGCCTGCGCTTCGTATCGTCGAAACTCCAGCCGGTCCCTGAGATCTGGATCGTCCGGCTGACACTGACGGCTCCGCGCTGCCAATCGATATCACTCCACTTCAGGGCCAAGTATTCGCTCGGTCTCATCCCGGTGGTCAAGGCCAGCGCAAGTAATGCAAACCATTTGGATTCTCTTGCGGCGGACAAGAATCGCCGGCATTCGTCAACGCTTAGAGCTTCCATTTCCGATCTCTTCGTCCGGGGTAAATCGACACCGACGCAAGGGTCATCAGCAAGCATTTTCCACCGAACCGCTTGTCGGAAAGCGGACTGTAGCACTGCGTTCGTGTACTCGATGGTCCGCGGCGACAATCCGCGCTCTAACATGTGAGCGTAGACGTTCTGAATGTTGAACTGAGTGATAGCTCCGAGAGGCTTCCCGCCAGGGGCGGGACGGATGTAAAGCCTCAACATGGCCTCGTAATCGCCGTAGGTTTTTGGCCGAAGCCTCAACTTGGCTGCCGTGGTGAGCCATTGATCCAGGTATTGATTGAGACTGATCGAGGCCGCGCGGGGCAGACGTCCGATGTGACGCTCTTGCAGTTTCGTGTTCAGGTAGTTCTGAGCCTCACGGAATGAACCGCGAATCGTTTTGTTGTGATATTTCCGCGTTCCGGTTTCCAGGTCGCGGCCAAGCGAAACGCGAACCAACCACGTGCGTTGGCCGCGTGAAACGAGTTGCCCGGCTCTTCGGGACATAAGACACCTCCTGCCCGTGAGCGGGCACATTGGCTGCACAGAGTTGCGGCGGAGATCAGAATTCATCGGGGTTTTGAAAGCGTGTTAGTGATAAAGCTGCAGACAATCGGAGAAGGATGTGACGTGCGCACGTCGAGGAAGCTCCAGCACTTCTCTGCAGGATGTCTGACCGAGGCTGCTTGCCCCATAACAGGCTTCCTGCCAGATACCCAACCATTCATCTTCGAGGCCGAGACGAAGACAACGGAAGATTTCGAAGTCTTACAGGTAGAGGAGAAGCTACGTACCTTGCGTTCTACGTGTATGAGGCCCAGGAGTGCGCGCGGCTAAAGGACGCGGGCTACGCCCTCATCACGGCGCAGAACGCCGCAGCGGCGGCGACGCGCGGCCAGCGGAAGGACAGAGGTACGCGTAGCGCGTCGAAACATGCCCCGTTATTTGGTCGAATGGTCCGGCAATTAGGGAGGTTGACACGGCAATGTAAGCTGTATAAGCTGACATTTATGGAAGGCTTAGGGCCATATATGCGCCGTCGTCGCGACGAACTTGATCTCTCTCTTCGGGAGTTTGCGAAGCGGCTCGATTGCTCCGCGGCGTTTATCTCGGATATCGAACTTGGACGTCGGCACCCATCGGAAAAAGTCCTCGCCGAAATTGCCCGCGTTCTTAAAGTGAAACTGGAAGAACTCCAGGCCAAGGATCTGCGGCCACCAATAGACGATATCAAGCGCCTCACGCAAAACGATCCCCGATTTGCCCTTGCATTCCGCACCATGATCGACAAGAAGGTCAGCGCAGACGAGCTGCTAGACCTTGCCAATCAGAAGAAAAATGAGAGGCATCGCAAGCAAAAGAAATGAAAACATTCCGATCCAAGTCGGGTCCGTTCTCCGAGCGGCCGCATTTTGAACCAAGCGAGATAGACCTCATTTGCGCCGACGAGCTGCGGAAACAGGGCCTGTACCCCAACTCGCCGGAAGCCATACGCATCGATCGCTTTGTGGAGAAGTGTTTTGGCGTCGTGCCCCAGTACGATGACCTACCAGAAGGAGTATTGGGGTTTACGAAATTCAGCAAGAATGGAATCGCTGCGATCGTGATTTCCGCCGCGCTCGATGCCGAAAAGGGCAAAGTGGCCGAACGCCGCGTGAGGACCACGCTTGCGCATGAAGCCGGGCATGGACTATTGCACGCATACCTGTTCGCGCTCGACGAAAACCCCCTCCATCTCTTCGATGCCGACAGCCACTCCGATCACCAGATCCTCTGCCGGGATGTCCAGGGCGAAGAGCGGAAAAGCCGAGCCTACGATGGCCGCTGGTGGGAGTTTCAGGCGAATCGAGCGATCGGCGGTCTTTTATGTCCCAAAGCTTTGGTGCATCAGGCGCTAGAGCCCTTTCTCGTGCCGAGCGGTTCGCTTGGCGGAGTGACGCTCGATGAAAATCGCAGGGAAGGGGCGATACGCACGCTGGCCGACATCTTTGACGTGAATCCCATGGTGGCGAAAATCCGAATCAACGAACTGTACCCCGCCGAGACCGGGCAGCTTCGGCTGTAGATTTTTTTGTTGACAGTGTCCGCACTGTCCGCTTACACTGTACTCTTCAGCGCAGCCAAGCGGACTTTGTAACTGAAAGGTAGGGATAAACCGAGGCGGAATCTATGGAACTTACAGACACCCAGCTCAACTACTTCGTCAACAATCGGCTAAAACTGCCGAAAGGGAAACGCGCGGAATATCTTGCCCAGGTTGACCATCTCATTGAGAGATTTTCCGCTGCCGCCAACGGCGACAAGCTAATCGACATCAAGAAATTCTTGAAGACAGGCTCGCTCCGTAAGGGCACCGTACTCCGCCCGAAGGGCGACTTCGGTGTGGATGCAGACGTGGCGGTCTTCCTAAACGCAAATGGTGCTTCCCAGTTCGATCTGGCAAACCTTCATGGCCGTATCAGGCGGCTTGTGGCAAAGATTTATCCCACCAAGAAAGCCGAGGATTTTGCTATCCAGCCCCGGACACTCGGTATTGAATTCCGCGATTCCGGGCTTGAAATGGATCTGGTGCCGCTCATGGTCATGGACGGGCCTGGCGACTATGGCTGGCAACCGTCCTCGCGCGGCGAGGCGCCGGTCAAGACCAGCGTGACGAAGCAACTGGAGTTTATCCGTGCCAGGAAGGATGCGTATGCGCATTTCACGGCGCTCGTCCGGTTGCTCAAATTCTGGAGAAACTTCCACGAATTCGAAGACAGCCTCAGGTCTTTTTCCATTGAGTTGATCGTCAGTCACCTGCAGGACACGCGGGGCGCTCCCTCTTCGCTGGAAGACGGGCTATTGCGGTTTTTCCTCTATGTGGCAGACTCGCAGCTAAAAACGCTGATCTCGTTCAAAGAGTGCGGTACGCCGAAGTCTTTCCCCAAAGACCGCGTCGTAATCCTCGATCCGTGCAATTCTGACAACAATGTCACCCGTAAGATCACAGACCAGGACTGCAAGGCGCTTGTGGAGAAGTGCCGAAACGCCTGGGAAACCCTCAGCTACGCGCGCAACTACGATGGCAAAACGCAGACGCTGGAACTCTGGAAAGAGGTATTCGGCAGGTCATTTTTAGTAGAGGACTAAGACATGTCTTATTCGGAAACGTTAACGCAAACCTACAGCGTGGCCGACATCGGTAAGGTGATTGACTGCATTTCCGCCGATTTGGATATGAATTCGCAATCCTCGGGCCTACTCACGCGCCCACAGGTGAAGACGTATGCGGCGGACGTCAAAGCCTTGGCCCAAATGGGTTATTTGCTGGAAGCTAACATCATCCTGCAAGACTCATCGGGAGAGGTGATCCGCGCTGCGAAATACGAAGTGTCCACCGATGCTTCCACTCTTACCGCTCATCGTCCGGGTAATAATCTCTGGCCCTACACACCGTTCGGCGAGTTAAGTATCGTGGTGCGTTATAGCCGGAAGTGGCATAATTTAACGGAGTCGCAAAAGGCGGCATTTAGGCGGACCTTAAACGCCGGGTGGACCACGTCGAACACCGATCTATCATTTCCTTCCTTGACTAGATCATCCGATCGCAATTACGTCAGCAATGGCTGGGGCGTCACCAAGAGTGTCTACGCTTAACTTACATTGGGAAGCAGGTAGTCCATGAGCGAAGTTATTGAAGTAGCCGAACTATTTGAACTGGAACTTGATCTCCCGAATGACAACATCGCCGCCTCTTCAAAGAGATTAATCGGCTTTGAGAATCGTTACCAGAGACTCCACCGAGATCTTCGATTGTTAGCCGATCCGGAAGAACTCCGAGCGTGGAGCAAGAAGTATCATCACAAGGAACTAGCCGTCTGTGCCGCTGTCTCGGAGAGGTATCCCCTGGTTATCTTCGCGGGCGATGTAGGTACAGGAAAGACTGTTACGGCCGAAGGTGCCTGCGACAGATTGGCTCGCGAAGCCCGAAAGGAGGCAATGCTGTTCAAACTCAGCACCCGCGTTCGCGGATCGGGGAAGGTCGGTCAGATGAGCACCCTTCTTAACCATGCTTTTGATGTCGTCGCCAAGCAAGCGGGAAAGACGCGTCAGGCGTTCCTCATTATTGATGAAGCGGACTCCCTTGCTGCCACGCGGGAAACTGTGCAAAGCCACCATGAGGACAAGGTCGCGGTTAACACCATAATCCAGAAAGTTGACTACCTTCGTCGTCACTCCGGGCGTATTCTGGTGTTTCTCTGCACCAATAGGGCAGGGGCGTTGGACCCTGCGATTGTTCGCCGTGCGGTCCGGACAGAACAGTTCGACCGCCCAACCGATCAGGAACGCGAAGAGCTGTTCCGCATGGATCTGGATGGTTTGGGCATGAAAGACCAAATAATCCATGAATTGGTGCGGCTCACCGGCTCACGAGATGGGCAGCCCGGCTTTACCTTCTCAGATTTGCGTTCCAAACTTTTGCCCGATGCACTTTGCCGGGCGTTTCCGAGCCGGGCGCTAAGTGGAGATGACCTTATCCTCGCCGCGAAAGAAGTGCGGCCCTCTCCAGTGGTGAAAAACGGATGATGACTCCAGCAACCAAGTCTACCGATGCAGCCGGCGGAACGGCTGCTCCGCCCCTGCTGGGCCGCCGTGTTCAGATCGCCGGGTCGGCTAATGGGAAAACTGATCCCGCACTCATCAGCTACGCGCACGAATTCGTTCGCAATCTGGTAAAAAGTGTAATGACCGCAGGCGGCGGAATCGTAGTTGGCGTCGGAAGAGAGCCCCGCCCTGACGGCTCCACGCTCGATGCTCCCAGTCTGCTCTTCGACTGGACGGCACTTGAAGCAGCGGCGGAATGCCTGAAGCAGGGATTTCGAGTATGGCCTGCAGAGTTTGGCCTCCCCATTGTTGTCGCCTCGTCTGAGAAGGCCGTGTCGGAGATTCCGGAAAACCGTCGGGCCCTCTATGAAGAACTATTGGGGAGCGGCCTACTTCACGTCGAATCGATAATGCCTGGATCTCGGGCGGCTGCTTTTCTGCGACAGCGCCAAGCGGTATATGGCGATGCCTTAGTCGTTCTCGGTGGCGGCACAGGCGTTGAGCATTCCGCTGATCTTTATATGTCGCGGCGAAAGCCGGTGGTGCCTCTTGATCTGGCGCTGGGCGCAAGCAGAGATGACGGCACTGGCGGTGCGATGCGTTTGGCAAGGGAAGCGAGAACGGAGCCCGCCCGCTTTTTCCGCTTCAGTCCTGCTTTCGCAAACACGGAGGGGGCGGCGCTCGCAGAAATCGCAACGCGAAATGGCGCTGCGGCAGCGACCGATATCGCCAGCCGGACAGTAAGCCTGCTCACGAAGATCGCGCGGCCTCCTGCATTCTACGTGCGACTTCTCAATCCTGCACATGCGAAATTCAAGGCGGTCGAGTCATTTTTTCGTGATGTCGTAGATCCAGTCGTTGATGAAGCGGGAATGCGCCGCATTGAGATGGGTACGGATAAGAACGAATATGCGTTCATGAACGTTGCCATCTTCGAGAGCCTGCATTTTTCATCGGTAACGATCGTCGATGTAACCGGCGAACGACCGAACTGCTTTATCGAACTCGGCTACGCACTGTGCTGCAACCGCGTTCTCGTAACGGCAGAGGAGGAGACCGAGCTTCCGTTTGACCAGGAAATGATACCGTGCCACTTCTGGAAGCCTGGCGATTCTGTTGCAGATAGGAAAAAAGCCTTGGTTGAGTTTTGGGAGAAGAACATTAACCGGCCGCCAATCGTGAAGACGAGTTAGCGGCTTCCGGAGGTGACGTGCGAGAAGTTTACATCTCTGTTGACGTTGAAGCTGCAGGGCCGCTTCCCCCAGCATACAGCATGCTCTCGCTGGGCGCGGTGGCCGTGGACGCTCCGGAATCGACTTTTTATGTCGAATTGCGGCCTGTGAATGACAACTCCTTGCCAGGGGCAATGAAAGTAGTCGGCCGGACATTGAAAGACTTCGCGCGGAACGGGCGCGATCCAAAAGACGCTATGGCCGCGTTTCGCGATTGGCTTAGTTCGGTAGCAAAGGCCGGGAAACCCGTGTTCGTAGGGTTCAACGCCGCGTTCGACTGGGCCTTCGTTAATTTCTATTTCCAGCAGTATCTTGGCGAAAACCCGTTCGGTATCGGCGGCGTCGACATCAAGTCTTACTACATGGGGCTGAGCGGGTGCACATGGGATGAGACGCGGTCGAGCCGCATACCTCCGGAGTTTAAGGGCTCGTCGCTGCCTCATACACACAACGCACTTGACGACGCGATTGAGCAGGCCGAATTGTTCCGACGAATGAGAAGGAAGCGTGTGCGAAGCGGCTAGAATCCTCACGAGGTAGTTATGGTTTTGGTGTTTCAGTACGGTTCCAACTGCTTGGAGAGCCAGATCAACGGTAAGGACCGCCTTTGCGGCGATGCGAGGTTCATTGGCATAGCGGAGACGGTCGATGATTTCCAGCTTGCTTTCGATGTCTGGAGCACGAACCGAGAGTGTGCCGCTTCGGATATTGTGGTGAGCCCTGGAAGAAAGGTGTGGGGCGTAGTCTACGAGGTGCCCGATTTCCTCATTGAACGGAAGACAGCCCGTGAACAAAACAGGAAGTCCCTCGACGCTATTGAGGGCGAGGGGAGCAATTACACGCGAGGCGAGATAGCTGTCCGGCTCAAAGCTGGCAAGGTCGTCACGGCGATTACCTACTGGGCAAAAGATCCGAAACCAAATTTAACGACCAGCCTTGAATATGTCGGGTACATTGTTCGAGGCCTTCGGGAGCACGGAGTGTGCGAGGAGTACATCGCCCGAGTGAGGAGGCTCGCCGCGACCAATAATCCGGCGATCGCGACTCAAGTGAACGAACTCTAAACAGGTTTCCTATGTACCGTCAGCAGTTGCTCTCGCGCATCACCTTCGCAGAATCTGCCCCGCCCGCCTCCATGTGCTCTTCCCCCGGACAGCGTGGCTCAGCTCGCCGCCATTCCGATTGGTTCGCAGAAGCTAACGCTGCACACAATTGGCACACACGTGTAACGGAAGTCAGGATTTATGAGGGTGGTAAAGGGGTGCCCCTGATGGGGGGTTCAGTCCACGCTCCCTCCCGCTTTGCGTTGATGCGCCACAGCTTGGAAAGACGGGAGCTGACCAAGCGGAACAATCAGAACAGCCTGAGCTGCTGGTTGTCAACGCACGGCTCCACAGAACGCCTGCGGCCTGCGGCGTCCTTGCGGATCGAGGATTTGGCGAGCGAGGCGCCAAACAGGAGCAATTGATCGACGACCGCCGACAGTGGCTCTTGCGGAAGAACAACTGCTTCGAGTGGCGTCTCGTCCTCAATTTCAACTCTCTCTGGCAACGCATGGGCGAATGCCGCGTTCTGCTGCTGAATGTCTCGCCAGACGAGGTCGGCGGTCTCACCGATGCCTTTCTCAGTCACTAGCTCGCGTGCCATCGCCATCAGCAAATCGTCGTCCTCGCCCACGGCTTGCAAGCCTTCGGTCGAAAACTTGCCTTCCATTGCAAGGGCGACCAAGAGCTTCCGGCCCATCAGTCGGAGGCAGGTTTCCTGCGCCGTATTCGCGTAAGCAAAGTACTTGACCGTAACCTCCTCGGTCTGGCCAATGCGCCACGAGCGTCGGCTTGCTTGGCGCAGCGTGTAAAGCGAGTAGGTCGTCTCCCAGAAAATCAGGTCCGGGTAATCGAGGAGATCAAGCCCTAGACTCACGAGCTTCGGGTGCGCGATTACGACTTGAACGCCCTGGCGTGACTGCCGCTCGTACCAGGCCTCGCGCAGCTCAGGTTTCACGTCACTGGTGAGGACGGCAACACGGATTCCCTCGCGCTGGAGGATACGTTCGAGCCGCCGGGTCACGTCTCGAGTCCGGGTATAAACCGCAAACACGTGAACCTTGCGGCCGCGGTTCAGGCTCAATTTGATCTCCTCAACCAGCCGCCGCTCTTTGGCATAGAGCACACCCTCATCCAGGTCCTCCGCTTCGGCTACGACGAAGCGCTCCCGCCGTTGCGTCTCCGGATTGAACTCGGAGCCGAATAGCGTGCCGAGGCCGAACGGCCGGTCAGGGTAAAGGAGCAGAGCATTCATCCCGACGCTCACAACAGACGGGTTACCGCGGTGCTCCTGCAGGGCCTTTTTGATCGCCTCTTCAAGCTCGCCGTACGCCCTCTTAAGGTCCTCGTCCATCTCCACGCGGACCACCACCTCCCGGTAGGGCGGCAGCACATAAGCGATGTCTTCGAGCGAAAGAAAGGCTGTCAGCGGCATCAAGAAGTCGCCAAAGAGCAGAGGTGACGCTCCGGGGCGGCGGCGCACGCGCCGGGTTACTTTGGCCTCAGAGCAAGCGTTCTCGGCCGGCTCGATCGTGGTAATTGTTTCGAGCAGGCCGTAGGTCTCCATAAACGGCCCAACGCCCTCGCCATGTTCGAACCCATGCTCAACCATCTTTCCGGGTTCGAGGCGGAACAAAATCTCATAAACGTCGTCGGCATAACCGCCCAGGAGCGTGCCGGTCAGAATGAGGATCTTCTTGGCACAGCTTGCGAGCGTGCCGAGGGCGTTGCCTTGTGCGGTATCCCCGCCCTTGAGCTCATGGGCCTCGTCAGCGATGGCAAAATCGAAGAAACCCTTGAGATGGCGTCCGAGAAACTCGATGGGAGCGTATCTTCGCACTTTCGAGCGGTCGGCCTGCCACAGCGGACTGAACAACTTGCGCCGCACCTTCGCGTCGGCTTCGACCGTCTCGCCCGCAGGTCCAATCCACTCGCTCAGCCGGGCCTTCTTGAAATCCGAGGAAAGAACCCTTTCGTCTTTCTCTCCGCTGTAGATCGGCTGCCCCGTGTCGGGATTGACCACGCTGCCTTGGTAGCGTCCCGACTGCGCTATGTTGTAAGCATGGCGCCAGAAATAACCCAGTTTCGCGGTCTCGCGCGAGATAACGAACAGCGCCGGGGACGGGCAGATCTCATCCCAGCGCGCGCGGGCGCTCGGGTAGTTCTTGCGCGACCGCAGGTCCGTTAGCGTGATCTTTAGTCCTTCGCGAACAACGCGACCGTGCCGAAGCTTGACCTCGTGGATACCGTTTAGGCTGGTTGACTTCGCGTCCCGCAAACCGTCGATCAGGAAGACGCGCAAGCGCGGGATTGTCAGAAGAGCTTCACGGCACCATTTCATGGTCAGATGAGGCGGCACCATGGCGAGGGCCGTAAACGGCTTGCCGTTGGCGGCGACATAGACGCTGGCAAGCGAAATCAGAGTCTTGCCCGTGCCACACTCTGCCACGACAGCGGCCGAACGAGCCTGGGCGAGCAGGCGCACGACGCCCATAACGGTGACGGTCTGGGCCGCATAAGGCTTGCGCAGCAGATTCCTGAGCAGCGGCGAAGACGGATCCCGGGCGCCGTGCAAAGGCGGAAAGGACTTGAGGATTCGCTCTCCAAGCTCGTTGCCAAACACGCGCAAATAGCTATTAATGTCGATAGGCGGTTCCATGTGAAGGGGCATCTCCTGCTTTGATTGAAAGGGGAAAGAGTCGGTGGGAACTTGTTACCTGAACTGCATCGCAGGGACCGTCTGCCGGGCCGAGGCCAACGACAACGGCCGCTCCGCAGCACGGCAGAGTCCTCGATAGAGCTGCTTAGTCCAGCCCGCGCGCTCTCGCCGAGTTGAAAATCGCAACCTGACGAAGATCACGCGGCGTTCAAAGATCGTGTGCGCTCCGGGTCAAGGAAGCCCGCCATTGGCGGCCATCGAACGGGGCCGTTTAGTGCTGGAAAGCGGATCTCGTCACGACGCAGCCCACGCGAAATCCAGCTGAGGAATCTTGCCTTCGTGCCGGCGATCAGCACCGGCGAGCAACCCAGTCCGGCGAGCGGACGAATCGCCCTGCGTCGCTTCATCTCGCTCATGAACCAATCTGCCCACTCTGGAACGACGGGCAACCCAAAGCGCTCTGACAAGCGGTAGAGGACGAAGGCTGGGTCGTTGTCAGAGAGGATGGTGCGGTTGTTCTCGGTGGCCGCGCCCAGGCGCGTTTGAGCAAGCTCAGCGGAGACGGCCACCAGGTGTCGCACCGGGCGCTTCCGGTCGGCGATGCTCAGGCTCCCGCGATGGCACTCCGCCTTGTCTCCCAGACTGGATTCGAGGTTTGGGAGGCCGGGTCCCTCCACCCTGAATGATTGGTTCTGGTGCACCGCTGCCCACACGGCGGCGACGTCGGAATCTCCCCCCAGAACAGACAGCAGATGCAACTTTCCGTTCCGCTCTTCCTCGTCAACCTCAGCGATACAGCGGTCAAGACGCAGCCGAACACGCACCGTGGTGTCTTTCATCGCCCGCGTGAACTCAAGCCACCCGAAGCGCTCATGCGCGTTCTTCATCTCTCACCTCCTCGAGACGGAATTTCCTGACTGCGCGTGGCACGTCCGCGGTTCCGGCTACCGCTGCGTCCGCGATGGCCTGAGTTGATGCCGTTTGGTTGCAGGCCGCATTGTCGTCCTCTCCGGTAGGCGCGTCAGCTGTCAGTACTGCGGTCCTTCCATCCATGAAGAGAAGGTTGAGGCAGTGCGAGAATTGCTCTTTCTCGCGGATGGTGGTGACGCCTTCGTCGTCCTCTTCTTCAAGACGTAGGATGGTCTTTACTGCTTGCCAGCAAGCGAGGTGTCGCAAGTCGCCTTCGCCGAAGATTCCATCGAGCATTCCACTCACCGCGCAAATCGCGACGTGACCTTGGTGGAGCGGCGTGACGGGCCGCCCCCTCTCGTGGGATTCCGCAGCAAACAGAATGCGCCGCGCCTGGCGGTAGGCGGGAGACTTGGGAAGTAGATCCTCGATTTCATCGACTGGCAAGCCCCGGTGGACGAGTTCAATGGGCGCGGCTTCAGGCACGGGATACAGACGGTCCGGCCGATCGGTGAGAACAGGTAGCGCATCGGCGTTACGGGATTTGCGTCCAAACTCCAGCCGCCACCATCTGATCTCGCGCTCCTGCAAACGCTCGCGCTCCCGCCGGCTGCGACGCACACCGAAGACCACGGTCTGCTTGTAACGCGCACTTTCTGGTTCACTGAGGCGGAACACTTCAATGTCCTTGAACTGGACAGACAGGATGTTCCCGCAAACCGCGAGCTGAGAGACAGGGATAACCAGAATGAGCACGCCTCCAGGCTTGAGCCAGCGGTAGGTATGTTGAAGGAACAGTTCTTCGAGCCTCTGGGCCGTGCCCTCATCTCTCATGGCATCGTCGTAAGGCGGGTTCTCGTATAGAAGGGAGAATGACTCTGCCCGGCAGTCGACGTCGAAGCAACTGCCGTAAATCAGTTGGTCCGTCCTTGTCCGTGCCTGCTCCGCCCGGTTCGCGTCGAGTTCGATGCCGTAGCGGTGGCCCGCTGCGCCCGCTGTAATCGTCGCCAGGGCTTGACCTTCACCCGCGCATGGATCAAGTGCGCAAAAGTCGGCATCGCCATACACCAAGTGTCGTCGAATGCGCTGGGCCTCGGCTTCGGGGAGGGGGAAATAGCCCATACGCAATTTATTTTGAGGACGTGACATACGGTGAACTCCTGGAAGCAACAGATGGATTAGGGGAGGGTACTACGAATTTTGAGAGGTGTGCTGATACCCGCGACGTTAACCTCTTCCTTCGGGATTGGAATCAGTACTCGTCTGGCAAGAGGAAGGTTGTGACCGATCGATCTGCTTCTGTGATCAACCAAATTCTTTCTCCGAGCGACGTGGCGTAACTGCTGAACAACCGGAGTCCATGGGCGAGGGCAAATTCATTTTCAGCGATGTCTTCTACGCACAAATCTCCCCAGTCGCCGCGCACATGTCGTTCGAGGAATTCCGCGGGTGACTGCCGTGCTCGCAAAAGCGCCTCAAGCGCCCCGCGCGTAGTGCCCAATTCCCCTACCTCAAACAAAGTTCTCACGTAGTTTGTCTCCTCCGGAGGCCATGACGTCGAAACTTGGGCCATGCGATTACTCGGCTTGGGTCCCTTCTATAACACCCAGAAAATACAAGGGTTAATGAGGTCCACGGAAATTTGACACCCTGTGGTGTCGTGGTACGCTCGGCTTGATGCAAGCCAGCCCTGAGCCACAAACCGCAGCCGGCGAAACCATTCATCGCGGCCGTATCGTTGGCGTCAGACAACAAGACGGCGCCACCGAGTGCACGTTGAGCCGGGGTGCGCCAGTTTTGGTGCCAAGTTTTCTGGCGCGATATCTGAGTTCCGGCGACGAGATTCAGTTCCCGCTGGGCTCCGGTCAGGTGGAAATTCACGTTCGCAAGGCTCCGGCGTCTCGGCAACTGCGCGAGATCTACCAAGTGCCGATTGGCTACGTGACCCAACCGAAAGAGGACAAGCGGAAAGAACTGTTTGTGGTGGCAGAGACGATTCAGCACCGCCTGGGGATTCGAGCAGTGCATCTCCCCTGTCAAGTGTTGCGCGACTACTTCTACGTCGCCGACCGGCACCGCGAATGGAATAAGCAACCGACTCTGTACGACGTGTTGGGGACGATTTCAACTGCGGGCCCCGCAGAGTTGCGTCTGGCATTCAAGATTCGGCAACTAGAGCTTCAGAAGCAGCCTGGAAGTAAAGGTGCCCTCGCGGCGCTTGAACGTGCCTACAACATTATCGCGCACCCGGAGCTGAGGGCTTGCTACGACGCCTTGATGAAAGATCCGGAAGCCCCGGTCGTGTTTCCTTACGGCGGCTTCGGCTCGCTTCTCGTGAGTGGTGACCGCTCGCGGGATGGGCAGACGTTCTTTGCCACGCGCGTCCTGGCCTTTCGCCCGGAAACGCAACAACGGCGTTTCCGCGCCGCTCTGCGGAAATTCGACTTCTACTGTGATCACGCCATCTATCGCGATGCGAGGCGGAAGCTGGAACTTATCGTTGACCAAGCAACCATGCCGTTAGTTTGGGACCAGAACTGGAACCAATGGAAGCACCTGCTGGGCGCAAAGGTGGAAATTGACGCTACGTTTGTGCAGGCAGGCAAGTACCGAACGGGGGGAGGGGAATGGGCCCTGGTGAAGTGGGAGAGTGCCTTGCCCAGTCGATTGCAGATTACTTTGCCTGCCAACGTGCCAGAGCAAGTCGCCGCGGCGCGTAAGACCTACCATCGCTTCGGGCAGTATTCACGCGGGCTGGAAATGATCCGGGCGAGGATTGAACGTGAGCCCGTCGAAAAGGCGGAACTGGAGCGAACCCTGGGACAGATAGGCGTGCCGGGCGACTTTGATGTTACGCAGATTACTTGGCAGCCAGACTACGACCCGTTCTTCTACCAGCAGCTTGCCAAGCGCGCCCGCAGGCTTTACCTCTTCCGTAGCGAATTTATATTTGAAGTCGCCAGTGGCGTGGTGGTGGAAACGCCACAATTAGGCCACGCGACTTATCTATTCGGCAAGCCGCGCAGCATGGAATCCTTTCTCGCCCTGTACGTCCGCGTAAGCAAAGAGGATATTCGGCGGAACCGCGAAGCCGTTGCTGGGCCGCTTGGTTTCCTGGGCCGGATTGTGCATGGTGTTAACTCGGGAGCTTGGTTAGAGGTGCTCCTTGATAAGCTGGGCGAGCCAGCGGATGATAGTACCAGCAGATGAAGGCCGCGTTTTTCAAGACGTGGCCGGGAGGAGTCACATGAGTCTGACGGTGAAGAAGACTGTGCTTTGGCGTAAAGAGGTTGACAACCAAGTGGGCGCGCTGGCCCAGGCACTCGAACCACTCACCAAGGCAGGGGCTGATCTGCAAGTCCTGATGGCGTACCGCTATCCAGGGAATGAGGCGAAGGCGATGATCGAGCTGCACCCGGTGGTGGGTAAGAAGTTGGCCGCGGCAGCGGAGCAAGCGGGGCTTTCCGCCTCTTCAATTCCTACGCTTCTGGTTGAAGGTGATAACATACCCGGTTTGGCGCACAAAATCGCGCAGACCATGGCGGACGCCGGATTAAATCTGACTTTTCTGGTCGCACATGTGGTCGGAAAGCGATATGCCGCTACCATCGGGTTTGCGACGGAGGACGACGCGAAGAAAGCGACGGCGCTGGTCAAAAAGGCAACTGCTCCCCAGAAGAGGTGAAGGGGACGGTCAGCCGGTCGCATGGTCCAAAAGGAGTCGCAGAATTTCCAACTGAGATTACTTGGCAGACACAGAGCGAGGCCGGAGTTCACTAGGTTCGTTGATCAGAAGAGCGTTCCGCGTAAGGTGTGCTGGGCAAGCCTCCCAGCCGACGGACGCTTACGGGTCGCTTTGCGCTTGCTTTGAATTCAAACATCTCGTCTTTCCTCGCCCCGATCTGATACGCCTCCAAACCTTCGGGTCCACTGGCAACGGCACTGAACGCGTTTCGGCTACGTCAATGAAAGCCCCATGAAAAGCGAGCTGCCCATACCGGAACAACCCGGCGAGCAACGCCAAGGCGTGCTGGGCGAGGACGCCATTCACGAAGCTATGTTGCCGTTCAAGGGAATCGATCGCGCTACAGCTTGGCTCGTTGTCATCGTCAAGAGCAGGGTCGGCCACTTCAGGGAATAACTCCATGAGAGTTCTCAGGCGGGTCCTGGATCGTTTGTTCCTCTCGTTCAGGGGTTCGCCTAGGACAAACTGCCCGGTTGATGCTGAGTTGCCTAAATCCATGTAGTAGCCCACGCCGCTGAAGCCCGCCGTGCTCTGGGCAATCATCGCCCGTGCTGCGCGCGTGTCCACACAGCCGATGACGATGTCCGGCCGCAAATGCGGTTCACCATAACCAACGTAAGATGGCGCGAGCGTCTGAGGAGTCAGCGCCTGCGGAATGGCTTGCCAGTTCAGCCCCCAAAAGAGGTTGATCCGGTTCACCAGCACGATGGCTTTGTTTAATCCCACCTCGCTCCTCCCGAAAGGCTGGCGGACAGAATTGAACGGCGAAACAGTATCCCCGTCCATCACAGTCACATGCAGTCCATAAGGATGGCCTTGCGCCAGCATGGCGCTGTGAAGGTATGGCAATCCGGTGAGGATGGCGCTCCCGTTGCCGCCGCACCCAACGACAAGTACGCGCACTTCGCGTTGCAGCAATTCTTCATGCAGCCTGTGTGTATCCATGGCTCACCGCTCTCGGGCGACGAATTCCCGCAGAGTCTCCCTCGCGTCAGTTAGGAAATGCGCCGGGAATACCTTCTTGCCCGCCAGAGCGCACCAGAGTCCGATGAAACCTTCTTTGTGATGGGTCAGCCGGACGGCGCCCATAGGATGCGTAAAAGAGCTCTGGAAGAATGCGGCTTGCCAGGGTTTGATGGAATCAACCGACTGGCTTTCCGGCACCCGCGTCGTCCCTAAACAGACTCTTCCGTCGTCGCCGGCCGTATTCCAGTAAGGAGCCGTTTTGAGCGGTGTATCGGGGCAGGGGCGGATGTTCTTCTCAAGAGCTCGCACGAAAAGCTCCTGCCCGCGGACTTTGAACACGAGCGGAGGATGTGGGAAGTTCAGGCCGTTCAATTTCCTCGCCTGCTCGTCAGCGTCCCCAAAGAACATGATTCGGAGCGCCGCCGGGCTCCACCAGACGATCATCTCTGCCGTCCGTGCCAAAACATTTTCAGGTAGGACTTCCGGGACAACGTGGTTACCAAGCCCCTCCGCCAGCCGTCGAAGGAAGCCCAAACTAAGCGGCTGGGCAGGGGCGAGAAGTGGAGCGCCTTCTTCCTGGCTGATAATGTCGTGCAAAGTCGCAAATGCCCTCTGCTGGTCCGTGTACACAAGCAAGGCGTGACGTAGCTGCAGATTCGCGCTTGCACCGATCTGGACATGAGCCTCCATCCCCATACCTCCTACCCTTCCTGCTCGTTGCCGGGCAATAACGCCGCCACTCGGCTTGCAGCGGCCATCGTCTCGCACAGGACTGCGAGCGTGTCAAATGCCCGCCGGACGCTCGCGCAACCGACAGGATTGATTTCCACGATGAGATTGGGTTCGGGGGTGGCCTCCAAAAAAGCTTGCGACTCGTCGTCGTAGCAGGCGCACACCGAGTCATGGCGCTTGAAGCTGACGAGCAGAGCGGGCAGCGGTGGATTTGAATCCATGAGCGCCTCTCGCGTATCTTCGCTGATCTCGGGACGACGGACCCTTCGCGAAACCCTGTTCAAATCGAGCGCCGCCTGCAGAAGTTGACGGCACAATTGGTCATCTGTGCTGTCAGCAATCCGCTGCACCTGTTTCTCCGAAAGGGGCCTCAGCTTCATTGACGCTGGAATGCAGCTTTCAACGTCAGGAAACTCATACTGCTCCTGGTCTGCTTCTCCTTCGGCCCATTCTCGCAATATTTCCACTCGGTCCTGGGCATCGCGATAATCGTACAGACGCTCCCATCGCTGTATGGCGCCGACAAATTGGTGATAAAAGGTTGCCGGGAGACGCGGGTGAATATGCTCCAGCCTATCAAGTGTCGGCCCGAGAATCATGTACCCAGCCGAGTCAGGATCAACCATGAGATACAGCAACTCCTGCCGGCCTTCTTCGCCGCAGTACAGGTCCGGACTGCCGCTGATCGTAGCGTTGAGCGCAAAGCTCTGCTGAATTTGGTCGCCTCCGTGTAAGGCGAGCCAACGCATCAAGGCTGCTTGCACATAACCTGCGGGACTTCGTTTGGCTTCTTCCCAATCGCACGGGTCTGCGATTCCGATGATGGTCAGGGTTTGAGCCAGCTTGATGGCACGCGGGTCTTCTGATGAGATGCGGTATTCGACTGGCGCTCCGTCGAGTTTCGGCAGAATGACCCCGCTCGCCTGGCCCATCAGATGGGCAGGAGCCAGCCCGGAGGCGCCGGAATTTGTTCCCGCTTCGCAAGCTGGCGATAGGATTCCACTTGAATTGCATCGGCCAGAATTTTGGTAGCTCGCTGTAGATGTGGACACCTGACAAATCTCCCTGTGATGTTCTGACACTCTGGGTGGCGGCCCTCGGCCATGAGTGCAAGTTCAGCGAGGACCGCCTCCCGTGTGGTTTTTGAATTGCGGGTTATTTTCCGCATGGCGCTTAGCCTTTGGCGCCAATCGCGCGGACGAACTCGTACCTCAACTTGTCACCCACCGCTTCGGGACCATTGATGGCGGCGGTAGCAAGTTCCGGGTACTGAGTCGAATATGCCGCCTTAATTTCTTCGGGCGACATCTTGCGATTCAAATCCGGGAGCGAAAGCCCTGCGTAAGAAAATATTCTCTCCGTTGGGTTGACAGTCACAGGCGTAGACCTCCTTCTTTTTGGGATTGGACTGGTTCGGCCGGCGCTGCCCCAAACAGATTAGAGGCAGCCGTCGGCGAGGGATCGGGGCTGGCAGAAGCTGCGGGCTGCGTCGTGGATTCAGGAGCCGACGTGGTGGCCGACTGCTTCGGCTTTCGCCGCTCGTCAGCCTTACGCTTGGCTTCTTCTTGCGCAGCCTTGGCCGCAGCTTCCATGGTGACTTTTGCCTGCGCAAGCGTGCTGCCCAGTTGGCGGTGAGTACCCACGTAAGCAGCGAGCTCCTTTGCAAAGTCCCGGTCCAGTTCTTCCGGCGTCCCGACAAAGCTCAACGGTGTCGAGAGGGCGGTGTTTTCGCTTTCCGAAGTGCGCTTAGGACAAACATTGAGTCGAATGGTTGTGTCGCTCTCCCGAGCCACCGTGATGAGCACGGTGCGTTCGGCGAGAAGCGGCATGAGTTCAGTAAACACGAATAGGTCCTCCTTGATTGTTGGTTTTGGGTATGCTTCAGTTGCTGAATGCCGAAAAGAAAGACTCCCGATATAAAGACCACATGACTCAGCAGGAAGCGACATCTGTTTTTGAGGGCTGCGGCTCCTCCCCATTTGAAATATATTGCAATGCGGGACATTATCTGGAAGGGAGCGCGACCAGCTTGTGAACGCAGGACAATTTATGTCCCACGGTTTCAAACATTGGAAAGCTATGAGAGCCCAGGCAACGAGTGCGGAGCTGAGGCGCACAGCTTATCCCAGAAAGGGTCAGCTTTCTTCAAATTTGTCGTGAATGGTGGCTAGGCGCTGTATAATTTCGCAAACCTCTTCGATCAGGAGGCGGGCAATGAAGCGGAAAGCGCAGGTTCACAGGAAACCACCGGTGCCGCACCGTCGAGCCGCCGGAGCGCTGAATGCGGGCATGCTCCCGGCCCGCGGGCTGTCGCCGTTGGTCAATGGCTATTCCATTCAGCGCAGGGCACAGAAGTCGATTATCGTGCCGAATGCCTCGCGGCTCGCCGCTTTGCAGGATGTCACCGTTACCGGAACGCTGCTGAAAAAGCAGCTCGTGGAGCTGACCGGTTCGAATCAACGCCAGGCCCGCCTCGCCGCGCACAACGGGGCCTACACCATCGAAGGCGACGGCGATCTGCATTTCGACCTCGGCACCAAACAGCTTCAACCGCACATTACCTGCGAGCTGCAGAACGCCGCCGACTGGCTGACGCGTTTTCAGGGTAGCATCGGTGCTACGCTCACAGTCAACGGCTTCTTCCGTTGCTTGTTCGAGCATCCGGGATTCCGCTCCAATGACGACGCGCACATTTTCGAAATTCATCCAGTTCGCGCGGTCGCAATTGATGGTCAGATGCAGGCGTTCGACGTGGATATCCCTGATCAGCCGTCCATCCATACTTGGACCTCTCCGCATCCGCTCCAGGCCCAAGACAACAAAATCCAGGTGCGGTACGATTCGGCTAGCGACACGCTCACGTTTTGTGGCATGGACGGGCAGGACGAGAATTACGTTTCGGTCGCCGGCCGCATCAGCGGCGCCGATCTCCAGCCGAACTCGAACGCGCCCGCGACGTTCAACTTCGACAGCCCTGACATCGGCAAGCCCCTGAAGGCGCTGTGCCTGAAGGGCACCTCAGCCACCAAACAACTTGCCGCGCTCGGCGGCGATGCCGACGTGAAGATGATCGCCCTGCGTAATGTCGATCTGGCGCAAGCCCTGCAAAACATCTATGCGATCAGCCTGCTGGCGATCGACATTCAGGCACAGTAGACGTGCCATCCACGTGGAGGTGCGCCCCGCAGCATTGTCTTCCATATTCCTGAACACCTATATAGGCCCACGCTCAGTTCATCCCGCGCCAAGATGGGTAGATACAAGCTGCGGAAATCCGGCAACTGTGCAGCCCGGATGCCATAATACTTCTGAGCCAGTTCAGAATTTTCTCCGAACGCTTGTCTGGGATTCCATCCAGACCTCGATACCTGGGATGTTCGCGTTGATCCCGAAGCCGTTGACGCGTGCCTGGACGCGCTTGGGATCGAGCACGAGATACTCGCGCGGAACGGACTGGCATGTGGGGCACTTCGGGTCGTCTGCGCGTTCGTGGCCGCACTGCATGCGCCACTTGGGAACTTCGCGAAACCCGACGCCATGGACCTTCGGCGCAGTCGCCTGCGCTACCGGAGCTACGAGTACGATCGGCACGGAAGGCACAGGCTCCGGTAAGGTTTCAACTTGCTCGACCGCGTGATTCAGAATCAAGGCGGCCGTTTCGTGGTCACCTTCGGCCTCGCGCGCGGCGGCCTCGGCAAGCGCCTCCTCTTCAAGCTTTCGCTTGGCGGCATCAGCCTCCATTTCCCTTCGCTTGCGATCTTCCTCCGCGAGTTTACGGCGCAGGTCTTCAGCTTCTCGCCGCAGCCGCTCCTCCTCCCGGCGCCGTGCCTCCTCCTTCTCGCGCTGGTATCGGGCGAGGCCCTGCTTGATTGACCGTTCGCGCGCTTCGAGCGGGCCATCGAGAGTAGCTAACAACTGCGTGTTAGCCTTGTGCCCTCGATGCCAAAAGTCGATGTACGGTCGCATCACGCTCTCGAGGCGCGACCGCAACTGGGCTATCGTTTTTGCTTGCTCCCCGGCGTTTTGAAACTGCTCGTCGGTCGAGACCACCGTGAGTGTCTTCGTTTCCTCCAGCCTCGCCTGGACGAGGGCAGAAAGTTCTGCTTTCTCCTCGTCCGCCAAATTGAGTTCAGGCGGGCTGATAAGAGTGATAGCAGTCTCCATGAGCTGACACCTCCAAAGATGTTTTGTTGTGTATGGGTTCGCTGAGGGAAGAAACCCCGCGGGTCAGAATCCAGCGGCCAGAACTTCTACGCAGCTTCGTCGAGGTCCGTCCGAGCGCCCGTTTGAATGTCCATGCCGTGATTCATTTTCCACGCCGTGACCACCAATGCCGCACGGAAGACATCGAGATCAGCGAGGTCGCTGTACGCGGTGAGCTTGTATGACCTGTCGCGCCTCAACTGCAGCACGGCACGGTCGTACTTGAAGGGAGGCACTACGGGCTTTGGCAGCAGCAGTTCGTATCCAGCGGTTTGGAGGGCAAAGGCAGGGTAGAGCCGCTCAATGCACTTCAAGTCTATGATCCACAGCTTGCCGGCCATCGACCCTGCGCGGTCAATCGTCCCGCCAGAAAGCATGCCGTTAATGCGGCCGACCAGCCGGTGTTCGATCAGTTGTGGCTGAAAGCCTGATTCGCGAATGAATTTTTCGTAGCCTGCCAGGTAACCCTGAATGTCGGGGTCCACCGTCTCCAGATCGAGGCAGCCTTCGTCGAGGTACTGCGTGGCTTTGTGAACGTATTCCCCGATGATGCGCTTACGATCGAGCACTTCGGGTGCGACCAAGGAGTAATCAGCAGAGAGCCCGGCCGAGTGCAGCACCTGGGTGACGCTCGGCACGGGCCTTCCCTGGACAAGATAGAGGTGGCGCTCAGTGTCGAAAGTGAAATCAATGCCCACGGCTTAACCCTCCACGAAACCAGACAGGACGTAGTACTGACGATCTTTGTCCGTGACCACTGCAACGCGCGCCTCGGCCTCATGGCCCTGACGCCGGGCAATCTCCGGCATCAGTTCCGGGTTGTTGCAGTAGATTGTGTTCGCCGAGCCGTTTTGCCGCATCTTGAACACCACGTACTCGACGCCATTGCCGTTGCGGTGGATCGCATTGCCCGAAGCATCTGGCTCGGATGGGCCGACAAGACCTCGCAGTGTGGCCTTGGGCCGAGAGCCGTTTGCGGCTGTGTTGGGACTGGTGTTGACGGTTGGTGCAGGCTGCGCTATGCCCCCACCGCTTCCATTCGCAGGGCTCGGTGCATCCACGGCATTGCTGTGACTCTGGGCTGGCTCCGTCTTGCGCTGCGGTTCCCTGATTGGACCCTTGGGCACACGCTTCGTTCGATCGTTCGACGCTGCAAAAGCGGGCTTGCGCCCCGGGTCACGAACGGCAGGAACAGAGGTGGCTCCCGCGGTTGCGTTGCACGGATTCGATGATTCACTTGTATCGGAGCCGTTCTCCGGTGGGGGGTAAAACTCGGCGGTAATTTCCGGCGCCCGATCGTCTTCGTCCTCCACCACTTCAATCGCCCGGTCGCCCCAGCCAAGCCGCCGCCGCGTCTCCGCAAACAGCCGCGCGTTGCCGGTCAAGTTGGCGACCAGCTTGCGAATGTCCTCGCCGTCCACTTCCAGGCTCAAGGCCCAGATGGTGGTCGTTTTCTTCCGCTGCTCTTTGCGGTCGAAGTACGCCGCCTCCTCCGGGCGCACCACAAGCTTCGCTGTAATGCCAGCCAAGCGGCCGCCCGTGAAGGTCCGAATCTCTTCGAGGGCCGAGTGGATTTGGCGGATCGAACGGTAAGAACTGGTGTGGATGCGGCAGATGCTCCCCAGGCGGGGAAAATCCGCCAGCACGAACCGCAGATCGCCGCTCGGCTTGCAGAGGCCAGCGACAAGCTCCGGACACTGGCTGCCGCAGTGCGCCCAGTGCTCCCCGCCCAGGTGCGCCGGCGTGCGGCGCGTGGCGCAAGTCCCATCACCCCAGCATTTCCGCTCGATAGCCGTCCACCAGGCGTATGCGGTGGGGAAGACGTTGTCAATGTCGTCATCGATCAGCATGATCTGAACCGCCCGACACTCACTGCCATAGTGCCGCATCAGTTCGGGGTCGGGTTCCCACTCCACCCCTTTAGGGGTCTTCTTCTTGCGCAGGAACACAAAGTGGTCAAGTTTACAGGGATAATTACGGTCGCCTTGCGGCGGCATGCCGATGGCGACCTTGGTGGAAACCGAAAGCCGCTGCACCGCGCGGCCGTCAGAGTCGTGAGTAACGCCGATGATCATTGAAATTTGCTCCTTGGAACAAGATTTGAAAGGTGCGCACGTCGATAGAAGCAGCCCGGTCCCGGTGTGAGGACATCGAGTTGGTCCCACCGGTGTGAGGCCGCACATCGGCAGGACGCTCGCGTCGCGGAACTACTTGGAAAAGGGTCTCCGAGGGGGCAAGTGCAAGGGCGGGGAACTCAGGCCGTGGACATGAAAACAGATTTCACGGTGCGCATGGGCGTTTGGTTTTCGGAATCTGGCAAGCTGGTGAGGCGTTCTCCCGGCAGGTCGGCCGCTTTCGTGGTCAGAATCGACAGCCTTGTGCTGCGACTCGCTCCGCCGCCGAGAACGGGCAGCCGATCACATTTCCGATAATACGGACACTGCGTCCGACGGCTCTCTTTTCAGCAGAAGCGCCTGGGCCATAACTTCCGAGTCGGCGACCATACACCCGGAGGCAAGGTAAACGCTACGGCGTCACAGGTGATCTATCCGGCATCTTCGGTGACAGGCATTTTTCGCCAGTCCCCAACAAGCAGAAACAGCTCGGCGAGGCACTTTGCGGTGCTTTGCCCTTGACTCGCGGGTTGAGCGGCGGTCTAATTGGGATATCCGTGTCGCCGCAGCGCATGAAATTGCCGCCTCGGCTCGCCGACAGCGGTTTCGTCTTAAGCCGACCAGAAGACGCTTTATCCATGTCAGCCTAAAAAGGAGTTAGGCTATGGGGCCGACAGTGAATACCGAACCATCCGGAGTCTTATATCGCATCAAGCGCGGTCTATCGGGTTATATCAGTTACCTCGCCGCCTGTGAGATGAATCAGGCGTTCAGTGAATACGTATTATATGAACCAATTCTGCGAATCCTTACGGCGCGCGGCTACACGGTTAACATCGAGTTCCCATGTCCCGGGTTAACGAGAGCCGGGGGTGGGCGTGGAGACCAGAAGAAGATTGACTTCGATGCGCAAGGGCATAAATCTCGTCTCGCTCTTGAAATCAAGTGGGCTCGAAGCCAGCGACTCGATGTTAGGGCAGATTATGCCAAACTTTGCTCGTACCATTCCAGTACCAAAGCCTCAAGATGCTTTCTTTGCATTTTCGGTCGAAGAAGCCACATACAATACATTGTTTTGAATAACGGAAGCTTCCGTGAAATGGGGAAGGCTGTTTACGCCGACTTTGGAGTGACCAAGTACGGTTGTCGGATTTACGAACTGAATTATGCCTGACGTTGCAATGGAGTCGACCCGCTATCACGCGCGTCTCCTCCAATCTTTGGGCTGCCATGGAACACGAATGATTTGTCTCGGCCGCATAATTTCAAAGATCGCAATTGTGTTCCTACATCGACAGTGGGAATCTCTTCGACCTCTGCTTCTTGGACTGCACCAAGGTCATATGCGCGACGCGAGCGGCACGCCGCCTTGGATCATGCAAGCGCTTCTAATTTCAGGTGAAGATCATCGCTTTTTTGACCACGCCGGCATTGACTTCATTGCAGTCTGTCGGGCCATCTGGCGCGGATACGTCCTGGGGCATCGAGAAGGTGCAAGCACGATCGAAATGCAGTTGGTCCGCGTGCTTACCGGCCGATTCGAGCGGACACTCATCCGCAAGATTCGTGAGTCTGGCCTTGCTACATTGCTGGCTTCGGCTGTGCCAAAGCACGAAATCCCAGTTCTTTACCTGCGGGTTGCTTACTACGGGGCTGGAATGGGCAATTTTTCTTCTGCTTGCAAGAGATTGTCTTTGGAGCCGCTCAACATGAGCTCGTGCCAAGCGGCGCGATTGGTAGCACGGCTTAAGTACCCAGAGCCCGCGCAGATCTCTGAAGTCAGACGGGCTCAGTTGGCCCAGCGGACGGAACACCTGTTGAATCTCCACATCAGTCATGTCAAGGGGAAGGAGTATCGTGGGCTCGTCAACGCTGCTGAATATGCGCCCATTTAACGTGCCTCCACATTTCGCGGACTTCAGAGATTTGTATCCACCAGCCGCCGATGTGGCTCGGTTATCCACCACGGGCGGGTACCAAGCGAGGCTTGCATTGGCGCGGTTGTGGCTCTCTGAGGGTATCCCGTTCGCCTTTCGGCAGAACCCAGCACTTTACGAGCAGATCCGCTGCTGGCTCGCATCCCGACTTAGCATCGACCCGAAGGAGATAACGATAATCGGCAGCGCCCGATTGGGCCAATCTTTGTCCAGCGATCGTTTCGGCGCTCCATTTTCCGAACGTTCTGATCTCGACTTCACCACGATTTCGGCGGTCCTTTTTGAAAGACTTACGTCTGACTTCAACGCTTGGGCGTTTGAGTACGAAAGCAGGTCAATCACCCCGAATAACGGGCGGGAGAGGCATTTCTGGGATGACAATCTTACCAGAGGGCCAGATATCATTGGCCGCGGATTTGTCGACTCAAAGCTGATCCCGTTGCGAGAACCCTACAAGTGCGCCCGAGAAATCGGACAGGCAATGTACCTCCTGGTTGAGAAATTGAAGGCGACCCCTGGTGGGCCAAAGGTCCGTCGTGCGGACATTCGCGCCTATCGCAGCTGGGATGCTTTTGCCCGTCAGATGGCCCTCAGCTTGTCGTCCCTACGATCAGGAGCAGCCTAATGGGCGCCTGGCATCAGTAACGGGTAGTCGCCCAGTGTTTACCGATCTTCCTTTCCGGCCGGAATACGGCGCACTCGGAAGTCATTGTGCAACTCTAGTGGAGCAGGTGCGCCGCCATCACGGACGCCGCAAGACTCCGTTCCAACTGCCCCACAGAAAAACAAACGCAAAAAGAGAAGATGAAAACGGCGACGAACGGCCGGAACAGGAAAAGGCAACAAGCCAGAGGAGGGGGCTGAATCCATCACCAAAGTGGACATGGTCCCGAAACCCCGTTTTAGAATGGAACTGATTCCTCTTCTTCGAAGGGGTTATCCTCCTCCGAGGACTGCACTGCCCCCTGAGACGCCCCGGCCTGCGGCGCAGGCTTGGCACTTTCAGTCTTGGATTTCGCCGCGTTGCCGTTTGCAGCGGGGGAAAGCATCTGCATGTATCGGGCAACGATGTCATATGACTTGCGTTCGTTGCCGTCACGGTCCGTCCACTTTCCGGCCCGAATGGATCCCTCGATGTACACTTGCTTGGATCTGGTGAGGTACTCACCACAAATTTCAGCGAGTTTCCCCCAAGCCACGATCGAGTGCCATTCGGTCCGCTTCTGGACTTCGCCGGCCTTGTTCTTGAAGGTCTCGTTGGTCGCCAGAGAAAAACGGCAGACTGCGGCACCCGACGCCGTGTATTTCACTTCCGGGTCCTTTCCCAAATGGCCCACTAAAATCACCTTGTTCACGCCCATAATATTTTGTCCCCTTTCGCGAACACTTTTACTTTCCTCGAACCTCGCTTGCAGCGCTCAGCGCGCCTCTGCGCCGCAGCAATGATTGCGGCCCGATTCCATACCTGCGCCCACGTAATGGAAAACTTCTGATGGCACCCCTTCTGACGAAGGTCAAGTCCCCATGGCTCCACCCGAGCCACCAGCGGCCGCTTGCCGATTAGCAGCGGCGTCTCCAACACCAACCGCCTCCGGCGATCGATCAGTCGTGTCATGCCTCACCTCGGTAAGTTCCTTCCAGTTGCCCCCCGTCCGCCACCCCTCACACTGACGGAAGGCAACGGTTCGAACGCTGAAGCCAGCCTGACCACAATTGGAGAAATTGCGCTGTGCCCTATTGGATTCAGCTCAGACCAAACCCTCTATGCCTCGAACCGAAACTTCCGCCCCACGCGGTCCGACACCATCGTCTCCATACGGTCGGCTATCTCTGCCATCCCTTCGCGAACCCGCGATCGCAGGTCGGTTGTATTTCGAATCGCATCCGTGGTCGTCCCGGTCAGTAGCGCGCGCGCCTGCTCGACCTGCTCCTTCAGTTCCTGGTCATTCGTGACGTTGCGGAAATCAAATGTGTTCAGAAATTCCCTCAGCTTCTGGACTGTCGTTTCGTGCAACCGCTGCGGCGTGCCGTCCGGCTGGTCCGTGAGCCGGTCCCGGAGGTGAGCGACCAATTCGACCATGGCTTCCCGCAGCACTTGCCGGACTTCGGTGTACGCTTCCGACATCCGCTGGGCAGCTTTGTCGCGCTCGTCCAGGAACATTCGCTCCGAGACCTCGCGCAGTTGGTGAGGAACGCCGTAGCTGATGTATTGCCACGAGCAGGTAAACTCAGAGCGAACCTCCGCGACGGGCGGGTAGTCGAGCGGGTTGTAGAGGGTCCGCAGGCGCCCGGCCGCCTCCTCGCACAATCGCGGATAAGCGGCAAAGAATACTTCGACCAGGTCCTCGCGATTCGCTTCGAATTCATGAAGCCTGGCGTCGACTGTCTCGATCAGGCCAATGGGAAGCAGATGGATCCCCGCCTCGAAGGGCAGACACATGTCGTAGAGGTAGCGTCGCAGGTCGCCATCGAGCTTCCGGATTGCTTGCAGTTCCGGAGAATCGAGAAGGGTCTTCGAGACACGGATGAGGTTCTTGTCCGCATCCACCTCCACCTGGGCCGAGCTCACCTTGCGACTGTTGCCCAATAGGCCGAGGTGAAGCTTGACAAATACGGTCTTCCGAGCCAGATCCTCGCCCGGCGTTTCAAGGTTAACGATCATCGGTGCTGTTGCCATAAATCAGACTCCAAGAAGGAAGTGTCTTACGGTCCTGTGAGGACAAACCGTCATATAGAAGAAGGCTGAGCTGTCACGAGCCGACAAGCAGTGGATTTCCCTTGTCAGTATGCCCATTTGGGTATATTCTGGCAGTGGTGATGGAGGAACCCCCGAAGCTGAAGCCGTTGTACTGGGTGGGGAGCAGCAAGAGGGATTTGCTGGCGCTTCCTGAAGGCGTTGTTGACGTTTTCGGGTATGCGCTCTACCTCGCGCAGATCAGCAGGAAGCACGAACAAGCCAAGCCGTTGAAGGGGTTCGGGTCGGCAGGTGTGTTGGAAATTGTTGAGGATTGGGAGCGAAACAGCTATCGGGCAGTCTATACGGTGCGCTTTGAGCGCGCCGTCTTTGTCCTCCACGTATTTCAGAAAAAAGCCAAGCGAGGCATCGCTACGCCCAAAGCTGACCTTGATTTAATCCGGCAACGGATGAAGGCGGCTGAGGAGGCCGCCAAGGAGTTGGAATCATGAGAAAAGAACGGATCATCCACGGCGTTTCCATTCAGGAAGGCCGTCGGAATGTCTATGCTGACCTCGGCTACCCAGACCCTGACGACATGATGGTGAAGGCTCAGCTCGTCACGAAAATTGGAGACATTATCCGGCAGCGCGGCCTCACCCAAGACAAAGCGGCAGAACTGCTGGGCCTGACTCAGCCGAAGATTTCGAAACTGCTCAAAGGACAATTTCGAGGGGTTTCAGAGCGACGGCTACTGCGCTGCCTGACAAGCTTAGGGAGGGACGTGGAAATTGTCGTAAAGCCCGCCCCGCGACGCCGGGCTGGGAGGCTGAGTGTCCTCTTCGCTCAAAACGCTGAGAGCCGTCACTCTTTGCGATGAGCCTTGATTGCATAAGGCTTCGTCCTTATCGCGAACAGCCACTCCATAACTACCCTTAAGCGGCGCGAGGGCCAAGGTGTTACGCACAAGCTGGTTGCCTTGCCAATAGGTACTGGTCGAAAATCCACGGGCGACCCGTGCACCGTCTAGCAACCGCTATTCAGGCCTGTGATTTCGATGGTGGCAGGAGGGTGAGAGGTTCGTTTCGGCGGATCACGCGACGCCCCTGGGCAGCGATTTCCTCTTGGTATCTGTAAAGGCCGGGCGTCGAGGCACTGATAAATTTCCCAGAGGCCATCTGCCGAAGCGCCTTGACCTGCTCAGCCGCGGAACGGGAAACCGGCACGATGTAGCGCGACGCCTCGGCAAGAGTCATCCCCAGCCGGTGCGCCTTCCGCGCGCACTCTTTGATTTCCGCGCCTGTCCAGCCTTCATCGTTTGGCAGGTCGCCCGACATGTCGTACTTCTTGAGATAGATTCGCCAGATCGTCTCGCGCTCTTCGGCCGTTGGGAGGTCGAAGAAGAACGTGCCGAGTGTAAAGCGCCGGCGCAGCTCGGGCGGTAAGCTTGCGATCGAATTGCACGTCGCAATGAACAGCATCCGCCCTTGCGATACCGCGTCGATGATCTTAAGCGCCGTGCGCAGCCGTTCGGTTGAAGCGCCAACAAGAGAACTCTCCATGGCCGCCAGGTCAAAAGCAATCGTGGGAATGCCTGCCGTGCCGCCCGTGGCCTTCGCGGTCGCACTTTTGGCGCTGCCAGCCGGCCCAATAAAAACGACTCCGTCCGCTTCCCGGTCTTGCATAAACGTCAGGATCGTACCCGTCATCTCCGTCTTGACGCCCGAGAGGTCCGTTCCCGTTCCCGCGAACGCCTTCTCGATCTCATCGATGAAGACGATAACGCGCGGAGAATCGACGCCCGCGAGCACTGCTCGTAAGAAATTCTTGACGGCCTCGACCCCGCCAATGTCTTCAAAGGTCTCGCCACCTCGCCACACTGACAGGCCCGGCGTCTGTTCGATGATCTGCCGCTTCCGTTCCCACAGATCTTCCGTGTCGAGTTCGCGCTTGACTAGCGACATCGCCAGCGCCTGTTCGGCCGGGAAGGCAGCCAGCCCGATCAGAGCGTCTACCGCCTTATCAATCACGCAGCGCTCAGGCTCCTCCAGTTCAGCCGCCTTGAAAGTCTCCCGCACGATTTGCTCATGGTGACTGGTTGAGGGAAGAGGCTCATCGAGTACGAGGACGTCCTGCCCCAATTCCGCCGGCAACGTTGCACCAGGCGCCGCCAACAGAACCAGCATCCGGCCCGTCGCCTTAAACGGGTCACGCAGGTTCCAGATCCCTTGCATCACCCCGGGTTCGTTCCAGAACCGGTGGGCGTTTGTGTAAAGCAGGAGCCCGTCCTCGCAAAGCTGCTGCGCCAGGAGCAGCGCGTCCGCGGGCCCGACCGTCGCGGCCTCACGGTCGCCCAACACCCGCGCCAATTCGTCGGTGCTGTCCTTTCTGACCGCGTAGAGGCCTCGCATCACATCCCATTTGAGGAGCGGCGGAAGCTCACAGCCTTGCTTGAGAGCTTCGATGACAAAATGCGTTGTGCTTGCCGGGTCCGCCGTGCGTACTGCCACAAGCGGAGTTGAGACACAGCGCGCGGCGTGGAACGCCGACGCAAACTCTTCCATAGACCGAATCATATTCGGTACTCCTTTCGCACACGACTCGAAGGGGAAATAATCGGACAGGCAAAGAACGGTTCTACTTACTCCACCCAAGAACCGGAAATCCGGTTAGTTCCACTCGCCCGCCTTCGTGAATGCTGACCTCAACCAGCTGCTCGCTGAAATCCGCAGCCGTATGGCGGTTGCTGAACAGCCGAAGAACCTGATTCCGGCTTGTGCGCAACGGCAGCGTGCTTGGCTGAATCTGGTTGAAGCGGCCGAGAACCGCGAAGTCGAGTAGCCCGCGGACTTTATTCCACAATCTTCGCTTCTGAGGAGGCGACAGCTCTTTCCAAGTCCAGTAGAGCCCGGCATCGAGTTCGCGTTCGGTGTAGCCGCTGAACATGCCAAAGCTCAGCTCTGGCGCTTGGCGGTGCAGATTCTGCATCAAGCCATGCAAGCTATCTGCTTGTTGCATTGGCTCGCCACCGGAGAAGGTGACGCCTTCCAAGTTATAGTCTGCGAAGGCGCGAAGGATTTGATGAGCAACGGCATCAACCGCCTCTTCAGTTCCGGAAAAGCGATGCGAGTGTTTGTTCCAACACCCCCGACAGCCCAAATTGCAACCCTGGAAAAACACCACGGCCCGGAGGCCTGGCCCATTAGCGCGGCTGGCGGGAATCAACGCATGAAGAAGCATGGCAGGCCCCTTTCACCGCCGGCTCTTTTCTTGCTCGATCTCTTGGCCGGTGTAATACGCGGGCTTTTTCCTTTCCAGTTTCACTGCGTCGCCGCCACGAAAGTCCTCAAAGACTTTCTCACACCCTTGTCCTGCGAAGCCGTTCAGGTCGAGAGTCGAATTTCCTTGCTCGTCGATGGTGATCGTGATGGTTTTTTCCTGCATCGTGCTTACCTCCGCATGGCGAATTGCAACCGCACCTGCTGTCCTTCTGAGGTCTGGATCACTTCGCGCTTCTTCAGGATGTAGCCCTTGGCTCGGGCCATGGCGAGCGTTTGTTTTTCCTTGTAAAGCTGTTGAACACGTCCAAGCCACTTGGCCCCATAGCCGCAGTGGTCATCGAGTTCATCCGCGATCATGGCGAGGCTGCCGTCCGGCTGCCGGGCAAACCCAATGTCGCCGAACGCCCCGCGCAGTTGCGCGCGCCGGACAATGATGTTCGCAGCCCTTCTCTCTTGCTCCGAATAATAAGAGTTCAGCCGCGCACCGTCCGGGTGAACTTCGACCTCGTAGCCCATTTCCTTGAGGGCTTCGACGAGGTACTTCTCGTCTCTAACGACCGTTTCGACGCAACCATATTTCGACATTTTTACTTGCCTCCTTCGGTATCGGTACCCCTACCGCGGCCCCTTGTTGGAGTGTCTATCCGCTGCGGCACGGCTCGCGCATTCGACCAACTCTTGAAACTCAGGTTCAAAGGCGTAAAGCAGGCGGAGCGCGTAGCCCAAGCCTTCAGCCTTGAGCCAGAGCGCATGGGCAGCCTCGGGATTCGGTTCGCGCACCGCCCTCCGGTTCCAGGATTCAGTCTGACCCTCGATATGCACGAGCAGATTTTCATAAATGTAGCGATTGAATCCCGGTCTCAAACCCTCACTCCGCGGGGGGAAGGACGCGCCGCCAGTGCTTACGCGTTGGCTGGGCGCGACTTGGTTTGTCGCGTCGGCTGCCTTCTGCTGGATTGCGATTTCATTATTCACGATTTTCCGTCCTTTTCCATGGCAGTTATCGTCGGTCATCCAAGACCTGCTGTGAACTCCTCGCCGCCCACGAGAAGAAGGGACTTTGAGACGGGGGTGACCTGCCAATCGAAGGAACAGCGGCAAACCGCTCCAAACCGTTTCCCAAAGGCAATAGAAGCGGCCACATGTCGCCCTTGACACTCTACCCAGGTATAGGGTTTAAGGTGTTCTTATGCAGATCGGCGAACTGGCCCGGACGGCTGGGGTCAACATCCAAACCATTCGTTTCTATGAGCGCGGGAAACTGCTGCCTTCGCCCGCCCGCAAACCCTCGGGATATCGGGTGTACGGCGAGGCGGATCTGCGCCGCCTGCGCTTCATTCGCCAAGCGAAGGCGCTCGGTTTTTCGCTGCAAGAAATCCGCGAAATCCTCCGTATGCGCGCGCACGGCGCGTGTCCTTGCGGGCGCGTGGTGACCCTGGGCGAGCAACATCTACGTGTGATTCGCCAAACAATCCGGAGGCTCGCCGGTTTCGAAAGCGAACTTGCACGTGCTCTGAAAAAGTGGAAGACCTCGCGGCAACCAGAACTTGCGGGGGACGAATTCTGCACGCTGATTGAGCACGCGATCGAGAACAGAAAGGGGAGCCGACGCCATGTTGACCAACGTTAAAAACAACTCCGCGACAATGATCGCCGCGCTGCTCGCATTTCTTTCGCGACCCTGTTGAGCCTTCCCGCTTTTAGCGGGGCTTCTCGGTCTGGGGAGCGCGACACTCGCAGCGACCTTGGCTCGGTATCGGTGGCTATTCTTGATTGCAGCCTTCGTCTCGCTTGGCGTCGGCTTCAAGCTTAATGTGATCCCGAGATCGAGCCTGGGAGCGCGGCTTTTCTATTGGGCGGGCGCTGTCCTTACGCTGGGAACGGTCTTTTGGTGAGGCTGGTGGAGACTTTGACGGGCCTTGCTTGCCGTGGATTTCCCCTCTTTTCGATCCCTCGGCTCTAAAAGTAAAAAGCTGCTTGACTCTGCACTCCGGTACAAGGTTTAGCCTGAGGGTGAAAGGAGGAAACTCATGGCTTTTAAGCAAGGTGAAGTTTACAAATGCCCGGACCCCAACTGTGGTTGCGAGATTACAGTCACGCGGGGAGCCAATCCAGACTGTAAAGGAACCCAGAGCCCGCGCTGCTGTTGTGGAAAGGAAATGATCAAGAAGTAGCACACCGGGGCGGGGGGCGGCCTTAGAACACCCGCCCCACGCCTTCGTTCGCGGGGAATCTATCTCGATGCCTGCAAATGCCGAAGATCAGGCGCACATGCTCCGAAACGTCATAAGTCTCATCGTCGTCCTGCTCGCCGGTTGTACGATCGCTGCCGCCTCTGGCCACGGGCCGGTCTTTGGTCTTGCGACGCCCACGAACGTGAAAGGCGGTTGGAGCTTGGACATCGGCACCATGGGCCGAGTCGGGACAGAAGATACCGGCGCGATGTCCAGGGCAATGCTTAGTTACGGCATTACCGAGGACGTGCAGATCTCAGTATCAGGGCCGGTGGTTTTCAGTTCCGCACCGCTCGCGCCCGGCCGGGTCACGGCGATGATGCCGGCCACGGGGGATTACGAAGCCCTCGGGGCCTGGCGGTTCCAGAGGCGCGACACCGCTGTTGGCTCGCGCGTTGAGACCACCGCCTATGGCGGCGTCATTCTTCCCGGCAGTCAGAAGCCCCTGGAACTGATCGGCCAGTTGCATTGGGCGCCCGGTTTTCTGGGAATGATTACGACAGGCTACGCTTCGCGGAAGAACTACGTGTGGGCGGGAATTGGCGGCACGCACTTCGACGAGTCTCATGGTGACAGGCGGCCGGACATGCTGATGTACAGCCTGGTTTACGGGTATCGCCCCAAGGCTTTGCGCAAAGAATATCCGCATTGGGACGGGAGATTTTTCGTTGAAATGAACGGCGAATATTCGAACCGCGTCCAACACAATGGGATCGAGGTCCCTGGGACGAACGGCGGGCAAGTCTTTGTGGGCCCCGCCACGCTTTGGATTTACAAGAATTACGGCATCGAAGGCGGCATTCAGTGGCCGGTGTATCGCAACACAGGGCCGCAGTTTGAACGCGAGCGGTACCGGTTCGCAATCGACTTCAGTTATTTCTTTTAAGAGGAGGAGCACTTTATATGAAACGCCTTGGTCTTTGGGTTTCACTGGCAGCAATTCTTGCGGCCACGCCGCTGCACGCAGAGTTTCGCCAGATCAATATCACGACGTTTGGCATGGATTGAGCCATCTGTGCGCACGCCGTGAGCGTGTCCATCAAGAAAATTGCAGGAGTTGAATCGGTGAATGTCAGCTTGAAGAACGGGCTGGTGAGTATCAAGCTCGCTCCGGGGAACACGGTGAGGATAGAGCAGATACGGAAAGCCATCCTCGATGACGCCTTCACGCCAAAAGAGGCGAGGGTCGTTGTTGTCGGCGAATTGATTTCGCAGAGTGGAGATCTCCAGTTCAAGGTCGCCCGCACAAATGAGACTTTTCCGGTTCTCTCTGCGCCTCATACGTCCTGGCGGAAGGAGGTAGGGCGCGAGCTTACCGTCAACGGGCTGATTGCGGCTCCGGGAAAGGGCGCCGAAGGCGGAACGCTCCAAATTACCAGCGTCTCGGGACAATTGGCGAAATAGCAAGCACACGTGAAGGAGAAATCAAGCGCGCCTTCCCTACGCTTGAGCCTAACAAGGGAAGTGTCGCTTAGGTGGAAAAGGGCTAAGGAAGTCTCGACATCATGGCAATACAAACGATCGAAAGAAAGGTTTCAGGACAAGGCCGGAATGCTCTGTTCGGCTATCTATCGCTATTTACTTCGCTTGGGACGTTGCTTTGCTGCGCCCTGCCCTCGCTCCTGGTCCTTTTGGGGCTGGGCGCCACGGTGGCGTCGTTTTTATCGGCGTTCCCGTGGCTAGTGACGCTCGCAAGGCAGAAGGTTTGGGTCTTTGCGGTTTCAGGCGTCCTGATTGCCAGCGACTTCGTTTATGTGTACTGGCTTTTACCGCGACACAAAGCTCAGGGGGATGCCTGCTCCTTTGAGGGCGGCCCCACGGCCTGCGATACGGCTAGCCGCATGAGCCGCGTTGCGTTGTGGGTGGCGGCCTTGATCTACGGTATCGGATTCTTCACGGCATACCTTCTCGGCCCAATCCTCACCCGATTCAGCCCTTGAGCGCCGGACACAGCTATAACTCGCCGCGATGCCCTTCAAGAGCATTAGGTCAAGAAACCACATCTGGTCAACCTTGCCAAGATTGACTTCCAGCGGGTGCTGTTTGAGGAAGGCGAGAATATCTATTTCGCGGAAGCGATGAATATCATGGCCGTTGCCGTTATGCCGCTGCGTGCCTCGCACCCCGTCGCGGAGCCAGCCATTTTCGATCCATTTCTGGACTTTGTGGTGATCCTCGCCCAAGCAAAGTTCAAGGTCACGCATGGTGTAGCCCTCAGTGACTCTTCGCGTGTGGCCCAGCGATTTGATTTTCATCGCCACCGATGTTTCGGTGCGCTTTAGCCGCTTTGCAATCGTGCCGGCCGAAACTTTTCCGAGCAACCTGTCGAGGACTTCGAGCTCCTGCGGGAACCACGGCCGTCGCTCGGGGTGCATGGTCAATCCCAGGCGTTGCGCTTGCCGCTTGATGTACCAGCGCGGGAATCCGGTCTGCCGGACCAATTCCTTGATGACACCCCCTCGCTGATGGAGGCCACCGTAGTAGTGAGCCCGCATGTAGGCATCGTGCTGAGGCAGCCAAACATACTTGAGCCTCTTCCGGCGTCGTCGCTCGGATCGGCACTTGAGGCAGAACTTGGCCGAAATGGGCGGGCGGTCTTTTCTGCCTTCTTCGATCTGGTTCCCACAATCAAGGCATGTCATTGCAGTTCTCCGGGCTGTTGTCAAAAATACAGAGCCGGGGCTCCTTCAAATCCGCATCGGCATGACAACGCATCTGTACCGGCACTGCGTCTGATCTGCCGGACGGAACTCCACTGCGCTTTCGGGGTCTTTCAAAGCGATCTCGACGTCGCCGGTCTTTACGACGCCAAGCAAGTCCAGCAGGAACGACGCATTGAAGCCCACTCGCATCGGCTCTCCGCTGTATGCCGCATCCAACGACTCCGAGGCCTCGCCCGCATCACCGCCCGACGTGGACAGCGTGAGCCGGCCCGACTCCAGGGCCAGGCAGACCGCGTGCGTCTGCTCTGACGCGAGCAGCGCGACCCGCCGCAGCGATTCCCGCATCGCTGCCGCGTCCAGTGTCGCTGTGATGGTATTGGACTTGGGCAGAACGGCTTCGTAGTTGGGAAATTGCCCGGCGATGATCCGCGTGATAAGGATGGAATCTCCGGCCGAGAAGAACAGATGGCTGTCGTCCTTGGCGATATGGATGGAACTGTCCGCTTGCTGAGCGTTCGCCAGGCGACGCAGCCCGACGACCGCACGCTTGGGAACCAAGAGGCGCTCATCACTCTTCAATCCGACGATTTCGGCATCCCGCGCCGCTAGCGGCAGCCGGTGCCCATCCGTCGCGACCATCTCAACGCTGCCCGGCTTGAGAACCAGCAGCGCGCCGTTCAAGGTGTAGCGCGATTCCTGGATCGAGATGGCGAACGCGGTGCGATCAATCAGCCCGGCCAGCACGCCGGCAGGCACTTCAGCCAGCGCCTTGGGAACGTCGGGCAAAGCCGGGAAGGTGTCCCTGGCGAGCGCCGCTAGCTTAAAGACAGACCGGGCGGCGCTGACCTGGACCCAATGGTTCTCCAGAGCACGGACGCGAACGCCCGCTTCGGGCAGAGACTTCACGATTTCGAGCAAACGGCGGGCCGGGACAGCAACGCTGCCGGGCGTCTTGACCTGTGCCGGGCAAAACGATCGAATACCTACTTCGAGGTCGGTGGCTGCGAGACGAAGCCCGGTGGCACAAGCTTCGACCAGGACATGGGACAGGATGGGAATCGTGCTCTTCTTTTCCACCGCATCCTGAACCTGGTCGAGGGCTTCAGCAAGGCATTTCGTATCAGCAGAAAACTCCATAGCAACACCTCCTAATTGGCATGGGCCACATGGGCCATCCATATCTCCTCGCGTGCGGAGAATTGCTTTGCCTTCAATCCGTTGTCGGTGTCGGCGAAGCTGATTTTTGCTTTGAAGCGCGAAAAACGTGGCCTACAATCGAGGCCGTGGGATATGAGCTCAAGAGACTCCAAGACGTCGGCTGAGATACTAAACTCACAATCGGCCCATTGGGAGAAGACATTCTCTGAAAAGCCCGAGATGTTTGGCGGCAAACCCAGCGAGCCAGCTATGACGGCGGGAGGACTGTTCAAAAGGGAAGGCAAGACGAGTCTGCTGGAACTCGGCGGGGGGCAGGGCCGCGACACGTTGTTCTTCGCCAGCGAGGGCTTTCACGTCACGGTGCTGGATTATTCCCAGACAGCGGTTGAGACCATCACGGCGAAGGCCAGGGCGATAGCCCTGACAGACCGGATTATGGCGCTTCGGCACGACGTGAGACAGCCCCTTCCCTTTGGCGACAACGCGTTCGACTGTTGCTACTCACACATGTTGTTTTGTATGGCGCTTACCACTGCGGAACTCGACGGTCTTTCGCAAGAAATCCGGCGCGTTCTCAGGCCAGGAGGCCTTAATGTTTACACGGTTCGGCATACGAAGGACCCCCACTACGGAACTGGAATCCATCGCGGAGAGGACATGTATGAGGTGGGCGGGTTCATCGTACACTTCTTCAGCGTCGAAAAAATGCGGCAGCTCGCAAGAGGATACGACATTGTCAGCATCGATGAATTCGAGGAGGGTGGGCTGCCACGGAAGCTCTACCGTGTGACACTGCACAAGGAACGAGAGATGGGATCGGCATGATGAAAGAGATGATGGAGAAAGTGATGGACCAGATGGCCAAGCCCGAGGATATGCCGGACATGATGAACGCCATGATGGAGCAGATGTTAAGGGGTATGACCGCCGATGAGCGGATTCGCTTCGTGACGACAATGATGCCGAAGTGTCTCGGCATGATCATGGCAGAGATGAAGCCCGAGGACCGCCAAAAACTAGCCCGTGAGATGGTGGACCGTCTCGTGGCAGTTTTCCAGGCGCAGGTGGGGGGAGCAAGCCCCTTAGCCAGGCTTTGCGACGATTGCGGGCCCGCGTCCGCTCACGCGACTGAGATCATATGGTTCAAGTATCTTCGGCCTCCTCCAGATACATCCGAAAGCGTCTGTCAGCGCAGTCTTGGTTGCAGAAGGCCCCAAGCTCTTCGTAGTCCGGTATGACGCAGCCGGGCGGGTGGACTTCGCGTCCACAGTATCCGCAGGTTTCCTTCAGAGACAAGTGGGCGAGCGGGGACACGGTTCGTGAGGGCGAAGTCTCCTGCGAGTGAGGCCCGCGCACGGCTTCGGGACTCAAGGCAGGTGCGGAGGATTCCGGGCTGGGAATGGAGTTCGTCCCTTTGGCCTTGGCATCCGTGCAAGAATCACGGAAGAGCATTGATTGTCCGGTCGTCTCGTAACGCATCGCATCTCCTCTCCTCAAGCTCCAGACAATCAGGCCCTCGGAGGCCCGTCATGAGTTTTGCTTTCTCTTGATTCACCGGACATTTCTTTCTGGCAGCTCTCACTTGGGCTCGCCGGTTCCGCGGGACAGGGCCACTCCCAGGACGATGACCACTGCCATCGCGCCATTTGCCAAAGCCATGATCGGGTAGTCGAGAAAAATCTCATAAGCAATCCAGCCGTTCAGCGCCGCGAGAATAAGAAGCAAAATTCCAAACAATTTGAAATGCTTTTCGATCCATTCCTTGAACACTAAAATTCCTTTTGTGGCCGGGGTTTACGGCCGTGGTGTGTGGTCAGGTTTACGGACGGCCGGCGGCGAGATGTGTAGATCGCCAAGGCTTTTTGAAAGTCTTTTGGGGAAATGCGAAACGGGAATCGGCGGGAAGTTATAGATGCTCGCGGGCAATGGTCAAATCACAGTGGGAAGGGCCTCATCCCCAGGAGGAAAACTGCGCGATATGACGTGGGAACTTCGCTTGCGGTGTTTTACTGCAAATCATCGCTCGTGCTGCCGCAATTCTCACAGCGGTAGCCCGCCCCGCTGCTGGCCATAATGGCGCCGCAACTCTTACACGCTGGCGCGTCGCTCTCTGCGTCGCCCAGCCCGCTTGCAGACGGGTGAGCGGGTGCCGGAGCTGTCGCCTCAGCTCCGGCGCCCGTTGGGGAGGGAGTCGGCGGCGGGAGAAACTTCAATGCGAGCCAGCGCGCGATATAATCCATAATCGACTTCGCGTAGCCGATTTCTTTGACGCCGGTCCAGCCGCTAGGTTCGAAGCGCGTGTGGCTGAATTTGGCGCAGAGAATCGAAAGCGGCACGCCGTACTGAATGCCGAGGGAAACAGCGATTCCGAATGAATCCATAAGTCCTGCGATCGTCGAGCCGGCCTTGGCCATACGAATAAAGATTTCGCCCGGCTGGCCGTCATCGTACAGCCCGACCATCAGGTAGCCCTCGTGTCCGCCCACCGAAAAATGATGGACGATAGCCTTGCGTTCGTCTGGGAGACGCCGCCGGAAGGGTTCATGTCTCGCTGAGTCGTTAGGCTTGGGTTGTACAGCCGCCTCGACCGCCGTTGTTGGCCGTGTTTCTGTTCCGGTCTTCATTTCAACTCCTTGGCCCGTCTGGACGTCTGTGACATGAAAGCTTCGCAGTTAGTTCCAGATGCACGCGCGACCTCGCCCTTTTCTCACGTCATCGAGCGCTCGGGCATCAGCCACATATCCGAGGTTCTGGAAAATGACCTGCGGTGTAGCAACCGTCTCGGTTTCACACTCGCCCTTCTGGAGTTCGGCGAACTCGAGACCCGCATTCGTCTTCCGGAACGGCAGCATGGCGATGGCGGTGCGTCTTTCCGTTTGGGTCACGACGAGGATGGAGTCCCATAGCTCTAAAGCAAGTTGGCGGTTTAGAGAGGCCATCGGCCGGCGCAACATCAGAATGAGCGTATTGGCGTGGGCGCGCTGAGCTTCCTTGTGGGCCTCCTCAAAGATCCGCGTCAGTGAACTCGCCGCGGCCCAGGTGGACAGCTTAAAATCCTCGGTTTTACTCCCGACACGCAGGCCGAAGTGCTGCTCGAAATCGCCGGACGTTTCGAGTTCCTTCCGGCAGAACTCCACCGCGCGAAGAGTCAATATCCTCATGCCTTCTTGGGTTGTCGGATCAATGGCCTCCATGTGCGCCGCCTCCTGTGCTTACATCATCTTGTCCAGCGCCTCATCCCACCCTCCTGCGTTCATTCAGGTAAGACGCGCTGTGGCGGGAATTGAGTCGGCTGATAAAATGACAGGTTCAGCTTCATCTTGGCGGCTGTCAGCAGCCGATTCTTCGACGACCGCCCCGTCGCGAAGTGTCAAGGCCATGCCTTCGGCTGCGGCCCAGGCGTCAGGGAACTCCTCACGCGTTTCTTCGACCAGAGAATCAAGGGTCGAGTCGTCGGAATCCGGGTCATGATGAAAAAGAATCAGCCTCTTCACATTCGACTCGCTTGCGATCCGGGTTCCCTCAAGCCAGGAGCTGTGTCCCCAGCCTTTTTTCTGCCGAGATAGTTGCGCTGGCGTGTATTGCGCGTCGTACACAAGGACATTAGCGCCCTTTGCCAAATCCCGAATGGTGCGGTCATGCTCGTGTGAGCCGGGCTCGGTGTCAGTGGCATAGACGAAGGCCGACCCGTCCGCTTCAATCCGGTAGGCGACACAGCCTTGCGGATGGTTCAATGGGGCGAATTTGACGGTCGCAGAAGATGCTTTGACGGGCCATTCCTCGTCCTGGGGAAAATGGCGAGTGGCGCACATTTTCTCCGCGCTGACAGGAAAGAATGGATACGCCATTTGACGCTTGATGACCGCCTCTAACTCCTGGCGGCGCCATGTCGCCGCACGAATCACGAAAGTATTGAGCGGTGAGTAGAAAGGCAGGAAAAAGGGAATGCCTTGAACGTGATCCCAATGGAAGTGCGTCAGGAAAATGTGGGCGCGAATGGGCGCGCCAGCGGCGTTGCGGACCAAACTCTTACCGAGCGGGCGCAAGCCGGTTCCGCAATCCAGAATAATCAGCGTGCCATCATCCAGCCGGACCTCGACGCAAGGTGTGTTTCCCCCGTAGCGGGAATTTCGGCGTTCTGGCGTGGGGATCGAGCCCCTCACACCCCAACATTTGATTCGCATCTTAAGCTCCTTCTGCCCTTGACAACTTCAAAATGGCTGCCTCGCCTAGGCGCGTAGCAGTTACCCAGCGTGAGGAGGAGAAAAACCACGGAGTCTTCCACGCGTGTACTCGCAAGGCAAAAAAGGCTACTGAATGCGATGTTTCCGTAACTCACGTTCCTCCCAGTCATCCGGCAACTCCTTTTCTTGCAGTAGCCCCATCTCCTTAAGCTTTTTTGGCAAGTAGTCCAGGGTCTCCGGGTATTTCGCGAGCCACTCAAGGCACGCCTGACGCAGTTTCTCATCCGTGGCTGGGTCTCGGACCAGCTTGCGCCATACATCGCGCAATTCGGACCACTCCACCCGAGTTCGCCTTTCATCCTGCCGTTCGAGATCTGCCAGCCGCCCAAGGACGTTGCAGACCACCAATTCGTTCACATGTTTCTCAAGGTGGTGCAGCTTCATGGCGACTTCCTCGGAGCATCCCCAGGCGCGGGCATCCCGCTTGATGCCGCTCTCGCTTCGCACAGGAGGCTTTGACACACGCTTCGAAAACGGTGTTTCCACTTCTGGGAATTCGCCAGAAATTACTTTCGTATAGACCCACGCCAGACCCGTGAGACACAAACCGACACAAGAGAGCAAGATTCCCATGGGACCGCTCCCGACGAGCAGCACACAGCAAACGAGAAGCAGCAGGAGGATCAGCCCTCCGGTCAACGCCTCTCCGAGCGTGCGTCCTCGTGGTGCGAATCTCATCAGCCGCGCTTTCCCGTTCCGACCCTAAACCGTTCACAAAGCTCTTGTGCTTTCTCGGACTTTCCCCCGTCACAGAGCATCTCGCCGCCAATGCCGACTACGACCGCTGACGAATTGAGCGTTTCCATAAACGAAGCAAGTTCTTTCACTGTGCCGCGCAAATGGATCCGCAGTGCTATCTCAATTCGCACATCGCCCACCGCTATCACCCATCCCTCCCAGCAACGCCTGCTTCAGACTCGTCCGACTCGCCCCGTCGGCTCTTTCTAGCAGTCGGTCCCAACGCTTCCAGACCAAGGCTCCGTAGAGCCGCCTTTCTTTGGTCCCGCCAACACCAATACGAAATTCCACTTCCGCCTTGCGGCCAAAGAGCAGATAGAGGCCCATGCTGGCCACCAGCAGCCAGAAGAGGGTGGGCCATCGTGCGGCCAGCATCACAGAAGCCATGACAATCACGAGGCATGCGAACGTACCCAGCAAGAACCGTTTCACGAATGCGTCCCTCCCTTGTCGGAATCTGCTCCGGCGAAATTCTCCTGAGCATTTTGCAACCTCAAGGTCTCGGAGCCGGATGCTTCGGGAGTGCGCAAGTAATGCGAGTGCGTGCAACGAAAACACAGCACCGCAGCGGTGACGGCCTTCATCACCGCCTCAAATTGATTAGGAACCATCAGGGGTTCGCCAGCGCGAGAGTAAAACGTTGGCGTAACGATTTCTTTCTGGCTGCGCCCCCTTTTTGCGAGGTCGGCGGCGAGAAATCCCTCCTCAGCGTGGAAGATCGTGGTGCGTTCCAAGGGCCGGCGTTTTCCGTTGCTGACCTTCCCCGGAGCAATTCGCGAAATCGAGAGGTCGTAGGTCTGCCCGCGGCGAAACATTTCGACTCGCACGAGCGAAGGAGCGATTACGAGCGCATGGACACCGTTGACTCCGATTCCATCAAGCGGATGGAGCCACGGCAGCGGCTCACCCTGATCGCCGCAGAACGTGACGTACCTTCCCAAAGCCTCGACCGCGCCGCCCGATTCAACGCCTCGGACCACATAACGCTTTGCGAATTGCTGGTACTCCAAGCTCACGGAGGGCTGGACATAGATTCCGGCCTCTGTCAATCGCCGCAGCGCCCTGCGGGGCAATTGCAGTCCGCGGTGTGCCCCAGATTGCGGTCTCGGTTTCATCGTCACTCTCCCCTCGCGCGTTTGAGCTCGGTCCTCAGATCCGCCACCTCAAATCCATTCGCGGTCCGCCTGTAGCACCGGCCATCGGAATCGAGCAGCAAGTAGCGCCGCGTGCGAATATGTTTGAAAAACTCAATTCCAGACCGTCGCATCATCCACATAAATTCGCTGCATAATTCCGGTCCGCCCTTAGCTTCGAGCGGAGCCCAATTCGGCTTGTCGCATTCCATCGCAGTTATCCAAGGCTCCTATGCGATCCGCGCTGCCTGCACGGGACATCCCAGTGCTGCGCGGATCATTTCTTTCGTGCAACCCGCCCAGCAGATGTATTTCTGCGGCTCCTCAATCGAGACCGCCAGATTGTCTCCACTCCGGTCGTGGCCGGAGGCTGCGCACGATGGGCACTGCGTCACGTAATTGCGTCCCACTTTGCGCAGCTGTGTGCCGATGTGCTCCAAAATGCGAAACTCGCACCGACCACCGTTCCCGGAATTTTTACGGAGCGCCTCCCCTCGAATTTCGCGCGGGGAAGGTTGTGGCGGACCTTCCCTCCCGGCGATTAAGGCCTCAAGCTGACTGCTCGACACCTTGGGGAGCTGCGTCAGGTAAGCCAGTTGCTTTTCGAGTTCGTAGTCCGCCCCGTAGAACCAATACATGCGGTTCACCGCCCGATGAATTCCGAGCGGTCCACGGATGGCGTTTCCAAACTCGCCTCGCTTCAGTTCATCGTGCTTCGGGAAGATCTCGATCCCCTCCGGCAGACCGTTTCCCTTGACCGGAACTCCCAGCCGAAGGGCCAAGTCATAGACGTAGACCCGGCAGGATCGAGCCCGCTGCGGCGTATCGAAGAAGACCCACAAATGCCCTCCACGCCGGCTTTTCTCGAGCGCGCCGGAAACACCATCCCGGTTCAGGTAAAAGTTCAGCTTCAGCAGGTCTTCGAGGGCGTCCTTATAATCGGCGTCAATTGCTATCCACTTGCAGCATTGCGTCGAGGGGTTGATCGCATACAAAGCGATGGTGACTTGGCCCTCAAGGTGGCGCCGAACCGTTTCGTGAGAGAGAGCCAGCGGCTGCCCGATCCCCTTTGCCGTCGGCCGGTAGTAGTAGTGCCGGCCGGTTTCCGGGTCAGGGCGCGCCGCCTGGACGGTATAGGCGCGGCGGTTTACAAACAGCACAAAATAGTCGCGAGCGATCTTGTCCAAGACTTGGGAATCCACGGCTGACTCCTTTCTCTGGCAGCCGGTACTGTCAGCAACACTGAATTAGGAAAGAAGAACTGGACGGGGTACTCAGAGCAGACGTACCGCCTGCAACCCCGGCGAGGCGAGATGCGAGAAACCTGACTCTTGGATACTCCAGAAGAGAATTCTTGTCAAATTTTCGGTGCGAGGAACGGGGACCCGGGAAACGCTGGGCTAAGTGGCTAAGATGGAGGGACTTACTGCCGATTCTCGAGGCGGTTCCGCGAGGCGATTCATCTCATTCGGAATCGCGGCTTACAGGCGGGTTATTTTGTAGGTCGAGGGCAGTCCCCAGCTTACGGGTTACCCTCTCCGAGAATCGCCAGAATGTCCCGACTGCCGTGAAGGATGCGGATGATTTGCAAAGGGTGGGTCGCGGGATCGTACACGATAATGTAATTCGGAATGGCTTGGACCGTCCAAAACCGAAGCGGAAGCTTCGTCAAATCCTCACGGGTCTGCCCGCGCAGAGGCCCTTCGGCCAGGAAGGCGCAAGCTTTGTAAACGGCGTCTTCCACTTGGTTAGCCGCTTCAAGATTGTCGTGGGCGATGTAAATCCAGATTTCAAAAAGATCATCAACTGCTTGAGGCGTGAACTGATAGTCGCTCATGCCTTTCGCTGTTCAGCCAGCCAGGCACGTTTTCTCTCGTCCATTTGGGCGCGGACTTGGTCGCCGTCGATGAGTTCTCCTCGCTGAGCGGCAGCGTAACCTTCTTCGATCTTGGCGCGATTCTCGGCGAGCCATGCGTCTCGGTCGCGGAGCAGTTCCAGCGCCCGCTTGATAACCTCTTCGGGACTCTGGTAGGCGCCGGAACGCAACGCCTCGGAAATGAGCCGTTCGTGCTCCGGACGCAGGGTGATAGGCATGGTCAATTCCCCTTCTTTCTCATAGTACCACCGTATTCCCGCCCCGCATAACGGGTCAAGGACTGAGTGTCGCTCGTAGCGTGCGCAAGCCGTCCTGAGATCGCCAAGACCCGGGTCTTTGGTACTGCAAAAAGAACTGCTTCAACAGCTTGCGCCAACCTGTTGGCTGACGGGTGTGCGGCCAGGAGTAACAAACCATTCCCGGTCGCGGAGCAAGCGAGGATTTTCGACAAGCCGCAAGAAGTGGCATTCCTCGAGCAGCACGTCGAGGTCGGCAAGGCTGTAGCCGGAATACTTCTGGTCATCAAAATCCACCCAGTACCAGACCCCCTCGCGACGGTCATAAACGTAAATGGCCCCGGACTCCGGGTCTCCGGGAACCACCAGGAACAGCGCCACGCCGGTTGGAAACTGGATCCAGCGAGCAATTTGTGGGTAATCGCCAATGGCCAGCAATTCCGCCACGGCCGTTTCCAGATCCTTTCCGGCGTCGAGCCGGGTGAGGATTGTAGCTGACATTCGACCGAACATAGAGCCTCCTTGAGAAATGGGAATCGGGGTTTGTAAAAACGCGAATAGGAACAGCCACAACGCTAAAACCAGTACTTGGCCGACCGTATAAAGAGCACGGAGGCCGAGACCCACTATCCGCAGTTTAGGAGCACGACTTGGCGAGGCCGCTTCTTTCTTGAAGCTCGACGCAAAGGTTGTTAGCTTGTCACGGATTTGCAAGCCTCTTGCGAAGTTCCCGAGTTGCATACTCTATGCTCTGCGAGTTTGTAAGGAGGCGAAGCAGAGGGCATGCTATAATGAGCGAGGTATGCGTCCTCGTTGGGTCAAATTTATTCTTCTCCTTCTATTGTCGGCGTACCTTGGAGGTCCGCTCTTTGAAACGGTGGACCACTGGGATCACTTTCCGAGGCGACCTCACGACATCGTACACTCGGTCACAGGTGCGTTAACATTACTGGCTGCCGGCTTCGCGGTCATGATTGCTTTGCGACGCCTGATGCGTGCTCGCCGAGTTCTTCCCACCGCACTATGCCGGCCCACATCGGTCGTTAGGAATCTCGCCGGTGACGATTGGCTCAGGCAGGTCAGGAGCGTCCACTCGCCTCCGGTTGCTCTCCGGATTTAATCCCCTTCCTCGATTTCGTGTCCGCGCCTCGGCGCGCGCGGGCAGTCCCTTTCTACAACTTGATCAACACTCTCGGCTGTAAGCGCAGGGCTTAAAGCTGCGACTGATGTCGTTGGCCCATTTCATTCACGCCATCTGTGAGTGGCGCCTGCCGCAGTCGAGACGGGAAGGAGGTTTATGAAGCCTATCCAATCCATTATCATGAGCGTCGTAGCGTTGACGTTGACCGCTTGCGCGCCAGTCCAGCGCTATCATCCCGAGCCGCTTTCGCCTCCCGCGACGGCGACAGAACTTGAAAGCCGCACGCTTAGCAATGCCGGGCTTAAGCAATTCATAGAGAAGAATCTCGGTCACCCGCTCGCCGCATGGCCACTCAGGAAATGGAGCCTGAACGAGCTGGCCCTCGCCGCTTATTACTTCAATCCACAAATGCAAGTTGCCCGCGCTCAGGCGGAAGCGGCGCAGGCCGCCATCATTACCGCGGGCATGCGGCCGAATCCAACGGTGAGCTTGACTCCTGGCATCCCCAGCCCTTACCTGTTGGATTTCCATTTCAATGTACCGGTCCAGACGGCAGGGCGCCGGAGTTACAAAATCAAGCAAGCCAGGGCGCTCAGCCAAGCGGCGCGCTTCAACTTGGCCGCCACGGCATGGAAGGTGCGCAGCGGCGTCCGAGCGGCGCTGGTGAATTACTTCTTCGACCGGGAGCAGGCAGAACTCGCTCACGCCGAGGAGAACCTGCGCGTCCTGCAAGTTCATGGCCTCAGCGTGCGGTTGGTGGCGGGCGAGATCTCGCGTCCCACCGCGGCTGCCGCCGAGACAAGCCTTCTCAATGCACGATTGGCCACGCGCGTCGCGGAGGGCCGTATCTTGCAGGACCACGCCGCGCTCGCCGCGGCGGTCGGCGTGCCGGAACGGGCGCTTGACGGTATCCGGCTGGACTGGCCGGGATTCGCCCATCCGCCCACCACCGCATCGCTTTCGCCCCAGATGATCCAACGCGAAGCCGTGCTCAACCGCTTGGACATCCGGCAAGCTCTGGCCGAATACGCGGCCGCGGAGGCCGCTCTCCAGCTTGAAATTGCCCGGCAGCATCCAAACCTCCAGATTGGGCCAGGCTACACATTTGAGGAAGGCGGCAATTTCTTCACGACCGGACTCGCGGCGGTGCTGCCGATCTTCAATCGAAATCAGGGCCCGATTGCGCAGGCCGAGGCCGGGCGCAAGCTGGCAGGAGCTCAGTTCATGGCGGTGCAGTCGCAGACGATCGCCCAGAGTGAAGCGGCGCTCGCGCGCTATCGCTCAGCGCTCGCCGAATGGCAAGATGCGCAGAAGTCCGTCCGCCAGATTCGCGGCGTCCTCGAGCCACTGTCGCGGCAATCGGTCACTGTGGGCGAAGCGGACTGGCTGGCGCTCAACGGCGTCCGGCTGGAAAGCGTTGCCGCGGCCGGCGTGGCGCTCCAGTCCCTGAATCAGGCGCAACAGGCGCTAGGCCAGCTCGAAGACGCCGTCCAGCGACCGCTGGGGCCGGGCGAGGCCGCACCCCTAGCTATCCCGAAATCGAATTCGCAAACACCTCAAAAGGAGGCGCCATGAGGAGCCCAATTTCAAGGTCAATTTTTGCGGCAGCGTTCGCCATGCTGATGGTGATTGTGCTGATTCGCACGTTCGCCCGGACGCGGAAGGATCCTCCCGCTCAGGATGAAGAAGAGGGAAAGGAAGAAGCCATTAAAACGCCTTCCCACGTGGCGGTCGAGAACGGGAAGGCGGTCATCAAACTGAGTCCGGAAGCGCAGCAGCGCCTGGGCTTGAAAGCCGTTCCGCTCCAAGCCGCGCGCGAGCAGAAGGAAGTCGCCGCGCCGGCCCTGGTGCTTGACGTCCAGGGCCTCGTGAACCTGACGACGAGCTACGCCGCGGCCCTGGCGAATCTGCGCAAAGCAGAGAACAACCTGAGCGTCTCGCAGTCTGAATATGACCGCCTGAAAGCTCTCTACGCAAGGCAGCAAAACGTCTCCGCAAAGGCCTTCCAGGCCGGAGAGGGAATGCTCCATAACGATCAAACCGATGTTCGGACGGCGCGGCAGAATCTGAAGTACCAGACGGCCAGCGTGCTGCAGAACTGGGGGGACAAGATCGCGAGATGGGTCACCGACGATTCCCCTTCCCTCAACCGCATCCTCAACCGGCGGGACATGCTGGTCCAGGTCACATTGCCGGCGGACGGGGTTGCGACAGCGCCGGGTGAGGTTTCACTCGAAATTCCGAACGGCGCGCGTGCTCCGGCAACGCTGGTCTCCCGCTTTCCGCGAGTCGATCCCCGCATTCAGGGCGCGAGCTTTTTATTTGTGGCACGAGCGCAAGGCGCGCTCGAGCCGGGGCTTAATTTGATTGCGCATCTCCCTGCCGGCCCTCGCCTCGTCGGCGTTGTGATTCCATCTTCCGCTGTTGTCTGGTGGGAGGGCGAGGCGTGGGTCTACGAACAAACTGCCGCCAGCGAGTTTACCCGGCGGATGGTTCCAACGGACAGGCCGGTAGCAGGCGGCTTTTTTGTTTCTCAGGGCTTTTCGTCCGGCGACAAGGTCATCACCCGCGGTGCGCAGCAGCTTTTTGCCATCGAGTCGAGTTCCGAGCTTCCAGCGCCTAGCGCGCGGGAAGGAGACGAGGACTGACATGCTGAGTGCCATTGTTCGTACCGCTCTGCGACGCAAGGGAATCATCCTGGCGCTGGCCGCTGCGCTCCTGGGCTACGGGGTTTACACGCTGACCCGCGCCAAGTATGACGTGTTTCCTGAGTTCGCGCCCCCTGTCGTCTCGATTCAGACCGAAGCCCCCGGCCTTTCACCCGAACAGGTCGAACTGCTCGTGACCCAACCGATCGAATTCGCCATCAACGGCGTCACAGGAATCCAGTCACTGATGTCGAAATCCATTCAGGGCATTTCACTTGTAAACGTGGTATTTGAACCGAACAGCAACGTTTACTTGGACCGGCAGTTGGTGGCCGAGCAACTGGCAACGGTCGAAACCAGCTTGCCTGCCGGGGTCCATGCGCCCATCATGACGCCGCTCACCAGCTCAACCGCTGATGTTCTGGAATTAGGGCTAACTTCTGAGACCCGGTCCCTGATGCAACTGAGGACCGTCGCTGATTGGGTGGTCCGGCCCACGCTGCGGGCTGTCCCCGGCGTGGCGAACGTTTCCATCTTCGGCGGCCAAGTCAAGCAATACCAGGTTCAATTCATTCCCCAACGTCTCGTTCAATACGACCTCAGCGTGAACGACGTTTTGGCAGCAGCTCGCCGAGCGACCGGCCTGCGTGGCGCCGGCTTCATCGAGACAGCCAACCAGCGGTTCATCCTTCACCCGGAAGGTCAGTCGGTCACCGCCGGGGAGTTGGCCTCTACGGTCCTCATCCACGAGAACGGCGCCAACGTGACGCTGGGCCAGGTGGCGCATGTGGTCGAAGGCCCGGCGCCACCCATCGGCGCAGCCACGGTCATGGGGAAGCCTGGCATCATCTTGGCAGTCTCCGAGCAATACGGAGCGAATACATTGCAGGTCACCCAGAGTCTTGACGATGCGCTCAACGGGCTTCGTCCCGCGCTCGCCCGCCAGGGCATCCGGGTGTACCCGGCGCTTTTTCGCCCGGCCAATTTTATCGAAACGGCGCTTTCCAACATCCGCTCTTCGCTCACGACCGGGGCGATTCTGGTGATCGTGGTCATTTTTCTTTTTCTCTTTGATTTTCGAACGGCGGCCATCTCCTGCACGGCCATCCCGCTTTCGCTCCTCGCGGCGGTCACAGTGATGGAGCACATGGGCTTCACGCTCAACACCATGACGCTTGGCGGCCTCGCTATTGCCATCGGCGAGGTCGTGGATGACGCGGTGATTGACGTGGAAAACATCCTTCGGCGTCTGCGCGAAAACCGCCACGCCGAAAATCCACGGCCCGCCATTCGCGTGGTTTTCGACGCCTCCATCGAGGTCCGCAGCGCCGTCGTCTATGCGACATTTGCCGTCGTGCTGGTCTTTATCCCGATTTTGATGATGAGTGGTATTCCGGGTGCGCTCTTCCGCGCGCTCGGAACTGCCTATATCCTTTCAGTGCTGGCTTCGCTGCTCGTCGCCCTGACCGTCACACCGGTTCTTTCGATGACACTCCTCGGCCAGAAGACTCTCGTGAAAGAAGAGCCTCCGCTTGTGCGATGGCTCAAGGCGGGCTACCGCCGCGTGCTGATGGTGGTCGAGCGGGCGCCGGTCCTGGTCATCGCAGGCGCGGCCGTGCTGACCGTGCTCGGGCTCGCTGCGCTGCCGACGTTCCGCTCGACCTTTCTGCCTGACTTCGCTGAGGGGCATTACATCGTTCACATGACCGACGTGCCGGGGACCTCGCTCAATGAATCGGTTCGGATCGGTAATCAAGTCACGGCGGCCCTGTTGAAGGTTCCCTACGTTCGCCGGGTCGCACAAAAAGCCGGCAGGGCGGCGCTCCTCGAGACCCGCGGACCCTACGCCAGCGAGATTGGCGTAGATCTCAAGCCAGGCCTCAATGGCAAGCAGAATAGGGCGGCGCTGGCAGGCATTCGTCAAGCGATCAAAAAGTTTCCGGGACTCACGTTTACGGTCAACACGTTTCTGGCGGAGAGAATGGAGGAGATTCTCTCGGGCTATACCGCCGCCGTGGTGCTCAATATTTACGGCCCGAACCTGGATGTTCTCGACCAGGAATCTCAGCGGGTGGCTAATGTCCTCCGCTCCGTGCCCGGCGCGCGGGCGGTCCAGATTCAATCGCCTCCTGGAACCCCGCAGGTAGCCATCAAGCTCCGCCACCAAAGGCTCGCTCGCTGGGGCTTTGACCCGCTTTCCGCGTTCGATGCCATTCAAGCCGCCTTTGGCGGGCTCAATGTAGGCCAGGTGTATCAAAGCAACCAAGTGTTCAACGTCACGGTCGTTCTCGATCCCGCCGAGCGCCAGGACCCTCCGGATGTCGCCTCCCTGCTGCTTCAAAGCCCCGCCGGAAATTATGTTTCTCTCGGCCAGCTTGCCGATGTTTATGAAACGTCCGGGCGCTACGTCATCCTGCACAATGGTGGTCGGAGAGTGCAGACCATTACGCTGAACGTTTCGGGCCGCGCCGTGAATTCCTTCGTCCAGCAGGCCCAGCAGGAAATCCAGTCCAAAGTGAAGCTCCCTGCCGACACGTATTTTGAATTCACCGGCACCGCCCAAGCCCAGGCCAAATCGCGCCGGCAACTGATGGTTAACTCGGTTCTGGCGGGTTTGCTCATCATCTTGCTGCTTTCCATCGTGATGATGAATTACCGCAATCTTCTGCTCGTCCTGGCCAATTTACCGTTTGCGCTGGTGGGGGGAATCCTTGCTGTCTTCATCACCAGCCGGTCGCTTTCTCTCGGCTCGCTGATCGGCTTCATCACGCTGTTCGGCATTACGTTGCGCAATTCGATCATGCTCATCTCGCACTATGAGCATCTCGTTTCAGAAGAGGGGATGTCCTGGGGCCTGGAGGCTGCCATCCGGGGAGCTTCGGAGCGCTTGGCGCCGATTCTTATGACAGCAACTGTCACCGGCTTGGGTCTCCTGCCCTTAGCGATTGGCAGCGGGGATCCGGGGCGCGAGATCGAGGGCCCCATGGCGATTGTTATCCTTGGGGGGCTTCTCACTTCGACTGCTCTCAACCTCCTTGTCCTGCCGACGCTAGCGTTACGTTTCGGGAAGTTTGAAAAGGCCATCGAATTGGGACTGTAGTAGTTCAGTGCCACGAACAGAGATAGGAAAAGGTGCACTCTCGGAGTTGACGGACAACGTAAGCCGCCAACATCAACATGCGCTGGCGAGCGCGGGGCCTACTGCACACAATAGCTAAGAACACGTTCCTCATCCTGCTCGCAGCGCGGCCTGGGAACGCGCAGCCTGAAGCGCCAACCGGTCGGCGCGGTTCTGGTCGGCGTGATCGCCATGGCCGGCGGTCCATTCCCACTGAATCTCGTGCTTCTGAGCGAGCTGATCGAGCTGGTCCCAAAGGTCCTGGTTCAGCACAGGCTCGCCATTGCGCTTGACCCAGCCGTTAGCTTTCCATCTCGGAAGGAACTCCGTGATTCCTTTCTTCAGGTATTGAGAATCACTCACCAAATGTACGAGGCATGGCGCCTTCAGTGCACGCAGCCCTTCGATAGCAGCCATCAACTCCATGCGGTTGGAAGTTGTTTCTCCATTGCTGCCGCTCAGCTCACGTGCCTCGTTCCCACAACGGAGAATACAAGCCCAGCCGCCAGGGCCGGGGTTTCCAATACAACTTCCATCCGTCACGATGGTTACTTCACGCATTGCACGTTCACCTCCTCTCTAATCGTCATGGTCGTGCTCATGTCGCCACAGCGAAGCGGCAACACGTGGCAATTGGCCGAGGTCTCGTTGCGCTCGACCGTCAGCCTGGTGGGCGCACACGCCGCGACCATCTGTACGCCAATGCACAGTTCTATCAAGTCGCTGCAACCGTCACGGCCTCTGCGCAACTTGTCATCGCTATCTGGTCAATCCACGCGAACGTGCGCACACGAAATCGTCGGGACGTAGCGCAGCAACTCAGCACGCCGACGCACACCGGCGCGCGCGGCGCGCGGCAGCGAACGTGTCGTTTTCGGTGCGAAAACGACACGCGAGCATAGTAGTCAGAGCGCAAGCCGCTGGAGGGCAAGGACTTACGGCTAGCCTCAAAATATCGAGAAAGTGGCGCAAAAAAGGAGCAAAAGCGTTGGTAGGGCTACTCGAGGGCCGCTTCGAGCGTCGCGAAGCGCATCTGCGGGTTGACGACGCGCGTTTCGAGCAGGTCGCGCTCAAGTTCATACGCGAGGCCGAAGCACATTTTTCGAGCCGTCTTCCGGAACAATCCGTGCACAAACCACAGAAGTTTGTATTCCGGAAAGAGATAAAGGAACCGGTCCACTCGCCGCTCGTTTTCAATGGTCTCCCGAATCACGGCGTACCTTTTCTTGGCCTTCGGCTGGCGCTCGTATTCGAGCGCTACCTTCACCTCGCGGCCGCGCACGGCGAGTGTCATGATGCTGTCATAATCCTTGGCGAACCTGTAGCTGGTCAGGTCGTTGCGCGCCCGGACGTCGACCTCTGAGTGCCATTCTCTGAGCAGGCCGGCGCGCAGCAAGTGCAGCCGGATGTCCGTCACGTCAACTGAATGAGCAACGCGGGACGCGTCCCGCACCGGAACAAATCCGGTCGTCATGCCCACGCAAGAAACCCCCAGGCTTGTCAGGTGCATGACGCCGCTCGGTCCAAGCGAATAGACGAAGTTCCTGCCAAAGCTCGGCACGTCGTGGTGCAATAGAAGCGCGTGGTCGGCGAGGCGCTTCACTCGCCAATTGAAGGCCTCCCGGCAGGACTCGATGCCAGCGAATTGCATCAACTCGAACAACTGAGCGTGCGTCACAAAGCCTGCGTGAAGCACTTCTTTCAGCAGGGGGACGTCGCGCTTATTGTTGAGCTGGATGTACCCGGCCGGATATGCCATCAGTCAATAACCTCGAATCTCAGGCGCGCATGCCACGGAACCTGCTCATCGCGCACGAGAACCAACCGTCCCAATTCTGTTCGCACCCAGTTTCCGCACGGCATGAGCAGCAATGCTTCCTGCTGGTCGCGCCATTTGCTAAAGGAGATCAGGAAACTCTCTTCCGACTTCCAGCCTTCGGCGCCGACATGAACGCGCCCGACCTCTTGCGACTTGACGACAACCAGCAAGCAATCTGGCTGAGCATGTGCTGGCGCGAGACGGCGGAAGAACACCTTGTTCTGTCCGTTCCACAAGCACGGCTCCTCGCACTCGAATACCTTGCCAATCATCCGGCCTGGGTAGTTGGCGTTGAATCCGCTAGCGCCATTGAACCGGACATGCCCTGCGATCTCGCGGTGGCGGACGATCTTCCCGTTCACCATGACACCGGTCGTATTGAAGTACGCCGCACGTGCAAGGCGCTTGGGATCGTTCGCTTCACCTTGCACGCGCCGGCGCCACACGCTTCCGAATCCGGCCACACCTACGAGCATGTCAACTACCCACCCTTGAGCCTCTTGTTCTTCTCGCGCTCAACGTGCAACTGCTGTTGAAGGTTGCTAATGTGCTGCATCAGTTCGGCGTGAGTCGCTACGCTCGCATCTGCCGAGCCTTTGGCGTCAGCCGCTTGGCCATTGCCTTTCCTCGCAAGCGACTCCACCTTCAGCGAGAGGTCGGCCACAGTCAACTTGGTCCTGTCTAGCTCGGCCTTCACTTGGTCCCTTTCTCTTGTAACCTCGCTAAGCTTCTTACGGGTTTCCTCTAGCTCAGCGTGCAGCGACTCGGCGTCGGAACCCGCGGCTGCCGCGGACATCGCCAATCCTGCTTCCTGAGCTTCGATGACGCGGTTACATTTCTCAATGTGGTCGTTATACCGGCGGATGGCTTCGCCGGCTGCCGCGCGCGACCGGCGGTCGTGGTTCGAGGCGTCCCTCAATTTCTCGGCGCTGATCCAATCTCTCTTGCACAGGTCGTAATACAGCTTTGCGCAGGTCCCCATTGCAAGAAGCAGCAGCATAGTGACCATGAAACTGTATTTGAAGTACGGATTCCGCGCCGAGGCATCGAGGAACATCTGGCGCCGCTGCTCGATCCAGTCGCCCCAGTTCCGGTGTTCGGGGTTAAACTGCCGAAACAGTGCGTCATACCAGGTATTTTGGTACAAACCGCGCGGCTGGTAGGGGCGAAGGCCACGATTCGGCTCGACTGCGGGAGCCAGCGGCCTGGCAGGGATTCGCGTCTCGCCAGGAGCCGGCGCTGTAAGTGCAATCAGCGAAAACACCAGCAAGCCGTATCGCTTCATAAAGCCCCCGAGCCCCACCCGAGGTTTGCCCGCCTGCCGTGGCGGTTCGCCATCTCCAGATTCTTAAACCGCAGATGGGCGCCCTTGGTCGAGTCACCTCGCGACTGGAGGAGTCGCGGGAACACTTCCGGCGCGAACCCCTCTTTCCAAATATCGGCGGGCGGCCGGACGCTGAGCGTCGTATGCAGAGTGCCCTCGATTTCGTCCGTCATCAGCAATTCCACCTGGCCTTTGGGCAGGTTCTTGATGTGCATGTCCATCGCCCGGGTCTCCATGTCTTCCCGCTCCGTGGCGTGGCCGGTCTCCTCATACTTCTCATAGCCAAAGAATTTCAGCCGGCGTACGGACCGCGTGCGCTTGGTCACCGGGTGCAGGGCCGAAGCCTGCAGGAAGTAGTCCGCCGTCGTCTCGTCATGCGTCTTAAAAGTGATGATGGTGTTCGCCGCTGAGGTGACTTCCTCCTTGAATCCCTTGCCGACGCGGAGCAATTGCGGGACGCTTTGCATGGAGAACAGGAAAGAGGTGTTTGTCCCGCGGGCGGTCTGCAAGATGTGCGCGAAGTTGGCGTAGCCAAAGGGGGCGAATTCATCCATGATGATGCTGGTCATCGGACGGCTGCCCGCCCGAGCGCCGCCCTTCTCGTAGCGCTTACCGACAACCAGCTGGACGTTCTGCAACAACATCTTCCCGAGCGCCTTGACGGGCTCTGTGTTCTTGTTCACGTTGAGGCTGATAAAGAGGATTTGACCCTTCTCAATCACCTCGTCGAGCGACAACACGTCATCGTAAGTCCCGGTGATGATCGAGAGCTCGTCGTCCAAAAAGGTCATGCACTCGTTGAGCATGCCCTGAATCTTCTCGACGCGCTCGCGGTCCTGGAAGGACTGATAGAGATTCTTCACCGACATCTCGAAGTTGAGCCGCCTCTGCAAGGTGATGTTGGGCGTGCGTTCGATCTCGTGGATGGCCTTTTCGACTTGTTCCTTCAACACTTCACGGTCAATCGCCATGACCAGGACGTCGTAAAAGTTGAATTTGCAGCCGGTGTAGACCAGGACACGAACGATGTCCCCCAAATAGACGAGCTGGTGTTTCGAGAAAAACTCGTCATGCAGATTAAAGGAGCCAAAGACCATATTGACGACCGGCATGTAGTCGTCGGCCGTGCAGGAGAAGGGGTTATACCGCGCCGAGATATCGGGGCGAGAGGGATCGAGGATCTGCAGGTCGTCGAGCCGTCCCGCCCGATGGATGTAAGGCAGCAACTCCTCGAAAAACTCGTGCTCCCCCTTGCCATCGAGGATTAGAATCGGCATGCGCTTTGGCCCTTCGGGCGTGTCAATCACCCGCATCAGGTCCTGCGTGATGATGCTCTTGAGCAAGGTGGTCTTACCCATACCGGTTAGCCCGAGCACCAAGCCTTGCAGCACGCGAATGCGGTCAGGCCAGAGCCATGGTTTCCCGTGCACGGCGTAGCCAAGGACCACGGAATTCTGCTGCCAAGCCTTCCGGCAGGTGCGCGCATCCCGGCGCGGCGAGATGGCGAGAAAAGGGTGAGGCCATTGCTGCTCCCGCCGCGAGCGGGCTGTCGCAATGACCAAGACTCCACAGAAGGACCCGACAGCGAGAATGATGAAATAACAGAAGGCTTCCGCGCATTGCCGGTCGGTAAGGAGATACCGCGAGCGCGCGATATACCAAACCAGGCTGACTAGGCCAAAGATAATGAAGGCCACGATTGCGCCGGCATCCTGAAGCAACGGAGGCTGCTCATGGTTACGGCCGCTTTTCATAAAGCCATCCTTGATCTATACGGAAGTCCACAACCCGACGAGACCCGCCGCGAGCCCAGCACCAATGAGCAGAGTTGTGGTCAGGGACAAGCGGCGTCCTGGTTGGCCTGTAAGGTAGAGGGGGATATATATAAAGGATACGCCTGAGCCGATGAGGGCCAAGCAGGAAAGCGGATCCAACGGCTCGTGAGACCTCTGAAGCACTGCATCATAAAGGACATAGAGAGGACTGAGCCCTGCCATCCAAAACGTTGCGGCTCCGAGTCTTTCTCCAACAGCCCGCAGCAGCTCGCGAAGCCCTCGAAACAGGCCATGGTGGTCACGGCCGGCTTTGGCCCGCAAAATTACCAGTCCGTTGTAGCTTCTGACCTCGATCATCGAGCACCTGGGAAGAAGTTGAAGTAGACGAACGTGGCCGCAAGCCCTGATGCGACCAACAAGACAAGCACAAAACCCTTCCTGAATTTCCTCTTCCGTTTCGGGTCAAAGAGATTCGCAGGCTCAAGCGCGAGGTTCAAAAGCATCTTGTCGAGCCCGAGGTCCAGGCGGCCTGACAAGTAACTGACAAGCCGGTGGTGGACTTCACGCGTGGTCTCTTCGTGCTCTCGAGGCACCGAGTTGTTCTGAACGGATTCCATTATTGACCGCAACGATGCCGGCTCACGTTAAAGCACAAACGTGGCCGATATCTCTCCATGCCTGCTATCGGGAAGAACGATGCGAAGAACGGTCGGACCCTGACCGGCAGCGGGAGCTTCCACCTCTACGATTCCCACGTCTTCCTCGCCCGGTTTGACCTTCGGGGTCTCGACTTCCTGATGGATGACATCGAGAGAGACTTGTCTGGCGCTTTCAATCCTCGCGGCCTCGGAATCCGGAAGCTGGAAGTTGCGCTGTCCAATAAGGCTTATCGGGCTGCGGGGCGATTCAAGAAGGAATACCTGTGGGCTTGAGATTTCAAAAGGGTGGTTTGTCGAATTCACCATCGCGTACCGAATGAAGAGCCGGCCATCGCGGCGTACGATGTCCTTGACCAGCAGTTGGACACGGTTCCATTGTGCCTTGTAGTCACTCATTTGGACCGGTGTCGCGTCCAGCAAAGCCGCCTCCATTCGTTTTTCACGGCTTGACGGGTCTCGTTTAGCGGCAAGAGCCTTGATCGCCGGGGGGGCGACTGGCGGCTGATCAATAGCAAAATCCATCCGGGCAACCTCTCCCGCAGGTTCGAGCTCGTAGTTGAGCCGTCCGGATTTCGTCCAGATAAACAGGTTCGTCGAGACGCTCGCCTCAGTCGGTTCGATGAAGACCTTGTTTTGGCGCCACTCGACCCGGAAAGCCTGGCTTCCCGACGCAACCGACAAGACGGGCTCCGCAAGTTCGACCACCGTGAGATGGTTGAGCGCGGTCTCAACGCGAGTGATGGCCGTGCTACCGGGCTTTTGGGTCACAACCTTCTGGCCGAAGGCTGGCAATGCAGCCGCCACGAGGACGATCAAGGCATAAAGCATTTGTTTTTTCATCTCCGTACTTCCTTCCTCGACTAAAGGTTAGGTCCAGGAAGCCCCACTCACGGGGCCCCCTGGACGCTTGGTTAGTTGACAGCCTTTCTCCCCTGGACCTTGGGGCGCTGTACCGTCCCGGGAAAAACCACCGTCCCGTTTTGAACAACGCTCCTGCCAGCCTCAATGGGGAAGGGCCGGACTCGTTCGACGATCACCGGCCGGCCCTTGCGACCGAAGTCGCGAAGCACTTCGCCTTTCGGGCTGACTTGCACCTCGAAGAGTTCGCGCTCCTGGACTTGGCCGTCCGGGCCGGGGCAAGGATTGATGAGGAAGACGCGGCCTTCCGAGTCAATCCTTACCTCGCCGTCGCACGCTTCGGGGATATGGACTCGGATCGGACGTCCTCCGGTTCGCGCGACGATCTGGTCCACGATTTCCTGCGGGAAAGCGTAGAAGACAATCGAGCCGCTGCCCTTGCCACAGGTGGTCCGGTTGTAGAGCGCCTGCAGCCACCCTTCTCGGTTCGCCGTCTTCTGGCTCGCCCATTTCTGGACGAAAGTGATCAACGCCTTCACTTCCTGGCGCGACCGCTCTCGCCGGTAGAAGTTGAGCGCGGAAGCCGCCTGGTTGCGCTTGAAGATCGCCTGCTTGCGAGCTTTCGGGTCGTCTTTCACGGCCTCAAGCTCCGCCTGCGCCTTCTCAAGCGCTTCCCGGTAAGCTTCAATACGCGCCAGGATCATGCTGATGTTCGCGGCATAGATCCGGTTGACCTGGGCGGCCTCCGCATCCATTTCGCGAGTAAAGTGCCCTGCGGCAATCAACCCGCGAAAGTCTTCGATCGGCCGCACTGTCTCGTCCGAAAAGAATTCCTGGATCTCCTTTCGGACGAAGTTGTAGAGTTCGCCCACGGCATCGGTTGGAGGGACTTCGACGTGGACCGGGAGGTCGCGCACCCGTTCCTTGTCCTTCAAGCCGAGCCACGGGGCCTTTGGGACCTGAGCGCGAATCGCTTGTATAACTTCGCGGTCCGGCTTCGTCCCGTGTTTCAGTTGGTCGAGAGCAGCTTGCAGTTCGAGGGCCAGCTGCTCAGCCAAATCGTGGCGCCCTGCCGCGACACACGAGGTCTTGAGATCAGTGATCGCTCCAATCTGGTTTCCTTTAGCCTGGAGCGCCACCTGAGGCAGGTTCCACCACGGACTTTGTTTCTTCTTGAGTTTGTTTTTCTGGTTCGCGGCCTGTTCGGTGTAACCAAACCGGTCGCGAACAAAGCGCGGGAACTTGTCGCCCTCGACCACACACACCCAGTCGAAGTCGTAGTCCCCGCCATTGCGCTTGGCAGTTTCGGAATGAAGCGTGAGGGTTCCTTCGAGGCGCAGTTGCCGCTGGAGGACCTCATCGAGTGCTTTCGCCTCGCTCATCCCGCAGCCTGCCTGCTGCAACTCGGCCACGAGGAGCTTGAGTGTTTCCTCAGGCCCGAGACTGAATAGCGGCAGCAGGTCGTCTTTCCTGCGGATCGGGTAGCGGACAACCAAGAGATCGCGGCATGGAAGATTCGTACTCGCCGCTTCCTTTGGCATCCAGTCCGAACCTGAATAGACTTCACCCTGGTGGCAGATCAGGAATCCGTCGTCCGCGAGGGCGAACGCCGGAAGCGAGAATCCGCCCGCCGTGCACACCTTGAATGCCCAGTGTGCGAAACGGCGCGCGAGCTGTGAATTGACCCAGGGGTGGCCCAAGACGAAGCCTGTCGGGTCGGCCTTGAGCACCGCTTCGAGGATCGTGTTCTCGACACTCGTGTATTCCGACTCCACAGGCTCCGGCTCTTCGCCTGCGCGAAAGACCCGCTGGTAATCGGAAGTGCCGAGCAGACGAAAGAGTTCTTCGAAGTCTTGCTGCTCGACCGCTGCCCGGAGTTTTGCGACCTGCTCCAGTGCGTACGGCTTGACTTCCATCTCGATCGAGTCCTTACCCGCATGCTCGATGAGCGTGTAGCTCGACTCGAAGGTGAGCGGTCGCGAAACCTCCCGGATTCCGAGCACGACGGGTCCCCGGAAAGTCTTCGCGCCTCCAATCAGCCAGCGCAGCAGTCTCGATGGACCTTTGTACTCGGGCTTGACGGACGATTGTGGCAGGATAATGTCAGCTTCGAGCTTTTCCGCCACATCGTCTTCCATCACTTTGAAGCCGCCTTTGGCCTGGGTCTTCTCAAACCCCAGACGGAATTGGTAGAACCTCTGCTCCGGAAGCTTGAGACGATTGATCACTGACCGCGCAATCCAGCCGCGGCTGTCGTTCGTGCCCAGCTCGCGGTCGGCGACAACCATCACGCGGCATTCGGGAATCTCGATTCGCACCTGGCAAGGTGAGACCAAAATCCCGAAGTAGGTCATGGCAGCTTCAGGCCAGTACTGGAAGCGCTCCGCGATCCGGCGTTCGTAGCCAGCCTCGACGGCATAGTACTTGCCGTTTTTGGCTGAACCGCTTGCGCCGACGAGAGCGTACCCCACCCCGTCACATTCGAGCTTGGCCAGGGACTGCGCGACCTGGGCTTGCTCGAAGGTGTCGAGAGGCTCCTGGGGGATGTCAATGGTAGCCACACTGAGTCCTGGATAGAGCGCCTGGACCAGGGTGTTTTCGAGTTGTCCTTCGCGATCGAAGCGAATCATTTTCTTTCTCACTTGACCCATACGATCCATTTCGAGTGCGAGCACGGGCATCGCACCGTTTCCATTTCTTTGTGTCATTTTTCTCCTCCTGTTCTGTATTTGTGCGGTAACAGAACGCGAGGAGACGGCCGCGGCCGGTCCCATCGCTTCCCATTACCGAAAATGAATTACTTCTCGGTCGGTCGAGCGATGAACCCGACCAGGTTGTGTCTCTCCGCCTCGGCGTGCGAGCCGGAGTTTCAGGAAGGCGCTTTGAAAGATCGCCACCCTGTACTCATCCACAATCAAAGCTTGTGGAACGCTTCTAGAGACTCAAAGTCTCAAATGAAGCCGGAAGATTTTTAGACTGCCTCCTTTCGAATCTGCGGGGCTTTGCCGGAGCAATCGGCTGCCGAGCGGTATTCGTAGACAACATAGAAATTCCGGCCGGACTTAAGCGACTCAACCAAAACCTCGGCCTCACTCGCCAGTTCGCGCTCAAATGCCGGTTCGCGGCCGCTCTTTCCCTCGCGGGCGAGAAAAAAGCGCGGCTTTGCGCCGTCAGTCTCGGCCGCAGGCGCACGGCGTCGCGGCCGGCTTGCGGGCTGAGACGGCTTTGCTTCTCCTGTTACTTCGGCGATACCCGTTGCCATGAACGACCTCTCCTTTCCGGCGGCTCCGGTTCATCGAACCGAGCCGCCTTTTGTGACTTTTACCGGAAAGCCTCCGGCGGGCCCTGCCGCAGGGCCGCGGCAGAAGAATGAACAGCTATGGGCCAGCAGGCGCCGACTCAAGCACGCTATGTTGGAGAAGGCCGGGGTTCCGGTCGCCGACCATTTCCTGCTCCGAGTACTCGGCCACAAGCAGCCCGCTTGGATTCACATCCGACCTGCGACTTTCGACCAACCGCACGTTGTATTGGCCGACAATCTGGTCCGTGGTCTCCGTGCCGTTCTTGACCCGATGAATTTCTTTCACGCCAAAGACGACGTAGGTCCACGGCGTGTTCTTGACGTGTTCAATCGAGCGCAGCCGAAAATCTGAGATGATGTGGTCTTCCTTGATCTTCCCCACCGTATCGTCGTCGCGCAGTTTGCTTAGGGTGTAGGTCCGGAGGTTCGTGGTCATCATGTTGAGCGCTTCGGCGAAGTTGTGGTCGACCGAATCGGGCGTGTAAATCAGATAATCTTCAAGGAAGCTCCGCACCACCGCTCGTCCCTCGAGATCGGTGGGAGCGGCTTCGGCGGCGGCTTCGGCCGAAAGAGAAAACAGCCGGTGCGCCCCAACACGTGCCTCTCCGACAACCGTGGCGTTTCCGTCCTTATCCACGCGGATGACGCTCGGCGGTTGCAGGCAGAGGTAGATGGCGAAACCGAGGGAACCGAAAGCGATGAAGCCGAACAGAAACGCAAGCACCATCGCACGGTTCGCGTAGGCCCGCAGCGTGCCATCGTGCTCGTAGTATTTGGTGTGAGCTCGGATGTCGTGCTCCCGCTGGTCGCCTTTATCTCTGTATTTCATCCGCTATTTCCACCGATCTTTGATAATCGACGGCCGGCTCTTAGGTGACCACGGGCTACCCCCACTTCGTTGGTATGGGCAAGCTCTTTACAACCATTATTGCGGTCGTCCCGATGTCCCCTCTGACGATCCGGCTGGCCAAGTACGGAATAAAGGCAATTGCGATGGAGAAAAGGATGCTCGCGAGAGCGAGCAGCAGGTCTGCGCTGGCATTTTGAAAGAAGCCTCCCACGCCGCCCGAGTTGAGCACGGCCTGGACGCTGTTCATGTTGATCGCCACGGTCAGCGCCCCAATGATCGCGTAAACGAGTCCCCAAGCTTGAAAGATTAAGAGATTGATCAGATACGTCCGCGCGAGCTGTCCCATGCCGTAGGCAGGCAAGAGCGCCAGGACGAAAGGCCCCGTGACGTAGAGGATCGAGCCATAGAGCGAATAGAAGAGCGCAAACAAGGCGTAGGTGATTGGAAACAGAATGTACGCCACGATAATCAGCAGCGCGTCGAGAAAGCCTGAAAGACTCGCCGCGAGCCCGCCGATCAGCGACCATAACGACTGGTTGCCGTTCGTGCTCCAGTACTGCCCGAGCTGCGTCATCCAGTTGCTGAAGAGGTCCCCGGCGCCCACGGAGTTGGAGATGGACATCGCAACGGAGTTGAAGGCGCTATTGACGTCTCGAAACACCGTGCCGTAACCAGCGAACACCAGTCCCAGCGCCAGGTATTTCGCTCCTGAGACAGCCAAGGCCCGGACATCACCGCCCATGGCGAATGATTGATAGGCGCTATAGAGAAAACTCAGCAGCAGAATCGTCTCGGCGATCCCGACAATCCCGGACGTGATGCTGAAGCTGTCAATCGAGTTGAGCGCCTGCAGGAACATGGTCTGGAAATAGAACATCCATCTCCTCCTACTGCTTCGGCTGGAGCATGTTCTGGATCTTCTGCTTGAAGCTGGCGGTGTTCGTTGCGCCGAGCTTCAAATCAGCGCTTCGATCTGCGAGCGCCGCAGCCCGCACCCGCATCAAGTCCGCTGTCGCAGCCTGCGTGTAAGCGTTCGCGCGCACGAGCCACGCATCCGCCTGTGCCTCGATGATGGGAGCGCTTCCTGGGGCCGCTGTCTGGATACTGTGGTTAATCTGATCAGCCGCCTGAAGTTCCAAGTCCGCCAGGTTGTCGATTTCGATGGACCGCTTCATCGCATCCTGGGCAACCGCATCCGCCATGTCCATGAGGTTACGAGATTCGGGCGAGGCCTGGGTGCCGGATGGAAGCGCTCCATACACAGCCGTGTAGCTCGCACCCGTGTTTTGGATTTGGCTCGCGTCCTGCGATAGGAGGTTCTGCTCAAGCTGCTGGCTCGAAGCAAGCGTGGCGCTATTCACGGGGATGTTCATCACAGACTTGATCTGGTTGAAAACGCCCTGTAACGAGCCGACCAAGGCCTGGGCCTGCGAGATCAGTTGCTGCGGCCAGACAACGCTCTGCTCGAAGCTCTGGATTGTCTTGTCAACGGACAAAATCGAGTTGAGCCCACCGCCGATCACACCGCTGAGTGTGCTCGCGATGGTCGAGAGGCCTGCTTCCAGAATGGCGCAGCAGGGGTCGAGAAATTGACTCTTGGCTGGCCGCGGGGCAATCAGCGCAAAGACCAGTACGAGCACCGCAACTCGAAGGCGGCGTTGCCACACCCAGAGGGCTACTTCCTTCATTCCTCGCTTGGCTTTATCGAGTATCCCTCTCATCATCATTCCCCCCTTAATGCGGTTGCAAAGTGTTCTGAATTGAAGTGCTGACCTGGCTTGCGAAGATCGCGCCTTGCTTTCGCAGCGCATTTATGTGCGCGAGATTCGCTGCCTCTTGCCGGAGTTCCGCACCCAGCATCTTCTGCGTGATCGCCTGACTTCTAATCGTGGCGGCGACCGCAGCGGCCGTGAGGAACGGCGCCGAGCCTGGTGCTGCCTGGCTCGCCGCGTTCTCAAGCTGGTCGGCTACGCCGAGCGTCAGGTCGTCCGCCTTATCCGATTCCTTCAGCGTCTTGAACGTATCCTCGGCAAGCGCGTCATCCATGTCGATCAGCGTGCGGTCAGCAGGACTCGCCGTCGTGGGGTTCGGCAACGTTCCATAGACTGAGGTGTAGTTTGAGGAGAGCTCTGAGAAGTCGCTCGTCTGTGAGTTCCGGATGATGATCTCAAGGCTTTGTGTCGTCGGCAGCGTAGCGCTCGCCAAGTTGATGTTGAATATGCTGGCGAGAAGACTCCGGTACTGGTTAATTATCTGGGTGACCAGGGACTTTGCCTGGTTGATGAGCTGCTGGGGCCAGACCTTCAGCTGGTAGAACTGGCTGATGGCGCTTCGCACGCTGTTGATGGCGTTCAAGGCGGTTTGGATAATCCCGTTAATGACGTTGAGCACGGCCTGGATTGCTCCCCAGAAGCTTTGGGCGAATACGGGGCGCGGCGACACCACGACAGCAGCGACGACTCCCGCTACAGCCACGGCGACTACCTGCCGGCGCTTCTGTGCCGTCATCACGTACCAGGAGAACAAAATGAAGAACAAAGCGGTCATTCCTTTTTCACCTCCCAAGCTATGCAATAACTCTGTCTATCTTGAGTAACTCCCTCATCGCGAGCCCTCCGCGACGACCGCACCCGAAAGTTCTTCAGGAAGCTCCGCGAGATCTGCCAGTCCTCGCGGGAATTTCTGCGCGAGCTCCAGGTAGGACTCTATGAGCGGGCGGCCGTGGTGCCTGTTGAGAAACCAGCTTCGATACCGCCGCTCCCGCGGAAACGTGGTGCAAACCCAATAGTCCATTGCGGTGGGCACAAGGCGGATTACCTGCGTCGTCTCCGCCTTCTCTCCGAGCACCAGGAGTGCCTCCGCTCCGCGCCCCTTGCGCGGCGCGCTGAATTCCTTGACCTCCTTAATCGCCATGGGATTGAGGAAGAGGTGTTTCGCAAGCGGGGAGGTATCGCCCGGCTGCTGGCCCACAATCTTTGTTGTGGCGTTTTTCAGAATTCCCGGCCCATGGACCCGTGGCTGCGATTCTGTCCCCACAAAGTCCTCGACGGTCTGCGAGATCCCCCAAACGCTCCCGTGTCGCTTGCGCGCGGTGCGGAAAAGTTGCACCACCTCGGGCGCAAGGGTCGGCGAGTCGAGCAGCGCCCAGCATTCATCGAGCACGGTAATTGACGGCTGGCCGCTCCTGCCCGAGGCCCGCTCCGCCATGGCGTTCGCAATGAGCATGCTCATCGCCGTTTCGAGAGTTGGGTCGGAGCTCAAACCTTCGATATTGAAGAACAGCCAGTTCGACTCGAGCCGCATGGTGGTCGCCGAATCGAAGAGCCTGCTATAAATGCCCTTTTCGCCGGTCCACAGGCGCAGCTTGATGGAAGCGAGCTTTGCCTCATCAATCGTGCGCTCCAGGCGCTCCTCGTCCCGCCAGTTGGCAAGTTCTTCCCGCAGGTCGTTGAACGTCGGAATAGGATTCGAGTACCGGATGGCGCAGCGCTTGTACGTGCGGGCAATGGCGTCAGACAAGAGATTATCGAGCAGGGTCCGGTCTGAACTCGGGTTGTCACCGATCATGTGCAAGGTGAGATTCTTGAGGAACGCGATCTTCTCCTTGCCCGGCGTGGCCTCGCCAGGCGGCAAGTCCCAGGGATTGATCGTCTCTGCGCCTTCAAGGCTCACGTCGATTGACCGTCCTCCCATCAGTTCGACCAGCGGCCGGTAAGAGTCGCCACGTTCGAGAATCGAGATCAAGGGATTCGCCCGCGCCATCATCAGCAGGAACAATTGCGCCATGAAGGTTTTCCCGCCGCCCGACTTTGCGATCACCAGCATGTTGGCGTCGCCAAGCGAAGGGTCGAAGGGCGAGAAAGGAACCAACTGGCGAGTCGGGGTCTCAAGCAGCGCCAAGGGCGAGTTCGGCGTGCCCGGCCAGGGCAATTCGACCGGCAGGAGGTCGGCCGCATTGAGCGTCAGCATGTCGATTTCGCGCTTATTCTCTTCCGACATGGCCGGCAAGCTGCCAAAAAACATCCGCTTCTGCGCTAGCATCTCCGGGATGCCTCGCGCTCCGTTCATCCGCGCAAGGGCGTGGAGGACACGCTGCCTGCGGTCGGCCAGAATGCGTTCGGCCTCTTCCCGCTCCTGCCGGCTGCGCGCAGGCTTTGAGGTTCTGACTGTGAGCACCAGGCTCAACTGGCAGGTCTTCGCAGAGCTTGAGATCACGTCTTCAAGTATTTTGACCAGTTGCCGCTCCGCAACCTGGGCGTCCACGTTCAGCCGAAATCCCCCGTGGATGTCGCGCTGTGCGGCGAGCATCTTCCGCAGGCGCCCCTTGTACTTTTTCACTACCTTCGCGTGGTCGGGCAGGCTCACATCGGCGTTAAGGGCCAGTGGAAAATCCATTTGCAGAAGCTCTCTTAAGGTCCCGGGGAAAGTCGCGTCGGGTAGGTCCTTGAGCGTGATCCAGGAATAGAGCAATCCGCCGACCTTGAGGTAGTCATCGAGTTCGTCTTCGAGATTGACGTTGGCCATCTGGCTCCGGGCGCTCTCGTACGCAAGAGAATGTTCGGGCGGCCGGTAGGGCAGCGTATCGTTCGCCAAGGGGTTCAAAGCTCGCTTGATTTCGAGGAAGATCTCCTGGTGCGACATTCGCCGGGCGCGCATCCCGGTCGCCTCAAGCGTCGTCTCAACCCCGCTCATCAGGCTGTTGAATTCGGCGAGAAGGTCTTCGTGCTCCCGGCGTGTCCGTTCCATGCACTTTGCTGCCGACAAGCTCCAGCCGCCGCCGTTCGTCCCCTTCATCTTTCGCTTCCACTCAAAATCAGTCGATTGGTGATGAATCTTTGGATCCCAAATGAAGTAGGCGTAGAGAAAATCCCGCAGGTAATAGCCTGCGGCGTCCCGCGTCCGCCAGGTCTCGACGCGCGCCCGATCGAGCGTCTGAAGCGCCGCGCTTGGGTTCCGCTGCTGGGCGTTATACCGTCCAAGGAGATCGCCCGTCCCTTCGGCAATCTCGAAGCGGATCTGCATTCGCATGGAGCGCTCCGGAAGCGAACGCACCAGCGCCTCAAGAAGTCCCTTGGTGCGGTTCCGGTCGTCGTCGGACCCGTAGTAGGAGTGCAACCCGCGGAGCTCATAACCGGCCACGAGGGACCCATTCATCTGGATCGCGACGTTATCGAGAAGATCGCGGACCTTCAGTTGCTCGGCAAGCGCCGGTTCCTTGAGCGATCGTTGGTACTGTTCCATCGTGACTGGCATTAAGCCTCTCCCCGGATATAACCCGAAGTAAGCTGTCCGTCCCGCTCGAGCGCCGAATAGACGTGAGGTTTCGAGTGAAACATCACCCAATCCAGCAGATACCCGCGTTGCTTCCCGTACTTGAAGAGCATCAGCGCCGGTACGCTCGCAACCGGAACGAGATATTGAAGAAACAGGTTCATTGGAAGTCCGAACATCTCGCGGTGAAGGAACCGGCCGAGGACGTTGGTTACGACCGCGAGAGCCAGGATGGCGAAGAGGTCTTCAGCTTCCAGGCCCAGAAACGTCACCCTCGTCCCCAGGTTGCGATAAACCGGTGTTACATCGAGCGCCATCTGCATTCCTTTCCGCAACGCTTTCGACTGCCGTGCTATGTGACTCCGCCCACTCCCTGCGCGACAAAGTATTCAGCGAGTCTCACGAAGCCCGATCCCAGCAGGCAAAGCCCTGCCGCGAGAAAATGCCGCATCCAGCTGCCCGCAAAATGAATGCGCTCGCCCGTCGCAAGCGTAAGCGCGCCCGCCGCGACTTCGATTGCCGCATAGATAGGCATCAAGACATTCGCCACCCAGTCCACGAAGCTGACAATCGAAACCCAATACACGTCGGGATCATTCCATGCCCGCTGAGAGGCGAACGTTTCAAACGTCCTGAGCAGCCCCGAAGCCAGCAGGCACAGAAGGCCGCTATAAAGCGCGTGCGAATAGGGTTGGCCTTTTGAGAACCGCAGTATCGCGAGCGCGATGAAGAGGCCGGCGAGCGTAGGCAGGATCACGTTGCCCGACCAGTTCGTAAAATTCAGGATGCCGTTATAGAACGACACGAGTTCTTCTCCTAAGACGCCATGCCGACGACCAGGTACCAGATACCTGAAACCGACAAGAGTGCAAGCGCCACGGCTGCAAGACGCATCACGGGTTTCTGCCTGATGAAATTGAAAACGGCTCCGACGATAGCGAGCCCCGCCGCAATCGGCATGATGGTTCCCGCAAGATAGTTCCATGCGCTATCGAGCACGTCCACCGTGGCGTATTGAGTTCCGGTGTTCCAGCTTGAGAACAGGTTGAGCGTGGATTGCGCTCCCAACAAGAAGAGCGCGGCAATGACTGACGGCAGAAACGGCTCTCCCGAAGCCGCGTCCAGAATCGCCCGCAACACGAGATACGCCGCAAGGGTTGTGGCCAGTTTTCCGAGAATGAAGTTATTGACGAAATTGGTGATGTCGGATTCAAACGATGCGAGCCAGGCTGTGCTGATCCCCCCGCCCGGCAGGGGCACGCCGACGCCAAACGAGCTAAACCAGGAGAGAAGGGGTTCGAGGGTCAGAAACACTACGCACCAGAACATCCATTTCGAGAAGCCCCCGCCCAGAATGAAGGTGACTCCGCCGCCTTCTCTCCGCAGGCTGATCCCGCCGAGCACAAGACAAACAACTGCCGCTGCCGGTGCGAGCAGAAGCAGCACGTTGATGATGTCGTTCAAGAGTTGTGGCGTCGTCATAGGTTTCTGAAATCCGCTTGGTTTATTTTCGGCAGGCAGCCGGGGCCCTGTGTTTCCGGGCCCCGACAGCCTACCGGGGTTTCTCGTACTCGTCTTGTTTTTTGGTTAAGTAACACCTCCTGTGCCGTTCGCGATCCAGAACTCGATCAATCGGGTCACACCGGAAACGGCCAGCAGCGCCCCCGCGGCGAAGAGCCACCGTCCAAACCCCCGGCCCGTAAGCCAGGCGGCGATGGCTCCCACCACAGCGCCTGCCGCCCCTACCGGCGCGATGACGTTACCCACCCAGTTGATGAAGTTCAGGAAAGCGCCTTCCGGCTGGGCCGCGGTTTCACCCTGCACGGCAACGTCGGTCTGCGGCGCCGAGCCCAGGTTCTGCGCTGCTGCATAGGTTCCGCCCAGCAGGAATCCGATTGCCGCGAGCGCGAGAGCCCGCTTCGAGCGTTCGGCCAACTTGATGCGCATCAAGATGCTCCTTTCTGCCTCGCTGCGAAGCCGCGAACCAGCCGGACGCGCAACCAGGCTTCTGCACTAATAAAGCTGAACTCGAAATCTGTCAAAAATTCGCGTGCACTTGGACCAGGGCAGGAATGGAAAGAGGAAAGGAGCGTGAAGTTACTGCGGAAGGACCGCGCCTCGGACCCGCTGAACAGCCTTTTCGAAGTCTGCCCAGACGAGAGGCGGAAGCTCGGCGCCGTCCGGCGCACGGTTGAAGGCAAAGCGCCGGGCAGTTTTCGTGATCGCTTCAAGATCGGCGGGGGAGAGGTCCGGGAGCCGCTCGGCGAGCGTGACAATGCCTGCATCCGGGGCGAGAGCTACGCCGTCCAGGTACTTCCGAAGCAGACGCTCCCGATTCCGACGGCCCGGCAGGCCGATCTCAATCTTCTCCGAGAACCTTCCGCCTCGCAGTACGCGAGGGTCGATGTTGTCCGGATGATTGGTGGTGCCTACCAGAAAAACGTTTTGCTCGGGCTGTAAGTTGCTGATCTCTATGAGGAATTGCTCGGTGACCTGGATGTCATGCTGGCTCGTGAGCGCTGTTGCCCGAGGAAGCAGGCTATCCATCTCGTCGAGGAAAATCAGAGACGGGCTGTTTTCCTTGGCCCGAACAAATACTTGCGCAACCCGTTTGACTGAATCTCCGACATTCCCGCCAAGCACGTCCGCGGCGGTCAACGGGTAAAAACTGCGGCGCGTCTCGCTGGCGATCAGCCGGGCAATCATGGTCTTGCCGGTGCCCGGCGGCCCGAGGAGCAACAGCCCCGTAGGCAGAGGTAGACGCATTCTTTGGGCCGCCTCCGGATCGTCGAGAAGCTGGATCAAGGTGCGAAGGTCGAGCGCGACGTCTTCCTCGAGAACAAGGTCATTCCGATTGACAGCATGGATCAAGGGCCGGTCTTTGCCCCCGGTTGCTTCAATCGCTCGACGCAGATCGGCTTCTTCAATCTTGCGGCCCTCGGCTGCGGCGCTCGACGCCGCGCGATCGACCAAAGCCTTCAGCCTCGCCGCGCTTGCTCCCGGCGTGCGCCGGGCAAACTCCCGCAAATCGAAACGCCGGTAGGGTCTGTTTGAAAGCTGGGATTCGAGGATCTTGAGCCGGGTGGCTTCGTCCGGAAGACCCAGTCGAATCTTCAGGTCAAAACGGCCCTCGCGGATTAGGGCCGGGTCGAGCCCATCAAGCAGATTGGTGGCTGCCATTAACACAAACCCTTCCATCGGCCGGTATTGGTCAATACACTGCATGAGCTGGGTTACTATCGTGTTGAACTCCCGTCCGGATCCCGTTGGATCGCCCCGCCCTGCGCCGGTTTGCCGCGATCCGCCGAGTGAATCCAATTCGTCCACAAAGAAGAGCACGGGTTTCCGATGCATCGCCTGGGCGAACTCGTCCCTGATATTCCGCGAAGTTTCTCCCTTCCAGATACTCTGAAGCTGAGGGCAGGAAACGTAATAAAAACGCAATCTAAACTCTCCCGCCGTCGCCTCGGCGAGAAACGTCTTTCCGCTGCCTTGGGGCCCATGAAGGAGAATTCCATTGCGAATCACGCCGTATTTTCGATATTTTCCAGGATTGAGGCGGCTTTCGACAAGTTCCCGGATCTGCCGTTTCGCTTGCTCCATACCGCCCAAGTCGGCGAATCGAATCCTGCGAGAACTACTCTGGCGTGGCACCAGAGCTTCCGAGCGACGACCGGTGAGCGAAATGACGGTCTCCTCGAAAAGAATCCACGCGACCGCAGCCGCAAAACAAATATTTCCGGCGAGCCACGGCCAAAAAGTGTCGCGCCGTGTGAGTCCAAGACCTGCGACCAGCGGCTCCCACTTAAGCAACATCGTCCAACCGAGCAGGAGGCAAGAAGCGATGCCGAGTTTTACTATTTTTCTGAGAAACGACGGCGCCGTCGAGAACGGCGACTTGAGCGCCCCGTAAAGTGCGAGCGCCACAAAAACCGTCACTGGCCAGTTCAGAAACCACTCCCGACGCCCTACTTTCACCAGGATGGAGATCGGAATAAGTACAGCCAGAAGGCCAATAAGCAGTAAGGGTTTTTCACGGACGCTTTGGTATGCCCAGAGGAGGGAGTCTCGTATGCCGAGGAATATCGCCGCGACGCTTCGAAGCGCCCACTTCAAAGCGGCGATGTAAGCCCTGACGGCAAGCTCGAAGAGGTAAAACACTCGCGCGGCCTCCTGACGAAAAGTCTAAGCCCGAAGGCCGCGATTGCGCCAGCCGATATCCGGTCAGAATTCAGGCTATTGTTGCGGGGCGTTGCCTGCTGGCGTGGGAGTTTGGTCATACATCTCACTCAGTTCGCGCCTGAGTTCAAGCAACTGACGTAACTCTTCGAGGTTCGGAACGCTGGTATTGACCGTTCGTGTTTCCGCTGACTCGGGCGGTCTCGCTGCCGGACTCGTCTGGGCCGCTGCCTCCTTCTCGAGCACCAGATAGAACCGTGTGCCTCCGGGCAATGTCACGACCACGTTCTGGTTAAGCGTCATTTCGTTGAGTTCGTTCTGGCCGGCGATAGCGACGTTGCCAGCCAAGCGCTCCCGCAGCAGGGCGCTCGATGAGAACGGCGCGTTGAAGCCGCTGCTGGTATTTCCGACGAGGTACGACGCCATCGTCCCCAACCCCGTCAATGACTCGACCAGGAACCGAGCCCCGCGCTTTCTTCCGGCCACATGGCCCTTGAGTGGCTCGTAGTCGAGCCCCATGGCGCCGCCGTCGATCTTCTCTGTACTCCCATCGGGCATTTGCAAAGCGTCGAAATGGAGCGACACATAGCCCGACCGGTTTGCTTGCTCTAGCTTGCCGAGCGCTCGCGCCCCGGCAGGTACCACGATTTCTCCGCCCCGCTCGTAGTTGTATTCGATCACCGCCACGGCTGGTGCCGCGATTGCCGAACTGACAGGTGATTCGAGCCGCGCTACGAGGCGCGTTCCTGTTGGAAGGAGATCCGTCACTGAACCTCCCTGCACAAGGTCGGGCCGTGGCTCGACGGTGCTTGATTGGACAGCCTCCTCAGCCCTGACAAAAACCAAGGAGGCCTTCTTCAGATCATTCTTCGTCGTGCCAGAGTGTGCGGAAGGGGCTGGGGGAGTAACCGGAGGTGCCGGCGAGTAGGGTGGAGGAGGAGCGGGAACGTAGCCATGCATCGCATATTCGCGGTCCAAAGCCTGATCTGAAAAATGAATCGAGCCGAGCGCGTGGTCGCCTTTTGATGCGGCCTGCGGAGCGGCCGCAGGGGGCATTGTCTGACCTGTGCGGCCAATGTCGGCGGCTGTCACTTGGTTATTCCCGGCTGCTGTTTGGTTCGTCGCTGCGTTCGCGTTCATTAGTGGCGTTACTGACCCAGTTTGATTCCCCGGCGCAGTCTGCCCGGGCGTTGTTCTTCTTCCCAAGTCTGGAGAAACGCGTCGCGACGCAACTCTTTGCGGTCGCTGCGGCGAGGAGAATACTCCCAAGAACATCAGGACCATGCCAATTGCCGCGCCCGCCAGTACCACCAGCGACTTCGTCCGGTCTTTGCCCATCTCGCGGCGCGCAGGAGACTTTGCAACTTGAGAAGTTCGGCGGGTCTGCCGAAATGCTGTTTTGATTCGCTCCCAAGGCGTTTGAGGCTCTTCCACAGTAGGCAGAATTTCCTCAGCGCTCTCCTTCGGCTCAAGTTCAAGGTTTTCAAGTGGTTCATTTTTCTCGGGCATCTTCGGTCTCCTCTCGTATCTTGCTGACCCCAAACCCAATCGGAACGAGCGCCGGGTGGTCAACCGCACCCGCATCGGCAATTTGCAAAAACAACGTTTCGTTGCTTTGCTTGTAGGGTGGACGCTCGAATAAGACCACCCCATCGGCCCGCCCTCCGGGGGCGAGGCGCCGCGTGCTCAGCCGGAAATCGTCGACGGGCAATTGCTCTGCCGTTGTCGAATGCGACCCATGTAGCACCCCGGCCTTGCTTCTGCCGCCCAACTGCACTTGCGGCGGCATCAGCAGGATGGCGCGCTTTGTCGGGTTTACGGCGCTGAAGAGCACGATGACCTGGTCGCCTCCGTCGATAACTTCGCTCACTCCTGCCTTCACATAGTCGCCGCTCGTTGTCTCAACTCCTGGGTGCTCACCATAAAGAACCGGTAGGGGGGCCTGCTCTTGCCGCGCCAAAAGTTTGTCCAGGCTATTCGGTTTTTTTGTGTTCGGAGAGGAATCTGCCGCTCCCGGAAAATCTATCGAGGACGAAGTCTGATTTCTGTCTGGGAGCCCGGTTCCCTCTCGGGCGCTATCAGCGCTCGCCGGCATCACAGGAACAGTCTCACCAACCAGCGGCGCTGGGTAGTCCGGCTCAATCAGGAAACTCCCTGGACGCTCGTAAGTCACAACGAAATCAACACGCTTTCCAGCCGCGCCTTTACTTACGACCATCAGGCTTGTCTCCTGGCCGTTGCCTGTGGAGATGAGCAGGTTTGTATCCGCTGGCTGGCTCGTCAGAGGCTTCACAAAGACCAGGTGCGGCTCGCTGGCGGAGTGTTCAACCTGGAACAGCGCGGGGTCGCCCACCGCCACAGAGTTCACCACCTCCGGCATCCGAATCTCGGTCACAAAGTGCGCGGCGATTTCAATGGTGGTCACCTGGCCGCCGGCTTCGGGCATAGAAGCAATTCGCGGCTGAACGGTCTGGGCCGCCGCGCTGATTGCCCAGCATAGACAGAGAACAAGCTTCATGAAGCACCTCCGTGCGGCGCACGGCCCGATAAACCGCTGCCACGTGCCGCACATATTCGTAAGTCTCAAGTGAAGAATACGCAAGCTTTCGAGGCATGATACGCTCCTCGCCCGCGTAGTAGCTCGCTACCGCGAGACGCATGTCGCCGTGGAAGAGGCGCATCAGCCAGGCGAGATAGGCCACGCCACCGCGAATGTTTTGAGGAATCACGAAGCGATTACGCACGCCAAAGCGGTAAGCGGTCTCGGGCATTAGTTGCATTAACCCCACCGCACCCTTCCTCGAGATCGCGTAAGGGTTCCAACCTGATTCGACCTGGATAATCGCATCGACCAGTTCCACTGGCACGTGATACACGGTTGCATAATACGCAGCCCAACGAGCCGAGGGCCCGACGAGCGTTTGAGGCCCCGCTGCCTGCGCTGGCGAAGCCCACAACATTACCAGCGCGACGATGTACGCTGCGCTTCTCTCTCTCAAGTCACTGCCGCCTCAGGCGCTTCGAATCTCGCCTGCCTATCCTGTGTCAACTCATCCCGATACCGCTTCGAGTCGAATACCAAACCCTCAAAACCCTCCCGCATCAGCAACCGCTTCCGGTCGGCCTGCGTTTTGGCCAGAAGTGGCAACAGAACGTCACGCTGCTCTGAAGAAATTTCATCAACCCCAAGGATCTCAAGCGCCTTCGCAAGATCGAGCATCTCGGCAATCGAGGGCGGCTTCTCCATGTTCCAGCCGCGGAGCGCCCGAGCCAGGCCCGCGAGTTGCATCCTCAAGGCTTCGCTTTGCCCTCGGGCTTGGAGCGCCAGGATCTCGGTTTCACGTTCCACGGTGGGGTATTCGAAACGCAGGTAAAAACACCGCCGCCGCAAGGGGTCGCCCAAGCGCCGCTCCTCGTTTGAACTCAACACCACGAAGGGAATAGCTCTGGGATTCGCCTTGATCGTACCGAGCTTGGGGACGGTCACTTGCCAGGCGCTCAAGATCTCAAGTAGCATTGCTTCGAAAGCCTGGTCCACCTTGTCGATCTCATCAATCAATAGAACGCAGGGATGTTCGTTATAGCCCAAAGCTCTCACGAGCGGTCCCTCCGAGAAGAAGTCGAGCGAATGGAGCCGCTCGCGAATGTTCTCCCAGTCTTCTCCGAGGCGCTCCCCCTGGGTTGAGAGGAAGATGTTCTGCAAGGCCCCATCGAACTTGCCGATCGCCTTCTCTTCGGTAATTCCTTCATAACATTGGAGCCGTTCGACGATGGTCCCGGCGGCTGCCGCAATCGCATAGGCAAGTTCCGTCTTCCCACACCCCGGCGGGCCTTCGACGAGCAGAGGCTTCTGCATCCGCGCCGCGAGATAGGCCACCTCGAGCGCAACGGGGTCGATGACGTAACGGACGGCCCGAAGTCTTTCCGACAGTTCGGCGGGCGATGAAAACATTGCGACATTGAACCTACAACCAGACGAACAAACTGGCCAAACCCTCTCCCCGCATAAAGCGCAACGGATAGCGGGCAAAGCGGTCTACTCCGCCAGCGGATGATTCCGAACAAGCTATGAAAAACTTCTTGCTACAGTTTCGTCTCATGGTGCCCTTCAAAAGGCGGGGATGCGCCGGGAAAATAAAAATGAACAGGCTATGAATAAGTTCTTGCTACGATTTCCTCGGGAAGATGGCGCCATAGGAAACGGGTGCTGGTTATCCATCCCAGACCCTGCCGGGAAAGAACAACAGGGTATGAAAGACTTCTTGCTACGTTTCGGCCGTCTGATTTCGGTGGAAGCCTCGCATTCCTCCTGACAGGCGGCCCAGCTGGATATGGGCTGCCTCTTGCGCGAACCCGGTTGAAGGGCCTGAATTCAGGAGCGTGTGGCGGACCGCTCGATGGCGAAGAACAGGATATGAAAAACTTCTTGAACTGTTTGTCTGTCCGCTTCCGAATGCTACCGAAAAAGCTAGTGGGAAAAGGAAATTGAACAAGCTATGAAAAAGTTCTTGTTGCATTTTGCCCGGCGATATTGCGAGGGCCGAAATATTTGTTGCGTCCCCTCGCAGGCTGCTTGGAAAAAGAATCAACCGGGAAAAACCTCTTCCCACGTTTGGTGACCCGAGTTCCTCGAACCAATACTGACCGAACTGGTTATCCAGGAGGTGAGATTCGCCAATCGTCGTCGAGATAGACGAGCGAGGATATGCTCTGAATTTAATTTAGGAGTCGGCGAGCCGAATTGGAGATCAGTGGCGGACCCCGAATGACCGCGCCGCCTCAGGCAATGGATATTGACCTGACCGGGGTTTTGGGTACCAAGTGAAGAGAGAGAGAATTCACTTGAGGAGGACCGGTCATGCCCACGAAGAGATATAAGCCGGAACAGGTTGTGAATCTGCTTCGGAAGATTGAAGTCGAGATAGCGAACGGTAAGAAAGGGGCGCAAGCGGCCCGTGAGATAGGCATCTGTGAACAGACCTACTATCGGTGGCGGAAGGAATTTGGAGGGCTGAAGCTGGACCAAGCGAAGCGGCTGAAGGAACTGGAAAAAGAGAACAGCCGGTTGAAACGGTTGGTAGCTGAACTGTCCCTGGAGAAGCAGGTTCTGCGCGAGGTGGCGCAGGGAAACTTCTAAGCCCCGAGCGGCGGCGTTGTGCGGTAGAGCGTGCGCAGCAAGAGTACGGATTGAGCGAACGGCATGCCTGCCGGCTGCTGGGGCAAGGGCGAAGGACACAACGATATATTCCGATTCTGAGGGCCGATGAGGATGCCCTGACGCGGGCCATCATCACGCTAGCCAGCCAGTACGGGCGGTACGGATATCGGAGAATCACGGCGCTGCTCCAACAGGCGGGATGGCAAGTGGGGAAGGACCGAGTGGAGCGGATCTGGCGGCGGGAAGGGCTAAAGGTGCCGCAAAGACAGAGGCCGCGAAGGCGCTTGTGGTTGAACGATGGTTCCTGTGTGCGGCTGCGGCCGGAGCGGCCGAAACATGTATGGAGCTACGATTTCGGTGCGCCATGACGGCGAGGAGGATGCGATGGGCTAGATCAGATCAAGTCTTCTGAGCTTGCTGGCTTGCGACCGGCTGTTGCAATGCAGCCCCGCTCGGGAAAGAGCTTGAGCGGAAGGGGAC
>Ga0307374_10000073_pt1 | contig 164142 bp, 175 predicted proteins | sample OX3MG_FD_202532 | JGI IMG/M metagenome (GOLD analysis project Ga0307374, IMG submission 202532) | Soil microbial communities from Risofladan, Vaasa, Finland - OX-3 | ecosystem: Environmental > Terrestrial > Soil > Coastal area > Acid sulfate soil | place: Finland: Risofladan, Vaasa...
AGAACCAAAAAGACACTTTAATCTTTAACGGAACTGGAAAAGCAATGAAATGAATCTAAACCCAGAATCTTAACACGATTAGGTTTTAGTTAGCAAACTCCGACATCTTACGAGAACTGAATTTCAAAATGCTTATTATGTGAATGCCAACTTTTTTTTGGGTTTAGACCTGTGAGAATTAGAGTCTGACAGGATCTAGTTGTACATGGGATTTAGATGGAAAAACACCCTCGGAAGCTTTGTGGAATTGAGATTAACGGAGATAACAAGTGGATCACTCTAATTCAGAACGCTAGCAAAGAGGCGATTTCTTGATACATTTCTATCCTCATTGTGGAAAGAAATGGGAATCTGATATTGAGTATGAATTTGTATGGTGTGAGTCATGCAGGAGCAAACTTTGGCAATATTGGAAGCCTAAAGATTTCTAATTTGAAAATAATAAATTATTTAATCAAAAACATATTCATAAATACTTAGAATACTATAATGCGTTTATGTCATACCAAGAAGGAGATTTATGTCCACGATGTAAAGAAGGACACATAACTTTTCATCCTTTACGAGAGCAACGTGAAGATGTTGTATCACATAATACGCAATCCTTCAATAGTTGGAAATGTGATAAAAATGGATGTATAATAAAAGTAAACCAAGTTGTTTTCCATGAAAGAGTAGGTGGAACATCAGATCGTGTTTAATATTAACCAAATACATAATAGAATTATAATAGTGATCAATTCATGGATTTGACAGAAAGTCAAAAAGCAATTATTAAATCAAAACTTACGACCTTTGAAAATATTCAACAGGCATTGGCATTATTTGTAGAACGAAAACATAAAGGACAAGAAATTATCGATTTCGATAGCACACTTCAAACTCTTTTAGATCAAAATATACAATTAGAAGTTCTAAAAGATATTGTAGTGACATTAGCGGGGATTCAAGATCTGGATCCAAAAAAGGATAATTATCTATCGAAATATCGCTAATAACTAAATTTTCAGGTCTCACATAACCGACGCTTTTTGACAGTGAAAAAAACCGACGCAGACTATACGGAACCGTATTTTAGCTGGTTTGTAATTAAATGAGGTTGCAGCCTATACCATTTCGTATATATACGAATTAGTATATGTAATTATTTCACGTTTGCAATTTTAGGTATTCTAAAATTACCTTGTCTCTTATCTTGATTATTCCCCCTGCCTGTGTTATAAGATCAGCAGTCAGCAACGAGGGTATGTATCTGGAAATTATATTCATGGGAATGCCTGTCTTTTTAGCTAACTCTGAGAATGAATGGCCGTTATCACTATCTGATAAAGCACTCAAAATGGTTTTGAGTATTGGGCCACCTGTGGCAACTTTTAGGTCTTCTGATAATACATATTCTGTGTATAGTCGCAGCGTGCCAAGAGGATCTGTTAGTAAACGATTTAGAGTCTCTGCAACTTTTTCTCCCTTATTCCACCCTTCAGCAATTGCCATTAAATAAAACGGCTGGCCTCCAACAAGTTGATATGCCGTCTTTGCAATGCTGTCATTTTCTCCTATTTTTCTTGCCTTCAAATATTTGTTGAAAAGTTTTATGGAATTAATTTCATTCATCTCGCTTATTACTTGTCTTTCAAAGTGTACAAAAAGCGGTGATTCTCCACTTCCAAGTATGGATTCCAGCATATGTACTCTAGATCCGCTTATTATGAAAGATACATTTTTACCGCGTTCTTGAATAACGCTTCTAAATAAACTGAATATATTTTTAAGACCCGGATACCTGTTCAGCTCTTCGAATTCTTGAAATTCATCTAATATTATCACAAATTTTAGATTGCTGTGTTTTGCAAATGCTGTAGGCGTTTGAAAAACTGACAAGAAAAAAGTGCTATAATCTGTAACCTTGTCACCAAATTCTATTTTTGGTGTAATTGTGCCATCAGATCTTATATCGCTACCTATTGATTTGATTTTCATCGATGTTATGGCAGATGTAATTTTTGTAACTACTGAGGAAAGTTTACCTGCTTTGACGGTGATCTTTTCTAAAGCGCCAAGTTTATCAGCATAGGCATCAAAAATTTCCTTTTCTAATTTATTGAGAAAAATCTTTGGATCACCCATGTTCTTCTTGACATCAAAATAAACAACTACGCACCTCTTGTTCTTGGAAAGAATAGTTTTAACTTTCAGGAGAATAGATGTCTTTCCTATTCTTCTGTGTCCTATGGTTGCAATGTTATAGTTAATTGATGCTGATCTCATTTTAGAAACTAGGTACTTTACCTCCTCTTTTCTGTCCACCAAGTCTTCTGAAGGCGCAGGTTTGCCTACATGAAATTTTGTCATGATATGTTAAAATATATACGAACTCGTATATATACAATTTGGTATATGAAAACTTGCATTAATCTAGGCACAATGACAACAGATTAGTGGAGCAAAGAAAGATTTTGCACAGGTTTTCAATTCCTATCTTTGTTTCCATTACTGTATGATTCTTGTTCCAGTTCATTTTTTATTCCAATCTTTTGCCAATGTGCCTCAAACAGATCATCGCCTAATAACCCGTCTCCTGTACTGATACCATTTTGCAATAATTCCTCTTCTCTAGTTTTCCTTTCTTCAATTTCTTTCTCTTTGATTTCCAGTAAATTCTTCCATTCTGCTACTTTTTTTTCAACATCAAATCTAATTTCTTTTCCTGTCTTTTTTGCTTGCAGCTGTCCCTCTAGTGTTCTGAGTATGTGCCGAATACGTTGCGTGCCAGTCAGAGACATGCCCAGCTTGTTTACTATCTTGACATCTGACTTTGACCAATAGTATTTGTCATATATCATAACATATTTTGAATTACTTTTTTTCTTTTGGAAAAGTTTCGGTCTACTTCCTGCCTTTCTTCTAAACTTTGCAATCTCATTTTCTCCATTTTCATTCTCTATTCTAACTGGAACAGACCATGTTGTTGTCGTATCCTTGAAACCATATTTTTTTCTCAGAATTGCAAGCTCTTTTTTATTGATATAACATCTTTTTGCGCCTCTATGGTATACTATTACTCTTACTATTTCATACAACCTTGATTTTATCCCATTATCATAGCCGCAATGGACCTCCTTTCGTTTTGTGTAAAGACCAATCTTTTTGCATCTGGGGCACATCACAGTCCTTTGTTTGAGAGATTCTTTTTTTGCAAAGCCACCGCGTGGGCAATATTGTATTCCTTCCTCTCTTGAATAATGATATACATACCATGTTGTATAATGTACTATTTTTCTTTGTACTATTTTTCCCAAGCGACCGCATAGATGACATTCTTGGTACTGGTAGTACTTGAAGGCAGGATGGTTATCGTTACCATCATCACTCATTTTCTTTAGGATATTGTAGGCTTTGGGCTTGTCAGTGTAATTCCCAGATCGTAGCTTCTGATACCAGTAGGCAGCAGAATGTTGCACTGTTTGTATTGTTGCTCTTTAATTATATATTTTTGGCAGCAATGACGCAAGCTATACTTTGAGTATGTGAAAGAAGGCATAGATCATGAGCACTGTCAGGAGTGCGGTGGCAAACTCTTGTGTGATTTTGAACGGGGTGAAAAAGTCTGCCTAAATCCAAACTGTGCGTTTGTTATTCGGGAATATCTCGAAGAGCAGAACCAAACTAATCCCAAGTATGATGATTATACGACAGTAAGACATCATGAGACAGGTACTGTTGGCACACAATTCACAAAAATCGACCTATCGCAACTGGCTTTGAAAGGGCTTGCAGGGTGGCATGATGCGCAGCAAAAACTAGATTCGGATATCCGACTCCTTGAGGTAAAAGCAGACAGGATGATCACACACCATGACAGGTACAAAAAGCAGGATATTTTTTTCTTCATAGGGCAACGCATGAAGATACAATGGAATCTTGACAATGCTGTTGCCAAAAAAATAGCACAAAGAAGAGGCAGAGAGTTCAATTTCATATCAATTAGAAAGGAGATCAAAAAATCAATACTGGAACAAGCTTTTGACGTAAACGATGTATCTTATTGCTTTAAGATTAATCACAGAAAAAAACAGCCCACAAATACTGAAAACATGTCTGATTTTGAGGTAAAGTGGTGGAGAGCACAACAGAAGAAGAGAGGGAGAAAAAAAGGACATACTTTCACAAACTATGAAGGAAAGGAATACTATGGCATATGTAAAAAATGTGGAAACGAGTTACTAGAATCTGAGACAGTGACTGATCATATGAAAAAGTATCACCCGGAAGCAAAAAACATACAAAACGGATACAATTGGTTTAAAAAAAGGTCAAAAGGATCGCGAACTGATCTAATCATTCAATGCCCCACACTTGCATGTGATATGAAAGGCAGTCTTCACCGTAGAAGCAATGGGTATTATTACTTTGAACATGATAGTAACAAATCACAGCATTACATCCCCAAGAATATGGCCGAACTGGTGATATCCAAAAGACAAAGGGAATTGAAAGAACTTGAAGAATCTAAAAAAAGAAAATAAGCAAAAATATGTTTGCTGTGAAATAAAGAAGGTTATTTTTTTAATTACTGTCAAATTATGGTTTTCAAATTTATTCGTGACTGTGAAATTGTTATGATAATTTTTTAATTACTGTGAAATTGTTTACAAGTCATTTTAATTTACATCTGTTACATGTTATACTATGAGTGAAACAGTGGCAATACCAAAGGAGACACTTCTCAAGCTTGCAGAGAATAACAAAATGATACGGGAGAAGCTTGAAAGGATCTTAAAAAATATTTAATCAAAGTAGTCATTCCTTGTCTTTTATCATTTGTTGTATTATCTTTCCCTGTTCACGTACCATTCTTTCTAGTTCTACAACTGTTTTTACAAGATTTTTGTCTTTTTTCATATCATGTGATTCTCTAGCTTGCTGGTATTTGACTGCATAAACTTGATCCAAAATGGCAGAGCATTGAGAACACATTACCGCTAGTGGCGATTCAATTCTTCCACATTTATGGCATTTCTTGATCTTCATCTTTTCTTCATGTTTTTCCTCCGGTTCCAGACCTCTCTCACGTCTTACAGCTAGCCTGACATCTGCATTTATCACGCTAAGATATGTCTCTGTAGTCTCAAGTGAAGAGTGGCCCAGAAGCTTTGATACAGTTTTTACATCCACACCACTTCGAAGTAAATTGGTACCTCTACTGTGGCGCAATTTGTACAGTGATCTTCTACGAATACCGGCCTTGTCACAAGCTTTTACAATTAGTTCTCTCAAATGTCCATAGCTTACATGACCTGATTTTGATTTTTTCGAATAGAAAACATACGCATCGGGGTCTTTGTATGGACTCTTTGATACAAGATCTAATAGTGGTCTGTAGCTCAAAAGAAGTGGAATATTACGGCTGGGACTTTTACCAGACTTGACAGTTACTAGAACTTCACCATTTTTATCATCAAATGTCAGTTGTTTTTGTCTTAACAATAATCCTTCATGGGTTCTAAAACCACCTTCATAGAGTGCAAGAACACATGTTGAGAGAATCTCGCCGTCTGATGATAATTCTGATACGGCTTGAAGTAACTGTATTATTTCATCTTCTGTGAAACCTTTTCTATTTTCCAGGGTGTTATCGTCTGTCTTTCTGCGATATTTCGTTGGTCTTATCCAGGCTACAACTTTTGGATATTCATCACCATTGTTAAGATCAATTATCTTCTTTTTTGCTGCATAGGCGACAAATCTTTTTAACACAAACGCAAACCTTTCCCTAGTATCACTTGACCACTCTTTCTTTTGCATCTGATTGATAATCTGTTCCACATCATCCCTGTTCCATTCTGAGACTGGTTTATTGTCATTCCATGTTACCATGGTTCTGACATTCCAGGCTAAAGTGGATACACGTGATATTGATATCCCGCATGTAATCATTGCCTCAAGGCAGGCTATGGCTATCTTGCCGTTCTTAAATTTACCAAGATTCTCCTTTTCCCTCTCAAAACGTCCCTGTGAATTATGAAGGCCTGCTTCCATACTCTATGATACCACCTTGAAGAAATTAAAACGGGCATCAAAAGATACCAAATTTTGTTCATTGGGTTTCGAATTAGATAGGGTATACCGGGGGTGGGTTTCGAACCCACGACCTCCAGATTATGAGTATTACCCTTTTGTGTGGACTGGCACTCTAGGCCAGGCTGAGCTACCCCGGCATAAATAACGCCTAAATTCTTGATGCAATTAAATGTAGCTTGCTCAAACTTGTACAATATCTTTCCAGCTGGTATCCACTTTTGACACCCACTGGAATTTCTTTTGTAATGCAGATGTGTAAAGTTTCTCCCATTCTAGTCCCACTGAATCCGACCACGCTTTGACTACTCTCGGGTCAATATAATTTCGAAGCGAAGTTCCCAAATTATAGTCTCGAGTTTTTTCTGTCAATTCTAATGTGAATCTTAATTTTTCTTCACGCTGTTTTAGTTTTTCAATTTGTTTCTCAGTCTTGGGTTTTGTCTCCTTTAGTTTCTTGATTGCTTCACGCTTTTTCTGTAATATTTCATCAAAGTTCTTTGGTATGGTTCTCTTGTGGTTGCATGTTATAGCAGCTTCCAAGTTAGCTAATTTTGCGTGGTATATCTTGATGTTTTCTGATTTTGATTTTAGGCTGTCCACTTTTTTGAGATAGTTTGTAACTACCTGTGTTGCAAGGTATGTTCTGAATACCTTTGCAGTAAGGCCCTTTACTATGCCTCCGAGAAATTCGTTTACATGTCTTGATGTAATTCCGTCAAATATGAGATCATCCTTTTTCTTTTTCTCTGTTAGTTTTTTGAGATTTTCATAAAATATCTTGTCCCGTTCTGTCACTGGAAGTGGCTTTTGCCATCTTACACTGTCTTTTCCCAAAAAGTCAAACTCTATGACACCGGGCTTTAGGTTTATGTGCTCTACTCTTAGTGTGGTAGCACCTACAGTATCTGCCTCATCTGGATCTTTTTCATCACCTACTCTCATTGCAGTCTTGTAAATCAAATAACAAACAGTTGCAACTCTTCGTACTTTCTCATCCTTGTCTGACATTTTCTTTATCACTGCACCTAACACTTTGTCCATCTCTGCAGCTAATTTTGTTGCCTTGTCATACTTCATCTTGTCACGCTCTTGCTTGAGATCTGATGTATCGGAAAGCCATACATATTTTCTCTTGTCAGTGAGCACGTCCACCCAACTTGCAAGCCACATAAAGTCTTGCTCATGGATTATTTTGCCCCATTTGCCTGGGGGAACTTTGGCCTCTTTTCCAAGATTTAGTGTAACGTCTTTTTCTGTGATTCTTGGTTTCCACTTGCCTCTTAATGGGTGGTCGCCTCTTCCAATGAAAAGGCCAGGTGGTTCTGCCATCCAGTTGGCTACGTCAACTTCTTTTCCATCAATCATTGCCCTGCCGTACATTGCCTTCATTTTTTCCTTGATCTCCTTTCTTGTAGCTGCAATCTTTTTCTTCACTTCCTTGGTCATGGTCAACTTGGAATCTTTTTCCATGTCTACAATCTTGAATGCTTCAGAAAAGTCAATATCTGAAAGTGAAATGTTTTTGAAATTTGTAGGAAGTGTTTTTACAAAATAGGAAAGAAAATTCTTTTGAAAGACTTGGTCCTTGACATAAGGCGTGTCTTTCTTTTTTGCCCACTGGTAGGCCATTTCTTCGGCATCGATATTTAATGGAACTTTTTCTCCCTTGATCTTGACTGTGATGCCTTTTGATTCATAGGGCGGAAGAAACGCAATGCCATTGTGTTGAAGGGTTTTCCATTTCATTTTTTAATATCACTAAATCTTTGATTAAATCTGTTGACTTTGACAAAAATTGCCTTATGTCGTATATCAATCTAACCAAAAGAATCATGTGAGATTCATAGAATCACATGCTGCAATATTTCAGTATTGGTGAAATGATATCAAAAAAGGTATATTTTAGCTGAAAAGCTCTTTTTTTATGTAATTTTCAAACTCGATATCCGTTTTGTCTTTTTTTGCCTCTAGGAACATTATTGCATCGTTGCCGACAGGATAGCGGGGCAGTGGATTCTCAGATGAAATTGCTTTGACTATGGTCTTGGCAACCTCTTGTGGGGGGGTTCCCATTTCTGACATCATCAATAATCCATTCATCACTTTTTCAGTCATGTCTCTATACGGAGACTCTGTTTTTGTCACCTTTTTCAGGGTCGAAAACAGATTTGTCTTGACAACTCCAGGTTCTATGATTATTGTCCTGATTCCAAACGGAAATAGCTCATATCGCATTGATTCACTTAGACCCTCCAACGCAAACTTGGAGCTAATATATCCCGGAGTTACTGGAAAGCCTATTCTTCCTGCGACTGAACTTATGTTTACTATTGTTCCTGACTTTTGACTGCGCATTGTAGGCAGTACTGCCTGGATTGTTCTTACCACTCCGAAAAAGTTTGTTTCAAACTGATCCTTTAGGTCTGCAATCGTTAGATCTTCCAAACATCCCACCAGAAAATAACCTGCATTGTTTACTAGAACATCAATTCTCTTTTTTTCACTTATTATGCCTTCAACTGCTTTTTTAATAGTATTTTCATTATTGACATCAAGTTCTATTACATTGATCTTAAGATTCTCTTTTTTTGCAATGTCTAGAATCATGTCTCCTTTTTTGATATCACGCATTGTTGCATAGGTATGGTATCCTTCACGTGCTAGTGCAAGTGCTGTCTCAAAACCTATTCCGCTTGAGCTGCCAGTTACTATTGCAACTTTTTCCATGATGAGTCTTTGTTGATGATATTAATAATTTGTATCATTCCGATCTTTCAAGTTTTTATTCCATCATACTAGAGGTTTGTCGCCCTCTACAGGCTCTGTCACCTCTGTGCTTTCACCATCTATTATCCTCTGTAGAATCTCTTTTGCCGATAACTTGTGAAGGTATTCATTGTTGTTACCACATCTGTATGAAAAAGTACAGCGTGGGCAACCTGCCTCACTCTTGCAAGGACACTCTGTTACTATGTTCAGACTTCGCTCAAAGGCCTTTTCAAGCCTGTCATATAGCGCCTTACTTGCACCATTTCCGCCTATTGCAGAATCATATACGAAGACCAAGCCCGATGTACCAAGAGATATGCCGCCCAAATCTTGTGAGACGCCACCTGTTATCATATTGCTTCCTTCTATTACAACGTGCTCTGTAGCATGATACCCGCTTGCTTCCACATATTCTTCATTTTCTGCCTTGTTAATTTCATCTAACGGTCTTGGGGCCTTGAATACAATTCCCTTTGTCACAAAATCGTAATCAAGTGGTTTTTCTAAAATTATTTTTTGTCCCTGTCCTACCTCTTGACCCAACTCCAAGTTGACATAACCATAGACTCGCTTCTGAATGTGTAGCTTACAGAATACGACCTCGATTCCATTTGCAAGTCTTTTCTCAAAAATTGTCTCTATTGTTGGCCATTCTTCCGTAAGTGCCTTGGTGTAGTATGGATAGTTCTTTGGGAGATATTCTAATTTTACGGTCATCTTCTCTGGATATCCAGTCTCTTTGACTTTGTATCTAATTCCTGCCAAAAAGTAAACTGCTTGCGGGTGAATCTCTTCTAATGCAATTGGTAACACTCGCTCTCCGACTTTTTTGCCATTTAGAAAAATGTCCATTGATCTTCCTATTCCTCTTATGCTATAGTCTGCCAAAATTGATTGTATCTGATCATAATTTGGGACATACCTATTTTCAATCAAGACAAGACTGCCTGCACCAACGTGTCTATCGATGACATCCTTGTGTTCTGGCAGTTCGTGTTTTGCAATCGGCTTGTCACAAGCCATCGCGATAACCTGAAATTCTTCAACAAAGGGATTTTTCGGATCAATGTAAATCTGCTCGACATCCTCAAAATAATCTGCTGGGTGATTCTTGTAATACTGGGATATTGGGTCGTTACCTAGTACCAAAAATGCATATCCACCCTGACCTTTTCTTGCAGCCCTTCCTATCCTCTGTGTGAGTCTGTTTACTGGAATCGTAGATGATATGACTCCATCCACATTACCTACGTCGATTCCAAGCTCAAGTGTGGGAGTTGCAGAGATTGCAAGTAGCTTGTCAGTCTTGAACAGGTTCTCAACTGACCTTCTATAGTTTGCCATTAGGCCTGCCCGATGAACCTTGATGTCCACCTTTTGCCTTCTTGCCTGCAGTGCCAAAAGTTCAGAATTAAGATGCGAGTTGCTAAACACTAACGTTTTGTGCTGTTTTGATGTCAATTTCTTTAGTATGTCAATCATTAGTGCACGCTGGGTCATCAGGGATGGAAAGAGCATTGAAAATTCTATTTTACCTTTCTTGCCAGAGCCTGAGACTTGGATCATCTTTACTCCAAATAACATCTGGCAAAATTGTAATGCATTTTCTAGTGTTGCAGATGCAGCAATCATCTGCAGCTTTGGTGCAATTCGTTTCAATCTTTTTATGATATAGTGAACATTAGAACCAAATATTCCAGAGTATACATGCGCTTCATCAACTGCAAGAAATCTAGTTGTATTGAACAAAGCAGCAAACCTAGTTCGATGCCACAAGTGATAATGTAATACATCAAAGTTAGTTATTATGACCTGAGGAGGGTTTGCAAGAATTTCTCCACGTTCCATTTGTTTTGTATCTCCGTCAAATACCGCACATCGTACGCACATCTTGTCTGCAATTTCTTTTATCTTTGGGTACTGGTCACGAGAAAGAGACTTGGTTGGATAGACAAAAATTGCTTGTATTGCGGAAACTGGATTTTTTGAATTGCCTATTCTTTCAATGATTGGCACCACAAATGATTCTGTTTTTCCAGATGCGGTGGGCGCAGTGATTACTATGTTGTCACCAGAGACGATGTGGTGTATTGCCTCTTCTTGAAATTTGTAGAATTTCTTTATTCCTTTTGATTCTAAGGCCTCGATTATGCGCTGATCAAGACCTGAATCTGACACCGTGGAGCCCATTTCAGGCTCAGGTTCCTCTATTATCTTAAAGTGGGAGACATAATGCCTCTTTGAGAAAAGAATAGATCTTGTGATCTCTGCAATCTTGACACCTCCTATCATCTTGTTTATTTCATCTTCTGTCTGCAAGATGCCTTCTTTTTCTAGGGTTGATTCTGACTGACTCTTGATTGGTATTTCATCATTGTCAAATTTTATCAAAAACTCTAAGAATGCCTCATCTACATTCTTCTTGGAATCTATAATGTCCTCAATTTTGCACTTGGGACAGCTAAAGTGTATTTTCTGATTAAACGTACGTTGAACGTCTATCTTGGATTTACACTTGGGACAATAATGCACTAGAACATGGAATACTTCTGGCTGATTTAATTTTTGGTTATGGCATTGTATTAATCACCAGTAAAACCTTTGAGCGGAATTTGTCCAAAACCACGATGACATATAATATCGTATTATTTCTAGACTGGCGTGGGCCTTGGAAGTTATTGGGGCGAAGTCCTAGATGTATTGGAAAAAATAATTCCTGTATATGACAAAGTTAATTCTTTGATTTCACTCGGAAGGGATTCTGAATTTCGCCAAAGAGGAATTACGAATAGAGTTCATCCTGGCGATAATGTACTTGATGCAGGTTCTGGTTTTGGCAACATGTCAAAGACAGCATCCAAGATCTGTAATGGGGATCTCAACATCACATTGTATGATCCACTGAGACCCATGCTCAAAAACACCAGCCGATTATTTTCTGTAATACCTGTGCTAACATGTGGAGTCTTTGAACACATTCCATTTCGTGATGAAAAGTTTGATGCAGTACTTACTGGGTATTCTTTAAGAGATGCAATAAATCTCAGGATTGCAATATCTGAGATACATCGAGTCCTAAAAAAAGGCGGAAGATTTGTCATAGTTGATCTAGGCAAGCCTGATAATGCTGTACTTAGAGTAGGGGTGTCATTTTACCTAAGAATGATACTTCCTGTACTGGCAGTAATTGGTGGAGGAAGGCTTGGCCTAAAATTTGCAACTCTATACGGAACGTACAAACTATGGCCTCAAAACAAGAAACTAGAGTCGCTCCTTCTTGAAAGATTCTCAAGAGTAGAGTTTGAAAAAGGCATGCTTGGTGGCGCAATCATGGTTGCAGCATACAAGTAAAGATGAACAAAGTAACTCTTGTCTATGTCATTGCACTAATTGTTGGATTTTCATATGGAATGCACAATCCCATTGTTCCGCTATTTTCAAAAGATCTAGGCGCATCATATTTTGACCTTGGAGTAATTGGCTTTGCAAATTTTATTCCTTACATGTTCATTCCGCTTTTTGTTGGGCTATTGCTTGACAGATTCAACAAGGGTCTTCTTCTTTCTCTTGGACTAGTTCTTGATTCTGTATCAATTTACTTGTTGTCTGTTGCAGACTCGATCCCACAGATTATAATATTTAGAACTATGGTTGGAGTTGCACATTCATTTTTCTGGCCTCCATGTGAGTCTATAATATCACAATCTACCAGTCCGCAGAATCGCGTGAAAGCAATTTCTAGATTTATGGCTTTTTTTGTTATAGGCCTTATGATTGGGCCTCTCATGGGTTCATTTTTGCTTGAACACTTTGATGTATCTTATAGGATACTCTTCCAAGTTGCTGCATTTGTAATTGCAACTTCATTGGTTTCATCCTTAATGTTGTCAAAGAGTGGGAAAACAACTCACAATGGAACAATATCTATTGCATCTGCAAAACAACTGATAAAATTTCCAACAGTTATTGCAATCCTTTTGTTTTCTAGTGTAAGCTTTGGGGTATTTTTGGCAATACTCCCTGCATTTATGAGTGAACGGTCAATCTCTGAATCAAACATTGAACTACTCTTTTTTGTATTTGGGATCTCGCGCCTTGTCTCACTGTTGGCATCAAACTTTCTCATGAAGAAATTTCTCGTCAGCATTATGCTTGTTATTATATCCATATCTGCTGGAATGTTGATGCTGTTCTACTCTCATTCTATGGTAGAATTTAGCATGGCAGTACTGGTGCTTGGGTTTGGGTTTAGTGTATATTTTCCATTAACATTTGAAATTATCATAAGGAAGACAAAAGAAAATGCAGGAGCATTGATTGGTGCATATGAAGCAACCTTTGGAATTGGTTGGGCATTTGGGCCCTTGATCATTGGAGTAATTGCCAATTCTTTTGGCAGCTCTACTCCTTATCTTATCTTGTTTGTAACAGGGTTGGTTGTATTGGGATTTGTATTTCTAAAGAGAAAACAAGTCATACTAGTCTAAAGCTTTAATTTTAGAAACGAGACAAATTACTCCATGTTCAACTTTGCGCTAAATATCATAGGTAATGATTGGATAATGATTGCCTTGGCAGCTTTGGTATTGCTGCTTGGAACCAAAAGATTGCCAGACGCAACAAAAAAACTTGCACGAGTCATGGCTCAATATGATAAAACAAAAAATATGGTTCAAGATGAAATACAGAAAGCCAAAGGCGAATTTAACCTCAATATATCAGGACCTGTCATGTCTGAGAGGCAAAAACTTGAAACACTTGCCAAGTCATTGGGTGTAAGCACTGAAGGCAAAACTGATGATGATCTGCGTAATTTGATAAACTCTAAGATTGGCGGATCTGCAAAACCTGATCAAGATACTACAAAATAATAATCAACGACCTCAACAAATTTAAATACAATATCCCGTGAGACATATCGGTAAAGATTGACTAAAATCGATCCTTGGCAAAATGCTCTCAAGCAACTTGCAGATGCCGCAAAAATTCTGAAACTTGATGCTGGTATTCATGAAATGCTTGCAAATCCAAAAAAAATTCTAATAGTTTCTCTGCCTGTCAAGATGGATGATGGCAGAATCAAGATATTCACAGGATATAGATCACAACATAATGACTTTAGAGGTCCACATAAGGGAGGAATAAGATATCATCCTGATGTTACAATCGAAGAGGTAAAGGCACTCTCAATGTGGATGACTTGGAAGTGTGCTATTGTTGATGTTCCATTTGGAGGGGGAAAGGGAGGAATTATCTGTGATCCCAAAAGGCTTTCGGCTGGAGAAAAAGAGAGACTGACAAGAAGATATGCATATGCCATATCTGAAATCATTGGGCCTGGTAAAGATGTACCAGCTCCTGATGTGTATACGACTGGAAAAGAAATGGCCCAGATAATGGACGTTTATAGTGTAATGCATGGACAGACTGAACCAGCTGTTATCACTGGAAAACCAATTCCAGCTGGAGGTTCTCTTGCAAGAAATGTGGCTACTGGTCTTGGTGTTGCTTATTGTATACGTGAGGGCGCAAAGAAGATTGGACTCAATCTCAAGGGGGCAAAAGTTATCATTCAGGGTTATGGTAATGCTGGAACATTTGCAGCAGAATATATTGAAAAGATGGGTGCAAAAATTATCGGAGTAAGTGACTCTAAAGGTTCTATAATTAATCCAAAAGGACTTGACTCCAAGAAGGTACTTGAATACAAGAATACGCATGGAAGCGTTATTGGCTATCCTGGAAGCAAAAAAGTATCAACAGAAGAACTACTTACCACTTCATGTGATGTTCTTGTACCTGCAGCACTTGAGAATCAGATCACTCCTCAAATTGCAAGAAACGTTAAATGTAAAATACTTGCAGAAGCCGCAAATGGTCCTACAACTCCTGAAGCAGATGATATTTTATTCAAAAAGAAAATCATGGTTATTCCAGATATCTTGGCAAACTCTGGCGGTGTATGTATATCCTATTTAGAATGGGTACAAAACTTGCAAAGATATTATTGGACATTTGATGAGGTTGCATGTAAAATGGAATCTCATATTGTACGTGGTTTCAACGATACATATGCTCTTTCAAAGAAACATAATGTAGACATGAGAAAAGCAAGCATGGTGCTTGCAGTTGGCAGAGTGCTAGAAGCATTTGAAGCACGAGGCCTCTGGCCATAGAAATACCTAATACTTGATATTGTGATAATGTTTTATGAGCAAGGCTTTTGTGGCGATACATTGTGAAACTGGAAAAGAAAGTCCAGTGATCAGAAAACTTATGGAAATCAAAGGTATATCAGAAGTTACGGGCACACTGGGAATATATGATGTCATAATAAAAGTCGAGGCATCTGATTCCATGACTCTTGAGAAGATAATAACAAAGGAAGTAAGAAAGATTCCACATGTCTTGACTACTATGACCCTGATAGTCATCTAAAATTCAATAATGTTTCTTTTCCAAATTGCATGTTGATCTAGTTTACCCTAGTCACTAGAAAATAAAAATTAAAAAAGTTTCGGATCTAGGATGTACTAAATGAACTTCCACAAGAGCAAGACTTGGTTACATTTGGATTGTTGATCTTAAATCCAGCACCCATTAGGCTCTCAATGTAGTCGATATTTGCACCCTTGAGGTAGTCGACACTATAGCTGTCAATTACCATCTTGACACCATTTTCTTCGATTACAAGATCGTCTTCTTCAGATGCCTTTTCAAATCCCATTCCATAGGATAATCCTGAACATCCTCCACCTTGTACGTAGACTCGCAGAAATTGTGGCTTTTCGGCTTCTTCTGCCATGAAAGCAATTACTTTTTCTGCGGCTTTTGGTGTAATTGTGACCAGTTTTGTGGTCTGTGTATTACTCATGAACCTATTCGTCCTTTAAATTATAATAATCTTTTCATACCTGACATAATAGGAATCACAGATTAGGTGCAGCTTATTTTTTTGACTTGTTTACAAACGCAGTCATTCTTTCTGATCTGTCAGGATGAGTAAAGCACAAGCCCCATGTGTATAATTCAAGAGCAAGACCTGTGTCAATGTCTGAATTTCTTCCCTTGTTTATTGCGATCTTTGACATTCTTACTGCCATTGCAGAATTTTGAGCAATCATCTTTGCAATATTGTTAGTCTCTTCCATTAATTTTGAAAGTTCTACTACTTTGTTTACTAGGCCCATCTCTTTTGCCTCATCTGACTTTACAATTCTCCCAGTAAAGATCAAATCTTTTGCTTGAGAAATTCCAACTGTTCTTTGTAATCTCTGTGTTCCGCCCCAACCGGGACATACACCTATTGTTACTTCCGGCTGTCCGATCCTTGCAGTATCTGCAGCTACTCTGATGTCACATGCAAGTGCAAGTTCACATCCTCCACCAAGTGCAAATCCGTTGATTGCTGCAATTGTGGGCTTACTACAATTTTCTACAGTGTACGTCAACAGATGGCCAAGCTTTGCATAAGTTTCTGATTCTATTGGTGTGATTGTTGACATGTATGCAATGTCTGCACCTGCAGAAAATGCTTTGTCTCCTTCTCCTGTAATGATTACAACCTTTACAGAGTCATCCTTTTCAATTTCTTTGAATTCCTTGATGATGTCATTTGCGACATCCATGTTCATGGCATTAAGCTTGTCCGGTCTGTTTATCTTGATTGTGCAAATTCCTTCTGATTTTGAGACGTTAACTAGAGACATGCCAAAACTCCAAACTATGTGGAAATTAAACCTTGTTGGGTTTGATCTTTCCCCACTGGTGCAGGGCTGATGCTGCTGCAACCCAGTTTCGGATATCGTCATACACTGGGACATTGTGCTTTTCAATTAATCCAGAGACTTTGGCTGTGTATGGACCGCCGTTTCCACCCACAAGCAATGGCTTTTTGCCTTGTTTTGAGAATTCTCCCAAGTAATCTATTATTGTTTCTTCAAGTGGATCATCTTGGAAGACAAACCACGGCATTACGATGTCGATGTTTGGATCGTCCATGAACTTTTGTATGGCATATCTATAGTCATCAGCATTCGCTCCCCCTGTGACATCTGCAGGATTTCCATTTCCGATTACATATGTCGGAGGATAATGATCTTTCATTTCCTTGAGTGTTGCTTCTGTTACTTTACCAAGATCTAGTCCATATTTTTCAAATTGGTCTATTGCACCAATCATTGGTCCTGCACCATTGCTGACAAGTGCGACTCTTGGACCTTTAGCTGCTGGTTGCCATGCTAGTGCTTTTGCAACTGAAGCAAGTTCTTGATAACTTTCTACTGAAATTATTCCTGCTTGTTTGAATGCCCCTTGGATTATTGCGTTAGAGCCTCCAAGTGAACCTGTATGTGATGCTGCTTGTTTTGCTCCCAGTGTAGTTCTTCCGCTCTTCCAAATTATGATTGGTTTATGCATTTCTTTCATCACACGTTTTGCAGTCTCGACGAACTTTCTACCATCACCAAAACCTTCTACATATAACGCAATTACTTTGGTCTGAGGATCATTTGCCAAGTACCAGATCATGTCTGCTTCGTCTACATCTGATCTGTTGCCATAGCTTACCATCTTTGATAGTCCAAACGAGTCTGCAGTCTCAAGGAAGCTGATTCCCATTGTACCACTCTGTGATAACAATGCAACTGGTCCAAGTTTTGCACGAACCATTCTTTCTTGACCTTGGAATGCACAGTCTAGTCTATTGGCTGCATTGAACATACCGATACAATTTGGACCAATTATTCTGATCTTATGCTGTTCTGAAAGACTCTTGATTTGAGATTCAAAGTCTGCTCTCTCTCCTCCAAGTTCTTTTCCGCCCCCTGATACGATTACCATGTTGTGGATTCCTTTCTTGGCACATGTCTCAAGAACAGGAGGTGTGATGGACAAGTCAACACATACTACAACCAAGTCAACTTTGTCTGGTATTGCCTCAAGTGATGGATAGCATTTTAGTCCCAAAATTTCTTCTGCCTTTGGATTGATCGGATATACTTTACCCTTGTAGTCGTGTTTTGCAATGCTGTCAAGAACAGAGTTTCCTACTTTTCCAGGAGTTGCAGATGCACCAACCAATGCAACTGATTGTGGAGTAAAGAATGTCTCCATGAATTCGATGTTTGGTTTTGCTGTTGAGATTGCATCATTTTTGATCTCTTTTCTTAAGATTATTTTTGCGTCAACTACATAGTATGACTTTGGATAAACTACGATTGGATTGAAATCTACACTGTCAAAGTATTTTGCATTGTCTACACCAATCTTGCTGATTTGTACAATTGCTTTTGAGAGCACATTCAAATCAATTGATTTGCTACCTCTGTACCCTTGAAGGATCTTTGAGCCCTTCAATTCTAAAAGCATTGATTTTGCATCCTCTGTGGTGATTGGTAGCATTCTGAATGCAACATCCTTGAATATTTCAGTTAGTACACCGCCTAGTCCTACCATAATTACTGGACCGAACTGTGGGTCATTCTGGAGTCCTATGATAAGTTCAACTCCTTGTGGAACCATCTTCTCAAGCAAAATTCCTTTCACATGGACTCCTTTCTTCTTTGAGAGCCTTGGGTACATTTCAAGAAACGCCTTTTTTACTTCTTTCTCGTTTTGTAGTCCAACCTTTACTCCTCCTACGTCACTCTTGTGGAGTATCTGTGGTGAGACTACTTTCATAACTAGTGGAAAACCTAATTTCTTTGCGGCTTTTACAGCATCTTTTGTATTGGTTACAAGTGCATAGCCTGGAACTTTGATTCCGTATTTTTTCAATACTGCTTTGGATAAATCTTCGGTGATTACCTTATGATCTGTTGCAAATGTTTCTTCAAAAATTTTTGTTATTGGGTTCAAAAGGATCTCTCCTCTTTATTTGCAGATCGCAATGATGAGATCTGTGTTTTTTTGTGTATCATGACGAAATTCGAAGGTCTAAGTGTTTTATATTAAACTTTTGGCAAAATGTGGGAAAATACTGACACAAAGATTTTGCTTTGGTTAGAACAATCTTACTGTGGGAATCTACACCAGTTTTTTAAACAATGAAAGATTATCAACCGAAGATAAAGATCCATGTTTTTTACATTTTTAATTATTTTACCATTGAAATTGCATCTTGTTGTGTTTCTTGCTACTCTAGAAATGGGTGATCTTATTCCTCCAAAACCTTGGTTTGAAACTTATCCTTTCATAGGTTATGTAATTATAGCATTAACAATAGTTGTCACAACCATAATCCTAAAAAAACTCAAAGAATGATGCATGAAAGTTTTTGATGACTAGATCCTATGGATCTAATGAGTTTAAGAGAGTTAAATACACCATTAAACTTTTGGCAAAATGTAATAAAATACTATCTGATGTATTTCTTTCAAAAACACCTGACTGTGAAAATATATGTTTATCCCAACTCGTACTGATCTACGTTATACCTTCTGAATTGTGAAAATGAATCTTTTCTTTTCATTATTATGAATGTTGAAAAAATTAATTACACTTTGAGATGTGACGTTTCAAAAGGTGAGCGATTTACATGTTCGATTTTGGGATGTTATTCAGAAAATGTGATGAATAATTACTGAGTCATTTTCCCATATATGTGGATTTAATAAAAAAATTTAGTAGGGGATATGTGTTTCTATGTTACCAGCAGGATTTTATGATCCTGAATTTGTGGGTATTGTAAAGCATAACTCAAAAATACCGCAGAAGTACAAAATACGCTAAACTCCGTGAACTGATAACAACTATGAAACCTGTGATAATTCTTAAATACTTTTAGAATGTCGATCCGTGTTAATGATGAATAAAACAATCCTGGCAACTGTTACAGCAGCAGTTCTGGTAGGTGCCTTTGTAGCATTTACACCACTGCAAGCATTTGCAGCAACACAGGTCTTTACAAACCATGAGACAAATGTTTCATTTGGTCCTTATAATGTAGGACCAATTTGTGGCTCAAGCGATAATGTCTTTAGTGGAAAGTTTAACTCCGATGTAACGTTCTGGAACAACAATAAAGCTGATTTTCAAATCAGCGAACACGGTGACCTTACAGACAGCACTACAGGTGCTCATGTAGGACAAGTAAGTGCAGCAGAACATGAGAATTTCAATCCAGGTGGTTTACCAATCACATTCCAGGTAAACGAAGTAGTAACCTGTGATGGCAATGGTCCAGTATTGGGTACTCCATTACACTTTGGTGCTACTGTAGATCAACAGGGTAACGTACACCTACACCAATAAGTCACTCCTATCTTTTTTATTTTTTTACACATTATTCTGCAATACGAATGATTCCTACAGAGTCAAAAGTAGCTACATTTAGACATGTCTCACAATGACATGGACTAATGGTTGGACACATGTATTATCTAACCAGAGATTCAATTCCACCACCTAATTATTGACCTTTTTTCCAATTGATTTCTTAAAATGAAATGGATAGTTTAAGAGAGTTAAATACATCATTAAACTTTTGTCAAAATGTAGTCAAATACCGTCCCTGAAGTTTACTTTCAAAAATGCCTTACTGTAGAATCTACAACAGTTTTTTTATGGTTTAAAGATTGAACTCTGACTTGAAATTTTTATAAAATGTCCTTAGATTCTCTCTGACCATCCCAATCTTCTGCGGTATCTGTTTCTCAATTATGCTTGGCTGGATGTAGGTTGCCTTGCTTAGTTCTTCCTTTGATTTTTCTAGCCAGAGTTTTATGATTGATTCATCTACCTCAAGATGGAATTGTATTCCAACTGCACTGCCTATCTTTATTGCCTGATTCTGATAATACCCTGAATGTGCCAGTCTGATTGCACTCTTTGGCAGATCAAAAGTGTCACCATGCCAATGAAATACATGAAATGGGCTCTTTATTCCATTGAAGAGTTTTGACTGGGAACTATTGTCAAATTCAATATCATTGTAGAATCCTATTTCTTTTCTGGGTCCCCTGTATACTCTAGCATCAAATGCTTTGGCAATAAGCTGTGACCCAAGACAGATGCCCAAAACAGGGATTTCCCTCTTTACCGAATCACGAATCAATACCATCTCTTGTTTTAGATATGGAAGATCATCATTTGCACTCTCGGGGGCACCCAGAACTATTATGGCATCATGTCTAATCTCTGGAATTTTTTCATTTTTTGCAAGGACTGTCTTTGTACTAAATCCATCTGCTTTGAGTAGGTCTCCTAATGTCCCGATTCCTTCTATCTTTGTATTTTGGATTATCAGAAATTCTGACATGTATGTCTGAAAATTGCTTAATAGTCTAGCTTGTAAATAAGTTTGTGAATTTTGAATCAGATGAAATCTACCGAGTGCAAGGTTTTGTAAAATCGCTCAACTCTGCACACCACAGCATAATTGTTGTAGAAGGAAAACGTGATGAGGAAGCACTCAAAAAATTGGGGTTTTCTGGAAAGATATGTCAGTTTCACAGCTTCAAAGGTCTCATAAAATTTGCTGACAGTATGCCCAAGTACAAAAATCTCATACTGTTACTAGACTCTGATCAAAAGGGACGTTATCTTACAAAGAGGATAATCTCTCAACTTCAGCATAGAATGACAGTTGATCCCTCGTATAGAAAACAGCTTACCATTATCACAAAAGGCAAGATAAAAAATGTAGAAGATCTATCTATGTACGAATTTGGTTAGCGCGAAGGAACAAGGAATAAGCACTTATATCATACCGGTAGGAAAAATAATTGATCAATATTAAGAGGATAATGATTTGCCATATACAGGAATTGTCAAGTATCACGTTAAGCTCAGCTTCGACGTCGATGGACTCGTTGAAAAAGCAGATATCATAGGTGCGATTTTCGGCCAGACAGAAGGTCTGCTTGGCCCTGAAATGAACCTGAATGAACTCCAGAAGGTGTCGAAGGTAGGACGAATAGAAGTCAATACCACGGCCTCGTCTACTCAAACAAAAGGAGATGCCTTGATTCCTATGAGTACTGATATCAACACAGCCGCCCTTATTGCGGCTGCAATAGAAAGTATTGATAAAGTCGGCCCATTTCAAGCCAAATTCACGTTAGATACAATTGATGATGTACGCACTGCCAAGAAAAAGGAGATTGTAGATAGGGCAAAGGATATTGTCCAAAAATGGTCTACAAAAACAATCAGTGAAGGTGATGAGATGCTCAAGGACGTATCCGATATTGGCTCTGCTGGAAAACTTGCATCATTTGGAAGAGAAAAACTTGCATGTGGTTCCGGGGTATTTGATTCTCCGTGGATAATTCTAGTTGAAGGTAGAGCAGATGTGATAAATTTATTACGAGCAGGTTTTGATAATGCGCTTGCAATAGAGGGTGCAAGAATTGATGAATCCATAAAATCATTATGTGATTCAAAATCCAAAGTGGTTGCATTCCTTGACGGGGATAGAGCAGGTGGATTCATACTAAAAGAACTAAAATCTCTTGTTACTGTAGATGTAGTACACAGAGCACCAGAAGGTGTAGAAGTTGAAGAATTAACTCCTATGCAGATTGCAGACATTCTCAAAGACACTGCAGAAGACATGAAAAAGGAGACTGCAAAACCAGTACTCAAGGATTCAAAGGATGAACCAATTGCTAATGTTGTAAAGAAGGTATATCCACAGCTCAATGAATCATTAGAAGCAATAGCACTTGATGATGGTACAAATCAACTCTTCAAGGTACCAGTAAGCGAGGTTGTAGGAAAACTTGCTCCTGGCTCTGGCATCAAGTTTTTGATACTTGATGGAATCATAACACAAAGACTAGTAGACTCTGCAAAACAAGCTGGAATTGGGTATTTGATTGGTCACAGAATGGCTAATCTCAAGTCCACTGACGGACTTATACTCAAAACATTTACAGAGCTTGGTGTTGCATAAAATTAATGCCAGAACTAAAGATTCAACATATTCTTACACTTGCAGAACTTTTTACCAAGGGCGCGCGTTATAATTTTGTTCCAATAACTACATCTTCTCTTGGAAAGAGCATTAACAAGTCACAACAGGCTGCATCAAAACATCTAATGGAACTGGAAGCCAATGGATATGTGGAGAGACTTAGAAACGGGCAAAAGGTCTCTGTGAGAATAACAACCAAAGGTCATTCTGAAATGATCAGAATATCATCTGTGTTAAAATCAAGCCTTGAATCAATTCCTGCACATTTAGAATTCAAGGGAACAATAATCTCTGGAATGGGTGAGGGGGCATATTACATGTCAATGAAGGGATACACAAAACAATTCAAGACAAAGCTTGACTATGTTCCATTTCCTGGAACATTGAATGTAAAACTAAAGGACAAGGAATCAATTGAAGCCAAGCGCTCACTTGATGCATATACTGCAATATTGGTTGATGGTTTCTCCGATGGTAAGAGGACATATGGATGGGTAAAATGCTATCCTGCAAAAATAAACGGTATCAATGCAGCACTGATTCTACTTGAGCGTACTCATCATGATGATTCCATAGTTGAGCTGATCTCAGAGGAAAACATCAAAAAGGCAACAAAACTTTCTACCGGTTCAAAAGTTACAATACGGGTTCCAATAAGCGTAAAACCTATCTTGGGTTAAATTCCATAAATTGACTTACCATAGTCGTTTTCTATCTTTGAACTCTTGATGTCTGGTATTGGAGACTGGAGTCTTGCAATTGATACATCGATTCCGATCTTTTTACATCCGTCTATTATGAACTTCTCTTGATGTATCTGATCATAGCCTAGCGCAATGATATTTGGCTTGATAATCTCAACTGACTTGAATATGTCACCTTCGTATCCAACTACTGCATAGTCTACCATTGAAAGTGATCTTACCAAGTCCTTACGAAGTTCCATGTTGTGTAGCGGGATTCGATTCTTCATTTTTTGTGCAGTCTTGTCGGTTGCAATAACTACCACTAACACATTGCCAAGAGCCTTTGCTGCCCTGAGGGTATGAATATGTCCTGGATGAATTATGTCAAAAACTCCTCCTGCCAGTACGACCCGTATGGAATTTCTTCCAAGTTCAGTAAGAGTTTTTTTATTATTTTCAATAAACCCATTTTTTACAAGATAGTCTATTTTTTCTTGGATGTATTCTGGGCTGAGGGAAAGTTTTTTTCGTATGATGTCAGTGGCTATATCGCCTGAAAGTGATGCCACAAAAAAGGCCGTAATTATCTCTTTATCAAATGCATCCAAATCTTATCACTAGAGCGAAACTATTACAATTTGATTTATCTATAAACTCTGTGCCCAGGGATCGATTCCTCTTGAGAGGCGTAATGCATCCATCAGCCCTTCCGCATATCCAATACTGAGTACTGCAAGTTCTTCTTGTCCATCCTTTTGGAATTTTTCTGCATCATCAATATACAGTTGAGCGTTTTCTATCACTGGGCCAAGACTGGCATCATTTTTGAACATTTTTACGACTTCATCTAGTGCCTTTCTTGCCTTTGGGACGTACTTTGAAAGCATCTGGTCTGATATTTTTTGAATCTTTGATGAATTATCAAATGGTTCATCAAGACACTGGGAAAATATTTTAATTGCATCACTTTCTGTAAAGTGCAATCTTCCAGGAATGATGATGGTATGTGGAGGCTTGCCAAAGTCTGTCTTGACAAGAGTTGATAATTTTCCTGAAATTATTTTTTGATTCTTTGCACCAATCCTTGATGCAACTATTGCAAATGTGGATTGGTCTATGACATTTCTCTTTTGACCTTTTTCTGTTTCCAACAAACTGGATAGCGCATCTTTTGGATCCAGAAAGAAATTGGAACTATTATCAAATTCTAAGATTAACAAACTATGACTTCCCTTTATCATGTTCTCATAAATTGTATGATATACTGTGGTTAATGATGGAGTCTCCCTCATGATTGTCACAGGTCTTCCAATTTTGTAATGGTGTAAGCCGCATTCTCCAATCAAAGATGTGATTGCTGATGCATTATGGATTGTCTTTGTTTTAATCTTGTCCTTCTCTGCCCTTGTACGTAATTCCAAATGGGTCGTGGCCACATATGGGTCTCCATAAGCAAGAAGTACTACATTTTTCTTTTTGGCAAATGCCAAGATTGCCTTACCATCTTCTACCATCCATCTTGGTGCAATAGTCATCTTTCCCTTAACCAGTTTTTTTATCTTTAATACTTCTGATTTTCCAATAGGGCTAGTAAAATTCTCAAAAAATGTCATGTCAGCCTTTTTTAAAACCTGAATGGCATTAACACTTGTACCCTCAAGCCCTGAAATGCCAAGACCTACAAACCATAGCATTGTAAAAAACTCCAGCCGCTCTATATTTTGAGCTTCGTTTTATGACTTGTTGGAAGAATTTTTGAATTCATGTAATCTTCTCAGGTGGGACAACATTCTCTTGAAAACTTCAATGCTTCTTAGAAACTCGTCCGTTGATACTCTTTCGTCAATTGTGTGTGATGCATGAGGATCTCCTGGCCCATATGTGACAACTGGTATGTTTAACGAGTTTCCTATTATGTTCATGTCTCCAGTGCCGGTCTTTCGAATTAGTTGTGGTCTTGCCTTTTCTACATCCATTATTCCCAATGTGAGTGCCCTCACAAGTGGAGAACTATGTGGCGCCTCAAAAGGTTCGGTCTCGTCTATTACAGAATAAAATGCATTAACTCCTTGTTTTTTTGCAATCTCTTGAACTGTTGTTGCAATCCTTTCTCCGACCATTTTACAATTCATGTTTACTGGGATTCTGATATCCATTATTGCATCACATTCTAGTGGTGTTACATTGTGACTGCTGCCACCCTTGATTTCAGTAAGAGATGATGTGAGCATCATGCTCTTTGCTATGCCCTCTTGGTTCTGCTCTAGTGATTTTTTTAGCGCACTAGTAAACACGTATGATTCCTCAATTGCGTTTTTTGCAAGCCATGGTGCGCTTGCATGTGCACTGTCGCCTACATTTACTCTCAGGTTTATTGCAATTCTCCCCTTGTATGCAATTGTGATATTTTTAATTCCACTTGGCTCTCCAAATACTGCGTAATCTATCTCTGGCTTTTGTTTTACCAAGCTCTTAATTCCTGTAGCATTTCCTTCTTCATCTACCACTGCTGCAAATGTTATTGTTCCATTGTTGTTACCCTGGACTGATGCTGCTGCAAGGAGCATAGAAATTAAAGGTGCCTTGGCGTCAGACGCACCTCGTCCATAAATGAATCCGTTCTCATTTCTTACCTTTATCTTTCCTGGAACTGTATCCATATGCCCACATAACATTATTCTTGGATATCCAGAACCCTTTGTAGCGATAAGATTTCCCACATCATCTATGCGAATATCTTCAAACCCGAAATCATCACACTTGTCTGCTAGGAATTCTGCGAGCGGTTTTTCTGAAAGAGATGGTGTATAAATCCTTAGGGCCTTCTCTAGCACTTTTACTGAATACCTTGGTGTACTAGTTACTGACGAGTCCAATTCTTATTTTCCTAGATTTACTGCGTAATCAATCATCATTGCTGGTATATTTACGCCAGTAACTCTGACAGTATTTTTGTATTCCGTTGTATTGTTTACTTCGTGTACTACAAGACCATTTTCCTTGCTTTCCATTAGATCTACTCCAACTATTTGCCCGTGAACTGCCTCTTTTGCCTTGATGCAAATGTCTTCTAATTCTTTTGTAACTTTGAGTTCCTCCGCCCTGCCGCCAAGTGCCATGTTTGTCTTCCACTGGTCTTCTCCCGAATAACGATAAATTGCAGCAACAACTCTATCTCCTATTACAATTGCTCTAATGTCGCGTGGAGGTCTGTTAACAAATTCTTCCAAGTAATATACTTGATAAATTGGATACATGCTCTCTCTGCTTTCTATTATTGCCTCTGCCGATTCCTTATCTTTTATCATGGCAATCATTCTTCCCCAACTACCTATCGTTGGTTTAATCACCATTGGATATCCCCTTTTGTCAAGAAGATCAAGTGCGGATTCTTGTGAAAACGCGACTGCACTAAATGGGGTCGGTATATCTTTTTTCAGCAAAAGCATATGGGTAAATAATTTATTTCCTGCAAAGATGCTAGTATTCAAGGAATTGATCACATTGACTCCTTTTCCTTCAAGTGCTGCAGTGGAATGAAGACTACGGTAGTAACTCACACATCTCTGTATTACGGTACCATGATCTTCCTTACTTTTATCTAAATTAATGGATAGATTCTTACAGTCTACCATCTTTGTATTGATACCTTTCTCCTTGGCGGCATCAAAGAGTGCTTTTTCTTCCCACCTGATGGTATCGTAGAGAATCGATAAACCTGAGCTCACTGGCCCCAGTCCTCACCAACAGATTGTGCTGGTTTTAACTCAAAGCCGGAGGATCCTTTGACAAGTTCAAAACTTGCACCGCAATCGGGACAGGTTACTATCTCTCCTTCCATAGAATCCTGTGGGGGATTGATGTTTGCGTCACATTCTAAACATTTCATATTATTTTCCTGTTTTTACCTTCACTTCTGTGTCATTAATTATCTTTTGTTCAAGTCTGTCATCAAGTGGTATTTCAAGCAAATCTCCCATCCTTAGATTCTTCAGGCCAGCTGCCACTGCCTTTGCATGGGTTTCATTTTGTTCAAGACCCAATAACGACATCAAATATGCAGCACCGTTTTTTCCTGCAAGTTCTCCAAAGACAATCCTTCTCCTGTTTCCTACCACCTTTGGCTCAATTGGCTCATATGCAGCGGGGTTTCTCAAAATAGCTGCCAGGTGTGTTCCAGCCTTGTGTTTGTAGGCAGTAGGTCCAACAATTGGCTTTGAATCGTAGGGTACAATTGTGGTATATTGTTCAATTAGCCTTGAGAGGTCCATGAGCATGTCCAGTCTGAAATTATTTGGAGACTTGTACAGATATGTCAAAGCAACGGCTGTTTCCGCAAGTGCGGGTATTCCCGTTCTTTCTCCTATCCCATCGATTGTTGTATGAATCTGGTCTGCTCCACCATCACATCCTGCTAGCGCATTTGCAAGCGCAAGCCCAATGTCATTATGACAGTGTACGTCAAGTGGTGTTTTTATTTCATCACGAATTGATTTTACAAAATTATACATTCCGTTTGGTCTCATTATTCCTACAGTGTCTGGCAAACTAATCCTGTCAACGCCTGCATCAGAGATTGCCTTGCAGACCTGCATTAGAAACTCTGGGTCTGCTCTACTACCGTCCTCAACTGTAAACCTCATCTTGAGGCCATGCGACTTGGCATATTCTACTGTTTCAACTGATCTTCGCAATGCTTCTTCTCTTGTTATTCGTAGCTTGTCTTTCATGTGAATTTCAGAAATACCGAGATATGTTGCCATCCATGTTGCATCACAATCTATTGCAACATCTACATCTTCTTTTAATGCTCTAACATGTGCAACAATATCTGCCTTCAATCCTTGCTTAATGATTGTCTTTGTTGCTTCTTTGTGATCTGGTGATACTATAGGTGATATCTCAATTTGGTCTACTCCAAAATAATCCAGCATCCATGCAATCTGGATTCTTTGTTTGTTTGAAAAAGTAACACCCGGGTGCTGTTCTCCTTCTCTTAGTGTACTATCGAGTATTCTAATTTTCTTTGGTTTTACACCCATCTCATTGTATTGATATGCGTAATAATTTGCGTCGTCCATTTCTAGATTTTTTACTTGGGTTTTACAAATATAAACATATTCGTACAGAAATCGTCTAGTTTGGCTATTTTTGAAACGATTTTAGGCGATTTTCAGAATTACATAACGATATTCGTTTTATGTGATTGTGCGTAATATTATGACAGTGTTTGTATCAAACACACCTGGGACCTTTCGTAATTCATCAATGCATACATTGATGTCTGTAATTGTGGGTGCCTTGATTATTGTAGCAATGTCATACTGCCCTGTTATTTCAAATACTGTGTGAACTCCATGTAGTTTAGAAAGTTTTGCTGACACCTTTGATGTATCAGTTGATGAATCAACTGAGATCAAAATTATGGCACTTGTAGAATTTGCATCTCCTGTTTCAATTGTAAATTTTTTAATTGTTCCTCCATCTGTAAGGTTCTTCACTCTTCGCCTTACTGCAGATTCTGACAGTCCAAGTTTTTCTCCAATCTCTACAAATGATTGCCTAGAGTCTTTTTTTAGTATCTCAATTATTGTCTCGTCTGTTTTGTCTCTAGACACTTCTTCGCTGCTCCTCCTTTGTTAGTATTACATCTAGAGTTTCTAAAGCTTTGTTTATGTCAGACTCTGATATGACTAGAGGAGGTAACAATCGGAGTATGTTCTTGCCAGAATAAAGTAAGAGTAAATTATTTGCAATCCCGTCAAACAATATGTCCTTTACTTCAAACTTCATCTCAACACCAATCATCAGGCCCTTACCTCTTATCTCTCTGATTATCTTGTGTTTTTCTTTCAGTCTCTCCAACCCTTCTCTAAATATCCTCCCATTCTTGTCTGCATTTTCAACTAGCTTGTCTTCTACAAGTGCATCAATTGCCCCAATTCCTGCAGCACATGACAATGGGTTGCCACCAAATGTAGAGGATTGTTCTCCCTTGTTAATTGAAGCCAAGATGTCTGGTCTGACTAGGGTTGCACCCATTGGTACACCTCCTGCAATACCCTTTGCAAGGCACATTATGTCTGGTACTGTATCCCAATGTTGACTTGCCCACATCTTCCCAGTCCTTCCAAGGCCTGCCTGAATTTCATCAAACACTAGAACAATTTCTTTTTCATCACATAATTTTCTGACTTGTTGTAAAAATCCATCTGGTGCAACGTTGATTCCACTCTCTCCCTGGATTGGTTCCATGATCACCATTGCTGTGTCAGAATCTACTGTATTTCGTAATGCTTCGATATCTCCAAATGATGAAAAACTCACCGAGTCAACAAGCGGCTCAAAGGCCTTGCGATACTTTTGATTGAATGTAACTGACAATGCACCAAGCGATTTTCCATGGTATGAACCGTTCATTGCAACCATTTTTTTCTTTCCTGTAAACTTGCGTGCAAACTTGATTGCGGCTTCTACTGCTTCTGTTCCACTGTTGTTTAGGTAGACCTGACTTAGATTCTTTGGTGAGATTTTTATCAATTTTTCAAGAAATTCTTCTCGTGTCTTGTTGTAAAGTGAACTGTGCACTGTGATTATTTTATCAAGTTGATTTTTTATTGCCTTTACTACTCTGGGATTGCAGTGGCCAACCAATGCAACACCATAGCCCCCCATGCAGTCAAGATATTCTTTTCCATTTACATCCCATACATGAGCTCCTAGTCCACGTTCTATTGTTACGGGAAATCTCTGATAGATATTCCCCATGAATTGGTCTTCTGTCATCTTGATATCACCGTACAGTTATGGTGAGAAATTGCCGCAGATATTGGGTTTTCCTTTTTGCCGTTTGCAACAAGTGCCTCCTTGACGCCCATTTCCAATGCTTCTGTTGCAGCAAGAATCTTTTTTTCCATGCCAAATCCAATCTTTGGCAGGATCTCTTTTGCCTCCGCCAATGATAGTTTTTCGACCAGCTTTTCTTCCATGAATAAACCGTCTACATTTGTAAGAAATAGTATTTTATCAGACTGCATCTTGCCTGCTACATATGCGGCTGCCCTGTCTCCGTCAACATTGAGAAAATCACACTCTTCACTGATTGCAATGGGGGATATCACTGGAACATATCCCTGGTCTAATATGGAATGAATCAATCCAGTATTGATGTTTTGTATCTTTCCTGTATAGCCACCATCTATTACCATCTTGCGACCCTTTTCATTCATTACAATTAATTTCTTTTTTCGTTCAGCTTGGATTATCTTACCATCTATTCCTGAGAGGCCAACAGCATTGACTCCATGTTTTTGGAGCATGCCTACTATCATCTTGTTTATTTTTCCTGACATGACCATCGTAAATATCTCTACAGTCTCTTTGTCGGTAAATCTACTCTTAATTCCTCCTGGGGATACAATGAATTTTTGTTCCTTTCCTAATGCTTCAGAAATTTTTGTTACCTCTTTTCCTCCACCATGTACCAAAATGAGTTTCTCTTTCTCTGAGACTTTTTTTATATCTGCTATTGTAGTAGGATGAAGACCATCTACCACACTTCCTCCTATCTTTATTGTAATCATTTTTTTACACAGGAGTTAGCGGGGTATATGCGATTCCTTCCATCTCATTGAATCCTGCCATGACATTCATATTTTGGATAGCAGAGCCTGCTGCACCCTTCATGAGGTTATCTGATGCTGAAAGAACTACAAGTCTGTTATTGTCTTCATCAATGTCAAATCCGACATCACAAAAGTTTGAACCGACGACAAACTTTGGATCTGGGAATTTGTAAAATCCTTTCTTGTCACGGATTAATCTGATGAATTTTTCATTTTGGTATTGTTCGCGATACATCTTCCATAACTCCATCTCGGTTACCGGTTGTTTGAGAAAGACATGGTTTGTACAAAGAATTCCTCTTACAATATCTACCGCATGTGGACTCATAGATACCTTGATCTTGGTTCCTGCTGCTTGGCTTAGCTCTTGTTCTATCTCTCCTGTGTGTCTATGCTTAGTTGGTTTGTATGGTCTGATCACACCTGATCTCATTGCATGATGTGTACCTGAGATAGTTCCTGCACCTGCACCAGACGAACCAATCTTTGAATCAACTACAATGTGTTCTGTATCGATAATGTTCTTTTTGATCAACGGATATAATCCCAGAATTGATGTTACTGCCATGCATCCTGGGCATGACACGATCTGTGATTTTTTTATCTCTTCTCTATGAAGTTCTGGAACTCCAAAGACTGATTTTTCTAGCAACTCTGGGTGTGGATGTTGCCAACCATACCACTTGTCATAATCTGCAGGATTATGCAACCTATAGTCTGCACTAAGATCAATTACTTTCATTCCTCTATCGTAGAGTGCTTTTACGATGTCTACTGCAGTTCCATGCGGTACTGCGGTAAACACCAGATCGCACTTGTCTGTTAGTTTATCATAATCAAGTTCTGAAAATGTCATGTCCGTAAATCCCTTCAAGCTTGGCTGGATTCTAGAAATATACTCTCCAACATATTGTCTTGAAGTCACCATGGAAATCTCTGCATGTGGGTGACTTACAAGTAGTCTGAGAATTTCTCCGCCGACATATCCTGATGCTCCAACTACACCTACTTTCATCGATACTCTCCTACCATAATATAGTATAATTTAAACTCTAAAATTTTTTTCAACTTTTGGAATTTATCGCTTAGCGTAACTTATTGCATAGTCGATCATTTCTTTTGGTATGTTTCTTTTGGCAACTTTTGCAAGTCCCTTAAACTCGACTGTGTTATTTACTTCATGTACTACAAATCCACGTTTTTTGTCTTCCATCACGTCGATTCCCAATATTCCACCTCCTACTGCTTTGGATGCCTTCATGCAAATGTCTTCCAATTCCTTTGTAATTTCGCATGCAATTGGTTCTGCACCGAGGGCAATGTTTGTCTTAAAGCCACCTGCAGATGTTCTGTACATCGCTGCGATCAGATGATCTCCCACTGATATGGCTCGTATGTCTCTCGGGGGACGTTCCACGACTTCTTGTAAATAGTAAATCCTGTCCAATGGTCCATCGTTTAGTTCTCTTACCTCGATTATTGCATCTGCAGTCTCTCTGTTTCTTAGGGGCACAACACCTCTTCCCCAACTTCCTATGATCGGCTTTATCACAAGGGGGTAGCCATCTTTTTCCAGTGTCTCTATTGCAGCTTCAGCTGAAAACGTAAAGTATGTTTTTGGAGTGGGTACATTGTGTTTTTTTAACAACAATGATGTTAACATCTTATTTCCACAATTGTTTGCAACCTCTGTCCTGTTAATTACTGGAATATCTAAAAATTCCAGGGCTGCTGTAAAATGAAGACCACGAAAGTAACTGACGCATCTTTCTAAAACAACATCGCCGAAATCATAATTACTTTTTTTACTTTCAGTGGTAAATTGAGTAGTTTTAGCATCGATCATCTTCGTATCGTGTCCAAGCTCGATTGCTTTTTGTTCGAGCATCTTCTCTTCCAGTCTTACTCTATCGAACACGATTCGAACTTTGGGCATTTACTCTCCCCAATCTTCGCCAACTTTCTCAGCATGCTTTAATTCACATACGCTGCCATTCTTAGAAGCAATCTCAAAATCTGCCCCACAATCAGGACATGAGATTATCTCTCCAACACTTGCGTCGTCTGGAATTTTTATTGTTGCATCACATTCTGGACAATTCATTCTTTGATCATTCACCTCTTTTTTAGTAATTTATTAGCTTCTGTTGATTGAAGTCCCCATAGCTCAACGAATCCTTTTCCAAGAGTCTGGTCGAAAGTTGAACCAGCTCCATATGTTGCCAGATCATGGCTATACAATGAATATTCTGATTTTCTTCCAACAACTCTGAGGCTTCCTTTGAACATTTTGAGCTTGACAGTTCCGCTAACCCTCTTTTGTGTAGCATTGATAAACATATCTAAATCTGATTTTAGCGGATCTTGCCACAGTCCAGAATATGCGAGCCATGACCATTCTGTATCGACCATTGCCTTGAACTTTAACTCATGTTTTGTCAAAACCATTTTTTCAAGATCAGTATGTGCTTCGATAATACATGTAGCACCAGGTGTCTCATAGACTTCCCTTGATTTTATACCTACTACTCTGTCTTCAATGTGGTCCACAATTCCGACTCCATTTGCACCTGCTTTTTTGTTGATGTATTTGATTAGTTCGATTGATTTCATGCGTTTTCCATCAGCTGCAACAGGTATTCCATTTTCAAATTTTATTTCCAAATATTGTGGTTTTTCTGGCAAATTTTTTGTCTTGACCCAGATAAATGCATCATCTGGCGGCTCTGAGAATGCGTCTTCCATGTCTCCACCTTCAATTGCTCTTCCCCACAAGTTTTGATCAATACTGAATCTCTTTGCTGTAGTATCGATTGGTATGTTGTGTTTTTGTGCATATTTCAATTCTACATCTCGCGTGAGATTGAGATCACGTATTGGTGCAATGATTGGAAGGTTAGAGCCTGAACGATATGTCACATCAAATCTTACTTGATCATTTCCTTTTCCTGTACAGCCATGTGCAAGTGCTGATGCGTTTTCTTTTTCTGCAACTTCTACTACTTTTTGTGCAATCAATGGGCGTGCAAGTGATGTTGCAAGACAATATTTTTTTTGGTATAGGGCATTTGCCTTGATAGCTGGAAAAATAAAACTATCTACAAACTCTTGTCGCGCATCAATGTTGTAATGCTTTAAAACACCAAGACTTTTCGCCTTGGCTGAAATCTTTTTTAAATTATCCTCTTGACCAACATCGACTGTAACTGTTATCACATCAAGCTTGTGTTTTTCTTGAAGATATTTTATCACAACAGAAGTATCAAGTCCACCTGAGAAAGCTAGAACTGCCTTTCCTTTCATCATCGAGGTTTTCTGTGATCAGAATTTAGCATTTATCTTTTATGATCATACTATAGATCTAGTTTTTATTTTGAAAAAATAATAAAATCAGTTTTCTGATTTGTGAGATATGGCAAGTTAGTCCAAGCTAAAATTCGATCACTATTTAAGATAAATATTATAACGACGTTATATGATAATTGTTCCCCGTTCGGACCATGAGTTAATTGGGAGAATCATATCATGACAAAACTTCAGGCCAAAGATATTGTAAAACATTTTGATCATAATGGGAATTCTGTTGTTGCACTAGATGGTGTTAATCTAAATGTGGAAGAAGGCGATTTCATATGCATTGTTGGTCCATCGGGATGCGGAAAATCCACCTTCTTGAATATTGTAGCGGGCCTTGAAAAACCCGACTCGGGAGAGATTCTGTTAAATGGCAAACCCATCTCTGATCCTGGACCTGATAGGACCATGGTTTTCCAAGAGGGTGCGCTTTTTCCATGGCTCAAAGTAATTGATAATGTAGAATTTGGACTAAAAATGGCAGGTATTCCAAAAGATGAACGCAGGGAGATATCTCAGAGATATCTTGACATGATGCAGCTTACTAAATTTGCAGACTCGTATACGTATCAACTATCAACTGGAATGAAGCAAAGAGTCGCAATAGCGAGGGCCCTTGCAATGGATCCTGAAATTCTTTTGATGGACGAGCCTTTTGCAGCACTTGATCCCCAGACCAGAGATTTGTTATTGGTTGAATTGCAATTAATCTGGGAGAGGACAAAGAAGACTATAATATTTGTAACACACAATATTTCAGAATCTGTAATACTTGGAAATAAAGTTGAGATCTTCAAAAATCGACCTTCTAAAATCAAAAAGGAAATTCTGATCGATTATAGGAGACCACGACTTGCAGAGGACATAAACCTTCAAAAGTATTATCATGAAATTCTCCAAGAATTAAAATCAGAAGTAATGGCACGCTCAAAGGATGATTTAAAATGAGAACAAAAATTTTCTATAAGCAAATTTTATTTTATGTGGGAATTATTGCGGTCTGGCAAATCGTATTTATGACACATGTTATACCTTCACAAGCTCTTCCATCTCCATTACAAGTAGGACAATTGTTGTTCAAGGAAGCTGCAAATGGGAGTCTGCTATACGCGATTGGAACCAGTATGTGGAGACTAGTTGTCGGTCTAATTATTGCCATTGTGGGGGGTTTGATTTTGGGAATCTTTATGGCTAAAATAGAGATAGCCAATCAGACCATAGGTTCTCTCATGCTGGGCTTACAATCAATTCCTTCTGTAGCTTGGGTACCTCTTGCACTTTTGTGGTTTGGTCCTACTGACGCAGGTACCATTTTTGTCGTAGTGGCAGGTGCACTATTTGCAATCTCGATTAATACTCATTCTGGAATAAAGAATATTCCTCCAACTTACATTGCAGCAGGAAGAAATATGGGAGCAAGTGGTTTACAACTTATTACAAACGTGATGATTCCGGCAGCACTTCCTTACTTGATCACTGGTTTCAAACAAGGATGGGCATATGCCTGGAGAGGTGTCATTGCAGCAGAAATCATATTTTCTATTGCAGGACTTGGATTTTTACTAAATTTTGGTAAACATGATAACAACATCTCACAGGTTACTGGTATTCTTATCATTATAATGATAATTGGAATTCTAGTTGATGGTTTTGTATTCAAAAAACTTGAAGCCAAAATATTAGCACGTTGGGGATTGTTTAAATAATTTTTATTCTAATCTCTCTTCTTCCAGATTACAATACTGACTATGGCGGCCGAAATTGGTATTACTATCAAAAGATAATTTCTGAAATCACTCGTTGGTGATGGTGAGCCAGATTGGTCAAATCCTGAAATTGTCAGATACGATGTAGATCTTGGATGCAATGACAAGGCTACATGCCAATATCCACCCGCGTCTTTACTCTGTACAAATTCTACTGGCTTGTCATTTGACAGTACAGAAAATTTCTCTGAACCTGATTCTTCTGGGAACATGAAATTTACAAATCCAGTGTCTGGAAATGGATATCTGACAGTTGCAGTAATACTGTGCGTTGAATTGTTAAACTTAACATCAGTAACAGAACCTGAAGTCAGGTATGTGAAATTGTATGGCTTGCCATCTTTGATGACTGATACAGGCAGTGTCGGGTCATCTCCTACTACAAAACAACTGTAATAACTCACCATTGCGGCGTGTTGGGGATCTGGGTACATGGAAAATGCAATCTTTTGTCCCGGGTCTATCTTATCAATTGTCTCAACACTCTTCCCAACATCTAAAAACTTGCCATCTTTTCCATATATTGCAGCGTATACCTTTATTCCATAAGCTGTTGAAGTGTCATTATTTACAATAAAACCTGTTTCATGACCATCAACGTGTTTTTTCAATGTCCTGTCATAAATTATTTCAATATCTGTGAAATTGTGATCTGTCAGAACAAAACTAACCTGAGGTTTTTCTAGAGTCGCATTTTTTCCTTCAACCTGGAGTATCTTGAGATTAAATGGAATATCTTTTTGAGAATTTACAGTTGATAAAATATATTTTTCTGATACAGTCTTGTCGTTATCTTTTACATTGATTGTGATTGTTGGAATTATTGCCTTGGCTTCAGTATTTTTTACTGCGCCAATTACTGTATAAGTTCCATTTATATCATAAAACCCCCTGAATTCATTATCTGGAATCCATACATTAGCAGATACAGGGTGAGTGGCAACAAATCCTAAACCAATCATTACTGAAAATATGGAAACTATGACAAACAATTGCATCTGATGACATTCAGATAGGAGTCAATCTTTAATTTTAACCTAGGTGCTAATTCTCATATCTGCTACTTCGGATGAGAAAATTTTTGTTTACTTGATTATCTTAGTCTGTGTAAGAGATCCAACGCACCAGCAAAATCATTTGGAGAGCTAATCAGTACATTCCCTGCAATCCTGTCTATCTGCTTTACAAATCCTACAATATCTTTACTGTATTCTGACCAGTCAAGATTTAGCATTTGGGCAGATTTCATGTTCTTCTCAGATGATAGTAACACACATGGGATTATCTTGAATCCTTGAGGTTTTAGTATGTCAACCATTCTAGTGACCTGATTGATGGAACTTATGACCTGGGTGACAAATCCCTTTGGCTGGGCTTCTATTTTTTTGTGTATCTTTTCAAAATCAGGATTACTTGAGATTGAGAGAAACATGTCGATTCTTTTTCCAAAACCTTGTTCGTTAAACTGTTTTACTATGTCACTTGGAACTAGTCCTGAATCCCTTGGGCCTGATGGCGGGGTATCTCCCTTGAGGACCAGAACTCCGTTTAGGTTCAATAAAATGGCATCACATATTGTCTGCGTAATTGAGGTAAGATTTCTGTCACGAACGCGTATGCTTGCAGTGATTCTTATCTTACTGTTAGAGTTTCGTATGAAAAATCCAGCTGTAATTGGTGAAACCCTGGGAATTCCAAGAACTGAATCCGTCAGATGAATTCCATCACTTGTCTGACCGATCTTGATAGCTCGCTCTTTTAGTCTTTCAACAGATTCTGAGAGCTGATCATGAGATAATATGATATCTTGGATAACTTTTGGAGGATTAATTTCATAAATTATGGTCATAATTGACTGTCCTGACTACTTGATTATAACCTTTGAAGAGGATTTACATCATATCAAAACAAAACAGAATTAAATTGATGATAACCTCTCTGAGTTGTAATTGACTGAAAAAATCCCTCTAGGTATTTTGATGAAAAATAAAGTTGTGCTCTTTGACGGTGCAATGGGTACTGAGATCCAAAAACTAAATCCTAAACCCGAGGACTTTCCAGATGGTAAGGATGGATTCAATGACGGACTCTCGTTTACAAGACCAGAGTGGATAAAAAAGATCCACCGCTCATACCTACAAGCTGGAGCGGACTGTATTGAGACCAATACATTTGGTTCAAACAAGCTAAAGCTAGAAGAGTATGGGTATGGAGACCAAACATTAGATTTTAACAAAAAAATAGCACAACTTGCAGTTGATGTGGTACAAGAATTTATAGATAAACCACGATATGTGATAGGCTCTATGGGACCAACAGGTTTTCTTCCAAGCTCAAACGATCCATCTCTGGGACAAATAAAACTTGATGAAATTAGAGATGCATTTGAAATCCAGGCAGAGGGTCTCATCCTTGGAGGAGTGGATGCCTTGTTGATTGAAACAAGCCAGGATATCTTGGAGGTAAAGCTTGCAATTGAGGCATGTCATAACGCATTTAAAAAAACTGGCAAGAGGGTTCCTATAATTGTAAATGTAACACTAGACAAGTACGGGAAAATGCTTCTTGGCACAAACATCCAATCTGCCTATACTACGGTATCTGAGATGGGAATTGACGCGTTTGGACTTAACTGCTCTACTGGTCCTAATGAAATGATTCCAAGTGTACAATGGCTAAACGAGCAAAATTCTCTACCACTGCTTGTTGTACCAAATGCTGGGATGCCTGAAAATCAGGGGGGCAGAGCAGTCTACAAGATGGAGCCAAAAGATATGGCAAGTGTAATGGCTGATTTTTTGGACCAGTATCCAAATGTGAGAATAATTGGAGGATGCTGTGGCACAAATATTGACCATATTTCATTTCTACGTAAAGTAATTGACGAAAAGGCCACAGAGAATAACCGCTAGGTATTTAGAAAAAGTACTAGAGAACGATGTTGTTGAATATTCCACGAGTAAGTTCTGCATTAAAGGCGGTTGAACTAGCACAAAACCCTCCACCATTGATAATTGGAGAGAGGCTAAACGCTCAAGGATCTAAAAAGGCAAAGGAATGCGTCCTAAATGATAACTTTGAAGAATTGGTAAAACTTGCACGAGACCAGGTCGAAGATGGGGCACACTGTCTTGATGTTTGTGTTGCAACAACAGAACGCTCAGACGAACTTGAGTTCATGAAAAAACTTGTAAAACTATTAAGCTTAGAAATTGACGCACCGCTAGTGATTGACTCCACCGAACCCAAAGTGATTGCTGCGGCACTAGAACAAATTCCAGGAAAACCCATCATAAATTCAATAAACCTGGAGGGTGATGGAAGCAGGTTTCACTTGCTTGCACCTTTGATGGTAAAGTATGGGGTTCCTGCAGTTGCCATGTGCATTGGACCAAAAGGGATGGCAAAGACTCCAAAGGAAAAACTAGAAACTGCAGAACTCTTGGTTGCAACTGGTAAGAAATATGGTCTGACTGAAGAGCATTTTATTTTTGATGTACTCACATTTACCTTGGCTACTGGAGAGACTGAATTTTCAGATGCAGGAAAAAATACGCTAGAAGGAATCCGTCTTGTCAAGGAAAGATTTCCAAATTCGTTTACAACTCTTGGACTAAGCAATGTCAGTTTTGGTCTTGCTCCACGTGCAAGAAAGACTCTCAATGCTGTATTTTTGTACCATGCAGTAAAATATGGATTAGATACGGTTATCATCAATCCTAAAGATGTCATACCTTACACCGAGATTGATGAGAAGGAAAAGAAACTTGCGGAAGATCTAATATTTAACAAGCACCAAAATGCACTTGCAGATTTTATCACATACTTTGAAAACACAAAAGGAACGGTCCAGACATCTGGCAAGAAAGTGGATGTGGATCCAACTTGGTCTGCGGGAAAGAGGGCAAACTTTAGGATTGTAAATAGACTCCGTGATGGGATAGAAAATGACGTAGTAAGTGCAATCGCAGAAAAAATTACTACCAAATTCAGTCTCGTAGAAAAAGATGGTAGACTTGAAATTGATGTCCCTAGGGACCTGACCCACAAGGCTGCCATTGTGACACTAAATGAGGATCTCTTGCCAGCAATGAAGGAAGTTGGTGACAAGTTCGGCTCAGGAGAATTAATCTTACCGTTTGTGCTCAAGTCTGCAGAATGTATGAAGGCATCTGTTGTAGAGCTTGAAAAATATCTGCTAAAGGAAGAGGGATCAAGCAAAGGAAGGCTGGTTCTAGGAACAGTCTACGGTGATGTACATGATATTGGAAAAAATCTTGTAAAGACCATCTTTGAAAACAATGGATATGCTGTTTATGATCTTGGAAAGCAGGTACCAATGCAAAAATTCCTTGAAAAAATTGAAGAAGTAAACGCTGATGCTATAGGGCTTTCTGCACTGTTGGTATCTACATCAAAACAGATGCAGTATTTTGTGGAGCATGCAAGAAAGAACAACATGAAAATTCCTGTTCTCTGTGGAGGTGCTGCCATCAACACCAATTACATAAACCGTGTTGCAAAAGAGGGAGGAATTTACATGCCGGGTGTATTTTACTGCAAGACTATGTTTGACGGACTGAAAATTATGGATACACTAGTTTCACCAGAAAAACAAAAGTTTGTGCAAGGCTGGCAAGAAAAAATTGAGAAATGGAAAGAGCCTATTTTTGAAAAAACTGAGGTGTCTGAGTTTGATCATAGTGGAATTGTTCCTGTAACACCACCTGTATGCGCACAACTAAACCATGTCATACGATTGGAATCAAAAGACGTCGATCTTAACGAGGTCTGGAAATATCTGAACAAAAAATCCTTGTTTGTATTATCCTGGGGAGTTAGAGGACAGTCTGCCAAAGACTCTGTGCAAGAGCATGAGGTATTGTTCCAAGAATGGAAAAAGAGAATACTTGATGAAAAATTGTTTGAACCAAGTGCAGTATATGGATACTTTGTATGCCATAACAAAGATGGAAAGATGATTGTAGACCATCCAAACGGAGGGAAATTATTATTTGATTTTCCACGTTCTTCCAAATCAAAACATCTCTGTCTTACTGACTATTTTGGAAAAGATGACGTTGTTGCGTTTCAGGCAGTTACTGTGGGTACAAAGGTGTCTGACTTGATAGACAAATGGAACAAGGAAGATCGATATACTGATGCCTATTATCTCCATGGAATTGCAGTGGAGACAGCAGAAGCAATGGCAGAGTGGATAAACCACAAAATTAGAGAAGATCTCAAGATTGGAGAAAAGCGAGGACTGCGTTACAGTTGGGGGTATCCAAGCTGCCCCGATGTATCACAACATCATATTGTATGGAAACTTTTGGAGCCACAACAATCTGGCATGGCTCTTACAGAGGCAGGCCAAATAATTCCTGAGCAATCAACTGCTGCTATTGTGGTCCACCATCCTGAAGCGGAATACTTTGTTCTCTAGTAACATAATACATGAAATGATAAAAGACAATAATGAATCATGGGAATAATGAAACATTGAATGCCGTAAATCTAAAACAGATCTTGTCTAGCGATATCATGGCAGAACCACAAGATGATTCCAAAAGCAAACTTGCAGCAGTCATGATAATTGTCTTTGGAAGTGAACCTATGGTATTGATGACTGAGAGATCTAAAACAATGAATCATCACGCAGGTGAAATATCGTTTCCTGGTGGAACTTGGGAACAAAAAGATGGAGATTTGCTTGGAACTGCAATCAGGGAGACAAGGGAGGAATTGGGGCTGGAAATTTCAAAATCAATGATAATTGGACAACTCAAGCCCGTAACAACACTGAACTCAGGCTTTAAGATAATTCCCTTTATTACGATATTAGATGAGTTGCCAAAAATTTTGACAAGTTCTGAAATTGCTTCAGTTCTTAGAATACCATTGCTCCCACTTCTAAAAACGATTGAAAATGACAAGGATCCAATGCATCAGTCAATCATGGAAATGTATGCTTTCAAGTTTGATAATCACTTGATCTGGGGTGCATCTGCAAGAATGCTAAAACAAATTCATGACAAGATATTATCCTAATCCCGTCTATGTATCTGAGATTCATTTAAAAAGAGGCTAAAATGTCAAATTTTTATGGCTGCCCGCAAGTCAACTCCAAGAAAGAACAGGTTGATGAAAAAGATAAAACAGAATTCAGCTGTACCAGCTTGGATAATTGTTAGGACAAAACGAAGAGTAAGAACTAATCCTAAGAAGAGACAATGGCGCAGAACAGATGTGAGTGTGGGATAAAATGTCTGCTGAATCCATAGAAAGAATTTACACTATTAATCTTGGCAAGGTACTCTTGTCACCAAATAATCAGAGGGCAAAGAGAGCAATCAACATGATCAGAGAGTTTGCTACCAAACATATGAAGTCAGAAAATGTAAAGATTGAAGAAGAAATCAGTCACTTGGTTTGGGCACGAGGAATCAGACATCCACCAAGAAAAATTCGTGTAAAGATTATAAAAGATGATGGCAACGTTATTGTCTCAAAATATCAAGAAGAAAAGAATACCGAAGAAACCTCGAAAAAATCAGACAAAAAATCTGATGGCAAAAAGAAAGGTGACAAGAAATCTGGCAACAAGTCAAAGAAAGAAGAAAAGAAATCAAAAGAGAAACAAAAAAAGGCTGAAGAGAAACAAAAACTAGAGGAAAAGAAACCAGAAGAGAAACCAAAACTAGAGGAAAAGAAACCAGAAGAGAAACCAAAACTAGAGGAAAAGAAAACTGAAGAGAAACCAAAACTAGAGGAAAAGAAAACTGAAGAGAAACAAAAAAAGACTGAAGAGAAACCAAAACAGGAAGAAAAGAAAACTGAATCCAAGGCAGAAAGAAAGTCCACGAAAGAGTAGATTCTAAATTTTAATTTACTATATTTGTATTAGGCTAGATTATTTTTTTATCTGACTCTTATTCTATTTGATCTAAATTAAGATCAATTTTCACGCTTGCATCCGGCTCATCCCAATCAAGCACATTGTCTTTTGGTATGAAGCCAAGTGGGTCATACTTGTCAAAGCGTGTCTCGCCTTCAACTGAAGTGAGCAGAACAACTTTGGAACTTTCTCCTGCCGTGACTGACATGCTTACTCTTGTACTATCATCTCCAAAAATACCGCTTATTGTATTTACCATTGAATTCAAAACTCCGACTGGGACTTTGTTTCCGCCTACTACATACATTAATGCACTTTTGATGCTGTTTGGTGATGCATCTTCGTATAACATCTTGATAGAATCTCTAAGTGAAGTCTCCACATCTGAAATGTCCTTGCTAGTTGAAAGTATGCTCGTTTCAAGTGGTAATGATGAATTCTTTAGGGTGGATATTACGTGCAACAAGGCAGAATTTATGATCCCATTGCATGCGTCTGGAGTAAGATCTGGGTTACTCTCAAGTAATGCATCATTGTCTATTATTACTGTACAATCTGAATTTGTCTTCAGCCTCTTCAGAGAAACCCCTGAAAAGAATATCCTGTCTTTTTCAAACTTGAATGGCATGATTCCAAAGGAAAGTGTACTCTTTCCTGATTCTTTGCTAATCTGGGATACTATAGGCGCAAGTGCGGCACCGGATTTTCCTGCCAAGTTGGCAATGACCATTATTGTTGAATATGCCCTAATTTTTTCTTCAATAGAATCTCTTGCGCCAAATGACACCCCTCTTATGAGATATGCAGACGGATTCAAAATAGGGCTAGTATTAATCAAAATCTTTGAGGCGTCATGGTTGAGATCTCTTGCATCATGACTTATCAGGAGGCAGTCATAGCCTAATTTCTCCTTGATGTTGACAGCAAGATTGCATCCTGCACCTCCTAAACCTATAATTAAAACTGGATCTTTCATCTGAAACTCCATGACTCCCTTTTGCTTACAAAATTGATTAAAAAACTTTGTTGCTTAGTTTTGATCTAAGATCGGATCTAAAATATTTAGCTCACTATGATGCCATACAGACCATTTGGAGCTGCACCATCTATCTTGACAATGGCCTTTTTCCCTAGTCTGACCTTATCATCTATAACTATCTGCTTGTATGCAAAATTTCTCCCCTTTATGATACCGTCTGATACCTCATCAAACAAGACCTCTCCCTTCCAACCTATCCACTCTTCATTTCTTTGCTGGGAAATCTTTTTTGCCATATCGAAGACTATCTTACTTCTACGCTTGACCTCAAAAACATCCATCTGTTCCATCTGGGCAGCCTTAGTGCCAGACCTTGCACTATATCGTGAGAGATTTACAACATCTGGTCTTGTCTCATTTATCAAATCAACCGTTCTAGCAAAGTCTTCTTCTGTCTCTGTAGGAAAACCGACTATGATATCAGTAGCAATGGTAAATCTATTGAATCTCTCTCTAAATAAAGAATTTACATCATAGAATATCTTTGAGGTGTGTAGTCTTTTCATGTCTCTTAGGACTTTGTCACTGCCGCTCTGGACTGGGATGTGAAGAAACTTGAAGACTCGATCATTTGCAAAACTCTCCAAGAGATTATCCTTGATGCGTGGGAGGTACATGGGATTCATCATTCCCACCCGTATCATGAAATCATGTTCTATATCTGAGACATTTTGTACTAGTTCAGGTAGGCTTGAACCAATATCCAAGCCATAACAACCATTATCAGTTGAGGTAAGCCATATCTCTACACAACCATCTTCAATTTCATGTTGTGCTTGTCTTACAATGTCTCCCACTCTATAGCTCTGCAAATCTCCTTTGGCTATCTTTGTTTGACAAAATGTACACTCGCTCATGCAGCCGCTTGCTATCTCTATGATTCCCACTGCTGGATTCAGTCTAATCTTTGGAAGCCCTATCTTACTGACATCAGTATCAGCAAGCTCTATCTTTCTTATTCCACTTAATGTGGAATTTATGACATCCAAAGTCTTTCCCAGGGAATTTGGCCCAAGCAAACTTGCTTTTGAACTAAACTTTTCTACTGTAGACTGTTCTGCTTTAGGGAGGCAACCTGCTACAACAAGCGGATTTGATTTTAGTTTTTTTATTCTATGTATCATCTTATGTGCAGTAACATCTTTCACAGAACAAGTAACTATCACACTAAGATCAGAGTCATTTTCATTTTCTGCAAGAGTGTGTCCTCCATTTACAACTAGACCTGATATCATTTCTGAATCTGCAAAACTTGCAGAACAACCGTATGCCTCCACCCAGATCTTTGCCATTGTTTATCCAAGCAGAGCCTTTGCTTCTTTTTCAGTTAACAATCCCTTTGAGATTACAAGCTGTCTGATTGTTTTTCCTGTCTTGAGAGATTCCTTGAATAAATCTGCAGAGACTTGGTATCCGATCTTTGGAGTAAGAAGCGTTACTATGACTGGGCTATTTTCTATGTATTGACTAAGCTTTGTCTTGTTTGCAGTCAAACCATTGATTAAATTCTTTGAAAATATTGGGACAAAGTTTCTTAGCATATCCATGGAATCAAGAACTGATTTTAGCATTACAGGAAGCATTACATTGAGTTCAAACTGTCCTGCCTGTGCTGCAAGTGCAACAGTAGAATCCTTTCCAATTATGTCAAAACATATCATGTTCATACATTCAGCAAGTGATGGGTTTACCTTGCCTGGCATAATTGAAGATCCTGCGTGGACTGCGGGAATTCCAATCTCAGATAGACCTGCAACAGGTCCTGACGCCATCAACCTGATGTCATTTGATATTCTTCCAAGTTCTAGTGCAAGATTTCTCAGGGTAGATGAAACTCTTGCAACTGCAAATCTGCTTTCAAGTCCAAATTGCATATCTTGTTCTGGTTTGAGTGGAAGTTTTGATATCTTGCCAAGCTCTGATATTGCAAGCAATCTGTATCCCCTTGGAGTATTTGCACCAGAGCCTACTGCTGTTCCTCCCAGCGCAACATGTTCTAGATCTTTTTTTGATTCAACGATTGCATCACGCGTCTTTGCAATTGCTGTAGCATATGCTGCAAATTCACTTCCAAGAGTTACAGGAAGTGCGTCCATCAAATGGGTCCTTCCAATTTTTTGATAACTTGAAAATTCTTTTGCTTTCTTGGTTAATGTCTTTAGTAATTCATCAATTGCTGGTATTACTTGGTTTACATCAAATAAAATTGCAACATGCATTGCAGTTGGAAATGTATCATTGCTTGACTGTGACATGTTTACATGATCATTTGGATGTATGACTTTGTAATTTCCTTTCGGTTCTCCAATTATTTCAAGTGCAATGTTTGCTATTACCTCATTTGTATTCATGTTAAATGCTGTTCCAGCACCAGAATTGATTGCCTCTACAACAAACTGATCAAGATGTTTCCCTGACAAGACTTGATCACAGGCCTTGATTATTGCATTTCCTCTTTTGGTGTCAAGTGCTTTTACTTTCATGTTTGCAATTGCCGCCGATCTCTTGATCATGACAAATGCCATGACAAGATATGGGTGGGATTTCTGTCCACTAACATGGTATTGTTTTATTGCTCTTGCTGTGAATGCACCATAGTATGCTTCTACTGGAATCTCCACTTTGCCCAAAGAATCAGAATCAGTTCTAAACTTCACGCCAAAACTAAAATTAATTTTCCTAATATGCATTCGCATTTTTTAGAATTGAGAGTAGCTGGAAATCGCAAGATTCTGTGAATTTCTTAAGAAAATGCCCAATAAGTTAATATATTTAGATTTTATCATTCGAAACGATGAACAGACGATACAGTATGATGTCTATTGCCGCAGTAGTGGCAGTAGCAGGATTATTGTTCGCAAGCACATATTCACAGACTCAGATGACTGCATCAAGTCAGAGTGTACCTAGTGCACCGGCACAGGCCTCGATTAAGACAGTCGATGACATGGGTGGTATCCAATTACAAATGCCAAGTGCATTTGCACAGATACCAGCAGATCAAATTGATAATTTGACTGCACAGGGACGTCATGTAGTAGATGTAAAGTTGGTAGCTCAAAGCACTACTTTGCCTATTATGGGCGGTGGAAAATATTACGCATTGACCTTTAATGGCCAAGTCCCAGGACCAACTGTAAGAGTTACACAAGGCGATATCGTCAGAGTAACCCTAACTGTACCATCGACTGAATCAACCCCGCACTCCTTAGATATGCACGCAGGTCAACTTAGTGCAACAAACTTTGGAGCTGTTAAGGTTGGTCAATCCAACACTTATGCATTCATAGCTGAGACTCCTGGTGCATTCAAGTACCACTGTGAAGGAGTTAATCTTGCATCAATGGACCAACACGTGTTGTCCGGCATGTACGGAGTAACAATCGTTGATCCATTGAATGGTTACAATCCATTGATAGTAGACAAGACCGAGACCATAGGTGGTAAAGTTGTAGTCGTACATCATAGATATGAGGCTGCCGCAAAAGAATTTGTCTTAGAGTACAATCAATTGTACTTGAACGCAGATGGTAGCTATGACCAAACAGCAATGTTCCTTCACAATACAACACAAACTGTTGTAAACGGAATGGCATTTGGTTACACGCCAAACTCAGATATCAACAAGCTGATAAAGGGTGATCCAAACAAGAATGTCTTCCCAGTGCAACCTTGGAATGATCCATCACTAAAACAATATCAAGGACATCCATTATTTGTCGACCTTGACACACACTACAGACTCTTTGTAGTGAACCAAGGAAACATGCCAGTCTTCTTCCACATTGTGGGAGGACAGCTTGCACGTGTAACACAAGGCAACCATATCCAAGCTCAAGGAACTCAGACTTGGTTGATTGGTGGCTCACAGGATGCAATCATTGATGTTGTCTTTAATAGTCCAGGTGCATATGTAGCAGTCAATCATGACTATGCAGCAATCTTTACAGGTGCAGCCACAGTATTTGTCGCAGGTGACCCATTCAACTTGGGATATCATCCAGGCGATATGGCAAACCCATCTGACGCAGTACCTCCAGTAGGTGTAGATTCTATTCCACAAAAGGAACTAGTTCACTGTCTATGTACTGATGATCAAGCAGCTGCAATTGCGCAAACATTGAGTGGGTAAATCCCCAAATCTTTCTCTTTTTGTTTTTAATTTTACGATATACTCGTTATTTTGTATTGATCATGTCAAATTGCTTGTAATTGTTACACTTACATGGCAAAGTTAGACTGGATGAGAATCTCCACGTGGTTTTCAACTGTGATGAATGGGATTTGAATTAGAGATATGGTGGTACAACCAATTGAGATGTTCCAGATTGCATTCATTGAGTTGTATACCGTCTTGACCCTGATGATCTCTTAGAGACCGCACAACTGACATTTCCGGCAGTCCTATTTTTTTTATATAATTTGATAACAAAAAAAAAATTATCTTGGCAATGATTATATTCTGTCACTGGTGGCCTTCTTTCATGTCTATGGACCAATATGTCTTGATCTGTGATCAGGTGGCGCCAATTCTAAATGATATATTACAAAAAAATGGATTAAAAATAACATATGAACCAGAAATTACACCAGACCAAATAAAAGAAAAAATTTCTAATTTTGATATAGTTATAGTGAGAAGCAGAACAAAGATCACAAAAGAAATGATTGATCGTGCTACCAAGTGCAAAATAATTGCACGTGTGGGAGTAGGCCTTGATAATATTGATGTTGATGCAGCCAAGACAAAAGGCATACGGGTTATCAATGCAGTAGAGGGTGCAATGAATGCCGTTGCAGAACTTGTTCTGGGACTGATGCTTTCAATGGCAAGAGAAATACCGAGGGCAGACAGAGAGATACGAAACGGCAAGTGGCTCAAAAAAGAACTCATGGGAAGTGAGCTTTCTGGAAAATATCTTGGCATAGTCGGTTTGGGAAACATTGGAAAAAGACTTGCAAAACTTGCAAGGGGATTGAATATGAATATTATTGGATTTGATGTGATGCCAATCGCAGATGATTTTGCACGTGATGTAGGGCTGATTAAAGCGGATATTGACACTCTGCTCTCAAGTGCAGATTATGTCTCATTTCATGTTCCGCTCACTGATACTACCCATCACTTGGTAAACGCTAAAAGAATCTCTACTATGAAAAAGACAGCATACATAATAAATACATCAAGGGGTGAGATCATTGACGAAGATGCATTGTATGATGCACTCAAGGAAGGTAAGATTGCCGGTGCTGCACTTGATGTCTTTGAAAAAGAACCGGCAGTTGGAAATAAACTGACATTACTTCCAAATATTGTATGCACACCACATATTGGCGCTCAGACAAAAGAAGCACAGGCGCTTGCGGCAAATGTCATAGGTGAAAAAATAATAATGATTCTTCGCGGCGTTATCTAGTTAATCAAATCAAGACTAGTGACACCTTATTTTTGATCTTGATTGCACCTTTTACTTTGGTATCTGCAGACACACTAGTAATTATCGTAATTACATCTTCTGCCAGATCAAAAACCAATTAAAAAGTAAAACCTAGACTTGGATAATTCCCTTTTGAATCAGATATTCTATTGACATGCCAAACTCATTGTCTGAGATGGAACCATCTAACCACCATTTGACATTATTTTTGAACCATTGTGGTATATGTGCTTGATTTGTAGGGTTGTAGTTTGGAACATTGAGTATGTTGTTGTTTATCAGTTCGCGAATTACTCCTGCATACATCTTGTCAGTAGGAGATCCTTGTTCCAATGTCCTTACAAGTGATTTAAACTCAATCGGTATGGCAATTTTACCAGTATCTATTAGATCAAAAGAAACACTGGCAGTAGAGTTGGAATATTCTGCATCAATGCGATAGGTTCCAGGATTGAATGTTGTCTTGTAAAAGGGAAATGGTGAAGTAATTGTATTGTTTAGTTTGTCTATTGGCAAGTTAATTGGTGCGCTTGTCTTGTTTGAACTGTCTGTGATATGTATGGTTATACTGTTGCTGATCAGTTCTGAGACCTGCACATTGATTGAAAGCAAGTCCCCATATTCGTAAACATGCTTGCTTGTAGATATCTCAAGTGAGGGAACTGCAAAACTATACTGTGTACCAAGTGTTAATGCCCCAATCATGACAAGTATCAAAATCTGTCTTGACCATTTCATAAAAACTAGAAAAAATTAATTTCATAAATAGGCTTCCTTGACATTTGATTTATTTTGCAAGCAAAATCCTGCCTAATTTTCTAACACAAGTCAACAAACTTTGAGTGTATTTAAAGGGGATTTTGTGCGTGGCTTCTCTCCAAACTAGTACCTCAACAGCGAGTAAAAATAGAATGCCCTCATTTACGCATAGAAAGTTCCCAATTCTCATTATAGAGTAGATTATGATTGTTGAAAAGAGAATAGGGTATTTTTTTGAGTTAATTATATTGTAAATTGAATATTTTTAAAAAAAGTTGTTGTTAAAATTAACCCTGCGATTACCAAGATGATTCCTATCAAAATCATGATGTTGGATATGCCTGATTTCAAGATTTTATCAGTACCAATATTACTCACTATGTTTCTCAAATAATTCCTAAAAATTAGTACACACGTTTTTGAATAAACTCTTCGCATTAAGAACAATTCAGACAAATCTTTCGGATGACCAAAATCAATTTTTGGAAATATATTTTTTCTCTGTTGATAAATAACCTGTATTATCAATGCTATGTGAAAAAGATATCGAGTAACAGATAATGCTACGATGATTCCAATTATTTGTAAAACTATGCCAATATCACTTAGGTAAACTATCAATTTTTTTCAAAACCATAGTGAGAAATGTATCTAAATCATTGAGTTTTTGTTCCAAGGATTCAAAATATTTTGAATCTTGTTCATTATAGATCATTAATAAAGTTCTCTGCATGTCAAGATAACACAAATCCGCATAATATCTAGCCACAGCAAACGATTTCACGTCAAGTTTATCAAAATCTATCTGTGACGCGCTTTGGTAAGCAAAAAATAAATTAAATTTTGTAGTACAAATATTCAACCGCTTTGCAAATTCTTCGGGTGTCACCTCTTGTTGTCTCTAGTCCTAATTTAAAAACTCATCCGTAAGATGTTAATTCGTACGTCAAACTCTACTATGGATACAATAGTTGCAAGTTGTGACTTTCTCATTGCAATCTTTAGTCAGTTGGTTATAAGACGTATGCACAAATGCATACGTATGCAATATTGCATACAACTGTACTCACAGTGAAGTTTTATACTTTCTCAGAATCCATTCAGAGAATACCGCGTCTACTATACGATATTTACCAGTACCGTGTTTTTCTACAATATCTGCATTAACCAATCTATCCATAGTCTTAGGAATGGTTGTACGTGATTTTCTAATCTCTATTGCAATAGCAGTTGGTGTATCTACTGAATTAGCCAAGGCTATCAAAATTTCACGTTCTAGGTCAGAATGAGATTCAAATTGACCGCTAAAGTCTGCATCTAATTGTTCAATCATTTCAGAATATGCCTTGTCCACCTCCTCCTCCTTCAAATGCTTTTTCTCACCTTCCAAGCATAACAAGTAAAGTGATAATCCTAATCTTTGAACGTAGTCTGGAAAACCTCTGCTAAGGTAATAGATTTTTTCAAGCGCCGCGGGTTCCATTGTGATTTTAGCAACTTGAAGTCTCTTTTTAACAAAAGATGTAACTGATTGTTTATCCAACATACCAATAGGAATTTCTGTGAGTTGTTTGTAGAACGGGGATTTGGAATCATATACCATACTTTTCATAATAGTTGGTGCAGAGCCAGATAGTACATAAGACACATGTGATTGGGATTGGACAAGTCTTCTAAGCATTTTGAGAAACCCGTCTCCCCATTTTAATAATTCTTGGAATTCATCAATCATTATTATGAATGATACATTCTTGTCTTTTCCAAGATGCTCCGCATACTTTAATGCCTGTTCTAATAATTCATCTTCATTGACAGTAGGTTCTCTTAATTTGGCTTGGAATTTTACAAATTCTGATACTTCAATACCAAACTCTGAAATTCCATTTCTCAGTGCATCATATCCTTGTGCAAGTAATTTTCTTAATTTCTGTTTGTATGCATTATCTCCTGATTGCTCTATGTAAGATTCCAATATCGTATCTAGGAATTTTTTTGCAAAACGCTCTTTTGTAGAAATTCCATAGGCATCAAAGATTACAATCACACTTGTATTTTTCTTGACAAGAATTTTTTGTGCGTTTACTAAGAGGGAAGACTTGCCCGTTCTTCGTAACCCTAGTAAAATTACATTATTAATACTGCCTTTAGGTACGCCTGCCAAGAGAGCTAGCAATTTTTTTAGTTCATTTTGTCTATCAATGAAATATTTTCCAGTTACAGGTTTGCCTACTATGAAAGGTTGTTCCAACTGTTTCTACCTATTCTTTTGAGAATATATGCATTTTTGCATACGTATGCAATACTGCATACACTAGTATTCGTGTTGGGTGATACCTATCTGATTTTAGGAATCAAAACAATAGAAAATGTTGCAATTATCAATACAATGGCAGCAAATGGAAATTCAGGAACTGTAGGAGCCATTATCTTTGACATGTTCATTATAGTAATACTATGAGTAGAAAAGTGAGGTACTAGAACCAATACCTGCACTCCACTTTGAGTAACTATTATAGCAAAACTTGGATTGTCTGTTGATTTTGCATGCAGTATGGCATCCATGTTTGGTGCGGGTTGTATTAATTTCCCATCATACATTACACCTAGATCTTTTAGATTTGCTACGTTAATTGTTGTAGCATTAAGATTAAACATAATTACTTTGGGACCTGTTTGACTTGGTGCAGTTACTGTGACACCTAATGAATCAGGATTATTGATGGTTGTTTGAACAGAAACATTATTGTCAATAGATGTAGTTGTTGATTGGCTGGCACCTACATTTACTTCCGCCGCTATTGTTTGACTTGCTTTTGCTTGATTGATTTTTTGAATGTCTTGTGGAGTTGGAGTAAATAGAGAGGTGAATGGTGGATTTGTTGGCTGAACAATCGGGGTATTTGTTGGTGGAATAACTGCGGTATTTGTTTGTGGATTAATTACTTGATTTGTGGCATCAGAAATTACAGAGATGCCATTAGGAACTGTCACAAACACTTCTCCCTTAGCAGAGTCGTATGCAATACCAGGGGCTTTTACAAATACATCCATTGGGGAATAAATTGGAATTGTTGTAATTACCTGATTTGTCGAATCAGAAATTATAGAGACGGCACTACCATCATAACCAAATATTTCTCCCTTGGCAGAGTCGTATGCCCCAACACGTCCGCCAGAAACAGTGCCTACCACAGCATTTGTCGAATCAGAAATTATAGAGATACCATTAGTACTTTCCACAAATATTTCTCCCTTGGCAGAGTCGTATGCAATACCACCAGCACCCATTGGAATTGTTGTAATAACAGTATTTGTTGCATCAGAAATTACAGAGATACCACCATTACCTGATACAAACACTTCGCCTTTGCCAGAGTCATATGTAATACCAGAGACAATTTGACTTGGACCAATTGGTATTGCTGCAACGACTGTATTTGTGGAATCAGAAATTATAGAGACAGTGGCGCTACTACCAACAAGTGTCATAAATATTTCTCCTTTACCAGTGTCGTATGCAATACACCAGGGTATTGCTGCAGGACCAGCTGGAATTGTTGTAATTACAGTATTTGTTGCATCAGAAATTACATAGACTGTAACACCAGTGATAGCATAAGTTGTCACAAACACTTCTCCCTTAGCAGAGTCGTATGCAATAGCAATCGGTTCTGCTTCAATGGGAATTGTTGCAATAACTGTATTGGAACTATCAGAAATTACAGAGACTGAACCAATACAACCAGAGCAGCCTTGATTCGCCACAAATATTTCTCCCTTACCAGAGTCGTATGCAATAAAGCCAGAACCTATCTCATCAATTGGTATTGACGGTGTAATAGGTGGTGTTGGGATTTTTTGAGGTTCCAGAGGTGATGGTGGGACATTTCTTAGATTAGTTACATTAAGAGTGAAAAAACCAATATTGCTTCTATGAATTGTATCTCCATCATAATATGCATTAATTTGTATGAGGTTTGAGGAATACTCGTCAGGAGTGTATGAGACACTACATGAACCAGATGATAGAATGCAAGGACTGCCTTCGAACCTTTCAGTATGGGTGGGACAATTACCTGCAGATGCTAATGTACATGGGATATTAGTTCCATCATTCCACGATATAGAACCAGTAGGAGTGATTGGTGAATTTGATGTGTCAGTGACAGTAGCAGTAAAGTTAACGTAACTATGGGAGTAACTAGGTTCGATTGTGATTTTAGGCGGAGGACTTTGGTTATAATTCAAAGTAAAAGAAGTTTGATAAAGACAAGGTGTTCCAACATTTCCTAAAAGGCAAACATCATATTTTCCATCACCAAATTCTCCGTCTTCGACTCCATTACGTGACCACGTTTCATTTGGGTTTGTTTGTAATTGAATAGTGAATGTACCATCGGGTTTTACATTGATGTTATTTGACATCCCCCTCCCCGCACCAAAACCTTGATCATTTTCCCTGCTTACACTAATGCTAAGATTTGAAAATTTTGGAAGTAGAAAAACTTTTCCAGAAATTGTGATTTTATCCCCAAACACATAAACTGATTTATCTGTTTTGACCCATCCAGATTCAATAGTTGGTACAAGAGTTGTGGCAGAGGTTGTGGCATACATTGTACTTTCACCTGATGCACTAATCAAGAAAACACGATAGGTGTAAGTTGTATTTGGAAAAAGATCCTTATCATAATACGATACTCCACTCCCATCTTGGCTGTCAATAATAGTCAACCATGTAGAGCCACCATCATCTGATTTATCAATTTTGAATGAAATCGAAGAATTTCTTATGTTTTCTGGTTCATTAAAACTTACAGCAATACTCGAAGTTGAAACTGCAATTGCTTTTACTTTAGATTCGTTAACAGATGTGGTTAGAGCATTATTAGTACTTGTGGGGGTGGCCAGAACCTCTGGCGTAGGACTTCCAGTACCAATTGTGTTTATTGCAGAAACTCTGTAAATGTATGTCTTACCCGTGATTAAATTAATGTGAGTATAGGTTGCGACATTATTTAATGTGACAAGAGTGGAATATGTTGTTGATGGTGCAACCCTGTAGTCTATTTCGTATCCAATAATTGGCGATCCACCGTTATTCTGAGGTGGGCTCCAATTGAGGCTAATGCTAGTGGAGGAAACTGCAGTTGCCGTAAATCCTATTGGTGGGTCTGGTGTTGTTGTAGTTTGAGCAAACACTTGGTATTGATGTAAATATACAAAAGCAAGACTAACTAGTATTGCAAATGAAGTGACAACTAGTAATATTCTCGAATAATTCAGGCTTTTTTTCATTATTTTCATACTAATAAACACCATTCTTGTTTTCAGAGACGTATGCCTATTCATTGACTAATTCTCCCACATCAAAGCAATTCTTACACACCCAATGAAAATCAGAACTTGGCTGAGAACTACTCGTAAGTTTCACCTTGTTCTTGTCAATTCCTCGTATTATTTCATGGATTCTATTTGGTCTTAGAAATATTACAACAATATTATCTGATTTACAAGTAGGACAGGAGATCTTGCCCTTTGTCCAATATGTGATTTGTAGTTTCATGTAAGTTATAATCCGCTCAGGAAATTGCCAAGTTGAGTTTCTACTGAATCCAATATTGCGATACAAGGCCCACTTGAAATTACATACTTAATTGTATGAAATGCAAATAGTATCAGAGTCCTACCAAATAGTAGTGTAGTTTTGCTTGCCACTTCAAGTATACTTGTAAATGCAATCTCATGAACATGTTTCTTTATTTTATCAGAGTTTTTACGATCAAGAATACTCATGAGTACATTTGCTCCTGTTTGCCTTGCAGATTGATGAGTTGATTCTTCCAGAGTAGTGCATGTTGATCTTTTGGATTAATTTCCAATACTTTGTCATAGCATCGTATTGCAGACTCGTATTGTTCTAATTTACAAAGACTAGATGCTTTCCCTAGAATTGAATCAGTATCTCTAGGCTCTACAGAAATCGCCTTGTCATAGAATACAATTGCATCAGTGTATCTTCCAAGGTAATAGTATACTTCTGCCTTGTAATACAATGCAGCAGAGTCTTGCGGATGTTTTTGTAGAACTTTATCAAGATATACAATTGCTTCCGGATATGTTTCGATTCTGAGAAGAGCAAATCCCTTGTGTAATAATGCGTCATAGTTATCAGGCTCTACTCCAAGTATCTGATCGTAACATGTTATTGCATTATCATACTTGGCTTTCTTCTCAAAGGCCTGACCTTCTCTGTATAATCTATTGACATCAATCTTACTTGCAGTATTAAATTTCTGATTGTTTGTTTGATTTTCCATTAGATATAATGAATTTAGAAATACTTAGCTTTACCTGTTATCAAATTTAGTATAACTGAAATCTACAAAGTCGGTTTTTGTAGCAATAATTTTACCAGTTAAAACCAGTTTTTTATGAATGAGACTGAAGTTTTAACCATTTTTGCCAAATTTTTATGGCTTGTTACGGCTTTTTAGGCATGAGGTAAACATATCGGTTTTTTGTCTGATCAATGATTATTTTTTAGCAAAAACATCCTAGTTGTTCCTATTTAATTCTCCAGATTCCCTTCAGTGATAATATTTAGCTTTTACTGTATCTTTACCATGCCATTACCCTTGGATTCGAGAATAGTTAACTTTTCCAGAATGACTTCCTCAAACCCATTCATGTTGTAAACACCGTAATAGCCTAGTTTTTGACCAGTAGTTTTCTCTACAAATTCTCTTATACATAAAAAGTATTTCTTGAATGTACGAGGGTCGACATTTCCCAATATAACTTTCAGAGTTGTTTCAATATCATGTCTATAGAACATAGGAAATTGGTCTGACCCCTTTAATTCATGGGTTATTTTTTGTAATTTTAAAAGTACATCTTTGCGAGGTTCTTTTCCATCGAAACATAAAGATGATGTTGGATGATGCTGTGGCCCAAAATTATCAATGTACTTTCCAATTATTGATTCCAATTCAATGTTTAGATTCAGTTCTAAACCATATTTTTTAAATATATTTTCTTTAAATTTTTTTAATACATAGATTGGTAAGTTAACTATTACTTTTACCTTATCCAAATCATTAGATACCGTTATCTTTTCTAATTCATTAATATCAAATATTTCATTTTTATTATTTTCAATTTTCTTAGTTTCTTCTATCTTAATTTCTTCTCTAAGTACAATTTGATTATCAATTTTTATTGTTGTATTATCAGGGATTTTGTCACCATAGTTTTCCTTCACAGCATCATCCAACATCATCTTTTTATCATGACCTTGTTCCACTAAGTTCATTTCTTAATCCCATTCCTATGTAGTTTTGAACTATTTTCTAGTTCTAAACATTCAATTTTTAAAAAAATAGAGATGGAAGATGATTTTATTTTCATCACTCCGCTACCTCCTTGAATTCTAGACTTTCCTCTAATGTTTCTACACTAGTCTGGTCGTCAAATCTCTTCATACCAGTCACTAACTTGTCGAATTCCTCAGACCCTCCCAGTTTCTCATGTAATTCCTTGCCAAACTTGATTGCATTTTCAGAGTCATTCGCTCTTTCGTAGAATCTCACTTTCTTCATTAGCAATACAATCTGCCTTGCCTCAGTTTGTGGGTGCAATCTGTCAATTTCAGCCTGAGCCTCATCGGCAAATCCCAATTGGGATAAAGCAGAGGCTTTGTTCACTATGGCATTGAAATATTCTGGGTGAGTAGGTGGAATTTTGTCAAAGTGTTCTATGGCCTCATATTGTTTCCTCTGGAACATTAATTCTAGTCCTTGTAGGATATAGTCAGAATCGAATTTTTGCTCGTCGTTATTGTTACTCAATTTGATACACCTCCACTAACTACTTGTCTAACCAAGATTGTTAATTGGTCAGAATCTTTGCTAGCATGATTTGTTCTTAATTTTGCTAATCTTCTATCAAGTTGTGTTCTATTGGCACGTCCCTTACAGGCCAAAGGATACTTGCAACACGGGCAAAATACTTCTTGAGTGACCAGAAAGAAGCCACATTCTCTACAAGATTTCTTTCCATCATGATAATTAGGAGATAGTCGGGAATATTTCTCACATATTCCTTTACAGCATTTACTCATTGGATTGTCTCCTCCGAAATCCTGTATTTTCTTAGATAGTCCAAGTCGCGGTGCTTTACGCAAACATGGAAAGTTTGTTCTCCCTGAGGAGTGCTTACCGTTATGACAAACACTTTGGGCTTGTCACAACATTCCTGTATTGGGTTAGTTGCTTTTTGCATGGAATACTATTGGTTTTTGAGAATAAGACCTGTTTCTAACAATTGTTAATTATACTAACATTTTATTACAATCGTATGAGTTATCAGTTTCCTGATCTTAAACAAATTAAGATATACAGAAAAAAACTAGATATCAACCAAAAAGAACTTGCTGAAGCAATTGGACTTTCAAGATCAATGATAGCACATATCGAGATTGGCAAATCTGCACCTAGTTATAAAAAAGTGGCAGAGATTTTCAATCACTTGATAAAAAAAATAGGAACTATTCCGGATTCAGTAGGTGAGGTATATCTTGAAAAACCTGTAACTTTACGCCCCGGGGATAAAGTAAGAAAAGCACTGGAAATTCTTGACAAAAATGATTTTAGTTGTATTCCGATCATGGATGGAGAAGGAAATCTAAAAGGTAAGATTACAAGAATTGGAATTAATGAAATATCTAGCAAAAAAGATTACAATGAGATATTTCTAAGAGACATACTGGAAGAATCTCCACCCACAGTTCCACATCATACTCCTACTGAGTGGATCATGTATTTTCTAACACCTCCTAATTGTGTACTAGTTACAAAAGGAGGTAAAATTGAAGGAATTATCACAATGTGGGACGTTGTAGAACGAATATCGAAGACCAAAACCTTACGCTAAATTTTGATAGTTATGATATCAACCATATGTGATTTATTTGATGCAGTTGAAAGAATGCGGAAATGATATTAGATTTTACTGCCTTCTACACCCTCAACAATTTTTACTAGAAAAATTCGCTTTTGTCCTTTTTCCCAAAATCCACAATTTGTAATTTGTATTGTTTTTATTCCTGCCTTGATACAATCCGTATAGAATTCCACATCGGCAGTAAAGAGATTACAATTATTTCTATCGCAATAGGCTGCAATTTTATCATCAGGACTACCTACTGGTAAGTTTATTGGATCGTCACCCACTTTTATGATGATGGCATATGGTTTGAGCATCATGTGATTTTCTACATCCCAGCCCAAAATATCTTCATCAATTACAACCTTATTGGTCATATTATTTTGAAGTGATTCAGATTATTATCAATATCTAAAATGTTGTATCAAGTAGAACTCTTGCTAGTCTGTATCTCTCTTTTGAATTCCTTCCAGTCTCCTAACATTTGTACGAATTCTTCTATTTTATCTTGTGACATACCAATGAATGGATTTTGTTTTACTTTGGATAGTTGTCTCTGTAACTCCATAATCTCTAGTTCTTTTTGTTTCAATTCTACATTTACAGTCTCTTGTAGTTCTTCATTCTTGATTTTTAGCAATTCAGACTCTCCAATAGTTAGTTCTGGAATACATTTCCTATACTCTGCCTTTATTGTCTGAAAGAGTTTCTGATCTTGAGGAGACATTTCTGATTCATTCGCTGGTAATCTCCAATAATGAGAGGCTAATGAGGAACTAGAATGTCCCATGAGCATCTCTACTCTTTCAGAATCCATCCCAGAGGTCTTGCAAACTGTGTTAAAGTATTTTCTAAATCCATGGCAAGTCATAATTTTATGTCTAGTCCTAATGTTATGCGAATTTTCCAATACTCCTGCCTTGCGAACTAGACTAGTGATAATTTCTGAAATCCCAGTGGATGATCTAATTTGTTCTGGATGATGTGTCTTGTCTTTTGGATCTGTCCACTCGCCAGCCTTTTCTGGTTGGAACTCATTTCTTATTAGTGGAGATTCTGGTGATATGGTCTCGCCATTTCTTTTTCTATATTCTAGATAATCTACGATATCCTTGTATCCTTGGGGTGTGACAAAGGCATGATATTCTTGCATTGTATCTGCATAAACTACTACAGCCCCCCAATCTTCTATTGCTCTCAAATGTTTTACTTTGAGATCTTTTACACCACCTACTCTCATTCCAGACATCATAAATCCTAGTACGGCCTTTTGTCTAATGTCTGCAAACTGGTACATTCTTTGTAGTTGCAATTCGTTGTACTTGCCATCAATAGAACGTCTCTTTTCAGGAAAATTGGCTTTGATTCTTTTCCATGCTTCATGCATGCCGTCTATCCTGTTGAATGTCAGAAAACTCACTAGAGGATTTACATAACATGGTATGCTGTTTGTATTGGTGCCTTCTTCTTTGGCACTTTGTTTTAGTTTATCCACATATGCTTCAATATGGTCTTCTATCTCGTTTTTTGTTAGTCTGACAAAGTCGTCAGGAAATATGTCCCTAACTTTGAAAAACTTGTAGAGAGAATTCATCCAGTTGGTATAGGTGCTGGAAGACTTGGCTCTTTTTAATTGCCTGTTAATACTTTCAATCTTTACAAATTCTTCTTTAGATATAGATTTCATATATTATAATAGCAAATCATACCTAAAATACACAGAAGGTTTAGAATCCTTCTAACAGAATATAAAGGGTAAATCTGTAGTGCCGAGTATGCCTAGTCAACAGGACCAAATCTGGATCAAGATGTGGAAAGAAAATTCTCCAGAGCTTAGGGCAAAGGCCGTACAATGGAGAAAAGAAAATGCTCTAGTACGTGTAGATAGACCAAGCAGGATCCAAAGGGCACGAAGACTAGGATACAAGGCAAAACAAGGAATTGTTGTAGTAAGAATGCGTGTAGGTAAGGGTAACATGCGCAAGAAAAGACCAGTTGCAGGAAGAAGACCAAAACACCTAGGTGTACTTCGAATCAAACCTGCTCTTAGCATGCAAAGAGTTGCAGAGCGCAGAGTGTTGGAGAGATTTCCAAACATGGATCTTCTTGGCTCATACTATGTCCATCAAGATGGTTTGTATCTTTGGTATGAAGTAATACTTGCAGATGTCTCACATCCAAGAATCATAAAAGACAAAGAAATTCGCGGCAAACTTGCTACTCTGAAAAATTGAGATCTCAAATTTTCTTACCATGTGTGATTTTACTAGGCATGTTGACAGTACCAGTTTTTGCACAGGAAGTCTCGGTTCCAAAAAACCTTGATCATCCTGGCATAAAATGGGACTGGAAGATAAAAGCGGAAAATTACACCTTTGACGTTATTACAGTATCAAATTATGACCTGCAAAATGTAACCTTTAACGAGATGAACAAGGAACTTGTCTTTCTTGGTAACAGCACACACACTGGAAACATTGCTGAAATTCAGATACCTACCAATCTGATAGGTGGAAAACTCACAGTAGCACAAGATGGAAAACCAATTTCTGCTATAATAGTTAATGGATCTGACAGCTCTACAATAATGCTGAAATTCAATCAGACTGGCGTGACCAACACAAGTGTAATTGGGACTACATATCTTCCAGAATTTTCAAATGTTGCTTTGCTTGTAATGTTGTTGTCAATTTCGATGGTCTTGTTAATACCAAAGATTGGAAAATTCTAAAATCCATTATTATAGTCTTCCCACATATTTGCTCTTGTTGTAAGCTTGTTCATCTGATAAAATATTCCACCTACAATGCCTGCTTGGTAAAATGCGTATAGGTAAACTTGAGAGTGTGTCGGGTCTGAGTGAGTAAAGGTAAGCGCAAGCATGGAAAAGAAGATGTATGTTCCAACAAATGTAAATATCTTACTAAATATTCCTTCCATCCCAACTATTCTCCTTGTTGCTGCTGCCATCATTGTTATGCTTGATATTATCAAAAATGTTAGTCCTCCGTTTGCCTGAATGAACTCTGTTGCCCATGGAATCAAGCCGTCTGTAAAGATTGACTTATGTGATGGCTGTGCTCCTCCATGAAGTGCAAAAGAGACTGATGTAAAAATTGCCCCCATCATGAACAAAAACAAAAATACCTTGAAGAATGCCCGTTTTAGTGGACTGCGAGATTCTGAAGGATGCATTACCCTGTCAGTCATTTTCAGGCCATATAGAAAACCAATCCCAAAGGATGGCGCAAACATCAAGTCGATAATCAAAGGACTCTGTCTTATCATTTTGTCAATATCTGGTCCAAATATGAGATATGAGACGAGGGCTAGTGTTGCTGCTCCTAAAAATACTGCAATATCTACTGAACTTCTGCTCTTAATCTCCAATAGGTCTGTTCCCCAATCATCCAATTTGATATTGCTGTAAAATTATGGATTAAAGAAGGAAATCGAAAGGATTTTGCCTTTTTTATCAACTCATTTTGCCTTTTATTTGGGACCTATTCATCTTGTACCGTGAAAGCAAAAATTGTAATCATACTCATTGGCATTGTAGTTTTTTCATTTGGGATGCTCTTCTACCTTCAAGGGAATTCCATGGCTGGACCTACTTCATCGTTCATGTATTCAAATCCGAAATGGATTGTAAACGGCCAATGGATTGCCGTTGGTGGTGTATTGATTTTGGCTGCAGGCCTTGGAATCAGCTTACGACGCCCAAAGTCATAGTGGATCTGACCCTGGCTAATTGACGAATCTTTTTTGTAATTAGATTGTCCATCTGAGATTCAGTATCGGTTTCAGCTTCTACTACGATGTCGTAATCTCCGTATACTACTCTTGCATCCTTTACTTTGTCTATTTTCTTCAATTTTTCAACAATCTCGTTTTCGGCACCAAGCTCGCAACCGATCAAAACGTATGCCTTTTCCATACTATATCAAATCATGACACAAGCTTAAATTCTTATTCCATGCATTTGATACAATCCTTCCTAAGTTCGTCATGGATCAACTTGATCTTCCATAATTGGTACTGCCCATGGAATTAAATGGCGGTCTTAAAATGCTATTTCATGGGATTGTTTGGAAAATCAAAGCCCAAAGATGATACAATTGAACAAATGAGAGTATTACTTGATAACTTTCAGTTTGCTGACTTGCAGATCTTTTGTACTGAAATACTTGGAACCCAGCCGGCAATTGACCAGGAACACCTGTCAAATATAGAAATGCTTGATTTTGTATGGGACCAATATCATAAGGGAAAAATGCAATTTTCTCAGATAAAGGAATTTGCACTAAAACATCAAATAGTTGCAGAAAGCTTTTTTGAATAAATTTTTAAATTTGTATATCTAATGTCTTTAGAATATTTGTCATGAGATCATAGACCCGTATTAGATGGTTGTTGGTATCTACAATGTATAGCTTGTCTTGGTACCATTTCACATCGCTTGGCTCATATAGTTCTAGTGTGTCACAGATTGGATCATTCAATCTGCATATTGTGCTCATACCTTGCTTTCCAATTAATGTGCTAACCGAATCATTGTCTTGATCAATCACTCTAATTGAAGAATTGTAAGTATCTGCAACAAATATTTTGTTTGCAGTTGCACACAATCCTAGTGGGTGCTGGAATAATGACTCGCCGGTTTTGCCGTCTTTGTATCCAAATGCAAATAGTCCATGACCCACAATGGTTCTGACATATTGTGTCTTGAGATCTATCTCTCGGATAGATGATGTTTCACTGTCTACAAAGTATACTATGTCATCATGAATGAAAATTCCGCTTGGCTGTGCAAGCTGTGCCTGCATCCTATTACCATCGATGATATCTTCTTGACCATTTCCTGCAAAAGGCTTTGTCAAATCTGTATTGGTGTCATATGTCCATATCTGATGATTTCCCGCCATTGTAATAAAGACCAAGTCATCTTTTACTGCAACATCCCATGGGGATGAAATCGAAATCTCTTTCCCTCTACCGCCAGATGATCTCCATGGGCCTTGTTTACCTGTTCCTACAAGTGTAGTCACTTGGTTGTTTTGCAGGTCTATTTTTCGTAATGCATGATTTTCTGTGTCTGCAACAAAGATGAGATCCTCTTTCCATGTAACTCCTTGAGGTCTGAAAAATGTCGCATCTGGAAATCTGCCATCTCCTAGTCCTATCTTGCCACTCCCAATGATGTGCAATATCTTGCCTGAAAGATCGGTTACAATGACCCGATTGTGGTTTGAATCCGATATGGCAATCCTGTCTTTTGATATTGATATCTTGCCTGGAAAAGATAATGTTGTACTACTCTTCTTGATAGTTTTCACAATCTTGATTGGTTCTCTTGCCAGTGTGTGAGATTTTTCATGTTTTTCCAAAAGGACATCAATTGTGTCTTCTATCATCTCTTTTTGTCCCTCTCCAGACTGCCTGTATACTAGAATCCCGTTGGGATCAATTATGGCAATTGTGGGCCAGCCATTGATTCCAAACTTGTTCCAGACGGTCATTTTCTCGTCTACAAGTACTGGATGTGATATCTCATATCTTGCTACGGCCTGTTCGATATTTTTCATGTCTTGCTCATTGAAGAATTTTGCAGAATGTACTCCTATGAATACAACTGGCATGTCTTTGTATTTTTTTTCAAGCTCTGCAAGTATGGGTAGTGTATGCATACAATTTATGCAACAATATGTCCAAAAGTCTAATACTATTACATGGCCCTTGAGTTTTTCAAGCGAAAGCGACTCTTTTGTGTTAACCCAATCAAACTCTGGGGGAAATTCTGGTGCCTTGGTAACTTTGGAAAATATGTTATCAAACATGAATATACAAATTTGAAATTTTGGTTATTTAACAGCTCTTCAATAGTATAATAATTCTTAATACGATAATCTTATTAGTCTACCGCATCTCTCCGTTAGCATTGGATCTTTTTAAAAAGAAATTCAAATGTGAACAATGTGATACCACATTTACAGTTTACGACGATCTGATAAAACATGCACGTCATGATCATCACCATGATATTGTCAAATGTGACACGTGTGGAAAAGAGTTTATCCATGAGCAAGATAGGCTCCACCATTCAAGAAAGGAGCACCAGAAGAAAATGGAGGAACGCATTCACAAAAGTGAGCACACACATGAAAACAAGTCTCCTTCTCCGCAAGATGAAGTTGATGCTCACACAAGAAATTTTGGAGATAATCTATAACTCCCACGATGTAAACGTCTATTCTGACTGAAGCATAAGTACACTAGTGACTGGTCTTAAGCCTAGAATTTTTGAATGTACCATCTCGGTTAATTCTCTTTCTGTTTCGGTTTCGATTTTTACTATCACATCATATACCCCATGTGTTGCCTGTGCTTCCTTGACACCGCGTAATTTCTGTAGCGATTTGACAATTTGTTGTTCTTTTCCAAGATAGCAGTTTATGAGAACAAATGTTTCTTGCACGTCATTATTTTTGTGATTATTGTATTTGAATGACATAGATTGCAGTGTGTACTAACTAGACTTTAACTCAAGTTTGTTATATTGATGCATGGTTCACATTGTATCAAAAATAATGATAAGTTCCTCTGCTAAAAAAGTCTGGAGTGTAATATCTGCAATTGAAAGGGATCCATATTTTTGGAAAGGCCTGACAAGGGTACGAAATACATCTCATAGTCGAAATGTGTTTACTCGGGAGGTGATATTGAGCAATTCCGATAAATGCTATCAAAAAGTTATTCTTTTTCCTATTGAAGGCATTCACATCAAGTGGACTAGAGGCCCAATAATCGGCATAAAAGACATTTTGATAACGCAAATTGGAAATCAAACCCTTCTGGAAGTTGAGATGAACTATGAGATAAAAGGAATTGCACAACTTCGTTCCAGACGTATTTCGGAGGAGTTACGAAATGAATCTGAACTGGCATTACAGTTGATAAGAGAAGACATTGAACAAATTGAACCCTTTCAGATCAAAGACAGAAAACAATGGGTGGATTTGATTCGTGAGTAAACACAAGCAAATACTGGTAAAACCAGAACTGGGTGTTTCTGTAAGCAGTTCACCGAAAACAAATGAACCTTTTCCAAAATGTATTACGCCTAATTGTAAAGGGTGGCCAATAGTGACCGATAATGTTTCAGGTGAGATCCTTTGTGGTTCATGCGGACTAGTTTTAGAAGAAAAATCTCTAGAAACTATTTCACCATATGTGTATGACTCGACAGATTATCTGACAAGAAAAAGTTCTGGGATGGCTAATTCTTTGACAATGTTTGATATGAACATGGCCACTATAATCTCCGACAGGGATAGTATGGGAAATTCTCTTTCCAGGATAGCCAAGAATGAATTTCATCGCCTAAAGATGCTGAACACTAGGAGTATTACTTCTAGAAACAAAACACTACGGTCTGCTCTTTTATTTCTAAACATGTTGCAGATGAAATTGGGGATGCCGGACTCTGTGGCAGAAAACTCCGCACATCTGTACAGAAAAGCAATGCGAGCCAGAATGACTGTTGGACGAAAGTCAAAAAATCTAATGTGTGCATGCGTTTATGCATCTTGCAAACAAGGTGGAATACCGAGATCCATTCTTGAGATATCTCTTACAAGTAACATAGGGAGAAAAGAAATCGCGAGAACCTATAGAAGTCTGATTGCAAAATTTGATCTATCTATAGTTCCTTTCGGCTCTACCGAATTTCTGGCAAGGATTGCAAATGAGGTACAAATTAGTGAAAAATCCAAAAGAACTGCTCTGGAAATACTCTGTACAGCTGAGGAAACTGGTCTTGCACGTGGTAAACACCCAAAAGCATTAGCAGCAGCATCGCTCTATTTGGCGTGTGTTCTAAATGCAGAACAAAAGACACAAGCAGAGATAACTAGGGCTTCAGGTGTTACCTCTACTACAATACGTGCAAGATATTATGATCTGAAAAAATTATATTTAGAGTCCGAAGGCGCGGATGGTTTGTAAAAAATTGGCAAAATAAATGTAGGGAAATATGTTTTCTATCTGTGTCTTCTCTGGATGGTAAAATTCCTCGATCTGAAGCAATTGCACTCATTATGGACATTGCAATCAACGCATACATTTCTCATGTGGATGGGGGGGTCATTTGCATGATATACTATAGTGAACCATTTTATTAAAAACACGATTAACATTGTCATGTCAGATTTATTAGCGTGCTTTACACGACAAATCGGTACAAATCTTAAAAGCTCAGTAATACATACTAAAAGGAGTTGAGCTCAAGTAAAAAAACATCCACAATCACATTCCGTCTTGATGAAAATACTATCAAAAGATTACGTAACGAGTCTGAACATAGACAAGTAAGTACTAATACGCTTGTAAATCAGGCACTGAAACAGTTTCTGGATTGGGGCATGTACGAATCCACGGTTGGATTTGTAATAATAAACAAACAGGTTTTTGTCCACGTTTTCAGCAAACTTGACCAAAAAGAAATAGTCGATATTGCTACTCGTGTTGGCAAAGATGAGGTAAAAAACATGGCACTATTTATGAACGGTAGAATTGACATCCAGTCCTTTTTTGCATGGTTTGAATTGAGAATGATAAACTCGTCGGTTCAAGTAAGCCACATTAATGAAGATGATGGTTTTCATAGATACGTCATGAAACATGAATTGGGAAATAACTGGTCTGTATATCACAAGATAATTCTTGAATTAATATTTGAGGAAGTCTTCAATAAAAAGATCGACGTAAAAATTGACAAGACAATGATCTCAATTGAATTCTTTGAATGACAAGATAGTTTTAACCATTGACAAACTTGGCTTCATACACTTTTTTTGCATATTGTATGGATATGGAATCTAAATGCTCTGTCACGGCAAGACCTCTCAAACTGAATACGTCATTCTCAAATTGAGATATTAATTCAGATGGTATCTCTACTACTGCCTTGTATACACTACCATATTCTGTAGGGCAGGTGACTGTTAGATGAGTTCCATCTGAAACTCCTAGACAATCACTGTATGTGTACTTGGCATCCGTACTGGTATATTGCGTATCAATATGCTGGATATTCACACGAGGTGTCTCCTTGACTGGCTCGATCACACTTGAATGCTCTGAAGGAGCAGTCACTTGGATTTGAGATGATCTGGAATTTGAAAAAGACTCTAGGTTGCTCATACCTGACATGCCCAGAATTATGATTGTTACAATTATCCCGGAAATGACAAGTATATTTCCGTGATTCTTGTTGTAAAGATTTTTCTTTGGATGCTTTGGTTTTGTAAGGCTGTCATGACTTTGAACTGTGGTAACTGTTCTTTGCACATTCACTATTTTGTATGGTTCAAGATGTATGTGGTGAGAATGAAATTCCGTAATAGTTTTTCCGCTGCATGTTAGACATATCTTTTGTATAGTCTTTCTACATTCCGCACATGTAGACCATTTGATGAGATCTCCTCCACATGTTCTGCATGATTTATCTGGCATTTGCTTTACTCCTGTATATTTTTACAAATATGACAACACCTGTCATTATTGCAGCAGCTACAATTGATAATCCAATTATGATGTTATTCCAAATAGGGTTGTTTTGAGGAAGTTGAAATGTGGAATTGCTTTGTGTGGGTTTGATTGTAGAAGAATTTTGGCTAACTTGCAATGAAATATTGTCTTGCTCTCTGATCGTGTTGGTGTTGACATGTTGCTGAATTTCTGGTTGTGGTACATTTTGGTTTGTAGTATTTTTTTGTGTAGTGTTTGTAGGACTAACTGTGGAGTTTTGGTATGTTGGTAATTTGTAATCAGGACCTGATATGCCCATCTGATGTGGCAGTTTACCTATGACTGCAAGTGCTTGTCTTATCTGTTCATCCGTCCAGCTCCGCGCCTTGAGTCCTGCATAAAACTGAGCTTGACTAATCGTTCCATTTTGATATTCTTTTAAAATGGTGTCACCATTGTCTGCTATTGGGGCCTCAGCTGGAGGTGTTCCAGGTGTAACTAGGAATGGAATTATCTTTGTAGTATAATTTTGCTCAGAATCGCTTTCAAGTACCCACCCGAGTTTGATTTGATACATGCCTGGAGGCTCATCTTTTGTGTTGCAGAGGGTGGAAAACCTCTCCAATATCTTCCCATTTGATGTTACATCACACACGGAATTTTCAAAACCATTGAGAAAGACGGGCTTTGAATTGTTTGTACTGGGCAATGAAAATGTGATGACTCTGTCAGCAAAATCATGATTTACGGCATCATCGTATGTGTAGATTGGAAAGCAGTCTTGTCCTCCACAATGATTTGTCAAAGTAGTGCCAAAGGGCTGTGAAAATGGGAGATAAATGTAAAGATCGGGATATGGATAACTCGTTTTTGATATGTCTGGAATATGGGACACGGTGATAGTTATCTTGGTTCCAGGGGGTCCAGAATTTGGAGATATCGTAATGTATGGACTGCCAAGTGTGCCAAGATCTGATGCCCACACGGCATTACCTGATGGTATAATTGCAAGCACTATCAACAGTAACACTATATTTTTCAATTATGAACAACGCTAAAATTAATAATTAATAAGACTTGAGTTTAATTTGTCTGTAACATTGGCGGTAGTATGATTCTAGATGACTGTTCCATAAAATATATTTTAAATTTAGAAAAACCGAATGCTGATAAATGATATTCTTTCTGAGATCCTATTATCATTGTTTTCCAATATCTTGATTAAAATCCAGCAGCCATTGGGTCTGATGGCTTGATTATCTCCCGTAATAGTGTGGTTGCATATGAGCCTCTTGAGAGAGTAAACTCAACATATGGTTCCTTTATTGCAAAGTCATTGCATGATATGACTGCCTGCCTGAATCCGCCCTCTGTACTTGCTTCTTGCATCTCTTTTACAAAAAATTCTTTTGGAGTTATCTGCTGCTCTGCAAGTATTTGTGATATGAAACTGTCAAATCGATTCTTTCTTGAGTATGAGTAACCTACAAGCGGAACTGCTAATCTTTGCTTTGGGTCATTTTGGTATCTTCCAAGGTTATCATCTTTATCAAAACACACATCTCCTTGTTGCGGCTGCATCATATCCTCTCCAAACTCATATGCCTTTGATATTGTTTGATTGTACACAAATGACTGGAATGCCTCAACAAAAAACCTCCGCAATTGTATCGGTATTGCACGAAGAGCCTTGAGGGCATCACCGTGATTTACCATCTCACTTAATACAATTCTTTCAATGTCCATTTGTGGAGGAACTTGGTCAAAGACCTTGGTATAGTTTGACTTGTCCTTGAGCATTTCACGTATCTTGTTGTTATGTGCCAAATCGTATTCTGAAGTAAAGGAAAGTAAAGTCTCCACAGCATAATCAAAATTTTTTTGCAAAATGGCTTTTCCTATGAGATGAGATACTGGTCTCTTGCTTCCAAATCTTTGGTACCCGAAAAAATTTAGAATCTTGTCATAGTCTATAAACTGAGAGACTTTTGTAAAATCCGCGTCCTCTATTTTTATTTTGAAATGGTTTCCAACCATGTCTTTTTTTGTAAGGGGTTTTTGAACAAGACCGATTTTTTCAAGCGTATATCTATTTGTAATCAAGGTATCTGCAGACCTTCCTGTTGTCATGTCGCATACATATTGCTCAGTTGTAGCATTTGCATCCTTGAGGCCAAGAGCCTTGAGTCTCAAGCCATATTTTGTAAAAATATCTGATAGTGCGTGGTTTGTGTCTATGCCATGTTTTTTTAGCTTGTACACTGCATAACTTCCTGAAGATGAAATCTTGTCAAGTGTCTTATCTCGCAATATTTCGGAGACAAAAAACTGTTCTGGAGATGACCTGATCTTACCTCCGGTGCACTCTGTCTTGGTACAATAAGTAGAAATTCCAATCAGTTTGTCTAGGTTGGGAACCACTTCTTACTCTAATGTTACACTGATGTACTTTGATACTGTAATATCTTGATATCTTGCACCTATCAAGACATGGTACGTTCCCGGCATGGCAAAATTGTCTACGGATATTCTAACCTTGACGGTTTGTGGTGTATCTACCGTGACCCTAGTCTGTAGTGGTGTAACTGAGATAGTTTGAGGTCCTGCAGTATTTGCTGTGATTATGGACACTGGAGCACTGAGCTGTTCTTGTGGGTTGATGTTGAACGAAACTGTTGCATTTTGTCCGTGATGTATAGTGATTGAAGCATCAGATGTAGTTACGTTGATTGGAAACGCAACGCTAGGGTCCAAAACTCCGATGTTATTTTCAACCCACTCTGTAAACCATACCTTATTGTGGTCTACTGTAAAGTCCAGTAACTGGGCCACTCCACAGTCTGGCAAGGTTCCACAATCTGACCAATTGGGATTCTTGGATGGAATTACGTATTCTACAAGAGACTGGGCTGATGGATCGTATACTCCCAAACTGTTCGCAACTTGTTCGTTGAACCACAATCTTCCCTTGTCATCAAAGTGATCCCAGTATGGTCTTGATATCGGTGTCTTGATGAGCCCTGATGCATTACCATATGAGGATGCTGGTGGAGGTGAAGTTGTATGCTTTGTAAATTTTTCACTTACCGGATCAAAATCAAAAAAGTAACTACTTGCAGTGTCCATTATCCATAACTTTCCTGAAGAGTCGATTGTTATTCCATTTGGTGCTTGTATGTCTTGGGGCAAAGGATACTGGGTAAAATTGCCTGTTTTTTGGTCATAGCTTACAAGTTTTCCTCCCTGCTGATATATCCAAATTGTATACCATATTTTTCCTGAAGGATCTGTGACCATTGAACTTGTAAAATTGTCATTACCGGGGGATGGAATGCTGGTTATACCCAGATCTGGACCTATGTGATCTGTAGAAAATACTCCGATCTTTCTTCCAGTAAAGTCATTGATGTAAGCATTTTTACCGTCAATTAGTAACATCTGTGGGAAAGAACCATCTGATGAGTTGCTCTGGGGGAACGCAAATCTCTGATAGCTCTTGTCTGATGGATTGAATTTCCAAACCAGACTGTGCTGCGAGTCTGTAATCCATATGTTTCCGTCTTGTGCGGTACCAAGTCCCCACATCATGGATTTTTCTCCACTTTGCCATTGTGGATTGGTAAATTCTTGGAATGATTTTGAAGATGGGTCAAACTTGCCCAAGTTTCCTGTGTTTGATTCTGTAAACCAAACGCTGCCAGACGAGTCTACCATGATTGCAAGCGGCTGGGTACATGCTGTAGGTATCTTAAATTCTGTTATGTACTTGTTTGATTTGGCTGGACCTGTCTCACAAAATGTTGGTCTGTCCTTGTTTTTGTAATTGTCTGCCGGTGTCCCTGTGATTGTTCTCTCTGCCGTAGTACTGGCAGGACGTGCGACCCGGCCCCCTCCTAGGAACGCGACACTTACTGTGGAAATGATGAAAATTGCCATGAATGATATCGCGAGAAGCTTTTTGGTATTTTTGTTCATAAAATCTTGGCTGTTTTTACCTTGTTATATCTTATACGTAAAATTTTGTGAATGAGGGTTCTTGGAAGTTATTTTCTCTTGATTGATAAGGTTTTTTGAACTTCATTTATACTACTTAGGAATTTTTGTTTGGCTTCGTACTCGTCTGTTACCTTGATTGTTATCTCTGAGGCTGCGAACATTACATCCTTGACAAGTATTGGTGGGGATAGTCCCAAAAGCTCACCTAGTATTGCAAGTATGTTATTAAAAACTGCGTTATTTTTATAGTGAAAGACAGTGTTACCATCTGCAATCTTTGGGTTTGGCTCTAGAGGGATGACAAGGTCATGTGAAGTAAATTCTGTTATGAATGATGCAATGTCATCTTTCACTTTTGTACTGAGATCCTCTTTTTGTGCAATTAGTTTCTCTTTTGCCTTTTCCAAATCTACTGACGCATCGTAATAATCCTGACCTATCATTTTTGCAAAAGTGGATTCGGTTGGGCTCTTCAGTGGAATCTCATGAATTCTAAAATTCACTGTTGCAAGCTCGTCTTCAGTGTCTTTTAGTTGTGATCTATTTTCTCTGATACGGGATGCAACCTGCTCTAGAAAAGCAAAGTCGGCCATTTCTAGCTAAACTCATGGACTACGTCCATAAGGCTTGCCTTGAATTCTTCAGTAGACAACCCCCACTTGCCATATTCGTCTTTGAATGCATCCCATGAAGCTTCTGCTTCACTGGCAATCTCCAAGATCTTTGTTCCGATTGCTTTTGTATTGACAAGTATTGTAACATTTGCCTGTTCGGTTTCTAAAATTGGAATCTTGATGAATATCATTCTTGATTCCTCTATGTGGAATCTATCCTTTATGATGTTCTTTAGGACATCTCTTTCTTTTACTTCAAAGTCTCCTTTTACCTTTACAAGTACACAACAGGAATCCTTAGGTCCTCCCTTGTCTCTTATGTCGTTTTCATCAATATCAAACAGTACTGCATCTTCTTTCTTGTTGATGTGTTCTACAATTCCATCCATTGTGTTGTGCTTGGTACTTGTCATCAAATCAGAACTCCACTGTCTCTCTTCCGGAATGATTGGAATTACCCAAGTAACTGCAAATCTTGGTCTCTTTGTTGCAAGCCATGTTCTATAGTTTGACATGTCCCATTCTGTCTCTCTTGCAAAAGATGCGATAAACATGGAAATTGCATTTGCTGCAATCAAGTTCATTCCTCTATAATCCTTCCAGCCTACCTCGTGTTCCTTTGGAAGGTCATCTATGATCGAGGATATTTTTTCTAGCCTCTTTTCGTGTTTTTGTGCAAGCTCTCTTAGTCTTTTATTTGAAAATAATATGGAACAATCACTGTATTTTATCTGGTGTTCAAGATTCATCACTATGTTAATTGCAGATGCTTCTAGAATTACTGGATCCCATCCAAATTCTGGCAATAATCCAAATGATGCAATTGTTGCATGCTCTTTTGTGTCCTTTTTGATGTATTGCATAAATGCACTTGCAAATGAAGCACCTGTACCGCCTCCCATTGCAAATGGGATTGTAAAACCTCTTACTGGTTCTGGAGAAAGACTTGCAAGCTGTTTTTGCATATCATACTTTGTACTTACTTCTTTGATGAATCTCGTACGGCCCTCTGCCCAGTTTCTGGCAGCACCGCCTGCACCAGAAATTACGTGCTTGTCTCTTAGGGCAAACAGGTCTGGATATGACTGTAAAATCAAATTGGCAGCTCTTGGGTCTAGGTCAATTAAGAGTGCTCTTGGAATAAGTGGAATCTCATTTCCACCATAAGCATTTGGAAATCGTAAAATTGTACTTCCGTATCTTTTGAGTATACGGGACTCGTCCTTTTCACCCTTTAATGTTGGCTTTAGTGGATCTGCTCCGACATCAATCAATAGTCTTCGATATGATTCTGCACCAAGACCAATTCCACAATGACCAAAACATGTCATTATAACCGGCGCTGGTGGTAATGGGGCAAATTTTGACAAATCTAATCACTGTCTGAAACTAGAACTTGTCTCTTTAATGGTATAGTCCAAGATTGTACAGTCCATGCTTGATTGTTGTAGACATGATGCTGTTTTTGTTCCAATTTTAATCCTGAAAATAGGCTGATCTTTTTGAATTTAAGATTTAAGAATGATTTATTCTTCTTCTGTTAGGGCTTGTTTGAGTACACGAAATTCTTCTATTGATATCTGTCCTTCCGCAAGTCTGATTCGGAGAAGCTCGACAGATGCATCTCTTTTGGGTTGGGCTGTGACTTGGTGTTGTTCTATTTCTGTACTATTGGGTGACTCTGTCAAATCCTGGATGTATCTATAGTCTGACATAACAATTGGCTCATCATTTTTTACAGTCTCCATTATTTCTCGTAATCTCTTTGGATTTCCCTTACCTGATGCAAGCAAACCCTTGATTGTTTTTAGTATATCTTCTGACATCTCATTTCACTATTGTCTTGAATCTGGGATCCCCTTTTATCTTATCGAATGACGAGTCTTTGACCGCCCACTTCTTTATGGTTTTACCGTAATGGGATATTGCCTGTGCAAGAAGAACAAGGGCATCATCATTTTGTCCAATCTGTGCTTTACTTCTTGCCTTTGCATAAATTATTGTGCCGTTTTTTGGAAAATCTTTTAATATTTTATCAAAGATTATGATTGCCTCTTCATGTCTACCAATCTCTGATAGTTCCGTCGCCTTGTAGAATGTTGCCTCGTTGTTTTCTGGCTCCTTTTCCAAAATTTTATCAAAGTATGACAATGCCTCTTCGTGTTTTTTTTGTTTGCCAAGCACCGATCCTTTGTAGTGCATTGCTTGCATGTTTTCAGGTTCTTTGCCAAGTACTTTGTTCAAACAATCTATGGCATCATCATATTTTTCAAGTCTAATTGATGCAATTCCTTTGTTGTATAATGCTGGGAGATATTCTGGATCATTTGCCAATGCTTTATCATAATGTGTAACTGCTTTTTCAAACTGTTGCAACTCTGCAAAATAGTTCCCTAGGTTGTTTAGTGCGTCAACATGGTTGGGATCACATTCGATTATTTTTTCAAAGCATGATACTGCATCCTTGTTTTTCTTTAACTTCAAAAGAGACATTCCTTTGTTGTATAATGCGTCTACATTTTTTGGGTCTTGTTTTAATGCCTTGTCAAAAAATGATATTGCATCTTTGTGCTTTTCAATCTTGGCGTAGCTTATTCCCTCTAAAACCATTCTTTCTACTTGACTTTTTTCACTCATTTTTATACACTAGAAAATATCTAGGGTGTCTTGTTTAATGTTTTTTGATGGAATCATACGAGGTGGATAAATCTATGACCTCTCAAACAAAATAACTCATCTTATGACTGTGATGAGGTTAACTACTTGCTGTCTCTTGCTTTGCTTCAGGAAATGCCTTTTTGATGTATCTTGAAAGAACTGGATACTGGATTATCAGAGAAGCCAATACTACTCCGAATGTGATTGTCTTTAGTATCTCTTTTACACCGCTTTCAGGAAGGGTTGCAACTAGTGCTACTGAAAGTGCCCCCCTCATACCACCAATCATGACAACATGTCTCCATGTACCCGATGTCTTTTCTTTTGTAAATCTGTGTGTTGCTGCAAGTATTGGATATGTGGATGCGGCTCTTGCTGCCAATACAATTATGACCGCAAGCGCAATTAATGGAAGATTTTGTCCTATTCGAACAATGTCCATGCTCAATCCCAGATACAAAAATGCAACAGAGTTTGCAAAAAATGCGATCATCTCCCAAAAGTTAGTTGTGTATGCCCTTACCTTCTCACTGATGATGTGTGGCTTTCTCATAATTATTCCAAACCATAGTCCTGCCGCAGCTGCTGCAACCAGACCTGAAAGACCAAGTGAATTTGCAATTACAACTGCGCCAAAAAGAACTGCTACTGACAATGCTGTCTCGGAAAATGGCTCTTCTAGTAATTTGTGTAAAAATTGTGAACCTGCTGCAAGGCCAATTCCTATGCCAATGCCACCAAAAAATACTAATGCAAAATGTCCAATTGTTTCTAAAATGTTGACATTAATTTCTGACGAAGCACTTGGAGAAAGTAATGATCCTTGTGCTATTGATAATGCAATAATTGAAGAAAATATGATTGCACCAGCTGCATCATTAAAACTAGCTTCTGATTCCATTAATGTTGCAAGTTGGACTGGAATTTTCATCCTCTTGAAAACTTCAATTACTATTGCTGCATCTGTTGGAGCAATTAACGCAGCAAATGCAAAAGCAACAATTGTTGGAAGTCCTGCAAGATATGAAAGTAAAAGTCCCCCAACTATGGTAGCAACTCCTACTCCCACTGTGGATAATAACAACGCTGAAACTCTGATTGTTTTAAACTGTTCACGATCTATTCTCATCATTGCTTCAAAAATTAGAGGCGGAATTACAAAGTACAGGATTAGTTTTGGATCTACCTTGAATCTTGAAATATTTGGAATTCCATGACCGGTAAAATCTATGATTGATATTGAAATTCCAATTCCAACCAGAATCATAGTGTAAGGAATTCTTATCTTTGTTGCAATCAGAGAAGCAAGAAATATTGTCAAAAGAAATACTGGAATGGCATATTCACTTGATAAGAGGTGGCCTAGACTTAACTCTGTCATCTTTAGACATTTGCTGTCAAATTATAAAAATCGTTGCTAAATACAATGTGATTTCTGATTATCTTGGTCTGTCCATCCTTTTTTGTCTGTTCTTTCGGAGAATTCGAAATCCCCAAAATATTCCAATCTATATGTTTACCATTACAAGTGCAGTCAAAATGAAGTTTGGTTTGGTAAATACAATCAGTCCCATGAATATGCCTGAAATCCTGTAATGAAAACATGACTGTGATGATTCCTAACCTGCGATTGGAGGTATTGCCCATTAGTGATTTTGATTTTATGGCACTGTTGAACATTGAGCGAATTGTATTCTAAATTACAAAAATATAGAAAACATATCTAGGAAAATTCTTTTCTTATGCTCTGAACAAATCTTGCATGAATTCTTATCCTCTCCAAAGTCTGTGCAAGCTTCATCTCGGTTCCCGGAACATGATGTCTTACAAAAAAGTTTCTAATCTCTTTTTCTTTTGCAAAATCATCTTCAATTGAGACGCTGCCAATTATTCTGTTAAGAAGTGGGTTTCCTACCCCGAATCTTGATACAATTCCTTTCCAGTTTTGTTTTATCCATGGCAAGACTAGTTCTTTGCCTTGTGGATTTGTAACCATTCTTGCAATTGGCTGAAATAGGTTTTGTGTTCTTACCTCTTTTGAGAGTGTGAACAAGAGCGTCTTTGATAATAGTTTTCTGTCCTGAAAGTTTGCAAGTGAGCTGAGTAGTCTGACCATTTCTTCCTGTGTTTGTGCCTTGCGATATAGACCAAGCATTTTTTGATATGTGGACGAGTCCCCTGTCCATGCTATCACTGAATATACGGGACCCCGAAGATCTGGATTTAGCTTTCCGGTCTTTAACAAATTGGCAAACCTTGATCTTGCTTCTGTAACTATGTCTTGATCCTCCAGTCTTCCGAGTGAGCTGATTACCTGTGCACGCAAAAGTGCACTTGTTGACTTTTCTCCGTTGATTGGATCCCATCCAAGTTTTGCAAATACCTTGTTAAAGAAACCAAGATTGAATTTTTTTATCTCATCCCAAAACTCTTCTTTTGATAGTAATACGTAGAAAAAGTTCAGGCTAGCTATTATGTCTGACAATACCACATAGTCATCCTCATCTTCATAATGTCTCACAACGTCAAGATATTCTCTAAATGATATCTGATTTGATATACAAAGTGCAAAGAGATCATGATGAATACTCCAACGGTCGACATTCGATATTGTTTTTTCTTCGACTTGCTTTGCTAGTGCATAAAGGGCGTCTTCGTCATATTTTACTCGATAAAATCCCTTTTGGCCATCATTTACCTTGAACCAGTCTTCCTTGCAGGGAATGGTGATGGGTCCCTTCATTAGTTTGGTAGTTACCTTGTCTCCAGTTCTCACAGAGAGTGGAATAATCCAGTTTCCTTGCTTTGTTTTGCCATTATTTTCCAAAAGGAATCTGCTCTGAGATAACCTCAATCTTGAGTTCTTTATTTTTGCTTCAATTATTGGATATCCTACTTGTCTTACCCATGTGTTCATCATTTGTCGTACTGGTTGTCTTGATATTGATCCAAGTGAGTTCCAAAGATCTTCTGTTGTTGCATTTGCATACTCATGTTTTTTCAGATAGCTATGCAATCCCCTCCTAAAATTGTCATTTCCAATAAAGTTCTCTAGCATCATAAGTACACAGCCTCCCTTGTTGTAACTGATCTCATCAAATATTTGTCGCACATCTGCAGGACTTTTTACTGATACATCAATTGGATGTGATGATTTTAGAGAATCAAGACTCAAACCTCCTGTCATTTCTGAAATGAGGAACTGGTCCCAAAAATCCCACTCGGGATATAATGCATCAACTGCCTTTGTTGCCATGAATGTAGCAAAACTCTCATTGAGCCATAGATCATTCCACCACTTCATGGTGACCAAGTTGCCAAACCACTGGTGTGCTATCTCATGTGCAATTACTTCAGCAATGTGTTGTTTTGTTTCAGTAGATGATGTCTTTGGATCATAAAGCAGTATGGTCTCTCTGAACGTGATTGCACCCCAGTTTTCCATTGCACCTGACGCAAAGTCAGGTATTGCAATCATGTCAAGCTTGGGTAATGGATATGCAATCTTGAAATATTTTTCAAAATATGACAAGAATTGTTTTGTAAACTCTAATGAAAGTTTTCCTTGGTATTTCTTTCCCTGTGTGGTTATTACTCTGATAAGAGTCTTGCCAGACTTGGTTGAAATGGACTCAAACTCTCCAACTGCAAGATAGAGAAGATATGTGGACATGACTGGGGTAGTGTCAAACTTGTACAGGATCTTTCGATCTACTGTTTTCTTTGATATTATCGGCATGTTTGAGATTGCAGTGTGACACTTGTCAACTAAAAGTGAGACATCAAATGTTGCCTTGGCTTCTGGCTCATCCCAACATGGAAATGCTCTTCGCGCATCGGCTGCCTCAAACTGAGTGGTTGCAAGGTGTTTTTCTTTTCCTTTGTACTTGTATTTGCTTCTGTAAAACCCAACAAGCTTGTCATTTAACTGTCCTATGAAATCGATTGAAAGAACTGCCTTACCAGATATCTTTTGAGAAAATACGAGTATGAGTTCTTCTGTCTTTTCATCAAGCCTTGGCTTTGGTTTAATCTCTATCCCATTCCAAGATATCTTACATTGTTTTATCTCAAGTTCTGCAGCGTGCAACACAATTTTGTTTGTAGGTCTTGATATCCTAATTGATATTTTTTCTTTTCCTCTGAATGTAAATTTCTTAAAGTCCGGCTCAAACTCTAGTTCATAATTTATTGGAAAGACGGCCTTCACAAGATTTTTGTTCTAATATACACGTAATATACTTTCTAATGCAGAATTCTAACCAGCCAATGTATAAAATGCACACCAAAAAATACTATTGCAACTGCTTTTACCGTCTTACCTGTTGTCATTGCAATGGAATATTTTACAATATTGTATTTCTTGGTTCCAGCTATTATTGATACAACATCGCCAAGTATGGGGATCCACGGGGAAAAGAAAATTATTGTAAACCAGCCATATCTTGTCATCATGTTGATACTTTTTTGTTCGTATTTTTCTTCTGGAATCTTTCTAAGTTTTTTTAACAGTCTTCCGTTGTACCCGATATAATATGCAATATAGCCCCCAATTATGGAGCCAACTATCAACACCAAAAACACATCAAGTACATTTGCTCTGCTTAGTAACAAAGCTGAGATGGTAATCTCTGTTGGAATTGGGATAAAACTTGAAAACATTCCATTGAAAAAAAGTCCTAACAAACCGTATTTTGTGAATATTGTATTATGCAATAGGAAATGCGTGATCTCACCTAGCATTGCCTGAACTTCCTTCTAGCTCATTTTAAATGAATTGCCATATTTTACATCATGATCATAAATTGCATTACCTATTTTTTTAAGAAGTTTTGTTTTGGATTTTTGTGCTTTCTTGTCATGACTGTAATCTTTTTTCTCTATCAGATCATGGAGGTGTTCAAGATCTGCCCTTGATAGTGCGCTGATTCCTCTTGTAAATATGATGTCTAAGAGTTGAAGTCTTTCAAGATCATCATTGTTGTCTTGCACAATGACCGTATCTCTATCTTTAATATTTGTCTTACATAAAGACAAAACATGTTCTACAGGGTATCTGTGTCATTTCACAAGGATTATATAAAAATGAAAAATGATTTCATCGAAATTGGTATAATGGAAAAGCCTGTAAAAGGTAAGGCAAATGCCGTGATAGTAAAACAGATTGCAAAACATCTTGGGATATCAAAATCTAAAGTGAGAATAGTTGCAGGAGAAAAATCTCAAGATAAGATAATTGAAGTGATACAATAATTTACCAAACCCTAAAAAACAAGTCAAATCCAGTTTATCACGTGAACACATCTACAATTTTGATAATTTTTGCCATCGTGATTGTATCTATGATGGTGCATCATGGGTATTCTCAACTTACCAAGTCTAGTGCTACACTTGAAAATGGTATATGGTATACTACGGTTGGAAAACAAGTGCAGGTTACAACTGATGTTACGAACGGACAAAACAAGGCACAGCCATTTGCGTACCTTGTACAGATTGAAAACCAAGACGGGGTCGTGTGTTCTTTATCATGGATCACGGGTACGCTTGATGTAGGTCAGTCTCTTAGTCCGTCCCAGTCATGGATACCTACTATGTCTGGAACATATACTGCACAGATCTTTGTATGGACAAGTGTCGGAAATCCTGACGCGCTATCTCCTCCACTTGTAATGAAAATTATTGTATCATAAATTAGCATCAGTTATAATTTAGAAATTTACAGCCTATGTATGGATATTAGGAGAAGAATGCCAGTTTATCTTATGATTGGGACAGCGTTTGCCTTTACACTTTACTTTTTTGTCTCTCCATTCCTCTATCCGTCAGATCAAGGTGGTCAGGTACCTGTCTTTAACCAAAGTCCTGATTCAGTTTCAACACTGGCAAGTGATGTTGATGCGTGTGTAGCAACCCCGACTTCAGATTGTGATCAGGAAATGTTGCAGATAAAAAATTATTGTAATAGTAACAGGGATCAAAACATTTCTATCTGCTCTGATGTTAGGGTGCAGGAATATATTGACAGCAGGGGACTTGAGCGTCCAACCATAAATACTGGAAGCTGATTGTTATTTCTGAGCTTCTTGCATAAATCTTTCCATGTTCTGCTTTACCAGGGGAATTATCTTTTTTGTTATGATCTGATGAAAGTCGTCTGCATCAGGATCAAATGACAGTAAAAGTACATGGGCAAGTCTTCGGTTTTCATCAGCAATTGGTATTGTGGCCCTGATAATTTTTGTATAATGTGAACTTGCATAAGAAATCCTTCCAAGTAGATATTCCCATCTGAGTCTGGTGTACTGCCTTGTGGCTGCAGTTATTGCATACTGTGCTCTCTCTTCTGGTTTCATTACGGGTGTAAGACCTGTCCTCTCAGATGAACCCTCTAATGTTCCGTCTCCATCTGCAATACCTGCAAATCTTATCTTCTTGTCTAATGCTACTACATTTTTACAGAAATCATCAAAAAATGCCATTCACTATGGAGTATCAGTTATGCTATATTTGCTTTCTGGGAAATTTCGCTTCACATGTTGTCTTGTTTTATGCTAGCTGGCATTGCTTTCTGAAAGATGAAGTTACACAACAGCATAAATCCAATCCATATCCCAATCATAAGGACAGGTGTATAGCGCCCTATGCATTGATTGCACATAAACTTGTTCAAAAGAAACACAATGATGCCTCCAACAAGAGCACCTGTTGCATAATCCAATAGCCTCCACCAGAAATATTTCATTTGTTCTACATTGGTATGTCCAAAATATAAGATTGATTTTACTTGTTTGCTAGGAAAAACATCTTTTGATATTTTCTACTTCAATCTTTATCCATTCACAAAAGATGCTCCAAACAGCATCCGGTGTAGAGTCATACTGGAAGAAAGTAAACATCACTGCAGTGGAGTTATTATGCAAGGAAATTATTCTCATGTATGCCGGTGTCATGCGCTCTTCGGTAGGTCCTGCATAGATGTCAATCAAACCTGCCTTTTGGTTAGTGTCAAACCTGATGAATGTCTCTCCGATTGGTGTTAGAGCCTTGTATTTGCCATCGACTAGTGTTAGTTTCTTGACAAACTTTGTAGCCCATTTTGGAATATTTTCAATATTTGATAAAAACTCAAATACTTTGTCTATTGGTGCGCTTACCACACAAGTCTCAGTTACAGAATTCAATGTCTAGTCTCAAAATGTCTATTAATTAAATGGTGTTTCGTTAACAAACAAAAGAATGACTCATAAATCCATGGCTTGATTTATTGCAATAGCATGTCTCTAAAACCAAAGAGTGCGGAGGAGTCAAGAGCGGAGATGACAGTTAGAATGTTTCCATCTAATGCAAACCCTGCAGGAAATGTATTTGGTGGCGAAATACTAAAACAAATTGACTTGATAGCAGGTCTTGTAGCTCAGAGACACTGCAAGAAAAATGCTGTAACTGCATCAATTGACAGGGTCAACTTTTTAAAACCTGTTCTAGTTGGAAATGCACTGATACTAAATGCCAGATTAAACTATGTATCTCACTCTTCAATGGAAATTGAAATAAAAGTAGAGGCCGAAAATCTATTTACTGGAACTAGAACTCTTACAAATACTGCATATGTTACTTCCGTTGCATTAGACGAGGCTGGCAAGCCAACAGATGTACCTCCACTTTTGATTGTCACCGAAGATGACAAGAAGAGGTTTACAGAGGGGGAACAAAGAATGTTGCAGAGAAAAAGAGAACGAAAACACTAGTACTTGATTGATATTGTTGAAATAAAAACCAGAGGGCGTGACTGGATGTCTGATTCCATCTAAGAAAATTATGTTGTGGACATGTCTTGCAAAAAATAAACCTCCGACAATTGGTTTTCTAAATTTAATTCTTCGTATTGAATATGCCACTCGCTAAAGATTACCGCTTACTTTTCGCAAGTCAATCTTAGTTGGTAAGATGTATATGATTAAGTACTTTCGTTGATATCAGTAGAAATGACTCTATCTTGTGACATTAGACAATTCGGTATTAATTTAAAAATAAAATCTGTATTATCTTTTGTAGTACTTGTTAGTGCATCCGCATTTTTCTTGACACTTTCACCTGTTGCGGCTGTACCACTTTCACCGCCAACCGAGGCGCAGATTGTAGTAAAAATAGACAAGGACCGATATTATCTAGGTGATATCATGGTCATCTCAGGCGAAGTCAAAAGCATTGTAACTAACATGCCGCTAACAATTCAGATACTTGACCCTGACAATAACTTGATTCACGTAGAACAGATACTGGTGGCAGCAGATGGAAGGTTTTCATTGCCAATAAAAATTGAAGGTCCACTATGGAACATGCCAGGCAAGTATTCTCTTGTTGTGCAATATGGATTCAAACATGTTTCTGCCATGGTAAATTTCCAATTTGAACAAGCAGATGTTCCTACAGAAGGTGTGTTCAATGTAAAAGATCTTTCCAGTGGACAAAACTTTGATCTTAATTATACTATTACTGGAAGTCAAGTCGAAAGCATAGTTATTGATCAACAAGATATTGCACTTGTTGCACAAATAGATTCAAAAAATTCTGGTATGATGCATCTCAAGATACCTAGATTGTTACTTGATGCAAGAAAACTCAGCAACGCCGATGAATCATTTCTGGTCTTTGTTAATGGTGACGAGATAACCTCATTTCAGGAGACATCTTCTGATTATGAGTATAGGGTGTTAGATATCCCGATTGTAACTGGCGACTCTAAAATTGAAATCATTGGAACTACTGTAATTCCAGAATTTGAGAATATGTCTAGCCTGATGCTGGTCTTGGCAGTTGGGTTGGTAACAATATTTACAGTATTGACACAGACGAGAATGAATCTAAAACTCTTGAATCTGTAAATAGTTCTCTGATTATCTCTTGCGCAAAAATAGATTTAGTGTTTTTCGTGATCTTCTATGGTGTACAACGCGGCACTTTTTGCAGCCATCTCAGCAATTTTTTTATTTTGTGAACTTCCTATTATTATTACATCATTTTGTTCAGGTGATAGTTTTTCCATGATGAGTGAATGTATCTTTTGATCATTTCGCATCAAATCCTCACCAGTTCCTGGCAAAACAAGCCTCTCGTTTCTATAGATGAGAGTCGTTGCTCCGACTGCACCTGCCTTGATTGCAGCATCGCGTTGCTCAATTCCGCTTTTTATGTTATGTGCCATATTCTTTAGAAGTATTGCATGATTGAATTTTCCTAAGGCGACTGAGCACTTGGTAATATCAGTCTCTCTTGGAATTAAGATGTGCAATTTGGTGTAAAGTACCTCTCCCTTGTTTGTAAGCCACATGCCTGCATTAGAATTTTCAACAAGGCCATGTATCTTTAGGTGCTTTACTAGAGTCTTGATGGAACCTTCCCCCAGTCCAAGTTCTTGCATCATGATCGATCTACTTATCCTATTGTTGTCTGACATCATCTGCATTGTCTTGAAGACGTGAACTAGATCAAAACTAAGCATTCTACTTGGAGCATATCTTTGTGCCACCTTGGAGAGCAGATGTATTACTTGATGCATGTTATTGTAATATCTATTGTTCCATTATTAGATTTTAGTATGATGTTGAATTGGATAAACCATCCAATTGTTTAAATAATCATATTATGACACGAACATAGAAATGGTTAACACGTCACAAATCACAAAGACAAAACATGCAGTTCCAATCATTGCTGCAGTAGCTCTGTTTGCAATATTTGGAATGGGATACTTTGTAGTGGGCTTTGACCAAGGACAGATTTTTAGCATATTTGAGGGACAGTCTGCATATGCGCAGATGAATGGTGTTGGATACATGCATGAATATACTCATGACATGAGACACGCATCTGGTTTTCCATGCCACTAGCAGTTTTTTAATGAATTTTTGTAACTGTCTAGAGTTTTGAAGTAAATGCCAATTCAACGCATTTCTTTATATGCATATTAAGAACCGCTAAATTTTTTAGGTCAAAAAGTTTAGGGAACCATGCCCGAACTTCAAAAAGGTAGACAGTTACGAATTTTTTTATTTTTCTCTTGTCTTAACTATAGTTTTACTTCAAATAAAATTAGACGAGTTTTCTAGGATGACATTAGGCGTAGCTCATTCAAAATGAAAAAACATGAACATAAGACATGGTATCACGTACGAAACACATTCAACTAAAAGGGGACTCGGATCTTCCATTGGTGGTCTGACCGACCCCTTTTAATTTGGAGAAAACGAACTTTTGCTATGTTCTACATTATGGATAGCAGTCAAACGTGCCTGGAGGCGGATTCTTTATCATTTTCTGAAAGTCTTCTGCAGCATATTTCTGATCCACTGTATATGGAATGAATCCAAAGATTGGTGCACTTACTGAAGTTGTTATGGTTGCCTTGGCTGGATCAAATGTAGCATTTTCTTGTCCGATCTTGGTTACAGCCTGTTTGTTTATAGCAAATATTCCATCTAATACTGCAGCTGATTTTGGTGATAATGTAGAACCTCCAACTGTAGCCTTTTCTATAATGTCTGAATTGTAAAATGCATCTATTTCATACTTGGTAAATGTAGCAGGAAAATATGATGGATTACATGCATCGGTTTGTATGCTAAGCTCAGTATCTGAGATTGCTACCTGTTTACCATGGTGAGGGCGAAATTGCAAACTATCTACTGCATATATGTCCAATCCTACATATGCTACAATTATGATTGCAACAATAATGCCTATTGAGGCATATTTTTTGGTAGACATTCTCTTAACAGACTTTGCCTCTGTCTGTGTTGGAATTTCAGAACTTGGAACTGTATTGTCTGATACATTTTCTGGTTTAGACTCTATGATATTATCACTTGGAACTGTATTGTCTGATACATTTTCTGGTTTAGACTCTATGATATTATCACTTGGAACTGTATTGTCTGATACATTTTCTGGTTTAGACTCTATGATATTATCACTTGGAACTTGATTGGACTGAGGTTGATTTTCTGTCAAATTTTCTATGTATTGATGATCCTCAAAAGAGACCGGTTCACCATTTTTGACTACAATCAGGATGTTTTGTAATCTTTCAATATCGCCTTTCTGAGATTTTATTAATTCCTCAATTTTATTGACAAGATCTTCTGACATTCATTCAAAAACAATTTGTTCTTAATTTAAAGCAAGTGGACGTGTATGTGTAATTAATTTATAAAAAACTAGATGATAAAAAATTCTAGGGGACTTCTGTGGTCTTGGAGGTAAAGACTTAGCTGGACCTACTGCAAAATAACCCTAGTATTGTTTGCGAATTACTAATTAGTCAAATTCGACCTATTATGCCCAATTGCAAGATGAGATATTTGAAAAATGTACTCTGAAAATCTGCCCAAAAGGACCTATTGTGACTGATAACAACACTGGAGAGATTCTTTGTGCAAGTTGTGGCCAAGTTTTGATAGATAAAATAGACAACATGGGGCCTGAATCTAGCTCATTTGACACTGAACAGTTCAATAACAAAAGTAGGGCTGGAGCCCGATCAAGTCTTGCTATATCTGACATGGGTCTTGCAACTACCATAGGAAACCAAGACAAGGATGCTGCAGGGAACTCTTTGTCTGGATATATGAAAAATACATTCAACCGACTCAGACTCTGGGATAATAGAAGCAAGTCAAAAGGAAGTGACTCTAATCTAAGACAGGCGTTTATGTTGCTTCATACTATGAAGTCACATCTCTCACTTCCTGATACTGTTGTAGAGGAAACTGCATACATTTACAGAAAGGCTTTTGCCAAGAAACTAACTCGGGGTAGAGGAATATCTTCAATACTTTATGCTTCACTATATGCTGCCTGCAGAAAGACTAGTACTCCAAGGACTCTACGCGATATTGCAAAAGCTGGAAATGTCAGAAGAGGTGATCTTGCTGCAGCATACCGAATAATGGTGAAAAGCCTGAACCTTCAGCTAAAACCATTTGATCCGGTAGAGTTTGTGACTAGAATCTGTAGTACAATTGGTGTTGACGAGAGTACAAAAAGAAGTGCGCTTGACTTATTGTTAAAAGCAGAAGATGCAGGTTTTTCAACAGGAAAAAATCCTATGTCACTAGTTTCAGCCGCAGTCTACTTAGCAACCTGCACTGGTGGTGAAAAAAAGACACAAATAGAAATTGCAAGGGCTTGTGGAGTGAGCAATGTCTCAGTAAGAAATCTGACAAAGCAATTCAGAAATACACTAGGACTTGAATCTGAAGAGCAGAATGACTGCAAATGCTAGTATCTTATCTTGATCTCGTGAGCAATCGCCAGGAATTTTTGCATTTCTTGGTGAAATTTGATTCCTTTTTCTGTAATAATAAAATTACGACTTTTCTTGTCTACTCTTGATTCTATCAGTCCAAAGTCTATTAGCTTTTGGCATTTTTCCATTGCTATATAGTGTGATAGGTTGGCTATTCGTGCAATTGAGGATATTATTGTACCTTGCATGCCACAGTCCATTGTAACTTGTAATATCTCTGAAACTACTCCAATCTCTGATCGGTATTGTTGTTTCATGCTGACTGCCATTAGATTGTCACTCCTACAGTTGGTGTTGCAAAACTTGTTTTCATGTATCATTTGTTAGAACAAGGTCTATATAATCATTAGGAAACTAATGATTAGGAATCAAATGAAAAGATTTGATTATGAAAACAGTATAGGGTTTATTGTATATTCTGCATCAAAGATGATGCAGAAAGCATTTGATTTGGAACTACGAAACAAAATAGGAATAAACTTGGCCCAGTCTAAGGTCATATTTACATTGTATATGCAGTCTGGTCCAACTCAACGAGAGATTGCTGACAGAATTGGAGTTGAAAGTCCTACGCTTGTGCCAATAATTGATAAACTAGAAGAGGATGGGTATGTGAAAAGAAAACCAGATGCCCAAGACAGGAGAATAAAAAGGATCTACGTTACCCCCAAGACTGATTCATTGTGGGACTCGATGCTGGAATGCATAAACCAGATCAGAAAAATCTCAACAAAAGATCTTTCAGAACAAGAGATAAAGTCTGCACTTGGTACTGTGAAAAAAATAACAGAAAACATGACTGTTTATCTTGGTGATTCCAAGTCACCAGATCTCAAAAAAACGAAAGATTGAAAACGTATGTACTTGGCGTTTGAATAATCTCCTATATTCACAAAAAAAGAGTCAAAGAGCAGGGGTATCTGTAACTAATTCATATTTACTAGTGGCACTAACTGTTGTATAATGGCAATACTGAAAACAATTGGACGAGTTCTGGTACTAATCGTAAGCGGAATTGCCATAGTGGTTGTTGGTGGATTCATGATGGGGGCAGTTGCCAAGTTGTACCTGCCAGGGCGCAAAAAGGACAGACAAGAACCACCTACAAAATTTTATGAACGCAAAAAAACAGATTAATATTAAACCCAGAAATTTTTGAATAACGATGACACAAACAAATACTGATTCACCACTATCTAAATTACAATCACTAAAGTATCTTACTCCTGCAAGATCTATTGAAGGTGCCAACTCTCTCTTGCCAAAGGTATCAGAGATTGTAGAAAAATATGTCGATGCATTGATGCCCTGGAAAAAAGACAATGACACTCTACAACATGCATCCGACTCACTTTGGGACTTGGCTAGAATTGAAGCAATGAGATCAGGCAGTACAAACACTTGGGACTTGGCCTGGAATTCTGCATGGAAGGAAGCAAGTCAGTCTGCCCGCGATAATTATGGATGGTATGGAAGTGAATTTGTTTCGGGAGAAACTGTAAGAGATGCAGCAAGAGATGCTGCAAAATATGCCGCAAGATATGCCGCATTTGAATCAGTCAAGGAAAAACTTGGTGGAAATAATCCGTTTGAGCATGTGATAGAATTGTATTCGATGGGTCTCAAACCAACATACTTTAGAAAAGTAGAAGGACAAGAAAAATTCGTCGTAGATTTTCCATTGTACATTGATGAAAAAAATATACTAGGATGTTATTTGCATGGAGACAAGGAGATATCGTTTACACACCAGTGGATTGATTATTGTACAACCTTGAAACCAGTAAACAATCCTGAATCTAAGCGATCGTTTGCATAAGAGATGCGCATCTCTTAAGTATCACAATTTTTTATAAAATACTATGTGTGAAATGATTGATGAAATTGAAATCGAACATCTAAGAATGGCGCTATCTAGAGCAAGAAAAGAGATGCAAGAACCTGTACAAGAGAAACCACTTGCTGCAGTTGCCTAGTAATTCCATTCGTTAGAGATGTCGTTCCAAAGTGAACGATATGGCTTGGCATCTTTTGAGATCTCTTCTTTTATCCTGTGTTCTATTGAAAAGTACATGTTCTCAAGTGCATCTACACCACCGTCTGCAAACAATTCATGACCTATCTCCTTTATTCTGTCTTCCTTGGAAGAATAATCCGCAGCATTTGAATTTTGAATGCAATATGTTATGAGATCGTACAATTCTTCCTCAAGATATGCATCCAATGATATCTAAACTATATTTACAGTATAAAAGTTCTTGATTATTTTTGTAGTATAATTGGTTTTGACCTCTTTGATCTTGTCTCTGTACCCATCAAGGTTTAAAAATTAGTCTATTATGTACCCGAAATTCCAAAGGTATAACAAGACATGCCTACAAGTATATCTATAGTCCAAAATTCTGTTCAATTAAAAATATTGGAGGCATATACTCGTGATGTAGGTAGAGGTGTTACACGTATTGATTATGAATCTATGGATGCCCTTGGAGCATCAACTGGTGACATTTTAGAAATTACAGGCAAGCGAAGATCTGTAGCACGGTGCCTCCCACTATATCCATCTGATGAAGGAAAAGGGATTATCCGAGTAGATGGACTTGGGCGAAACAACACGGGTGTAGGAATTGGCGATACTGTGACTGTACGAAAGATAAAAACTGTACCTGCAGAAAAAGTCATAGTTGCTCCTCTTGATTCTATACCTCCGATCGACGAAAGATATCTCACTGATTCTCTAGAAAATATTCCACTTGTAAAAGGTGACAATATAATGGTGCCATACTTTGGTGGTAGGCTGACATTCCAAGTAGTTGGAATAACTCCTGCATCTGATGCAGTGCTTGTAACTCCAAAGACAGAATTTCATATTGCCGAAAAAGGTGAGAGTTTGCGTGGAGTACCACAGGTGTCATATGAGGACATTGGAGGAATGTCTGACGAGATAAGAAAAGTCAGAGAAATGATCGAGTTACCAATGAGACATCCGGAAATATTTGAAAAATTGGGAGTTGAGGCTCCAAAAGGTGTATTGTTATATGGTGTACCTGGAACTGGGAAGACATTACTTGCAAAAGCAGTTGCAAATGAAACTAATGCTCACTTTATCAGTATATCCGGTCCTGAGATAATGAGCAAGTTTTACGGAGAAAGCGAAGCCAGACTACGTGAAATATTCAAAGAGGCAAAAGAAAAAGCACCATCCATCATCTTTGTGGATGAAATTGATTCAATTGCACCAAAACGAGAAGAGGTTACAGGAGAAGTGGAGAGAAGAGTTGTTTCGCAAATGTTGTCACTAATGGATGGCCTTGAGGGTAGGGGCAAAGTGATTGTCATTGCTGCAACAAACAGACCAAATGCGCTGGACCCTGCTCTTAGAAGGCCTGGTAGATTTGACAGAGAAATTGAGATTAAAGTTCCTGACAAAAAGGGAAGGCTGGAGATTTTATTAATTCATACACGAAACATGCCTCTAAACGAAGATATCAATTTGGAAAAAATTGCAGGCTCTAGCCATGGATATGTGGGGGCTGATTTAGAATATCTCTGCAAGGAAGCTGCAATGAAATGTTTGAGAAGATTGTTGCCTGAAATTAATTTGTCTGATGAAAAAATTCCTCCGGAAACTTTGGATAAACTAATTGTAAACGCTGAGGACTATCAACTTGCATTCAGAGATGTTACTCCAGCAGGAATGCGTGAGGTATACATTGAGACACCTGATATTAAATGGGCTGAGATTGGCGGGCTTGAAAATGTAAAGCGTGAACTCCAAGAGGCAGTGGAATGGCCACTGAAATACCCTAATCTTTATGCACAGCTTGGATATAGAATGCCACGAGGCATCTTGTTACATGGTCCGAGTGGAACAGGCAAGACACTGTTGGCAAAAGCCGTTGCAACAGAGAGTGAGGCAAACTTCATCTCAGTAAAGGGCCCGGAATTATTATCTAAATGGATAGGTGAGTCTGAACGGGGAATCCGAGAAATATTCCGAAGGGCAAGACAATCATCACCATGTGTAATATTTTTCGATGAGATTGATTCTATTGCACCAATTAGGGGAATGGGTGAGAGTGCAACTACGGAAAAAGTTGTCAGCCAATTACTAACCGAAATGGATGGAATCACCTCACTCAATGGCGTAGTGGTAATTGCTGCTACCAATAGGGCAGACATGATTGATTCTGCACTGCTCAGACCAGGCAGATTTGACAAAATTGTTCTAGTTCCAATCCCAGATAAGGCTGGAAGACTCAAGATATTGGAGATAAGCTCCGAAAATATTCCAATTGAAAAAGAGATGGGAACACCAAATGGACTAAATCCAGATTATGTTGATCTGGCAAAGATTGCAGAGATGACTGATGGCATGAGTGGGGCAGATGTTGCTGCTATTGCAAATACTGCTGCGTCGATTGTGTTGCATAACTTTGTTGAGAAATATCCTGATCCAAAAGATGCAGAAAAACAAGTGGATGTCGCAAAAGTAAAGATGAAAGACTTTGAGGAAGCAGTAAAGAAAGTCAAGATCCAAAAAGAACTAAAGATTGGACAAAAGGTAACTGTGTCACACTTTAGGTAATTTTCTTAACAAAAAATTACAATGTACTTTTTACCATACAAGTCATTTTGTACGAAATGTTACGATGTGATTTTTTGGATCTAGTCTTCAGTCAGATCAATCTTTGTCTTTTTGTCTGGAACCTGAATGTCTAAGAGTTCTCGTAATCCTTTGTATCTATTTCGTATGGTTACTTCCGTTACTCCAGCTGCTATTGCAATTACTTTTTGAGTTGTACTGTCTCCATGTATTGCACATGATAAGTATAATGCAGCAGCTGCAAGGCCCATGGGATCTTTTCCTGCGGAGATCTCTTTTTTATTTGCCTGCTCTAAAATTTTTAGCGCCTCTCGTTTTACTTTTTCACTAAGGCCGGATTCGCTTGCAATTCTGGACATGCATTTTATTGGATCCAATACTGGCATTGTCATATCAAGCTCTTGTAATAATAATCTGTAACACCTTGAGACATCTTTCTTTTTTACATTGATTCTCTTTGCAACCTCGTTTAATGTTCTTGGAGTGCCAGTCTCTCTACATGACAAGTATAGTGCAGCTGCAATTAATCCTGGGATTGACCTGCCCTTCGCAAGTCCTTTTTCTAATGCTTTTCTGTAAATGTACGCAGTTTTTTCTACCACTGCATCTGATAGTGCAAGTTTGTCTTTTAGTCTGCTAAGCTCACTGAATGCCTGTCTGCAATTTCTTTCAGTTGCTTCATGAACCTGGCTTCTGCTGTCCCATGTCCTAAGACGGGTGATTGTATTTTTCATTGATGCTGACAAGGGTTTTCCAGTCGAGTCCTTGTTTGCTTGTCCAATTACTGTTGCAAGTCCCATGTCATGCATTGCAAGGGATGTTGGAACACCTGTCCTGGCTCTGTCTTCGAACTGTTCTTTTGAAAATGACTGTCTTTCAGGACCCAAGTCGTTTATAATCTCGTTTATTACTAATCCACATCCTCCACAAAATCGCTCACCTGTAGTGCCATCTGTCAACATCTTGGCTTTTCCACACCTAGCACACCTTGCATTCATCTCTGAGCCTTGTACTGTCATGAATAACACACATGTCTAGATTTTATCAAATAATAACCCAGCTATTTCACATAAATCAGTAAAATCTGCCGTTTCTTTTTGATAATCTGGACCTAGTCTAGGCATAAAGGAATTCTGATGGCACTAGCCAAGTTTCTTGATAGTCTAAATTTTTGTCAACTAGGAGCATTCCAAGTTTGTATTTTTTTGCCATGTCTATGATAAACTCTGAAAGTGTACCCTTTTGTAGAATGTAAGGCAATTCTTGGATGTCTGTAGCCAGTAACACTCTGGTGCTCGGTATCTCTTTTTTGACACTAAAAATGTCTTTTTGAATTTCTAATATGGATTGTCGTGTGATTTCAGGCTGAATCAAGATTGTAATTACTCTTTTTTCTTTTCTTGCCACTAGATCAAATCTATATTGAGGATCAAAATCTGAGTTGGCTGCGTCATATTTTACATGCCACTGCATGTCCATGAGATAGTCTGCTACAATGTCTTGAATCATGCCAAGTTCAAGCAAATCTCTTGTAAATTCGACCCTCTTGTGTGCTCTTAGCAATGATTTGAAATACTTGTCAATAGCCTGTTTAGAATACTTTGACATTTTTTCCTTCATGAAAATTGAATTGAGAAGCAGCTTGTTCTCTTGATATGTACTAAATGGGTCTGACTCTTTATCTTCCAATGATGACTTGTTACATATCTGGTAATTAATCGCTCGCCACCCCAAAAAATTCCTATAAACTCATAGAGGTACTAGCGGAACTCAGAGATAAGGTATTAATCATAAAAGGCCAAATGACTAGTGTGGATTTTGTCCAAAAGGGCGAGCCAGATGTCTCAAAGCCGCTCTTGATTGCAGCCATGCAAGACATGGGAGACGTTGGAAGCATTGTGATCGACTTTATTAATTCAAATCTGAATACATCGGTGTTTCGTGAAGTACAGCCCTCATATCCTGCATATGTGATTGACAATGGAGGATACATTGACATTCCGGAAGAGAAGTGGGATTATAGATATGCAAAAGATATCATCGTGTTTGGAGGGGGTTCTGGCCAACCATCTTCTACAGAAGAACTGAACGTGTTGTGTCAAGATGTAATTAACATTGCAAAAAAATATTCTGTACGGTTCATATACACACTTGGCGGCTTTCACACAAAAAATCCAATTGAGGGAGAGCCCAAGACATTTGTCACTACTACATCAAAAGAACTTACCGAACAGGTGCGAAAACTTGGAATCTTGACCACGCCTGAGGCTTCCATCATTACTGGATTCAATGGATTGATACTCGGGTTTGCAAAGATGAATGGTATACAGGGAATTGGATTGTATGCCGAATTGAACCAGCCCAAGCTTCCACAGTATAGGTCTTCAAAGAGCATAATCAAAACACTCGAAAAGATGACTTATCGCAGATTTGGTGATACTTCTGAGTTTGACTCTATGGCAAAAGATATTGAATCACACAGTTACGGAAAACGTTTTGATCCTGATCAAAGCTATTCTGATTGATCTAATAAAATGAGAGGAATTTTTCCAACTTGCTGTATATTTACAGATGCATTGGTCCGAGTCTTGTAATTGCAACTATTGCTACAATAGAAGCCGCTAAAACTATGGCAACTATTGGTCCAAATTCTGGTACTACAGTTGTTCCAACGATGGAAATGTTTTCAGAAAGTGGAGTGATTGGTATTGATACTAACGTGTCTCCTGGCTCTGCAGTTGTAGTATAGTTTGTTATTATCTGACCGTCTTCGAAAACTCCAATAAATGGACCGCTAATCAATCCAGTTGGCAGTTTTAGAATCAAGGTACTGTTTGTGTCAGCTTTGCCTACTAGCACAAAGTCAATGGACTTGTCTTTTACACTAACTGATGAGCTCACTATGTTCTTCACAGAAGAATATTGCACATCAAATGTTGTTGCTCCATCTCCGGCATCTTTTCCAACCCCTGAGATGGTCTTGTTGTACTCTTGGGCAAAGGAGGATGTTACCATTGGAGCAAGTAAAATCACGATTGCTGCAACAATTACTATCTTGAGCATGACTGAGGTTTATTATCTTGCTAGTTAATGGGTTTGGCTAATTATTTTTACGAAACCGCGAATTTCTTTGAAGCTTCAAGCAGGTTTTTGATGTCTGACTCTGAGTGTACATATGATATGGCACCTAGTTTCCCTGGGAGGAAAAATATTCGATTCTTTGCAATCAACTCAAAATGATATTTCTTGAGCATTTCTGTATTGCACCTTGATGCTTCTTCTGCATTTGTGATCTGAGTTACCCCATTTGCAAGAAAGTGTGGCATAAAAAGAGAGCCCATGCCGGTGATTATTGCTTTATCCTGAAATATTTTTGACAGACCTCTTCGTACATCTTCTCCAAGCCTTCCAATTTTTTTGTAGACTGGGCCAGAATTTTTCTTTAAAAATTTCAGCATTGTTTTTCCAGACGTCATTGTCATTGGATTTGCAGAAAATGTTCCGCCTCCTATGTATGACCTGTCAAGTCTCTTGTTTGCATTAGTGTCTGTGATTTTCATAACTTCTTCTTTTCCACAAATAACTCCAATTGGAAATCCACCGCCAACGATTTTTCCCAGTGTTACAATGTCCGGGTTAAGGCCCATTGTGTTGTAAAGGCATCCAAACCTGAACCTGAATCCTGTGACAATCTCGTCTAAAATAAAAAGTGCATTGACGCGGTGGATAAATTCCTGGATTCCTACCAGGTATTCTTTTGTTGCAGGGATACAGCCTGCACCGCCAAGTATGGGCTCTATTATAATGCCGGCCAAATCGTTTTTTACAGACTCTAAAATTGAAATGGATTTTTCTAAATCATTGTATGGAATTGAAACAATATGTGACTCATCTGTGAGTCCTGCACTTTCTGATTGGTCAAATGGATAATTGACTGATTTTAGCAGATCAGTTGTGTATCCATGCCAGCCTCCGTCAATTTTTGCAATTATTTTTTTTCCAGTCTTTGCCCTTGCAGTCCTTGTTGCATACATGGTAGCCTCAGTACCAGTTGAGACATAACGAATTTTTTCTGCAACTGGAACTGCTCCATGTATTACCTCTGAAAACTCTATGGTGTTTTCATTTACAGTTCCATGCATCCAGCAATTGTTTACCTGTTTTTTGACTTTCTCTGCTACTTTTGGAGCTGCGTGTCCTAGAATCAAACTCCAGTGACCCATCCAGTAATCTGTATACTTGTTGCTATCTACGTCTATGAGGTACTTGCCTCTTGCAGATTTTGTGACAAATGGATATGGCTCAAAAAATCGTATGTTGTGTGACACTCCACCAATGTGGAGTTTTTTTGATCTCTCAAATAACTTGGCAGATTTCTTGGTATGTTTTTTGTACGCATCTATGGCAGAAGACAATTAAAGATTGTCACTGATTGTTTAATATTAGTGATCGGAAAAAAATTGTAAAAAAAGCAAGATTTGTGAATAGTTTATATTATTTCTCCTTGATCCCCTTTTTGCATACGTAACAGCAAGGCGGCGCTTGTGATGATGTTTGGTAGTATACCAGTTTGTGATTCACAGGCCTCCAGTTACGCATACAACATGTGGGTTTGATCAAAAGATCTTATCCGAAGTTTGAAGAAAGTGTGTGCAATCCACCAATTTCCAATAAATATTACGTCTTACTTCGACGCGTACTGAAAATGTACGAACAAAACGAATCCGGTTGATCCTGCCGGACCTGACTGCTATCGGATTGGTACTAAGCCATGCGAGTCATTGTAGCAATACAAGGCGGACGGCTCAGTAACACGTAGTCAACCTAACTCGTGGACGTGGATAACCTCGGGAAACTGAGAATAAACCACGATAGATCATAGTGCCTGGAATGGCTTATGGTCCAAACAGTTTACTGCCATGGGATGGGACTGCGGCCTATCAGCTTGTTGGTGAGGTAATGGCCCACCAAGGCGATTACAGGTACGGGCTCTGAGAGGAGAAGCCCGGAGATGGGTACTGAGACACGGACCCAGGCCCTATGGGGCGCAGCAGGCGAGAAACCTTAGCAATGTGCGAAAGCACGACTGGGTCAGTCCGAGTGATTCCTGATAAAGGAGTCTTTTGCTTGTCCTAAAAGCACAGGTGAATAAGGGGTGGGCAAGTCTGGTGTCAGCCGCCGCGGTAATACCAGCACCTCGAGTGGTCAGGACGTTTATTGGGCCTAAAGCATCCGTAGCCGGCTTTGCAAGTCTTCGGTTAAATCCACCTGCTCAACAGATGGGCCGCTGGAGATACTACAGAGCTAGGGAGTGGGAGAGGCAGACGGTATTCAGTGGGTAGGGGTAAAATCCTCTGATCCATTGAGGACCACCAGTGGCGAAGGCGGTCTGCCAGAACACGTTCGACGGTGAGGGATGAAAGCTGGGGGAGCAAACCGGATTAGATACCCGGGTAGTCCCAGCTGTAAACGATGCAAACTCGGTGATGCATTGGCTTATGGCCAATGCAGTGCCGCAGGGAAGCCGTTAAGTTTGCCGCCTGGGAAGTACGGACGCAAGTCTGAAACTTAAAGGAATTGGCGGGGGAGCACCACAAGGGGTGAAGCCTGCGGTTCAATTGGAGTCAACGCCAGGAATCTTACCCGGGGAGACAGCAGAATGAAGGTCAAGCTGAAGACTTTACCAGACAAGCTGAGAGGAGGTGCATGGCCGTCGCCAGCTCGTGCCGTGAGGTGTCCTGTTAAGTCAGGTAACGAGCGAGATCCCTGCCCTTAGTTGCTGCAGTTACTCTCAGGAGTAGCTGGGCTAACTAAGGGGACCGCCACTGCTGAAGTGGAGGAAGGAGGGGGCCACGGCAGGTCAGTATGCCCCGAAACCCTGGGGCTACACGCGGGCTGCAATGATAGAGACAACGGGTTCCGAACTCGAAAGAGGGAGGCAATCCTTAAACTCTATCTCAGTTATGATTGAGGGCTGCAACTCGCCCTCATGAATATGGAATCCCTAGTAACCGCGCGTCATAACCGCGCAGTGAATACGTCCCTGCTCCTTGCACACACCGCCCGTCGCTTCATTGAAGTTGGGTTTGTGCGAGGTGACGCCTAATTGACGTCATCGAACACGAGTTTAGCAACAAGGGAGAAGTCGTAACAAGGTGACCGTAGGGGAACCTGCGGTCGGATCACCTCCTTAAACATAATTGGGTTGTGTGGGTTGTCCACACTTTCTTCAAAAAAAAGATGCAACTAGACAAGAAATTGTTTAGTGAAGGACGTAGCTGGTACCCGTAACCTGGGACTAGCGATGATCGTCGTGTATAGTCGTGTAATATTATGACTGAATATGCTGATGTGCCGACGCCAATAGAGGGATGGCTTGGCTTGAGAAGAGATGAAGGACGTGGCAAGCTGCGATAAGCTTAGGGTAGGTGCAGGCGACCTATGATCCTGAGATGTCCGAATAGGAATCCGATGCGTTAAGCATACTCAATTACAATGGTAGTTGAGATCGAACCGTGGGAAGTGAAGCATCTGAGTACCACGTGGAAAAGAAATCAACAGAGATTTCCCAAGTAGCGGCGAGCGAAAAGGAAATAGCCCAAACTGAATCTGTCATGGTAACATGGTAGAGATGTGGTGTTGTTATGGTATTACGATCCTTGAATCAGAGCTTAAGTGGCCTGGAAAGGCCTGGCAAAGAAGGTGATACCCCCGTGAGCGATGGAAGAGAGGATCTTACTATGACTCGAGTAGTTGTCCTTGGTAGTGGGCAATGAATATAGGTGAAAGTAGCATCTAAGGCTAAATATTTCTCAAGACCGATAGCGGAGTAGTACCGCGAGGGAAAGCTGAAAAGTACCCCGGAAGGGGGGTGAAAAGTGCCTGAAATCTATTGGTTACAGACGTGCATGGCGTGAAAGGAGTTTTTGTCAGATTAGAGGTTCTAGCAATAGGGCTGAAGGTCTGGCGTTCATAGCTCCAGTGTCATGCGTTCCGTCTAGAAACACGGGCCAGGGAGCTTACTGTTATGGCGAGCCTAAATCTTTAAAGATGGAGGCGAAGGGAAACCAAGTTCCCGCAGTGAATAACGAGGGGAAGCGTGTGAAAGTGCGTAGAGTCATAGCGGCAAGGCTAGAAACCAGACGATCTATCCCTGAACAAGACGAAGTTGGGCGAAAGCCTGATGGAGGTCTGAAGCAGTTCTAACGTGCAATTTGTTTGTCTGATTTGGGGATAGGGGTCAAAAACCAATCTAGTCTGGTGATCGCTAGTTCCTAACGAAGTGTATCGCAGTACAGCCTTTGTGGAGACAGCGTGTCTTGTAGAGCACCGATAGGGCATGTCGGGAGAGAAATCTTTCGCTGCCCATTCAAACTCCGAAGAGATGTGCGTCGTAGAAGCAAAGAGACGGATTTACGTGGCGTAAGGCTCGTAATCAAGAGGGGGACAACCCAGACTGAAGTTAAGGTCCCCAAGTTTTTGCTAAGTGTCAAACTGAAGGGCGTATTTAAGCCAAGACAGCAGGAAGGTAAGCTCAGAAGCAGCTATCCTTTAAAAAGTGCGTAACAGCTTACCTGCCGAGCTTGGATGCCCCAAAAATGGACGGGGCTAAAGCAAAGCACCGATACTTCAGATTGTTACCATATGGTAACACATGGTAGTTAGGCGTAGGGATTGGGTCGAAGCAGGGTCGTGAGATCCTGTGGACCGATTCCTATTGCAGATCCTGGCGGCAGTAACAGCATAGTGGAGTGAGAATCTCCACCATCGTAAGCGTAAGGGTTTCCCGGCAATGCGTCGTCAGCCGGGAGTTAGTCGATCCTAAGATCAACCTCAACAGAGTTGATCGAACGGGAAACTTGTTAATATTCAAGTACCTTATAGGTGCGTTATAATCTAGCATACGCTTTCGGATAGGGCTTGCAGAACCATCGTTCTGTCTAAGTATTCAAGAGTTGGGGAGTGTCGCAATGACGAGAACCAATTCGAGATGCAAATGGCTTGGCGTTAGCTGAGTTTGCTCGAATCCAAGAGACCATGAAAAATTGCGTAGTGAGCGTCTTATAATGATCGTACCGAGATCCGACACAGGTGCGCTGGATGAGAAGTCTAAGATGTATCGGGTATACCGTAGGCGAGGGAACTCGGCAAAATAGTCCTGTACCTTTGGTATAAGGGATGCCTGCAGCGGTAATGTAGAATTGCCGTCGCAGGTCGCAGTGACAAGGGGGTCCCGACTGTTTAATAAAAACACAGGTGACTGCTAGTCCGAAAGGATGCGTATAGTCACTGAATCCTGGCCAGTGCAGGTACCTAAAACTTGGGTTCAACTGAGCTAAGGGCCTGTAAACGCCGGGAGTAACTCTGACTCTCTTAAGGTAAACATTTGGATTGCCTTAGTAAAATCTGGCCATATGCTGGAAGGTCTGAGAATGTCAGGCTAGGTTCTTCAAAGCTTAAAATCTTTGAATAATCTGAAAATGTCATGACTGCAGATAATCAGCAGGAAAGGCTAGATGCGCGGTAGGTAAGATCTGACAGAGATTGCAAATCTTTGTTGGTCCATGAACAGAAAGATAAAACCGCGTTTTCTAGAATCCTCAGAGACTCTACGCCAGAAATCGTTTTGAACGATTAAGATAGAGTCCGACCCCTATAGCGATATAGGGAGGTTTGCGACTAAAAGCAAACTCGCCTCGATTGTTCAACAATCAGGTCACTAAAGTAACAGAAGTGAGCCAAATGCCTTGTCGGGTAAGTTCCGACGTGCATGAATGGAACAACGAGGGCCCCGCTGTCCCCGCCTACAACCCGGTGAAGCCACATAAGCTGGACGAACAGTCCAGCATCTTCCATCGGGGAGAGAAGACCCCGTGGAGTTTTACTGCAGCTTGTGCTTGCGGTATGGTGGAAATTGCATAGAGTAACTGGTAGCCATGCTAATGCCCTTTCGGGGGCATTGGAAGCAAAAGTGTAACACCAGTCATTTTCCTTCGTACTGCTTACCCCATTGATTTGGGGGACAGGTGCAGGTGGGCAGTTCGGCTGGGGCGGCACCCCTTCGAAAAGATATCGAAGGGGCCCAAAGTTCAGTTCAAACGGGTCAGAAATCCGTTGAAGAGGGCAAGGCCACAAACTGGACTGACTGGATCTCCAAACGCACGGGATTCAGAGAAGAAATTCGGGCCTAGCGATCCATGACGTCCCCACTATTGGGGGCTCGTGGTGACAGAAAAATTACCCCAGGGATAACAGGCTCGTCGCGGGCGAGAGCTCCTATCGACCCCGCGGTTTGGTACCTCGATGTCGGCTTTTCCCATCCTGGCCCTGCAGCAGGGGCCAAGGGTGAGGCTGCTCGCCTATTAAAGGGGAACATGAGCTGGGTTTAGACCGTCGTGAGACAGGTCGGACTCTGCCTGATGGAAGCGTGGATACTTGAGGGGAAGTTGCTCCGAGTACGAGAGGAACAGAGCAGCGTGGCCTCTGGTTTAACGGTTGTCTGATAAGGCAGGCCGTGCAGCTAAGCCATTTAGGCTAACTCCTGAAAGCATCTAAGGAGGAAACCTATCCTGAGAAAAGGTATCCGGTCGTAAGACAAAGGGTGGCAGCAGAAGACTGCTTTGATAGAACAGCAGTGTATGCCCCAAGGTTCGCCGAGGGGCGAGCTGGCTGTTACTAACAACCCAATACATCAGTCAGTCATAATACATAGAGACTATACACGACAAAATCATACGTCATGTCTTTTTTCAATTTTCTATATACAAAATTGTAGCTAGTGTAAACTATGGAGAGCGATCATTTTTATCTTGGTTTGTATCAATATAGTAGGAAATTGAGTAGCGTAGAGAAAATCCAGATGCACTGCGACTGTGGCATTTGTGGGCATTATTTGGAACAAGAATGTATCGAAAAAGAATGCAAGTGCTGTCTTAACTTCCATGTAAGGTCTGGACACGATCCAACTTTGATGGATGATGAAACTAGATGAAATTTTTTTTGTATTTTTTAATCTAGTGTGAACTATATATTGATTACAAATAATTCCTACGCAAAATATTTTATCTTTAAAGCCTTGTTGACGTTGTGGACGATATGGATTCTGGCTGGACATATTATGGAAGAAACAAACATCTTACAGGGAAAAGCCATTTTTTGCTGTCACGTACAACACAATCAATTTGCCATCTTCACACGTTTACTGCCGATGATATGAAACACATCAAAATAACTAACATGGATAATTTGTTCAAGAGCCAACTGTGCAGAAGATGCCTTGATGTTTTAGATTCTAGGATGATACATAGCTGAAGAATTTGCATGCGATAAAACCTTGTCTCTGCTATGATGATGTCAAATCATGTGTTTTCTTTGCACAAGAAGCAAAACATGTTTTCAAAAATGGGACATCCTTACTCTATCACCATCTTTTAATCTGGTTTCATGCTATGTGTTTGCAGGAAATGTCCTCTGACAAGATAACTCCATTTCTTGATGCAAAATATATCAATCTTGAAACATACAGAAGCAATAATCGGGCAGTAAAAACCCCTGTCTGGTTTGTAATTGATGATGGAATACTCTATGTTGCAACACCGTCTACTACTGGCAAAGTCAAGCGCCTAAATTGCAACAAGAGTGTTCGCATTGTTCACTCTGACATGAAAGGCAATCCAAGGGGAGAATGGGTTGATGCAACTGCATATTTTGCAAACGAATCTGAATCAATGCGGGCAATCAAACTTCGCAAGAAAAAATATGGCCTTATGGCAAAATTGATAGGAATTGCCGTGTATAGAAAGGGCACCCCGTTAGTGATTGGCATCAAGGTTTGATGCTGGTTTTATGATACAATGTTATGGTACTGCAATCCGTACAGCATTTTTCAAATAAACATAGCTAGTTCTTTAATAATTTGGAGAGAAACTAGTATCAAATGATGGTCATAACAAAGGACAACCAATCTGAACTGGAGAGAAAAAAGAGTCTCATTGATACACTATACCATCACTCTGACCTGTCAGTGGAATCAATATCATACCAGGCAGACATGAGCATAAAACAAGTCCAGGGCATTATAGATAAAATAAGAAAAAAAGAAGCTCTGGAAGTTCTTGTAGAGCACAGCAAAACACCCGTGGAGAAGATAATGACAAAGATAGTTGTCAGCCTGGAATCTGGCAAGACAATCTATGACGCATCTGTTCTAATGGCAAAAAAGAAGGTGGGTTCTCTTGTTGTTACCTCCAAAGGAAAACCATTTGGTATTGTCACAAAAGGCGATCTTGTGAAAGGCATCAGTACCGGGATTTCATTCAAGAATGTCTCTCTTGGAGAGTTTGCCACAAGGCCGCTGATTTATGCGTCTTCAAGGCAGACAATTGAAGAAGTTGCAGACCTTATGATAAAAAACAAGATACGAAAACTTCCTGTGATACAGCAGGGAAAAATAGTTGGAATTGTAACTGTGACAGATCTTGCAATGTTTCTCTCGCCTACCAGAAGACCTGGATTGACTGAATCAATATTTCATGTCATCACAAGAGAGAATGCTAGAAAAAAATAGTTCCTCTGATTCTGGCGCAATTGAAATTACTCTAGTACAAGAACAGATTCTGCATGATGATTAACTTGAGAAATGCAGCAAAAATGGGGTTTATTGGAGATTGGCTTGATACTGATTGTTTTATTGGAGGATTTGAATTGACAGGCGTATTTTCAGCAGGTGTTCCCATGGTCAATGTTGCAGTTGAAAATTCTATCATGACAGTATATGATTTGTCGTTATAATTGACTGTAAATGACTTGTCTCTTTGCGCGTTATCTAAGGTTATGATCTCTGCAATGCCGCTTGCATCATAATCTCCAAATATTCCCACATTTGGTTGGAGTTCTAGAATAGTAAGTGGTATGGAATATTCATTAATTGACATGGTCCTGTAGAACCCGTCACTGCTTTTTGTTATTTTTTGTATTCCATTTGGTTGTAATGTGGCAACTACAACTCCTTGTGGTGCTGGATCCTGTGTTAATCTACCATTGTGATTGAACATCATCGAAGTTAAATTGCCGCTTAGATTCTGCATTGCGATTGTCCCATCTGCATCAGGATTCCCACTTCTGTCAAATGCTTGGTAGTATACAGTATTGTTCATGATTGATGTTCCCCATGTCCACGAGTCCTCCTCAGTTGGGTCAATATTGAGTTGTGGATCAATCACATCTCCATGAACATGTGCGCCTCTTGGCCAAGTTTGTCTGTTACTGACAATTCCTATGAGATTGGAAGGAATTCTATCGAAATCAAGCTCGACAGATTGAACTCCGGAACCTCCCATATTATATTGAATTGTCACTTTTGTATTAGATCCAAAATCATATAGCTGAATTATTGGCCAGGCATCAATGAGCGCTTGGTTGTTTGACTGTTGTGCTATCTGACCTGCTCTTGCCGAATTCGTATTTAGTGTTTTATTTTCTCTCACAACATGATTTAGTAAATTAGATTTTGCGCCTGTAATGCTAGGTACTGCATGATCAACAATTCCAGTGCACGTTGCAGATATTGTAGCCTGTGGATTTTGACTTCCATCAGACGATCCAGGTGCACTCCTTGCTATTGCAATTCCATTTGTCTGTGAAAACTCAACACCTGTTGCAACTATTGCGCTTGCAGGAGAACAGAATTTGCCAAAATCAAGGCCTTTGCCAGAAGTACTTATCTGTGTAGAGTCTGCAATCTGAGCCTGTTTGCTGTCTGCAAAGTATGCATACCAGTTTCCATCGGTTGCTTGGGCCATTCGTAGTTTTTTTCCGTTGACTGTAACATCAGGTTCACCATATGCTTGGTCTAATCTATCTATGTTAGGGTCAGTTATGATTACTTGAATTACTTGCGGACCTGCAAAATAGTTTTCAAAAAATGAATTTTCTGCAGAGACAAAGAGATTTGGATTGGACGAGATGTGTTGTGTGGGCTCGTATTGTGGAAGTAATGGCTCTGTTGCATTGGCCGATATGGGTACATTTTCTAAACAAAGTATTACTAACAAGAATAATGAAATTGATATCTTGTATCCATGTACTATGTGATTATAAAATTTCTTCAAGATTGACATCTGATCAAACCCTACTGTATCACGGATACTCGAATTCGTTTAGTTTTAACTATTTCCATGTGTAAAAATATCTGGGATGTATAATTGCATGAAAGTCATAATGTAATGGTTGACGAACTAGAAGAATGTTGTCCAGCAGTGTTACATCGTACTAAAATGATGTTGTTGTACTGCGTACCATAATTGATAATAATATTGATAGTCTAGGCATCATGGAAGACAAAAATGCAAAAAATGGGGAGAATGGTTTGGATAACAATTATGTTTTAGGAAGCACATCTGATGAAATTCAAAGACTCAAGATCCAATCCTCTTTGTTTGAGCCCTTGACTAGGGATTCTTTACTAAAAGGGGGAATCCAAAAAGGAATGCGATGTTGTGATGTTGGATGTGGTCCTGGGGAAGTTACACGAATGATGGGTGGAATGATTGGAAAAAGCGGTAAAGCGGTAGGATTTGACATCAACAAAAATTATATCAAATATTGCAAGGCATCCACGAAGCAAAAAAATGTCTCATATGTATGTGATAATATAATCACGTCTAAAAATTTACCATCTGAGACTTTTGATATTGTGTATTCTAGGTTCATGTTTGTGCATCTGAGTAACAAAGTCAATGCCTTGCGACACATGGTTCGACTTGCAAAAAAAGGCGGCACAATAATAGTTCAAGAACTTGATCATGCTCCGGACTCATGGCTTTCATATCCAAAACGAAAGAGCGTGGATACTCTGAGAAAAATATATGTAAAACTTGTAAAACATGCTGGCGGAGATCCTTATTCTGGTAGAAAACTGTACAAAATGTTCGTTGACCAGCATCTTATTAGTACAATAGAATCATACTCTCCTTGTCTTGTGATGGGACGAGAACCTTTCAACTCTCTTGGATGGAAGATTGCTCAGAGTCTACAACCCCAAATTCTCTCTCTTGGTCTAATGGGAAAAAAAGAATTTGATGACATGGTGGCCGATCTCAAGGAAATGTCACAAGATCCGCATAGCTTCGTACTTTACGCACGACTTTTTAGTATAATAGGGAAAAAACAGTTCAAGTAATATGACACTACTGGAAACGAATAATGGAAAAATTAACATAATAAAATATTCCTCCCAGACACCCTCTGATAAAATAGTGTTATGTATACACGGGTTTTGCTGTGATGCGAGAATATTTGATTATCTTGGAAACGCACTGGCAAATAATGGATTTGATGTATACAGTATTGATTTGCCAGGTCATGGAAAATCATATGGAGAAAAAGGAGACTTGGACTTTGATGAGTGTCTAGAATCAATACATGATGTTATTGCAAAACTAAAAGGCACCTCCAAACTATTCATTTTAGCTCATAGTATGGGATGTACGTATGCCCTCTGGTATGCTCATACTTTTAAAAAATCAATTGATGGACTAATTTTATTTGCGCCATATGTGAGAATACCCCATGTGAAGAAAAGAAGCGAGATTGAACCAAGCAACATTCGTTTTCTATATTTCCTGTTACGCAAAATGTTAACGCCTAAAACTAGACTCTTGGCAACAAAAGAATTACCTAACTTTTTAAAAGTTGGCGGCCCAGAAATTGAACAGATGCTAAACGACAAATCTCTTAATTTTTACTATTCGTATAGATATATTGTAAATGTTCTAGCACTTCGCAATGCTAGTATCTCTGCATTGTCTGATGTTGAGGTGCCCATGTTTATTCTTCATGGAAAAAAAGATAGAAACGTTTTCTCTGAAGTAGGTGTACAATTCTGTAATCTGGTAAAAAGTGTTGATAAAAAAATAGATGTTCTGGATTGTGATCACTGGTTTAACCATTGCGTATTTTATAGCCAGGATGATCATAGATATTCAGAAGAATCTAGAATGAAAATAATAGATTTGGTAAAAGACTGGATATCCTCTCATTAAGCTCAACTGCCAGAATCAGGAATATTTCTAAAAATAAAACTTGGGAGTTTGCTTAATCCTAAAAATTAATCATTTGTCTGATGGGATGATGTACTCGACAAGAAAAATGAATTTTCACTGTTTGCTTTTAAAAATGAAGTCAAGTTGTTTACTGTGGATTAAAACCTGATACAATATTGTCATACTGAATGCTGTCATGTGACTCAAAAACCCGTCTATCTTGTGATGTAAATTTGATATTTGTAAGAATTTACATAATTTATCATATTTAAGATATATTTTCCATATTTTAATATGAAATATCCAAAAAGTTATAATCTATAATGTATTTATCCAAATATGGAGAATATATGTCAATTTGTTGCTGTAGAATGTGAACACATAGTGATATGAAATGGCACTAGTGCAAAGACTGCCTGAATCTAATCTGGGAACAAAAATCTTCGCACAATGTCGCATGTTTTTCTCTATTGTAAAATCAAGGACACTAGTCTATGTTTTTGTTCTTGCTGCACTTGGTACATTTTTTGTTGAATCTGGCACAAAGATTCCAGATTTTTTTGTACTCATACGACTTGCTGCGTCTGTATACTTTCTTGCACTTGCAACATATCTCTACAACGATCTTACTGATTATGATGTGGATGAAGTAAATGATCGACACACTGTTAGCTCAAAAAGACCTTATTATCTACAAATATTATATCACACAATAGGTTTTTTTGCAGTTTCGGTCTTGCTCGCATTTTCAATAAACCTGAAAACTGGATTTCTCTCTCTGATTTTTCTTACTTTGGCATTTTTGTATTCTCATCGGAAAACTCATCTGAAAGATAGATTTGTATGGAAAACTGTTGTGACTGCTGCTGGGGGAAGTATTACTGCACTTATGGGTTGTTTTGCAACTGATAGTTTTTCTTATCTTGGGATTGTTTCATCACTGATTTCATTCATGTTTTGGTTTACATTGGGTCCATTGGGTGATGTTAATGATATTAATGGTGATCGAGCAAATGGCAGACGTACATTTCCCATAGTCCTCGGTGTAGACAACACATTTCGTCTAATGCACTTTGTTATAGTTTCTATAATGTTGTTGATAGTTGTGATGTATTATCTAAATGAAATAAATGTGCCCAGTTTGATTTTGAGCATTGGAGCATGTCTTTTTGTATCTTATACTATAGCAAGAGTCTCAAAAAACTATCAAGAAAAGAAAATCATAAAACAAACCCGAACCACTCTTCGATACAGTTTGTTTTTGATTCAAATCATGTTTCTTTTAGGATCTGTGTTTACTATTGCCTAATTTTCTGAATGAAAACTGGTTTTAGGACGTTTTTGTTATTATTTGAGGCGGATTATCCTTTGCTTTTGACCATAATCTGTCAAAAACTCTGCGCAGTTGGTTTACTAGATGATCATCAGTCACAAAAACTGCCATGTTGAATTTATTTGGACTATTTACATCTACAATTTCTAATCCTACCTGTTTGTTATCAACAATCAAGACACAAAATGGTACTTCTACATATTTGCGGTACATTGGTGTAGGATAATATGGATTTGCAACTACCTCTACCCTCTCTTTCAGATTTTTATCATTTGTCTTTATTGGTCCAGCTTTTTCAAAGAAACCCCGGACCAAATTTACATCTGACAATATCTTGACAGACACTCCTTGATTTGCTTTCTTTATCATCGTATTTATTATAAGCTCATTAGTAAATCTTGAAACTAGAACAATTTCTTTTTCTGCAAATTCCATGACCTCCAAAACCTTTGAAACCATGTCTTCCATTGACCATGTCACCATGGAAATTTTCCTGGTAGTGTCTTGCAGATCAATACTTATCTGTGGTTGTACTTTTGCAATAAACTCCATGATGTCACTATCATTGAACTTTGAATCTGCTTTTAGCACATCGACCATCTGCAAATATTTTGAATTCTTGATCTGGTTTGTTAATCCTATGATGTGTTTTTGGTAAACTATTTTGCCAAATGCTGTTTGCATGTATGATTCATTTTGTTTGATAACCAGTCCCAAGTCCACCAATTGTTTTAGTCTGGTATAGTATTGTTTTTTTGTAAGGCCTATCTTTGTTGGTGTGTCAAGCTCTGACTTGATTCCTTCATTTGCCATGAGGAAAATTGTCAAAGCATCGTTTTTTGATAATACTGATAATACTTCGGTTAACTGTGCTAATAGTTTGGAACTGTCACTCGAGGTCGAAGCTGAACGTGAATCTTCTCCTATTTGTTTTTCAGTGACTGTCTTCATGGATTTCTATGTACTAAACATCAAAGGGGCTTTATATCAATTTTGGTGAATTCTAAGTATATTTCCCCATTAAGTGCATGCAAAATGCAGGCATTGATATGTGAAACACTTGTTTGAAATTTAGTTCGCTCTAAATAGAGAAATTTGATATGAAAATACCTTAAATAGGTAATATACTACTTGAAGCAAGTGGAAAATACTAGAAAATTAAAGACTGTATTAGTAATAGATGATAATCTCGATGTCCTATCTCTTTTTGTAGAGCTCTTGGAGTTGAAAAATTTTCAAGTTGTTGGGACTGGGCGCAATGGTAAAGAGGCTGTTGCGCAATATGGAAAACTAAGACCGGATATTACATTTCTTGATGTAGTCATGCCGAATACTGATGGGCTCTACGCATTGGATCTTATCAGAGAAATAAATCCCGACGCTATAGTGGTTATGATTACAACAGATCTCTCCCAGGATACTGCCAAGCGACTAGAAGATCTCAAGGCTACTGCTGTAGTCTACAAGCCATTTGACATCAATGACTTGGTAAAAGTTGTAGATGAAATTGAATCCAACGCAAAATCTGGCAAAATCCGGTTTTTCAACTAACTAAAAGTTGTGTATTGAATCTGCGATCAAAATAAAATCTGACAGTTGGAATATTTTTTATCTACCTAATTTTTTTTTACGATCTATTTCCCAAATTTGGTAACTTGTTTCCGATCCTGATCTCTTGTTGACCCCTAGTCTAATGTAATTAATAGCAAGTTTTAAAAAATGCGAATTATTTTACTCAAAAGGGGAGCATTTGAATTCTGAATTATCACTTGATGAAATGTGGGAGAAAATAGAAGAGTATGGAATAGATAGAAAATTGCTGGAAGCAACACATCCTAGCAATGAATTATTATTCCAGCTGTATACTGCAGTACTCCGAGTTAACGAAAGAGTACATGCCCTAAACAACGATGCCAAAACCTCATAGAATTAAGTCACACTGTACAAACTGATCTCATCTATGATATCTGGAATTACAGTCTTGGTTACTGGGAATTGTCTTGTTTTTCAAGTTTGGAGCAGAGTTTTTTGTAATCACTAATGATCTCGTTGACAAGCAGGAAGACTATGTTGATGGTTTCCTGTGCCATCTCAAACCTCATTGTCTTTTCTACTAGGTATGACGGATCCTTTGGGTCAAGGCCTGTGTCCTCCCAAATCCTTCTTACCTCATCTATCTGCTTTTGCAGTTTGGCTTCATTTTTGTCTATTTTTTCCTTTATCTTTTTGACTGGAATGTCATCTGTCATTTTGTTTCTCTATGGGATGGATATGTGATACTTGGTTAAAAATCCGTTATTTTTGACGCTTGGTATCTCACGGATTATCAAATATTTGACCCCGCCTAGTAAAATTAGTGAATCTTTTCTTTAAATAGAAATTTGGAAAATTACCAAAATGCCATACGAAGAAGTCTATTTTCAAAGACTGAGAGAAGAAAATCCTGAAGAATACAAAAAAGTTATCATAATCAAAATAAAATCAACGTGATGGTATACGTCATATTTTTCTTGGTATTTCTTTGTAAATGTAATATATTTTCAGATTTTTAGATAATAAAACAAGTTTTGATGATTTGTATTCTTAATGCATTTAATCTGAGATAGGTTTCATCACTGTGATACCTTGATCATCTGTTACTGTTACCATTTTTGTACCATCTGGCGGTGAAAACATTTCTTTCTCGCCTGAATTCAAAATTGGCAAGGTGTCTGAAGTGGCTCCGTAATCTACCTTGACATTTGTCAAAGGTGACAAGCCTGTATTTTGTACATAAACGCGTACAACATTTCCTACGCCCATGACCATGTCAGTTCTTGGCTCTACAGATAATGCATATTGTTTGGTGGCAGGATGGAATACAAAAAGAACAATAACTGCGATAGCTACTGCAGCTCCCCCACCTATTGCACCGTAAACTATTGGCTTTACCATGTTATTTTCAAACTAAAAGATATTAAGGTAATTTAAGGATGATGCAATCTTTTACTCTCTTGTTTCTACAATGCTGCAAGAAATATGAAAATGGATTTTTCAGAAACATGGGTTTGATAAAAACACGATGTTCTAGTGGTTTGATCAAGTTTATCACCAATTTGCATCTTTGATGGTTTATCTACCTGTTCTACATGGTGGTATCATGAAAGCCAAGTTCAAGACCACTTGTTCTGAGTGCAATGCACCGATCAAGTCTGGAGAAGAGATTGCAAAAAACGCTGCAGGCAAATGGGTCCACAAGTATTGTGTACCAGAATCTGAAGAGTTACCCTAGTGGTATCATGTAGATCTTTTTGAAATGTAATCTATTGCCTTTCTGGCATTCTCCTCTGGAGGCCGCATTGTATCCAAAGTAATGTGTTCTACCTTGATGGGCTCACGAATGCTTTTCATTTTTTGATATACTTGGACGGTTGCATCAGAGTAGTCGTTTTTGCGAGACTCTAACCTTGACATGATGATGTCTTCTGGACAGGAGCATTCTATTATGTGGAATTGGTTGTCTGCCAACCCGAGTCTATTTTTCACTTCTGTTCTTGACTGCTCTTTGTTAAATGTGGCATCAAGTATGCAGTTTGTTCCTGCATCGCCGAGGTTTTTTGCGGCAGTAACCATGGTGTCAAAAACTGTCTTTTGCTCTGATTGAGAATATGTTGGACTTGAAAACAATTCCTTTCTAATCTTGTCTGAAGACAAGACGATGCCGCCAATGAGTGGCGCAAGACTTTTTGCAAGCGTGGTTTTTCCAACCCCTGGTAGACCGCAGATTATGACTAACAATTGTACTTTCTCATACATGATATGTTTTTAGATATTTGCCATGATATCTTGAAAAAATAAAATAAAAAAATGGTTAACCCAAAGCTCTTGAATGTTTATGTGTGTGAGGTCTCTCTCCTGGAAACTTTCTTCTCATATGGCCTGATGGTCTTGAATAAAGCAACTCCAAAAACCATGCCTCGTGCTCTATCTCCTCCCTGAGGATGTCTTTTGCAACATCATAAGTGGCAGGATCCTTTCCATGTGTCATCATGCACACCTTGTTCCAGTTGACAATTGCACCTTGTTCTGCCTTGAGACATTTTTCCAAAATTGCCTTGGTGTCTATTGGATTTGTTGGAAGCTGCAAAAATTCACAGCCTGACATCTTGATGAAATCTTGTGCATCTAGTGGAAGTTTTCCGCCAAGCTCATAGATTCTAGACAAGCAAGACTCAAAATGGCTGAGGTCTTCTAATCTTGCATCCTCGATTATCCCCTTGAGTGTCTCTCCTTCCATCCCTACACAGTGGGCTCTTAGATTTGTGAAGTAATAGTATGCCGTAAACTCTACTGATGCATTGTAAACTAGGGCCTTGATGAGCTCCTTTACATTAACACCATTTTGTTCTAGGACTTTTACTCCTACTACGTTTGGTTCTTTAACCATGGCTGCGTTCAAGTTTGTTTGAAATATAAGCAAATCGATGGCAACATCGCCAAGCTTTATATCGTTAGTATACTGATGATTAGTAGTCTAAGCATGATTAGATATGATTTTGAAAACAGCGTGGGTTTTGTTGTAAACACGACTGCCAAGGCATTTCAGAGATCTTTTGACCTTGAGCTTCGAAAAAATGTGGGCGTCTCGCTTAGCCAATGGCGCGTGGTTGGGGCGCTTGTAATACAGCCAGGCCTTACGCAAAAGGAGATTGCTGACAAGGTGGGAATTGAGGGGGCAACACTTGTTCCGATAATTGACAAGATGGAAAAAGAAGGATTGCTAAAAAGAAAACCTGACTCTGATGACCGAAGAGTAAACCGAGTTTATCTTACACAAAAAGCAGACTCTTTATGGGAAACGATGATCGAGTGTGCACTTAGGATACGCAAGTCTTCTTCAAAAAATATTTCTGAAAGTGACATCCAGACAACCCTTGAAACGCTTCGCAAGATATCCAAAAACTTGACGGTGTTCTCTGATCTTGACAAGACCCTGATATCTGTAAAAAAAATAAACAGGATGACCTAGATTGAGCGTTTCAAGATCAAGTGATAGTATATCTGAAAAAATTTCTCCGTCTGCATGGAAGACACTTGCAATTCTTAGCCTGATTGCTACCATGGTCATGTATGCTGAAACAATGCTTGTTCCGGCAATTCCTGACTTGATAAAAGATTTTCACATATCATATGGAATGTCATCATGGATTCTTACTTCATACTTGATTGCAGGTGCAATCATGACTCCAATTGCTGGAAAACTCTCCGATATCTATGGAAGAAAAAAAATGCTTCTTATCATAATGGGAATTTATGCAGTTGGGGTCTCACTTGGGGGGTTTGTCACAGACATTTACCAGATGCTTGCAATTCGTATACTCCAAGGAATTGGTATGTCGATGTTTCCTATTGCATTTGGTATAATCAGGGAATCATTTCCTAGGAGCAAGCTTGCAATAGGACAGGGAGTGATAACGTCCATGTTTGCAACAGGAGCCGTGATTGGCCTTGTTGCGGGAGGACACTTGATACAAAACTATGGCTGGAACGCAACATTTTTCTCAATAATACCTGTCGTGATTTTACTATTGGTGGTAATTGCACGTTTTATACACGTGGACGAGTCACACGTTCCAGCAGGACACGAAAAAAACAATCCTAAAAATAAAATAGACATCCAAGGCGCAATCACGCTGACTGTATCCATTAGTGCATTTTTGATGGCACTGACTATGCTGGAAAACGGTGACACATCAAACTTGTTTTCAGTACTGGGTCTTGTAACAATTGGCCTTGTCTATCTGATATTATTTGCAATCATTGAAAAACGGTCAAGCTCGCCTCTTGTCAGCATGAAGATTCTTGCAAACAAGATAATCTTGCCATCAAATATCATGATAATGATTGTCGGCATGTCCATGTTCATGGTATTTCAGACAATCCCTGTTCTTGTTCGCAGTCCATCGCCATTGGGATTTGGAGAAAACCCACTGATGACAAGTAACGTCCAACTTCCATTTGCACTTGTATTGCTAATCTTTGGACCAACATCTGGATTTATCGTATCCAAGCTTGGCTCTACAAAACCAATCATTGTGGGAAGCATAATCAGTACCATTGGGTTTGCAGATCTGTATCTTAACCACTCTACAGAACTGTTAGTTTCTATCAACCTTGCAATCTTGTCAACTGGACTGTCGCTGACAAATGTAGGTGCAATGAATGTGATAATGCTTGCTACGCCAAAGCAAGACATGGGTGTATCGCTTGGGATGAGTACTCTGATAAGAATAGTTGGTGCCTCCTTGGGCCCTGCAATGGCTGCCATGTACATGGAGACTCACAAGACAACACTTACAGGAATATCAGGAGCGTTTCCTACTGCAGACTCGTACAATCTCATATTTTTTACTGCCACTCTGATATCTGGTCTATCAATTGGGGTGGCAATTGCATTGAAGCGGCAGCTTGGAAAATCTCCCATCACAAACTGATTATCCAATCAATAATGAAATACTGTATCTCCGATAGTCTTTTTCCAGTCTGCTCTAATTCCTGTCTTACCCTTTAGTTTTTCCACATAATTAAAAGCAGACAGGCCCGCCGTTGCACCGCCCGAGCATGCTGCCACAATCTGCTTGTATGGTATGCTTGTTGCATCACCTGCTGCAAATATTGCATGGTGCGATGTCTTGCCGTCTGGTGTGATCTCGATCTCGCTCCGGGTGTTGATCTTGACTAGGTGTTTTATAAAATCAAGGTTGATCTTGGAACCCATCTCTATGAAAAGCCCATCAACGTTGACAACTTTTTCCTGTCCTGCATTATTTACTATTGTAATTGACTGGAGACTGTTTGTACCAGAGAGCGCCTTGACAGAAGACTGGGGGACAAGCTCAATGTTTTCTTTTTTTTCAATTGACGCAATCATTTCCTTGTCTCCTCCCAACGCACCACCTTTGTAGATCAAGTAAATCTTTGATGCCATTCTTGAAAGCAAGATGCCGGACTCCAAAAGATATGCACCAACACCAATCACTGCAGTTGTCCTGCCCTGGTAAAATGGTGCGTCACACTTGGTGCAATAGTGCACCCCCTTGTTTACAAAACTGGATTCATTTTCTACGCCAAGATTGTTTGGCACCTTGCCTGGTGCAAGGACAAGAGACTTTGTCTTGTATTCTGAACGCGTTGTTTTGATACTCAGGCCTGATTCTGTCTCTTCCACCTGCGCCACTGTATCGTAGACCATCTCTCCTCCAAACATCAGAAACTGGTTTTCAAGTGTCCTTGCTAAAAGTGGCCCACTTGACATTATTGTTCCGGGATAATTCTCCAGCTTTGGGATTAGGTTTAGCTGTCCCCCGAGGTCCTTTGAAATTAACAGACATGAGACCTTTTGCCTTGCAGCAAATATTCCTGCAGAAAGTCCTGCAGGCCCTCCTCCCACTATGATTACCTCGTACTCTTGGACCATCTAGTTTACGGCAACAAGTATGGTGATGTTGTTTATCCCGTCAATTTTGTGTAAATCTACATCTATTGCTGTCTTGATCTCTTGCATATTGTTTGACTCTAAAACCACTAAAATATCATATATTCCATAAATTGTCTTCACTGCCTTTACTATTGGGATTTTTTTTGCCGTCTCGATTATGTTTTGCTGTTGTTTATAATCGACATTTAGTAAGACAAATGCCTCATTCACAGGCTTGTATGATTGTCATATCTTAAAAGGATTCTCTGGTACTATTACGTGATGTTTTTTGCACCGACTTTGTCCTTTAGGAATTCAAGTTCCTTTTTGGTGCTTTCAAACTCCTCCTTTGTTCTTGTCAATGCTACTTTTACTATCTCTAATTCTTTTTTGGCAGCTTCATATTTTGCATTTATTGATGCGGCAACTGCACCTGCAGCCTCCACAATCTTCTTGGTATCGCTTGTTCTTCCAACTGTTGCAAGCTCTGTCTCAATGAATTCTAGTTCTTTTTTGGACAATAAGATCTCTTTTTTCTTCATTTCATGCTGTGCCTTTAGTGATTCAATCTCTCGCTCTTCGTTTTCTCTTGACGATGTTATTTTTTCCAAGTCTTGTCTTGCAGAGTTTATGTTGGACTTGATTGATTCAAACTCTGTCATTGCAGACTCTTTTTCATAATTTATCCTCGACAGCTCTTCTTGTGCATTGTTTATTTGCTGTCTGATGTTTTCTGCCTCGGTCTTGGAATACTGTGATCTTACCATCTCAAGTTCCTCTTTTGCAGATTTTATCTGATCTAGTATGGAATTCTGTTCTGCCTTTGTTGACTTGATCTCTTCTCTTGCAGCCTCTACCTCTTCTTGTACGGTCTTTGCCTCTAGCGATACTGCATCAAGTAATGTCTTTGCTTTTTCCAACTCCTGAGTGTAGGACTCTAGTATCATTGCTGTATTTTCTATCTCTTTTTTGAGGTCCATGATTTCAGGTGACATGTGCTCTTCTCTTGGAGATGATACCACCTCGTCTTGCTTGGTGTTATCGCCTGCCTGTTCTTTTTTTGCACGTCCAAAAAGTCCCATGGACATAACTTTGGTACAAGGTAAGAAAAGTATTCCTTTTGTAAGTTAGGCTCGCTTTTTCACAAATGCAAGGTAAAAGCCTAGTCCGCCGATGGCAAAACCAAATATTATGAGCGCCATGCCTCCAACTAGGTCTTTTGTGTAATACTGTGGGACAAAAAAGAATATGAGCACTCCTATTGCAATCAGTATGACTCCACTGCCCTTTGGTCTGTTGTGTTCACTGTGTGCCATGTTTTACAAATACTCTGAGATTGAAGATGCTATCTTCTTTCTTCCAATGTCAATTATCAGAGGCCCGATCTTTGGACCCCTGTCTGATGCAAGTATGATTTGGTATAACATCTTGAACAAATCCTTTGGCTGCATTCCATTGTCTTTTGCAATCTGGTAAATGGTATTTTGCAGGTCTGTAGGTTCCTGGTCTGATGATAGGATGTTTACCAGGTGGCCAAGTACTTGTCGTGAAATAGCATCTAGCTGGATCTCAACCTTTGTTGGAATGTCGTAATCGTCTGCATAGTTTCCTGCGAGTATGATGATCTCTTCCACCTCCGGACTTGATTCTTTTATGGTGCCATATTCGAGCAGTTTTTTTGTGACAAGGGGGATTCTGTTTTCTCGAAATATCTTGCAGAGCTGGATGAGTAATCGATAATTGACATATGGTCTTTGCACTTTTGGGGGATTTAGCAAGTTGACATACTCGTACAGCCCCCTTGATCTTACAACCTTGGTCTCATTGTCCAGTTTTATTTTTCCAAAATAGATATTCTCAAGTTCATTGTACTCATCCATCAATGCAGGTATGTCATCAATTCCTACTTCACGAGCACCTGTTATTCTCTTGTAGAGCAATAGAAGAATTGTCTTTGGGGTCCCATATCGGAGCCAGGCCTGCGATGTCAGAACATTTCCAAGTGACTTTGATATCTTTTTTCCTCCCTTGTCAAGAAACATTTCATATTTTACATGGGTTGGTGCTGGAAAGTTTAGAATATTTTCAGAGACCCAGTCGTTTACCTTGACTGAATCCATGATATCTTTTCCATATGCTTCAAACCTAATGTCAAATGCATTCCATCTTGCTGCAAACTCTACCTTCCATGGTAGCTTGCCCAGGTCTTTTGTGATATCCGCAATGCCTTCATGACCACATCCCTTCATTGGTTTTGAACCAATTGTTGTATCAGAACATTTGTACCTGATCTTTTTTTCATCTACCAGGTATTCATATGCAATTGCAGTGTACAGCCTTCCGCAGCTTGCACAGACTGGAAAATATGGCACTATCTCCTGGTATTTTTCTTGGCCCACCATCTCGGCAATTTTTTCGCCAATCTTTTTACTGTTTATTAAAATTGTATGAATCTGGTCTTTTAGCAATCCATTTTTATAAGTATCCACACCGCGCTGAAACTTGTACTTGATTCCAAGACTATCAAGACCATCAAGCAAAATGCTGCTCATATGCAACCCGTACGAGTCATGGCATCCAAACGGGTCTGGAATAAACGAGACTGGTTTTCCAATGTGCTCTTTTAGGGATTCTGGCAACCCTTCTGGAATCTTGCGGAGGCCGTCAAGGTCATCAGAATATGCAATCAGCTCTGACTTGTAGCCAAAGTTTTCAAGTGCAAGCTTTACACCATATGCCCTTACTGCATCACCCAAGCTTCCAATGTGTGGTATCCCTGATGCACCAAGGCCGCTCTCAACTCTGATTAGATCTGTCTTTCTTCCAAGTGACTTTTCTCTTTGCAGCAACTCATCTGCAAGTTTGTCTATCCATGTTCCCCTGCCGATTATCTGCTGCTCTTCTTCCATTATCTCAAATCCTTTGACATGTATGGTCCAAGCTGGGTGTAACCAATCTTTCTATAATATTCTCTTGTGCCGACTGCGCTAATCACTAACAGTCTTTTGGAATCAAACTCTTCTGCTGAAATCTTTTCTGCCTCGTTCATCATGTTCTTTCCAAGGCCTAGATGCTGTATACTGTCGTGCTCTCTTTCTCCAAGCTTTAACGATTTTCCATAAACGTGGAGCTCTCGTACAATGCATGTGTTTTCTGTGACCTCGCGTCTATGTGCAATTGCACTTGGCTTTCGCAGTCTTAAAAATCCAAATATTTTATCATTGGAATCATCATATGACAAAAAGACTTCGTTACCCCCTGACGATTCATAATTTTCCCTGTGCATCTTGATGTCATCCATGTTTATTGTTGTACCCTCTGAGAGTCCTGCCTCTCTGCACCTGATGCACTTGCAGGATATATTTTGCTTCCTTAGGTTTTGTTGCACTATCTGTCTTAGGTTTCCAAGCTTTGGTCCTGCAATTATCTGGTCTGATGAAATTTCTCTCTGAACTCTCATTATTCTTGCCCACCTTGGAATTATTTTTTTTATCTCTGTGAGGACTCGAACCATTTCGTCATCAGAATAGGGAGTAAAGTTTCCTTGCTTGTATGTTGCATAAAGAGGAGTGTCCTCTAGCACCAGTGTTGGGTAGATCTTGAGCATGTCAGGCCTTAGATCAGGGTCTGAAAACAGTTTCCTGAAATCCTCGATATCTTGCTCAGGGGTCATGGATGGAAGGCCCGGCATCATGTGAGCCACGATTTTATACCCTGCATCCTTTGATATCTGAAATGACTCTGTAACGTCCTTGTATGAATGTCCCCTGTTTACAATCTCGTATACTTTTTCATGAAGGCTCTGCACGCCAATCTCTACTCGTGTAATTCCATAATCTAGCATCCAGTCCACATGCTCTTTTTTACAATAGTCTGGCTTGGTCTCTATTGTAAATCCGACATTTCTGAAATTTGCCTTTTCATTGTTCTTTTTGGCTGACTCTAAATCCGGTGAATCAAATCCGTTTAATGCATCATAGCATGATTTTATAAAATCAGTCTGGTAATTTTTTGGCATGAAAAGAAACGTTCCGCCAACTATGACAAGCTCTAGTTTTGTGGAATCATGACCATATGCAATCAGGTGCTCTAGTTTGTCAAGAATCTGCCTTTTTGGATCATAGCTGTTTGCAATTGCATTCTGTGTAGATGGCTCCCTTCCTGTGTAACTGTTAGGAGAGTTGTATTCTATTCCACCCGGGCAATAGCTGCATCTTCCATGCGGACATGCATAGGGTTTTGGCATCAGCGCAATTACTGCAACACCGGATGCTGTCTTGATAGGCTTTCTCACTAGCGCCTTTTGCAGTTTGATGTAATCTGTTCCTGTGACTGATGCAAGTATCTCATAATTTCTTGGAATTCTTTCAAGAGCATATTTTATGCAAATTCGCTTGACCTCTTTTTTTACATCCTTGTCAGTAGGAATTGAAATTGCAAGAAGACTGGTGCAAATTTCTTTGCATGCATCTTCAAATGTCACTTCAGCTCTTTGCACGCCTTGTTTGAACTAATTTGGGTATTAAATCCTAATCTGGTTATGCTATTTTCAGCTTGTCAATGTAGACGCCCCTTTTGTCTACAATATTGCCAATCTGACTGCTTGTAAATCCATATTTCTTGAATATCTTTCCAATCTTTTCTACCTCGCCACTTGGCGCCACTACACAGAATCCTATTCCCATGTTAAATGTCTTGTACATCTCTTCTCTTTTTACGCCCATGTCCTGGATTTGCTGAAATATTGGGGGCGCCTCTGGCAGGTAATCGAGAAGAAATCCTGTCTTTTTTAGCCTCAAAAGTTTGGTAAAGGCACCGCCTGTTATGTGAGCAAGGCCGTGAATCTTACATTCCTTGATTGCCTGCAAGACTGGCTTGACATAGATTTCAGTCGGTGCAAGAAGTGCATCTCCTAAAACTCCGACACCCTTTATTTTGTCCCGTATGGAATATTTTGGAAAAAGTGCCTTGCGTGCAAGCGAGTATCCGTTTGAGTGCAGACCACTACTGTTTATTCCGATGATTACATCTCCTGTTTTTATCTTGTCTCCTAGAATCATGTCGCTTTTTTTGAGAATTCCTACAACCATTCCTGCAAGATCAAACGAGAAATTTTCTCCTGCTATTAGATCGGGAAGTATTGCAGTCTCTCCGCCAACAATTGGGACCTGAGCCTCCTTTGCACCACTTACCAGTCCACGAACTATTTGATTGAATATTTTTTGGTCATTTCTATTTGCTGCGATGTAGTCTACAAAGGATATTGGAACCGCGCCTATGCATATTATGTCGTTTACATTCATTGCGACACAGTCGATTCCAACTGTATCGTATTTTTTCATCATCTGTGCAATCACCACCTTTGTCCCCACTCCATCTGTGTGGGTTGCAAGCAGTGTACCTCCTGGTATCTCTACAATTCCTGCATAGTGGCCAAACCCTGACATTGTCTTTGCTTTTTTTTGCAACCCGTGGGTTGACGCAATTAGATTTCCGATGCTTTGCTGGCTCTGTTTTATTTTTCTGATGTCAACGCCTGCATCCTTGTAGGTTATTGTCAATGGATCTTAATTCAATTTGATTGGAATAAAAGAATTATGAAATCAACCGTTCTTTTGCATGAACAGATCAAGCATGATTCTTCCCTTATCTGTTATGGAATAAACCATGTTTGATCCCCTTGGTTCTTTTTTGATAAAATTGTATGACGTACACAGGTGCAGATAATTTAGAAAAGACCGCTTCATACGTATGTTTGATTTTACATACAGGTCTGAAAAAGTCATTTGGCTGCACCGCAGCTGGTAGAGCAACTTTAGGATGGATATGGTGCTAAAGTCCCTTGCCCTTGTCTTGACTGCATCAAGTACCTGCTCGTCTCGCTTTATGATGAAATCTGCAAAGTGGTCTGCCACTTCTACTGATATGTATGTCATCCTTGGCTTCATGTTACGGTACCTATACCGTACTATACCTTATTAATTCTAGCTGGGTGGATTTTTTGAGCTTGGTGCTAGCTTTTTTGGACTATGCCATGGGATTTCTGAGTGGTTCAGGCCTCGTCAGAAATCATCAATAATCTTATCAAGTAATACGATGATGATATTCTATGTCAAAACAAAATCCACCAAATGATTGGGATAAACTGTGGTTTGATTATAATAAGTCGCTCAAGACTTGGATGGGTGTTTTTGAATCTCTTCAGAGGGCAACTAATGATGTTCAATCAAAATACAATGACACTATGACAAAGGCATTGAAAGACTCCAGTGATAAAACCATGAGCCAGTTTTTTGAAAATTGGAAAAAGTCTATGAGTGATGCAGGGATTAACGTATTCAAACAATTTGGTGATGACTGGCAGAGAGTACTCAGTCAATCAAGTATGTATCAAGTAAAAACATATGGAGAAGCAATGAACAAATTTGCTGAAACTTGGCAAGAAATGTGGAAAAAGTAATCATTTTAGTTTGATTTAAACACAACAAACCAAAACGACTTTGTGGCTAAAAACAGGTCCTAGGGGTGCTCCCTGTTTCGTACCTTTTTGGACAAATTACATTTGTTTTTATTGTAGACATGTACAATTTCTTCGTGCACAGCGCATTTGTTTTGATAAATGCAGAACTTGGAAAGGAGCTCACTATTGTAGACGAGATAAAAAAATTTCCGCATGTAAAAGAAGTTTATCCTGTATATGGCGTATATGATGTGCTGATGGTACTCGAGTCTGAATCCATGGAGACACTGAGGGAGACGATAACAACACAGGTGAGACAACTGGAAGGAATCAAATCAACTCTTACCATGATCATAGTCAAAGACTAGATCTTGGAGAAATACCATCGCCACAAATAATAGCACTATATCTGCAATAGTGGTCAATTGGCAGATAACATTTTGTTTCTGTTTGGCTGGCTGGGTGAACTTGTCTTTGCAAGTTGGCTCTTGTCATCAGGTGCAGAACATCTTGCGGAAAGATGGGGTGGAAGATTTGTTGGAAGGACATTGCTTAGCATTGCAACAACACTGCCTGAGATAGGAATTGTTGTTGCCGCTGCAAAGGATGGCTCGTATGGCACTGCCATTGGCTCTGCACTTGGAAGCAACTTGTTCATGATGACACTTGGTCTTGCAATAATGTTGATAATTGCAACAACCCGGCTCTCGAAGGCTCCACAAAAATTCATTGACGTAAAAGAGTTCAAGCTTGACAAGGTGTTTCTTGTAATAACAGCTGTTGTGGGTGCCTTGTTGTTCATTGACGGTTATACTGTTCTTGACGGGATAATATTCACCGTACTATTTTCAGTGTATCTCTTGATTGCTTTCAGTGAGATGAAAAAGGAAAAACATGCACCACTTGAAAAAGACCTACATGATACTCAAAGTACCAAGTCAAAAAAGCACTTTGCAAGGGCAATGGTTCTTTTTGTTGCAGGAACTGTTGGGATATTTCTGGGGGCTGAACCCTTTGTGCATGCATTAGAAGGTGTCTCAGTTGACCTTGGTGTCTCGGTAGTAATACTTGCAGTAATCGTCAGTCCAATTGCAGGTGAAATGCCTGAGAAAATATCGATGATACTGCTTGCAAGAAAGGGTGCAAATGGGGCGTCTATTGCAGTTGCAAATGTTCTAGGCTCCAAGATTTTAAATAATACGTTGCTTCTTTCTGTCGCAATCTTTGCGGCAATGAGTTATCAGGGGTTTACTGCAAAGATTCCAAACACGCCGCTACTTGAAAACCAGATGATACTTGTCACAACAATTACTATAATTGCCCTAATTCCAATGTTCAAAAACAAGCTTGGTCTCAAGTCTGGCATCATGTTACTTGTACTGTATGCAATAGGAATTGGTATGCAGTTTGTCTTACCTGGTCTTTAGAGTGGGGATACTTGGATGGAATCAGCTCTGACAGTGGGAGTTATGGCAGGGATCGAGCCCCACTGGAGGATATTTTTTGAATCGTTTCCTATTGCTGAAATGTTTTGCAATAGTGTCTTGATGTTGTGAACTATTCTGACAGACCTTGCAGGGCCTGTCACGCCGTTCTCAACTATTTTTATTCCGCTTCGCGCAGTGCAGGAAAAATCTCCCTGCTCGGGATTTATTGGATATGTGTACCAAAGCCTACCAACCAGGATGCCTTTTTTTGTGCTTTTTACAATCTCATCTTTTGAAAAATCTCCGTCCATCACTTTGATGTTGTGGGTGAGCGGGACAGGCAACGGCAGGGCATGTCTTCCCATTGGGGAGCCAGGCCTTGCAGCATTTCCGCTGGAAATTTTTCCATTCTTGAATGCCTCAAAAGAATCTGAATAAAGTCCTGAGAGGACACCTGACTTTATGAAAAACTGTGGAACGGTTGGGGTTCCCTCGTCGTCAAATGACTTGCTGCCAATACAGTCAGGGCTGTGGGGATCGTCTGATATGGTAAAGTTCTCACTTGAGACCTTGTTTCCGAGCTTGTCTGAAAAACAACTTCGTTTTTCAGAATATGCCTTTAGGCCAAAGTTCGCAGAAAAGACAAATGCCAACAGTTCTCCAAATGCATAAGGCTCAAAGATGATGTCATACGAGTCTGACTCGATTTTTTTTGGGTTGATTGATCCTATACACATTTCACGCGAGTCGCTACCAACACCATGTGCTGAAAAATTGTCCAATGTTCTTGCACAAGACGCACCAATGCCGCTAACAGACTGGTCTCCTGTTTGAGAATCGGTATTGATTGTCGCAGATATGAATGTGGCATCATCTGAGCAGTCTATGCCATTTGTGTTCATCACACGAAACTTTTCTGAGACTATATTTAGAGAGCCTGATATTCTCATGATGTCCTTGTGATCTGAAGCGTTTATCATTTCATTTGCCATGTCTGCTGCAGCATACCCTGTCATGTTTTCAAGTCTAGAGTCATATGTTTTTCTTACTTGGGAAAACTTTGATGGAAACGGCAATGTCTTCCAAAAACTCTTTGGGTTTGCAAATGTTCTTGTCTCTAAAATTCTCCCCAAGAAATTTTTTTCATCACCTGACGACATGCCAGAGATTATTCTTTTTTTGTCAATAACACGCACTGCGACGGAATTTTCTTGGTTCTGTTTTATCTCCGCAATCTCTGAATCTGTTATTCTTACTGTCGTAATCTTTTTTTGTATTGATACTACTTCACATTCATCTAGATTAAGCGCCCTTGACTTTGCAAGTATGTCATCACAATGTGACAACTAGCGTCGCCTGTTGTTTTTGTACCTGTATCCGTCAAGCTTTATCAATTCGTGATATGAGCCAAACTGAGATATATTCTGAACCTCGTCCAACTTGTCTGTACTCTCCTCTGAGACAAATGTCTTGATTATCTTGTACGATGTTGATCTCTGGGCTGGAATTCTTCCTGCCTGTCGTATCAGGTGCCTGATGTCCTTTGGTTTTAACAGCTGGCCATGTTCTGCGCCTGCTGCCGTGGAGATGCTTTCATTGATTAGTGTGCCGCCAAAATCATTTGCTCCCCATGATAGTACCAGTTGGGCCATCTCTGCTCCATCCTTTACCCATGATGTCTGGATGTTGTTGATGTAATTGTTGAACATGATTCGAGCTACTGCATGCATCAGTAAGACATCTCTGCCGTCTGCACCATTTTTGATGCCATGGTGCAAGTTTTCTTTGTACATTGGAGCTTCGGTGTGGATGAAATTCAGTGGGACAAACTCTGTAAATCCCCCCGTCTCCTTTTGAATGTCACGAATCAGTCCCATGTGCCTTGCCCTGTCCTCTGGTGATTCAAGGTGACCAAACATTATAGTCGAAGTTGATGGTATACCAATCTTGTGTGCAGTCTTGATTACTTCGACCCACTTGCTGACACTAATTCTTCCGGGGGAAATTTTGTCACGCATTGTCTGGTCTAGAATTTCTGCTGCAGTACCTGGTAGGGAATTCACACCTGCGTCCTTGAGTCTGAGCAAATATTCTTTTATTGACATGTTTGATCTTGTGGCTCCGTAGAGTACCTCCTCTGGTGAAAATCCATGGATATGGATATTGCCTACCTCTCTCTTGATGGCCCTGCAAATATTCTCATATGTATTTTTGTCCATGTCTGGGGGAAGACCTGCCTGGACACAGACCTCTGTTGCACCAAGTGTCTGTGCCTCCTTTGCGCGCCTTACTATCTCGTCTGTTGGCAAAAAGTATCCTTCCTCCTCGCGAAAATCTCTGCTAAATGCACAAAAGCCACATTGCTTTATGCAGACATTTGTAAAGTTGATGTTTCGATTGACTACATATGTTACAATATCTCCAACACGTCTTTTTCTAAGCTCGTCTGCAACCATTCCTACAAGGTGAAAGTCAAGATCCTTTGCATAAAATAACCTTGCAGCCTCGCTTACAGAAATTTCCTTTTCCTCCAGTGCGCGGTTGAGCGTATCTGATATGAGGGGATCAGAATTTTTCAAGAGTGATTCAAACAAGGACATGTTCATCTTGCATACTCTCCACTAACCAGATTTTCAGAGTCTGCAATTTCTGACATTTTTGATACCAAGTCTTGATTTACCATGTGGAAAAATTCTGGGTATACTGGAAACCTTGCCCTTAGATGAAATCCTGCATCTGCACAATTTGCATCAATGTCATTTATTTTTGGCCATGGAAATTCCGGGTTTACAAAATCGCGTGTTACAGGTGATATGCCGCCCCAGTCGTTTATTCCTGCTGATAAAAATGAAGAGTATGATTCAGGAGAAAGATTTGGCGGTATCTGGATGTTCATCTCGGGCAAAATTATTCTGGTTAGCGCAACAAGTGTCTTGAAATATCTTTCTTGTGGTGACGGACTTGACTTCATGGGGGTGTCAATCTTTGGCTGAAAGTTTTGCAAAATTATTTCTTGAATATTTTGGTATTTTTCATGAATCTCTTTTATTGCATAAATTGAATCAATCAATTCTTGTGGACTCTCACCTATTCCAATCAACAGTCCTGTAGTCATTGGGATTTTCAATTCTCCTGCATTTTGGAGAACCTTGATTCTTGCCTTGGGGTTCTTGCTTGGCGCAAACTGATGTGGCATGCCGTTCTCTGAGAGCCGCTCGCTTGCATTTTCTAGCATCAGTCCTAGGCTTACATTTGTGCTCTTTAGCTGGCGCATCTCTTCCTTTGTGAGATTTCCTGCATTAGTGTGAGGAAACAGTCCTTTATCCAGGGCAATCTCTGATGCCTCGACTAGATATTCGACAGTACTTGAAAACCCGTTTTCTTTGAGCCATTCTCTTGCCTCTTGGTATTTTTGTTCTGGTCTCTCACCTGTGACAAACAATGCCTCGGTACAGCGATGTTTTTTTGCAACCTCTGCAAGTATTACAATGTCATTTTTTGAAAGCATCGAAACCTTTTCCTGTCCTGGTTCTGACTTGTAGGTACAATAGGAACATGTGTCCCGGCAGAGGTTTATCAGATTGAAAAACGCTTTTCTTGAATATGTCACTGTTGTGCCCTTGTGACTTGTCCTCAAAAGCTGGGACACTTGATAAAGCTCAGTTGGGTCTCTGTCCGCATCTTGGTAAATACGACAAGCCTCATTTTTTGATGGCGTCCTACCATCAACTAGTCTGTTTAACAACTCGGAACGGAGTATGAGATTGCTCAACTAGTCATGATAGCTTTGACAGTTGTATTTATCCTTAGATAGTGTGACATTTAACGCGTCAAAAAATGCCAGAAACGGCAAATACTGCCAAAAGTTGAATTTTTATTTTTTTATCACTCTGTTGAAACTGCGTCTGGCCTGACTTTTTTCCACATCCATCCAAGTATGACTCCGTTTGCAATCCAATATGTCGTCATGGTTGCTGCAGATATTATCCTAAATCCATTTACGATATCCATTGAGGTTTTAATTGGATCTGGATTTGGTGGCATGATGACATATGCTAGTGCCATAAATCCTGCATATCCGACAAAGGCAAGAAATTTCTTGTCCTTCATTTTTTTATAAAGCATTGAAAAACCAATTGCGCCTCCTCCTGATAATGCGACAAACAATGCATACGATGTGGCTCGAAGAGTGATTGTACTGGGGTCTCCTACGGTTGGGGGATTTGCAGGGTATTTCAAAAATGGTATGAAATACAGTACTGCCCACATTATGACAGCAAGTATGAGGGCTTTTTTGATCTCACTGTTTCCTGGAAGCGCATTTTTTGAATACGCAAATACAAGACCAAGCAATGATCCAGTAGCCATTCCAAGCATGGCTCCTGCAACTATTGACCCTTGTTTTTGCCATATTCTATAATCACTAAATTGTTTCCAAAACTGTGGAGTGTCCTTTGCCTCTCCCTCTGCAAACCGGTGCTGGTTCTCAATTCCTATTGCATTGTCAAGATATGGCTCTACCAGTACGATGTTGAGCATGCCATGAACAAGTCCTGCCAAAAGGCCTGCAGAAATAACGATTACAAGAAAAGAAACTGTCTTCAAGTTTTTCTCAAACCCTGTCTGAAAGAATTGTATTTAAATCGTTGGAGGGTTTATCCAACGAAAAACAATCTCTAGAACAAAAAAAATATTTTGAAATTCTGGCCAAAAATTATTTTCGTGAAACAGTGATTTACAAAATCTACCTTGTGAAATTTTTGATACCTGTCTTGCATTTGATCTTGCTAGTGAAATTTTTGTGTTGCAAATTATTTTTTATTGCTTTTCATTTCTTGGTTCTGTTCTATCTTGTTGGAATAAAAATTTATTTTCAACAACTGTGTCAATTGGGCCAATTAAATACATCTCATAATTAGGCAAGCCTAATGAAATTAAAAATAAAATTATTTATGATATTTGGCACAATTTTGATATCGCTAATTCCAACAACTCAGATATCTGCCCAAGTGTATGGAAATGTAGCAGCATCACATTATACCGTACAGTTGAACAGCTGCTATACATCTCCATCTCAGAAGGTAAATTGGAGTAACTGCCAGATAGGTAATGCTGAGGTTCATTTTGTCAACATGACTGGGGCAAACCTCTCTTACATGGTTGCACAAAATGGATTATTCTATGACGTGAATCTCTCTGGTGCAAACCTGAAAAATGCCGTCTTGTCTGGAGGTAGTTTTGCATTTTCTAATATCTCCGGTGCAGACCTTAGGGGGGCAGATCTGAGAGATGTCGACTTTTATCATGCAAATCTTTCAGGGGCAGATCTGCGCGGTGCAAATCTTGCTGGTGCAAGATTTTCAGGTGTTAACTTTAGTAATGCAAATCTTGCAGGTCAGAACATGTCCCGCACAAATATCATAGGTGCAGATCTGTCTGACGCAGACCTGCAAAATGCCATGCTTGAAAGTGTAGACATGAGAGGCGCAATATTTTCTGGTGCAAATCTTGATGGTACAGATCTTAAAAATTCGGATGTATCTGGGGGATGTTTTATTGATGCTGACCTTACACGCGCCGATGTGGGCGGTCTTGACTATTCTGGAGCAGACATGTCATGCCATGGAAATCCAGTCTGTAATGGAGGATAGTGATATCAATGATTCAACTATTCCCAACTTTTGTTACTTGGCTCAATAGTATGCAATTTTTCTAGGATTACCGCTTGCAGTAATGAAGAACCTGAGTACAAAAAAGAAGGGATTTCTTAACGCACTTGCGCTTGGAATTCTTGTATTTTTAATAATTGATGTTTTCAGTGATGGATGAGAACAGCAGTACCTGCATCGACAAGAACATCCAAATGTTTACACAGAATGTATCCTCTGTAAACAAGGACAATGGTAACACCCTTCTCATGGATGGCATGTGAACCTACCTGGTGAGCTGTTGTCAATGAGTATGAAACCCCTTGACATGTATCCGGACAATGCAGGTACATGGTTGTATCACTGTCATGTCAACTACCACATATTGGCTGACATATTGTCTCTGTATACTGTAGTATCGTGATCTAGTACCTGACTCTAATTTCCTGCATTGTTTCTGTAAATCTTTGCAGCTCTTCGTAAAACTGGATTCCTTTTTCAGTGATGATAAAAAAATTACTTCTCTTGTCAGACCTTGCTTCCATAAGTCCAAAGCCTATGAGTTTATGGCACTTGTCTGTTGCAGCATAGTGCGATAGATTGGCTCTTCTTGCTATCGTGGTAATTATGGCCCCCTCCCTGCCGCACTCTTTTGCAACTTGTAATACATCTGAGATCATTCCCATCTCTGAGCGGTATGGTTGCCTTGACATACTATAATATGAAAATCTAGTTAATAAAAAATTGCGACACTTTGTTCCTTAACAATGTTAATTGAGATACAGGTGATAAAATTACATACTATTTAGACCAAATCTAAATACTAGTTTGTCTATGTGGTATGCGAATATGGTAAATGTTGTATCAATATTAGGTCACGTCATTGCCCTGTGCACCGGAATTCTTCACCCATAAGTTTTTTTGAATAGTTTTTTGGTCTTTTATCCCTCCTGCTGATTTTATCGTGTAGATCTTATCTAGTGGCATCATCATGGTGCAGTATAGTTGGCATAGGTACCTGACACAAATGCGTCAAGTGTGCTGTTATCCATGTTGGCTGCAGTCATGTAGACATTTTCTGGAAAGAGTCTGTATGTGTCATTGTTTTGTATTACAGAAACCATCGGTGTTACTGGCTGGTCTGTCTGGAAATCCTCTGGTGCCATGTTGTACAAATCACATGTCTTCAAAAATCTCATGTACTTGGTACCAAAGTCTACAAAGCAAGTTGTCTCTAGGTTCCACTGTGAAACTTTACCAAGAAATACTGTATAGTTTCCTGACTGTATTGGCAGGCCGGTTATGGTCCTAGTCACTACTGGCGCAGTCTGCTTTGGCATGACTGTAAATGTAGAATTTGTAACAGTCCGTGCATAGCCGTCCTTTGTTGCAGTTACTACAACTTCATAAATTCCATGGGTCGAGGGTATGGCTGACTGGTATTTGAAACTGCCATTGTCATCTGTAGTTGTGGTCACTATGACAGTTCCGTATTCTATCAACACATTTGCATTTGCAATTGGCTTGTAGGCCTGATCATCTACGGCTCCAACTATTGTTGGAAATCCACCCTCTGTTATTGGATTAGTTTCTGCCCTGACTGATACCATCATCTGGTTGGCCAATATGGACTCGGATACATGGACACCTGACATTGCAACTGTGAAGCCTATCAGCAAGGCGCAAACTGTAAAAATGATATGCCTGTTCAACTTTTGGTATTTTATTTTTTAATTGTTATTTGATAAAATCTAATTTTTTTCTCTAACCTGTCAAGTAATTGTCAACCGAGTTTTTTTTGAGATATTTTATAAATTTTTCAAACATTTACTTTATTGATCTGTTTTTTTCTACGAATGGCATACGTTACTATGATAGCTATAACAATTGCAGCAATTGATATGTATAGACTGATGCTGCCGTTAAATATGCCCTCCATGCTATTTTGTGGAACTATCCGGTAAATTGTTCCATCTGTTAAAGATGTTATGTATAACATCCCATCAGGTCCTGTTACTACATCACTGATGCAGCCAAACCCTGTTGCAAACACTATCTCCTTCATGGAATCTCCAATGTTTACTTCCTTGTCTGCAAGCTCTGGACTGTTAAAGACAAAACCATCTCTGTTCTGGTTTAGTTGAAATCTGTACACGTTTCCATTGTTACAGTCCCCTACAAACACACTGTCCTTGTATTTTCCAAACCCTTGTGGGGATGTAAATGCAATACCAGTTGGCGCTACGGTTTTTTGCCAGCTAAACTGGGGATCATGATACGTATATCCTGGATATTCTGGAATCATTGCAATCTGAGTCTTGTTTGCAGGACCTGCTACAACATCCCATCCGCTGTTAAAGCCAGGGGTGACAATGTTTACCTCGTCTCCCCAGTCTGGGCCATTCTCTGTATCCCAAAGGTTTCCTGTGACAGGATCAATTGCAAGTCCAAAACTGTTTCTAATCCCAATTGCATAGTATGGGCCTGGCGGGACAAGTCTGAATATGACTGATGTGTCATCAGGCTCTCCTGTTGAATGGTTTTGTAGTTTTCCAAACCTGCCTGCATCTCCTACCACTAAATATACCGAGCCATTCTTGGATGTGACCATGGCACCACCGTTGTGATATGTCTGGGTTTGTGGCAGGTCTTTTACAAGTGTCTTGTTTACAAGCTCCTGTCCATCCCAGTCATAACTATAAACACGTTTTCCAAGTGCGTGTCCTCCCATCTTGTCTGATGCTGTAAAATACAGATAGACCTTGTTTCCAACTGTTGTTATACCAAGCATTCCTTGCTCTCCAGTACTTGTGACATTTTCTTGCAACACTGCCTTGTCTTGCAAGATTCCATTTCTGAACAAGTGCACCTGTCCAGAAACTTTTGATAAAACTAGAATATCGTTTCCCTCAAATGCCATTGTAGTTGGGCTGCAACAAATGCCTGTAACATAAGGCTGAATTACAAATCCAGTGTCATTCATTACTGGTTCAGCATATGATGGCAATATCGCAACACCTGAGAATATGAAAATAGAAATAAGCCAGAATCTCAAATAGTTTTCTAATAAAAATACTATTTTATAAATACATTAGGAACAATGTTCCCAATGTTATAATATAATCTATGAATTTTTTGTATCTCTATTTACTATATGGTCTTTCCTGCAATGTGAGTGTTACATCCATGTTCTTGTTATCTCGAACTATGTGCACGATCATCTTATCGCCTGCAGACTTGTTGTCTTGCAAATAATTCAAGAGGTCTTCTAGCTTTGATACTGGATTGTTGTCTACCCCAATTATAATGTCTCCACCATACTTGTACTTGATTCCGTCTATTGTCTTTGTCTGGTTTGATGCATGCAGGCCTGCCTTGGATGCTGGGCTATCTGATACTATGTTTTCAATTAAAAAGCCTGAATGTGTTGCAAGTCCCAATCTGTCTGCCAGGTATTGGTCGATTGTAATTCCTGATATCCCAAGCCATGGGTGCTTGTAGTGCCCTGATTGTATGAGAGCTGGTACAATTCTTTTCATGGTGTTTGATGGTATGGCAAAACCTACTCCTGAAAACTCTCCAGTATCGGTTTGGATTGCAGTGTTGATTCCTATTACCTCACCGCGGTCATTCAAAAGTGGGCCGCCTGAATTTCCTGGATTTATTGCGGCATCTGTCTGGATTACGTTTGGAATGGAAAATGACTGGAGATTTGGAGGGTTTATGATTCTTCCTAGCTGACTTACAATTCCTGATGTCATTGAACCGCTCAAGCCAAATGGGCTACCAATAGCTGTAACAATATCTCCTATGCGAAGCTTTGACGAGTCCCCTAGTGGCAGTGGGTGCAATATCTGCGGGTCTGCATTCACCTTGATTACCGCCAAGTCTGCATACACATCAGTACCACTGACGTTGGCTGAATATGATTTGCCATCATGAAATACAACTCGTATCTTTTGATAATCGGCTACAACATGATTACTTGTAATGATGTGTCCTCCAAGATCATAGACTATTCCTGAGCCAATTGCTCTGTCTGAAGAATTGTCACCTGTCTTGCGAACTATTATCTGCACAACACCATCTTGTGATTTTGCAAAAAGATCTGCAAGACTTAGATGAGATCCCGGACTTGACTGGAAAAGATTTTCTAGAATAGGAGTTTGTTGTGTAGAATCTGTTTTTTGTTGCTCAAATACAAATGCAAATACTAATACCAGTACAATGATTCCATATGCTCCGCCTAAAACTGCTGTAGTCTTGTCCAAGCACATGCACTATTCTATGTTACTGTATAATCCTTACTCACAAGCTGATTGGATTCTGCACTGTCTCTGAGATGGAATATGTTCTTCCTCTCCAAGTTATTGCATTGTTTTTCTTTGCATGAAAAATTCCACTTGCAAACCCTGACACAATTACTGCACTACCTAGTGGGGCAAACAACGCATGTCGAAATCCAAGACCAAGTCCCTTCTTTGCATCTATAGTGCTTCCAATGTAGACCAACCCTGATGCAAGTAATGATGTTCCAAGCAAGACTTCAAAAGATGTGGAGGTGTTTGCATACAGTGCCGAGTAGACAAGAACTGGAAATGGCACAAACAGCAGGAAAAGCACTGCAAAAAATATTCCTATTGCCATCTTGCTTGACTGGATGTAAAGCGGAATCATCAATCTCTTGAGGGCGTGCCACAGTGTGGTCCTGTCTCTTGCCCACACTGCCTCAATCAGGTGCTCACCGCGTACCATCTTTAGCTTAAATCCTTGCTCCTTTACTTTTTTTCCTAGCGCACCGTCTTCCACAATCTCGCTTTTTACACTTTCATGTGTTCCAACGGATTCGTATGTTTTTCTTTTTATAATGAAAAAACTTCCAAAAAAGTATCCTGTCTTTTTGGAAGGATCGTTTACCCTCAGTGCTGAAAATCTTGTATGAAGAAATGTTGATAAAACTGGTAGCGTTATTTTTGTCCACCAGTCAAGGCAAAGCATCTTTGGAACAACCGTGAGTGCATCCAGTTCTTCGCTCAAGAGGTGGTCTACTGCAAGTGCGATTGTCTTTTGTGTGTGGATTGTATCTGCATCTGTGAATAATAACAACTCTCCTGATGATGCATTGAAACCCTCGATGCATGCCCAATTTTTTCCAATCCATTTTTCTGGCTTGGGTGCTGCCTGCACATGCACCACCCTGGAGTCTTTCCTTGCAATTTTTTTGATTATCTCCCCAGTACTGTCATCTGACATGTCATCAATAACTACTATCTCATAATTTTCATAATCTTGGTCTAACAAGGAATTGATGCATTTTTCAATAAACATCTCTTCGTTTCTTGCAGGAAGAATGACTGATACCTTTGGCGTGTGGTGCGGCTTGGAATTGTACTTGTCAAGAAATGGCGAATCACGAAATGTAATCCACATCGATTTTATCAAAAATACCCATGCAACAGAAACGCTCAGCAAAATAGATGCAATGAGATAATTTGTTACATCTGCTAGAAACATCTTTGCTATCTCTGGGCTTCTTGCTTGATGCTCTCAAGGGCCTGCTCTGAACCGCTTTGGATGTGTTTTTTTATCATTCCTGTAAACATTCCCATCATACCTGTTAGCTTCATGTCCCAGAGGGCGTCAAGTCTTGTCTTGTTGTCCGCCTGAACAAGTATGAGTGTCTTTGTTCCCTCGATTACTCCCTTTGTAAACTGGATCTGGATCTTTTCTTTTGGATATAGTGTTACAGTCTGCATACATTTTGAATCCTTGAATGCAATTGTGACCTCTCTTGTTATGGTGTTTCCGTCCTTTGAGATGTTTCTTACCTCCTTTGTTCCCCTCCAGAACTTGGGCTCTGAATCAAGATCAGAGACAATACTCCAAACTTTGTCAATTGGCGCGTCAATTTCAATAGATGTCTGGATCTGAACCATGCAGAAGATCTCTATTTCTTCATATTTATGTTGTGACGCAGAGTTGATTTTTCAAAAACAAACCTGCGTGGTTTCGAAATCAATTTTAATCTCGTGATATCAGAATCGCTATGACTCTGATAACATACGATGATTTTGCCAAGCTCGACATGAGGGTGGCAAAAGTAATTTCAGTTGAGGAAATTCCAGGCAAAACAAAAATCATAAAGGGAACAATTGACCTTGGAGATGAAAAGCGCGATGTTATCATTGGCGGTGCACAATACTACAAGCCAGAGGAACTTGTGGGCAGAACAGTCATCGCACTTGTAAATCTTGAACCAAGAAAAATTGCTGGAATGGAATCCGGTGCAATGCTTTTGGCAGCAGACTCGGACGACAAGCCCTTTTGGCTTACTGTGACTGAAGATGTCCCGCTTGGTACTGGAATCAAGTAACTGTGTTTGATACCGTCAGATCTTCAAGTTTCTAGTTACTGTACTGTGACTTGATATTATTTTTCCGGGATTTAGGACATTTCCTGGGTCGAACTGTTTTTTAATATCCTTGAAAACGGAGTACGTTTTGGCATCATACTGTAATTTTACAAACTCTGACCTCGCAAGTCCGTCCCCATGCTCGCCTGTTATGCTTCCTCCTATGCCTATTACTCCTGAAAAGAACTCTGTTGCAATATCCTTGATTAGGCCCAGATCTTTTTGCTTGAGAACTGGTCTGATGTGCAGGTTGCCGTTTCCTGCGTGGCCATAGACGATAGCCCTGAGGCCATATTTTTTGGAAATCATGTCAAGTATTTTTAGTAAGAGTGGCAGTCTTTTTACTGGGACCACTGCATCTTCTATGAGGGTGGGCATTGTCTCATTTTTTGTTATGCTCTGCAAACTGTATGCCAAGGCCGAGTTTCTAAAACTCCATATCTTTTTGACTTTGGCCGCATTTGACTCTGTCTTGATTATTTTACCTGATGTGATTTTATGAATCTGTTTTCTATCTTGCGCGGTGTCATCAAACTCGACAAAAAGAAGACAACCTGTACTAGATGGTATCGTCATCTTGATGTGCTTTGTTATGTTACTGTCTACAAGTTCTACAGCAGATGGTTTTAGCTCAAGTATCTTTGGAACATCTCTTACTGCATCTGATAATGTCTTGTAATGTATGACATGCAGCAAGATGTTTTTTGGAGATGGATATGTCCTAAGTTTTGCTGAAGTAATTATCCCAAGTGTTCCCTCAGAGCCTGTAATCAATTTGTGCAAATCTTTTTCTGTGAAAACCTTGTCAATTCTATAACCGCAGGAATTCTTTGATACCTTGGGAAATGTGTTATCCCTTGAATGAATTTTTTTGATCATGTTTTTTGCATTGTATCTTCCTGGAAGTTTTATGACATTGCCAGCAGAGCCTATTATCCTGACTTGTATGATACTGTCAATAACACTTCCATACTTTAGCGAGTGGATGCCACTTGCGTTGGTGCCAATCATTCCGCCAATGGTGCAAAATGGGCCTATTGATGGATCAGGGCCTATGACTCTGTCTTGCTTTTTTAATATTTTATCAAGGTGTCCTTTGAAGACGCCGCTCCCGACCTCTACATGGTCTGCTCCAGGTTTTATCTTGTCAAAATTTCTCATGTCCAAGATGATTCCTCTTCCAAGTGCACTGCCAACAAGTCCTGTACCTGCTCCACGGGGAGTTACTGGGATGTGGTGTCTTTTTGCAAATTTTATAATTTTTATTACATCATATTCGTTGCGGGGAAATGAGACAACCTGCGGTTTTATGGTGTAAGAGCTTGCATCAACTGAATAAAAATTGCGTACACATTCATCCCATGATATGACACACTTTACTATTTTTGATAGCCGCTGCCCCACATCGTTTGGTTTCACTGCTGGTATCTGTGTCCTAAATGCTTAAAAAATGATTTTTTCACAAGTTTTGATTCTGGGTGTTGCCGGTGTGATATTGCAGACTCTATTTTTCGCTTGGACATACTGGATCTATATTGATCTAATTTTTATTCCGCGATGACGTATTATATGACAGTCATCCGACCGACAAAAGTGTCGACTCGCTTGAATCAGGATATCAGGTAAGGACTTGGTCTTCTGGTCATGCGGTGTTTACCTTTCTGCACGGAACATGTGGCAACACATGGGATCTTCAGAAATGGAGAACAATGGCAAAAGAGGGAAAGTAATAGATGCGTTGGCATGTTATTGCTAGGAAAAAATTGCCATGTCCACCCAAGGACGGATGACTGTTTTTCATTTTATTTGATTGTCAAATATCGCATAAACTCTGAAAGATTTAATTTGGTAAAACAGGGCCTTTTGACTAATGGATTTTTTGGGTACAAATTTAGACAAGCTTTTCAGTTCTACTGATAATTCTAATCCTTTGATGTGGATGGTTTGGATCCTGCCGATCTTTGTCTTTATGCTATACGGACAGAGAATCCAGCTCCATGTTACATCGTCTGAAATCAACAAGGGACTTGAGAAACTCAAGATGTACCGAGATGATACACGAAAAGAACTAATCGCTTATGTGAAAAATAATGTGAAATCTTCTACAGATCCTACTGCATTGCTTGATAGGTATTTTGAGTACTTTACGATAATGCCAGTTGACATGGACCCAAACGGTATTGTGCCCAAGATAAAACATATCATGAGGACAAGAGAAGACTCGACTCGCGCGCAGGTAAAAAATCTGTCTCCAAATCTAAGTCATATGGAGGAAAGCCAGATAATCAATATCTTGGAGGCCGTAACAACACTGCACATGTTGTACAAGATGGTGCGACACTTTTTCCTTACTGCAAAAAAACAAAACAACTTTCCATTGATACTGCCTTTGCAGATGATGATGCCTTTTATTCTGGAGGAGGCAGAAGCGCTCAGGGTTGCGGTATCTGCATTCAAGCAGGGACAGCCAATAGGAGATGGAATTGGTCCCATGGTTGTTGGTAAAATGATGCTTGGCACAGAAAAAAAATCTATTGCGCTTGAAACTGTCCAGAGTGAAAAAGAGTTTGAGGGAAGAAAATTGTTTCTTTTGAAGGCGGAGGGCCCTGCTGCAACAGTTGGAAGGCCTGCTGATACACTTGAGAAAACCATTTCTGAAAACAAACCTGACATTATAGTGATGGTTGATGCTGCCTTGAAGCTAGAGGGCGAGGATACTGGCTCTATAGCACAAGGGTTCGGAGCTGCAATCGGAGGAGTGGGCACTGAAAGATTTCAGATAGAAGAGATAGCAACCAAGCACAACATTCCAATCTATGCCATAGTGGTAAAACAGTCAATCAAAGAGGCAATCACACTGATGAAAAAAGAGATTGCCGATTCTTCTGAGAAGGTGTTATCGCAGGTTTATGATATCATAAGGAATAACACCAAGCAAGGTCAGTGCGCTCTAGTCATTGGGGTTGGAAATACGCTGGGGGTATCACAATGATGCTATTCAAGAAAAAAGAAGAGGTACTAGATCCGTATACTGTAGAGCAGTGCAGTAGCTGCAATAACACATCCAAACGAAAATTCAAGGAAGGGGACTATATCTTCAAGATTACTGACAAGTGTCTGTCCTGCGGAAATGGGCAGATGGTGATAGACAAGATCTTCGGCGAAGTTCGCAAGTAAATCATCTGTGTTTTTAGATGTATCGCAAAAATGAAATGATCTAGTGGTAACTCTTTTAAGTAATGGTGTGGTACCGTACATGCCAAAACATGAAAACACTTGGTGCCTCGCTTATTGTGTTGGGTTTGCTTGTAACACTACTTGGATATGGAATGCACGAGTCTGACACATGCCACTGTGTTTCTCAAACGGGAGGCACTCCAATCGGTTGTCATTGTGCAAATACTTTGCAGCACAGCATAGGAAATGTGCTGGTTTATGCAGGGCTTGCAATTGCAGGCAGTGGAATGATAATATTTACAATGTGGTGGCGGAAGAAGATTGTCTTTAACTAGTTTTCAGAATCTTGACGTGAAATCGTAGTTACAAGAACACTGTTCTCTTGTGGGATAAACGTGTGCTCTGCCTGTGCTACTCTCTCTCCTTTTGATTCTACAAGTATTGGGTATGACCTGACAACCTTGTTCTTGATTAGCCTCTCTAGAAGATCTCTTGCAGTCTTTTCATCATATTCTGGGATGAACCATCTTAACGCAAATGGAAGCATGTTGAACTTTTGCCATATGAAATCAATCATCTTGTTTGCATCCTCATCCTTTGTCCTTTTTCTTGTAACAAGGGAAAATATGTTCCTGATTTTTCCCTCTCGCACAAAACCTGATCCATCAGAAGTTGTGACAAATGGCTCGCACGCATATGCCTCTGTGGACTGGAATGAAAAAGATCCAATGGACCATATGTTTGGGACTGATTTTCCGGCATGAATTGTATATTGTTCAAGAGAGTGACCGCTTAGATTTGCAATGGGTATTCCACCCATCTGCTTTGCAGTGTTCTCTATTGCCTTGCCGACATCGCTTGATTTTGTACCGACTCGTATTATTGACATGGCTTCCCTTAATGCCGATTCTGCTGCCAAGACTAGATAGTCATATTTTGGATCATAGCATACTGTAACTGCAGTGTCTGCAATGTAGCCATTTATCTGAACGCCCAAGTCAATTTTTAAGAGATCAGTGTCCTTGACTATTATCTTGTCATTTGGCTCTGCTGTATAGTGTGCTGCAATCTCATTTAGACTGACATTTACTGGAAATGCACACTTGCCGCCTTTGCTTGCTATTTCTTTTTCAATGGAATTGCATATCTCTTCAAGGGTAGAGCCGACATGATTTTTTCTCCTTGTGTTCTCCCTCACCTCTGATGCTATCTTTCCGGCGTCGATATAATCTTGTAACTGCAATGACTATGCCTTAATTTGGTTTATTATTTAAAATCATCACAGTGTGAGAAGATTAAATTGGGGACATTTTTGTGCAAATCACATCGGGATCGTGGTCTAGCTTGGTATGATTCGGGTTTTGGGTACCTGAGGTCGTCGGTTCAAATCCGGCCGATCCCATTTTCATTTTGGGGATATGGATGAGGACATGCCATTTGACTACATACCAAAGTATGAATGAAAGTATGAATCAAAGTTAGAACGAAATCGAGAATGAAAATTGTGGCACCATGAAGATTGTAGTGTATTTGGTTTTAATTGATCAAAATCCATTTTCAAGATTTTATAAACTTTGAAATCGTACAGATTTTAATGGTTGATTTTCTCTCCAGAAAAAAATTACGTAATATCAATAATTGTAACTGTCTAGCTTTTTGAAGTTCCCAAACCATCAGATCTGTTATTTTTGACAGATATCCTTTCTGATCAGTATAATGCCATTACGACTATTGCAAGGAAATGATGACCTTGAATATTATCGTAATCGATGCAGTATTTTAGAACAAGAAAATACTGCTCTTGGCAAGAGGTTAGAAAAACTAGAACAGGAGAACAGACTGCTAAGAGAAGAAAACAATCAGCTACGGGAAGAGATTGTGGCAATAAAAGAGACGGTTTCTGCCCTTGTTGCAAGAAACATCAATGCAAGGCCTGACAGACACCACAACAATGTCACAAAGAAAGATTCCAAATCAAAACATGCAAGAAAAAGCAGGAGCAGACCAACACACATAGACAGCACGGTAACAGTAGACCAAAAGGTATGCAGCATGTGTGGCAGCACACACCTGTCAGAGCCTACCGATACGTACACAAGACTGGTCGAGGATATCATTCCTGCAAGAATTATCGTGACAAGATACATCATCACAAGGCGGTACTGCAGGAACTGCAAAAGACAGGTCTCTGGTGCAGTGTATGACGCATTACCCAATGAGAGATTCGGGCTGCGGTTAATGGTATTGATAGTATCACTGAAGCTACTGGGACTGTCATACCAAAAAATATCAGGTCTGCTGGAGATGCTGTTTGGTCTTGGTATCACTGAATCTACGATAAACCATGCAGTGGCAAAAGTATCTGCGGCATTTGGCAGGAGGTACGAGCAGATGATTGAAGAATTAAAAACAGAACGCAACATACACGGTGACGAGACAAGCTGGAGAATAAACGGCAAGAACCACTGGCTGTGGGCATTTGTTGGAAAGCAGACCGTACTGTATGAGATAGACAAGTCACGGGGAAGAGATGCACCGATGAGGATCCTTGATGGATATGGCGGATGCGTTACAAGTGACTCGTGGCCTGCATGGAACCATGTTGGGAAGACACACCAGAGGTGCCAGTGGCATTACATCAATGACTTGGAGGATACTATCCAGTACAAGAATCCAGGACCAGAATTTGCATCATTTGCAAGACACCTGAAAAGAATACTGTACGACTCTCAGGGAGTGACATTAAAGAAAAAAGAAGACAGGACACAGGCAAGGAAGAATCTTGAGAGGAGAATAGCCAGTATCATATCCAGGAAATATACAAACAAGCACTGCATGAGATTTGTCAAAAGATTGAGACGGGAAAAGAGGATGCTCTTTACATTCCTTGATGGAACAACAGACTATCACAACAATGCAGCGGAGAGGGCAATTCGGCCAAATGTCATCATACGAAAGATAACAAATGGTCATCGTTCAGAAAATGGGGCATATTCCCACAAGATACTGATGAGTGTAAAGGAGACATGCAGGTTGAGAGGTTTGAATTTCTATGACTATTCCTTGGAATATCTTGGAAATGTGACTTCAAAAAGCTAGACAGTTACCAATAATTTTATAAGATACAGTTCCCGAATAATAGGATTATGTTAAAAATTTTACTAATAGATGATAATGAATCCATCACTGAAATGATGTCAAAATATCTTACGGGTAAAGGCAATGATTGCACTGTTTCAAATGATGGTAGAAATGGACTGACTCTAATTGAACAAAGAAAGTTTGATGTGATATTGCTGGATTTAGCCATGCCTGATTTTACAGGGGTTGATGTGATAGAACATCTCTACAAGAGTGAGAAGATAAAAGAGCACAAAATAATCTTATTTACTGCCTCCTCTGTTACTGATGAGGAAATTCAGAAACTCATAAAAAAAGGAGCCCACTCTTGTCTGAAAAAACCTGTAAAACTAGACGTTCTTCTAAAAACAATAGGAGCCTGAGCAAAAATTAGCTCAGATGAAAATAATGTGTCTAAGGATACGAAACCACTTGAAAATAATAAGATAAAAGAACTAGAGCAGGAAAAAATTTTTCTAAAAGATGTTAATGATTCAGTCTCTGACAAAGCAGAAAAACTAGAAAAATCAAAACAAGAACTAGAAAAAAAACTAGGCGTTGAATCAATGAAATCTAAAGAACTAGAGCAGGAAAAAATCATACTTAAAGATCTGATGCATGATGGGGAAAAGAGAGAAAGCACATCACATAAAAGACATTATATTTCTATCACAGTTATCGTTCTTGCAGTTTCTGTATGTTTTGTAGGCTATTCTTACTATGAAAATCAAGTCCTAATCAAAGTAACAGCTCATGATATGTCAAATTATAATTCAAACTATGTTATCCAGAATCTGCAAGGTGATACTGTTGATACGTGGGTGTCATGGAACATTGCAAATGGAAGGATAATACATGTTCATGTAGTAAATAATGCAAATCTTCCACAAAATATGATAAATGCCATGGAGGACGCAATCGTGTCTACAAAAACTGTATCAATAGACGACTCACAAACTGGCACAGGACCAAAAGGATCTTCATCCACATATTATGTTGGATGGGAAGGAGCTACTGCAGATGCATACTCTGAGCCTACCAAGTTGTTTATACCACAAAAGTTTGACATCAACGGATCTCCTGGTGGAGTAGGAGATGTAGAGATAATACTGACAAACGATGTAAACCCCGACGGATATTCGGGATATACAAAGTCCCTTGTAGATGGCAATCAAATCTTAAAATCTAAAATAACGATATTCAAGGCAAACAAGCTTGATGCTGACAGGCTTGAGGCAATCATGCGACATGAATTTGGTCACGCTTTGGGGCTGGGTCATTCTACTGCACAAGAAGATCTCATGCATCCAATGCTTCCTGACTATCCTTACATTTCTAGCTGTGATATTGATGCATTGAAGGGACTGTATGATGGAGATGACAACAGTAAAGTTGTATGTACAAAATAAGGGTGATATTTTTTGAATACATTTTTGGTAAGATTGATCATCATCTCATTTTCTACTGGAATATTGATTATAGGTTCTATCATATATTTAACACAGGTAATTGTTCAAAACCAAGTTGATGAAATAATACGATATAAATCGAATCAAGTTAGAATTTTGTCAGATGATGCAAATGCTGGAATGCGTGTAACTGCTTTAGCACTGAATATGACTGCAAATTCGCCAGTATTTAGAACAATACACCCAGAACTGATTAATGAAAAATTATATGGGATACCAAGTGATGCAGAGCCCGCAAAAAGAGAACTTGCTGATGAGTTATTGACAAATTATAATGCACTAGATTATGTCTTCTTTCTTTTACCTGATGGAAAAATGTATTTTCTTGAACCATATGGACAGCAGATGAATTTAACAAAAAACAACTTTGCCTATAGGGATTATTATAAAGGTGTCATGTCAACACATGGTCAATACATTAGTGAAGTGTATCTTTCTAATAATAACAAACATCATGTGGTTGCAATTGCAACACCTGTCTATTCCAGAACAGATAGTTCACTGATGGGAATATGGGTTGGTGCATTGAACTTGAAAACAATTGATAATTCACTAAGCTTGCTCAAATTTGGAAAAAATACTAGATTAGTCTATCTTGATCAACATGGAAATATTGTCGCAGATTCAAGTAAAGATGATAAATCAGGTATGATGCTTGGTGATCTTGAAAGTTACAAGAATGCACTTGATGGAAGGGAAGGAACAATGATAGAGACTATGAATGGTACAAAAATGTTTGTGGCGTATGCGCCGCTCAGACTGATGGGCAATACATGGGTTGTAATGTTGATTCAACCATATGATGACGCTTATGCATCTGAGATAACTGCCAAAGAATTACTTTTTACAGATATTCCAATAGTGGTAATAATTTTAAGCATTTCTGGCTATTATGTATACAGATTATCGCGTCAAAATACCATTCTTGTGGAGAAATTAAAGGAAGACGATATTAGAAAAGAAGAATTTACCACAATGGTTTCTCATGAATTGAAGACTCCGCTTGTTACAATCAGTGGATATGCTGAAATGCTTCAAGAAAAGGACGGAGTTCTTGGTACCTTAAATGATGAACAGATTGAGGCAGTTGAGAAAATCAGCACAGAAACTGTCAAACTAGAGAGACTGGTCATGGATATATTGGATGCACAGAAAATTGATTTGAAAAGAATGAACTTTAATAAAATAGAGTTCAAGATTGATGAGTTTTTGGATGAACAAATCCAAATTCATTCAAAATTAATGAACAATAAAAAAATACACTTTGTCAACACTACTACAGAAAAAATGAATGTGACAAGCGATCCGCAGAGATTAAGCCAAGTGTTTGCAAATCTAATAAAAAATGCAGTTGATTTTGTACCACCAAACCACGGTACCATAGAAATTAATGCCCAAAGCAAGAATGATGAAGTTATTTTTTATGTAAAGGACAATGGTAGTGGAGTACCAAAAGAAAAACAGGAAAAACTCTTCAAAAAATTTTACCAGGTAGACACATCACTTAAAAGAAGTCATGGTGGAACTGGACTCGGATTAGTCATCTGTAGAGGCATAGTAGAAGCATTAGGAGGGAAAATTTGGCTTGAAAGTGAAGTTGGAAAAGGCACTATAATCTTTTTCACCATACCTAAAAACGATTCCAACGAAAATCATGAAAATTAATGGCTCTAGTACTGTGAATGTAATGGGGAGTTATTTTTATGAAAAATGATAAAATGCCAATTCCTGTAGATGGGACACATAAAATCCGAGAATTGGAACAAGAAAAAATACTCCTATTGGGACTACATGATCTTTTAAACTAAAAATATGTGAAAATGGATGAACTTTGCGCAATCATATCGCATGAATTTAAGACTCCGTTGGTACCTGTTAATGCATATTTGGAGATGATCCTAGATGGAAAATTTGGAAAATTAACAAAGAAACAGGGAGACAAATTGCATATCATACAATCAAACGTAGAACAATTATCTGAGTTGATCGCAGACATCCTGGAATCAAAGAAAATAGAAATGAGTGAATCCAAGATGCAAAAAAAGAAGGTAGTTTTGAGTACAATAATAATAAATTCCGTTAACGCTGTACAAAATAGAATAAAAGAAAATAAAATCAAGATAAGTTATGATCCTAGTCCTATTGTTATGACTTGTGATCCTGACAGAATCTCCAAAGTCTTGATAAATCTAATCAAAAATAGTTTGGATCCTTCAACACATAGTGATAGAATAGAAATCCATGCTCATGATAAAAAAAATCAAGTAGATATCACGGTGAGGGATAATGGAGATGGAATCCCAAAAGATGAACAAGAATATCTTTTTAAAAAATTTAATCAAATAGGCATGTCTTCAATTAGGAAAAAAAATGGAATCGGTTTAGGGCTATTTTTATCTAAACAAATTGTTGAATCTCATGGTGGGAATATACACATGGAAAGCAATGTTGAAAAAGGAACTATCCTACATGTTAATCTGCCAAAAGATCAATGAGAAAGTTGTTATTCTTAGATTAATTCCACACTTGCCATATTTGTATAAAATTTTGATTTGTTATAATTTTGATCTCTCCTTTGGGAATTTTACCAGATTGGAACATAATACGTGGAAAGTATTCCACATCAGGTATATGCCGCATCACATAATAATTAGTGATTAATAGTGCCTCTGATTTCTTTTCTAGTGCAAAGGATTGCTTCTATTTGAAACCACATAATGAGTATATTGAAGAACAATTGAGAAAATTGCCTATTGAAAAATTATGGGAAATCATTGAGGAATTATTATTACTTCATCATTATATGCCTGACAAGACTAACATGAGTTATGAACAAGTACTTGAACTATGCATTATTTTAAAAGAAAGCGATGAGATGTTCAGAGATCTTGAACAGATTATCATTCTGAGAAGCGGCATGGATGAGATCTCAAGGCATAAAACTTAGTGCGTCATTCATTGAATATTATAATTCGGATTTTGTTGATCAGTTTTGTATCTGTAATGACATTTTACGTGATAAAGATTAGAAAACGAAAACTCTGCATCTCTTTCAAAAGAAAATCTAGGTACAAATGGATCCCAAAATGGAACGTATGCATCTCATACAGTAGTAGGAAAAAAAGATACAAGACTAGAAAAAGAAACGATAACTAGTTTCTTATACTTGTGTGCAATAATGAATTAATTTCTTTTTAATTTTATCATATATCATTTCGAACTGATTAAAAATTGCAAAACTTTTTTTTCACATTCATGATATTTTCCATTTCATGATTTTTTCACTGTTTAATATTAGATTTGATCACTGATTTTACTATTTTTATGAGTCCAGTTCTAATCTACATGTTATTTTTACTCACATATTTCTCACATGTGCTCCCTCAGTGACCATTTTCATTTTGGAATAAAGACAACTAGTTTGATTCTATTACGTTAGACACAACTCACAATCACAAAGTATGCCCTGGTTAATTTTGGCAAGGCATTTGCTGTGTTGGCCTGCTTGACACTGGACACATATTGCATTTTTGCCATCAAGTGAGGAATATTTTGGAGCGCCATCAAATCCAAATCCGCCATCTTGTGGTCCAACCATGTGTTGTATGGATATCGACCTGTATTTCTGTATGCTCTAAAAATGATGTATCTCTAGTCGTAAACTCTATTACAACTTTGGTAAAATATTTTTCATGGAATATCATCGTGTTGATATTATGCCAAGATGCAAGTGGGCAACAGGAGACCTGATGGTATGTTATCACGATGACAAGTGGGGCATTCCACTTCATGTAGACCACGAGTTGTTTGAAATGCTAATACTTGAAGGTGCGCAAGCAGGATTGTCTTGGTCTACAATTCTTAAAAGACAAGATACGTACAGGCGGGCATTTGACAATTTTGATCCAAGAAAGGTTTCAAAGTATACACAGAAGGATATTGCCAGGCTCTTAGAAGATGAGGGGATAATTAGAAACAATCTAAAGATACACTCTGCCATCAACAACGCCAAGAGATTTCTAGAAATTCAGAAAGAATTTGGTTCATTTGACAAGTACATTTGGAGTTTTGTCAATTATGCCCCACTTGTTAATCGCCCAAAAAGATATTCCGATGTTCCGGCATCAACTGAACTTTCAGACAAGATTAGTGCGGACTTGAAGAAAAGGAGCTTTAATTTTGTAGGAACTACCATATGTTATGCATTCATGCAGGCAATAGGGATTGTAGATGATCACACAAGAGATTGTTTCAAGTGCAAAAAATGATCCGTATCCGTGATTGGCAAGAAATAAACCACTGCATATTCTTGACTTGCCAATGAAGGAGTACGTCGCACTAGCAATTTTTGTAATTGTATATGTGCTAATTGTGGGAAGGATTCGATTCAGGGTCCCAATCTGGATTGCAATGTCTATTGGTGCAGTACTCATGATTTTATTTCAAATCACTGATGTGGAATCAGCAGCAAAATCTGTCCAGGTTGATGTCATTGTGTTTCTCTTTGCAATGTTTAGCATTGTTTCAGCGCTTGACAGGTCTGGCCTATTAAAACTGGTAGCTGCAAAGATGATGTCCAAAGCCAAGACTCCTGACTTGTTGTTGATGGTAATTGTTGTTGGCATGGGACTGCTTTCAGCATTTCTTGTAAATGACACCATTGCTTTAATGGGAATTCCACTGATCATTTACATCTCAAAGCATGTTGGCACAAGACCTGTGGTACTTTTGATTGCGCTTGCCTTTGGAATTACGGTGGGAAGTGCCATGACGCCAATTGGCAATCCTCAAAATCTTTTGATTGCACTCCAGAGTGGAATCTCATTGCCGTTTACAAGTTTCTTTGAATTTCTTGCAGTTCCAACTGTGGTGAATCTGTTTCTTACGTGGTATCTCCTTAAAATTTATTTCAAAAAGGACTTGTTGCAAATGTCTCACAACTATAAAGACAATATACTGATGCCAAGTATGAAAATTGAAAATCCACGCCTTGCGAAGATATCACTTGCTGTATTGTTGGCAACAATTGCAGGCTTTTTTGTATCCGAAGTCTTGCGTTTTCTGCATGTATTTGACATTAGCATCAGCATTGTTGCATTGATTGGCGCAGCCGCTCTCTATGCTGCAAGTGGCCAGAGGTATGACATTCTAAAGAGCGTAAACTATACGGTATTGGTATTTTTTGCGGCCATGTTTGTGGTGACTAGTGCACTGTGGTCTTCTGGAGCAATTTCATTATTTATGAAATATCTTCCAATTCCAAACCCGCATGACCTGGTGCAGAGTAGTGCAGTAATCTCTGCATACAGCATAACACTTGGCCAAATCTTGAGCAACGTTCCTTTTGTCGCATTGTACAATCACGTCATGATCGCTAATGGCTTTACAGGCGCACATGTATCCCAGTGGATGATGCTTGCAGCCGCATCCACAATTTCAGGAAATCTCACAATACTTGGTGCCGCAAGCAGTGTTATCATAATACAAGCCACTGAATCAAAAGGTGTCAAGGCCTTTACGTTTCTTGAGTTTTTTAAAATTGGTATATTGGTGACACTGGTAAATCTGGCTGTATATTACATATTCATTGTGTCTCTTGGAATGCTGTTTTAAATCTTGGAGGGCTCTATTTTTTCTTTGACGCTTTCTTTTCTGTTTACTAGGTAAATTCCAGTCAACATTATTGCAATGGCTGCTGTCTGGTACAAGCTTATCTGTTCGTGCAAAAACACTGACGCAAAGACAAGACCAAAGACAGATGACATTGAAAATATCACTATTGTCCTGATTGTCCCGATTCTCTTTAGGCTCTGCAAGAAAAAGTATAATGATCCACCGAACCCAATTGCACTAAGAAGTATTACGTATGGTATCTGTGATGTGCTGATATCAAGCGGCACGCCAAGCAAAAATACTGTTCCAAGTAGAATCAGGCCACCTATGACTGATTTTAACTGGACAAGTCTTGCAGTATTCATCTTGGTAGATATTATTCTGCTCAGGTTGTTGTCCAGTGCCCACAACGCCATGGAACCTAAAATGAAGAAATGTCCTGCATTTAGCTGTAGAAATGATTCTGAAAACCGGAGATCTGTTGTTATGACTATGACACCTAGCACGACCATGCCTACTGCAATAAAACCAACTGGCCTCAGCCTTTCTTTGAAAAATATCAATCCAAAGAGTACTGTAAACATTATCTCAACATTTGATAAAAGTGAGGTGTCTGCTGCGCTTGACTGGCGCAGACCTAGAAAATACAGGTATGGTGCAGCAGCTGCTCCGCAAACTGAAATGGCAACCAGTATGATGTAGTCTTTTTTTGCAAGTGACGTCTTGGCTTTTTTTGCCATTGGTGTAAATGTAAGGGCTGCAATAAGATATGCTATTGAAGACAAGAGCAAGACATTGATGTTTGATATCATTGGTTTTGCAATTGTAGGTACTGCTCCAAAAAACACTGAAGCAATCAATGCCGATGTGTATCCGATGACGATCGTCTTGTTCATTGTTTGCTCCCGGAGTATTGCATATTTGAAATAATCCAATTGATTATTATCTGACGCTGGTTGACTAGATAGCCAGGCGATGAAGAAGAGTTAGAGACATGACTCGGAATGATTGTTAATTCAGTGACTCTGAGCCTGACCTTACTGTGAGCTCATAATTCATGATAAACGTCATTTGTTTATCTTATTTTTAAAACTTACTTCAGATATGATCTTCGATGTATCTGCAAAAGAATCCACTCCAAATACTATTATTGGATGTGGGATTTACAGCGTGATTTTCAATGCAATTGCATAGATGTTCGCAAGATCTATGTAGTACATTCAACACTCAGACTATCTTTGAAACTTAGGCATGAATGGAACCATGGCACAAGTGAGAGTATCAAAATAACAGGCAGTCCTGCAACCAATACTGCTGTTAGTACCTGTCTTATTGCTGCAAACATGTATGTCAAAAATGAAAGTATTAGTGAAAGTATAGACCCAATTGCGCCAAGTATCAAAGCTTTTCCCTGGTCTGAGAAAGTAGATAAAATGTATGAACCGTTGAATAATTGTACCAGATTATTTAGAACTGAATTGTCTACCTGCGGTACTTTACCTTGTGATATTCCCATTCCGTTGATATCGTCAAATACCTTGACAACAGAATCAGGAGTCTGGCCTGTGTTTGCAGGATCCATTATTGTTTTTGATCCTAGTTCAATTACACTAGCATACAGGTCCCAAATTGGAGGAAAGCCAAATAAAATTACAAAGTATAATATGCCTTTTGAAATAATTCCAAATGCTGTTGATGCAGGAACAACTTCTATCTGCTCTAGCATGAATAAAATTCCAGTATTTTCTGCAGCATTCCGTTGTGCAATCTTGCAACTGCCTTCTGTAGCGTGGTATAGTGGGAATCCTTGACAGTCTAAGGTATTGCACAATACCAAAAGCTTCTTGTAGGAATGAAACAAACCTACAATAACTCTTTGACTCGTACTGTCGCAGTGCGTGTAACACAAGATGCTGACATACTGAATACACATGATTGGAACGTCTGTGGAGGTATGGCGGTACTCCTGCTCTTTTGATTATCTGCAACATTGTATGAGCCATCCTGATGTATACTGATGGCTCCATGGTACGATATCATGATTATTCAGCTATAGATCTGCCCATGGAATCTGGTCTACAAATTTGTTAAAAATCGATGGTTTCTACAGGGCTTAGACAATTATGAAATTTAAAAGTGAAAAGAAGAATAAATTTGACCAACGTAAAGTTATAGAACTCAGACACTATTGAAATACGTGACAGAAGATGCGCCTGTAAAAAAATCATTTATTCAGGAGTTTGTGAGTTTTTTACAAACGTTTGGAGTGATTGGACTTGCAATTGCATTTATCATAGGACAAGCAGCTTCCAAATTAGTTACTGCATTTGTAACAGATATCATAAATCCCATGATCGGATTGGCAATGCCAGATGTTGGAGACCTTGCTAAAATTTCATTTACTTTGGGAAAATCTACTTTTTCATATGGAGACCTCCTTGGAAATATGATAAACTTCTTGATAATTGCCCTAGTAATATTCATTGCTTACAAACAGATGTCAAAGTTTGGGTTAATGACAGATCCCACAAAGAAAAAATAACAATTCTATACATACTCAGTTTTTTCATATAGGGATTGGAATCAAATAATGCACTGTACCAAGCATATTTGAAAACAAAAAGAAAAGTTCTGCGTCTAAACTGGTAACTGTTTCAGTTTGAGTCTCCTGTAATGGGCTGGAAGCAAATCCTCAAAGTATTCAGAAAAAAGGGATTTTATCCAACAAGGCAGTCATATCATAATCGAAAATGGTCAAGGATTGTGGACATTAGTTCCAAGAAATGGTGAATTAGGAAAAGGATTGTTGTTACAAATTATATTCTATTGTGTTTGACAAAAAAAGAATTTCTTGAGCTATTGTAATTTTTAGATTAAAACAAACTAAAAAATAATTTCATATATCAAAGGGAGAAATTACCTGGATATGTTGGTAGTGTGGCAAACATGACTATTGTAGTGGCAGAAAATATTATGGCTCCCATTACAAGAAATATGCTTTGCATTTTTTTGGAAGCAAAAACCCTTCCAATTCCCTCAAGAAATGAAACGCTGGCATACAGTGATGTAAAGAAAACATAGTTTGAAGCAATAGAGCTCATACTGTCAGCGTTTTGAGATTTTTCATCAGCTGTTTGTAAAAATCCTTGTACCTTGTCAGAGTCCAACGGAAGCAGGTATTCTGGCATATCAAATGGGGTAGTAGCAGCCTTTGCTCCCGTGTTATTCAAAGGGTCAGTCTTGAGCCATGCATCAAACGCAACTTTCATCTCTGGCCGAAAACTGTTCTTGTAATAATCGATTAATTTTTGATCATGATTTGATACTGCATCAAGATATCCATTAAATGCAATAGCATCAATTACAACAGACTGCCTCTCTTTTAGTTCAGCTGTTGTATATTCACGATGTGCTGTATTTGCAGCCTTTAATTCAAATGTTAACGCGCTGCTCCACAACTCATGTTGGTATCCACACCATGCCGTTACAACAACTGTCAATCCAAGTATTGTTGCATAGGCAAGATCCATCTTGTCTAATTTGTGGCTCTTAACATCTGATGACATATTGTATAACCACTGTATTCCATAAATGATTCAAGTTAAAAGTTGCTAAATTATTGTGACACTACCAGTAACAACCCTAGATATCATTCCAAACTCCAAAAGACTAAGTTACTGTAGAAGATCAGATTCAAACTAAATTACCGCTTCATGTTTTAAAGGAGGGAACTAAACTAAGTGAACAAAATCCCTCAAGGACCTTTTTTAAAGAAGCACTGTTAAACTGATTCACAAGATCTCTCTTGGTATAGATTACATCTTTTTACATTAAGATTTTCTGAATTAATACCTGAGATTTGAGAAGATTATGGTTCACAATAAACATATTTTTGATAATTAGATTTTATGATTCATGGCTGTAAAGAAAGCAGTCAAGCACATCGACTTCCTAGAAAACAGATAGAAGTTCATGAGGAGTGTGCTCTCAAGTGAAGAAAATTGGTCCCAATTTATATACTTTATGTACTAATACTTCCTTGTTAAGGAAGTTTCATGACATATAGTATAAAATATATATACTTCATGTAACAATACTTCCATAGGATGGAAGTTTCATGACACAAAATCTAAGCTTAGGTCCTGTAGAATTAAAACTCCTATTGACGCTAGAGGAAAAAGGATTATCTGTATTTACCATAGATGACGCAAAAGCCATTTTGGAGACCACTAATTCGTCAGTATGGCATATTCTGAATAACTTAGTTCCTAAGAATAGGATCAAAAGAATCCAACGCAGCAAGTATCTTCTAATCCCTGCAAGAGCAGGCATTAAGGGACATTGGTCTGAATATCCTTGGATAATAGTACCATATCTAATTGATGTCTACTATGTGGGATTTTTGACTGCCATGAATTATTGGGGAATGACAGAACAAATACCGTATACAGTTTTTGTGGCAACCACAAAAAGAAAACGTAATCTTGAATTTGGAAATCAAAAATTTGAATTTGTAACTCTATCAAAGAAAAAATTCTTTGGATTCATTAAAGAAAAGGCAGGTAAAACAGAATTTTTCAATATTTCTTCTAAAGAAAAAACCATTGTAGATGGTCTAACACATCCTGAATATTGTGGAGGAATCCCTGAAGTTGCAAAGGCAATGTGGAATGTTAGAGATGAGATAAATTGGGATACTGTTTTTGAAATGTCCAAACAAATAGGATTAAGCGTTGTATTAAGGAGACTGGGTTATCTCTTGGATCTTCTGAAAATTAAACAAAATGTTACATCAAAGTTACAAAAAGAATCTTTTAAGGGTTATCACTTTCTTGATCCTAATGCGTTAAAAAAAAGAATAGATTATTCTAAAGAATATGGATTGATTATCAACAGAACAAAGAATCAACTGTTGGGGTGGAGGGATTATTAATGAATGATGAAAAGATACGAATACTTGCATCAAAAGAAAATGTACCGATTGGAACTATAGAGAAAGACTATGCTGTTACAAGCGTACTTTCTCTTATTGCACAACTTTCAAAGTTAGATAAAATAGTGTTTAAAGGAGGTACAGCAATAAAAAAAGTTCATTTTAATGATTTTAGATTTTCAGAAGACTTGGATTTTACCTGTTCAGAAGACATTTCAGAGGACATATTGATATTACTTGAGGCTAAAAAACATGAACTGGACTTTTCTGTTACTGATATTAAGAAAGAAACAACGGTAGGAAATAGTAAAAAACTTGTTGTAAAATATAATGGGTTCAACAATTATCCTAATAATGTACGAATAGATTTGAGTTTGCGAGAAAGTGTACAAAACGAGACTCGCAATCTGAAAGTATTACACAGTTATGCAGAACTACCAAGTTTTAGTATTCCATCGATGACAATAGAAGAAATAATGGCGGAAAAAGTTCGAGCGGTGATTTACTCAGGTGCTCCTCGACATCTTTATGATTTGAATTACCTCTTTGGTAAACGAATATTATTAAATCCTCATCTGGTTCAAACTAAAATTAGTCTATATGGTGACAAATTTAGCCTCGAAAAATTTAATGAGAGCATACTGGATATGAAAAAAGAGTGGGTTCTAGATTTGAAACCTCTATTGCCACAAAACCCTCCTTCTTTTGACAGTGTTTCTACCGAAGTTTTGAAAAGAGTATCAGAAATTATGAAAACATAACCATACGAATGGTTTCAAGAGCAAGTTCCCCCTGTCAAAGATGGTTGAGAATATTTGAATTTCCAGAATTGAATCTTTACTGCAAATTCAGTTACATCTGTGACTCTGAGCCTGACCTTACTGTGAGCTCATAATTTATGAATAACGTCATTTGTTCATCTTGTTTTCAAAATTTACTTTGGATGATAATTTTCTTCCTTGGTGCATAAATAACATCTAAATTTTTTACCACATGTATATTGAAACATTGAGCAATGGTCGCCTAGCCTGTTGAGATTCAGAGTCATCCTCTAGGTCTCATCAAGTTAGATCTTTCACTACCTAATTATTCGTCACACACAAGCGAATCTGATTCAACCAACCACCTTTTACAAAATCCAAACAAAACTATGATAGTTGGCAAAGGCTAAACAAAAGAAAGTCAGGCAAATTACCAAAAGACGGATTATCAGAAAGACAAGATACACGTCAAAGGTTTCCTATCGTTTAAGGGAGATTCCAATAAGGCAGATCCAGGTCTGGAAAGAGGCCCAGGCAAGAAAACTTGACCGCGAAGGAATTTCAGAGCTAGCCAAGTCAATCAAAACAGAGGGGCTGCAAAATCCCCCAATGGTGCAAAAAGAGGGAAACTTGTATCTTTTGATGTCAGGACAGCGGAGATTGGCTGCACTGAAAAGACTAGGTGCAAAAAAGATTCCGGTTTTGGTCTTGACTCGAAAAACAGAATACGATACCCCTGATGCCAAGGCAGCTTCTGTTATTGAAAACATCCACCGCAAAAACATGAATGTAAAGGATATGGCTGACGCATGTGCATTTTTGGCCCAGCAGATGGGCAAGTCAAAGGCTGCCCAGTCATTGGGGCTTTCAATGTCTACATTCAAAAAATATCACGGTTTTGCAGGAGTACCAGACAAGCTAAAAGAACTGGTGCCAAAGATAATCTCAAGGGATGGTGCAACAAAGTTGTATCAAATCATTCCAGATGTTTCAAAAGCAATTAAAATCGCACATCAAATATCAGAGCTTGAACCACAAACAAAAAAGCGATATCTCAAGGTTTTGGGATATAATCCAAATTTATCACACAAAAAGATAATGAAAAAGGCAAGGTCATTGATATTGCAACAGAATGTTTCATTAAAGTTGTCAAAGAGAAAATCACATGGGCTAGGTGTACAATCACGCCGTCAAGATCTACACCCAAATGAGCTTGCTAACAAAATTGTATCAGACTGGCTTGAGAAACGAGGGTACTAGTTTTAACACAGAAAGAGATGTTGCTGCTAGGTTCTGTACTGTCCGATCATTCTTTGGATGTTTGCAAACAATCTAAAACTAAAAAAGCTTCACAGAAAATCTACAGTATTTAGTCTAGTAGCAAAATCTCTTTTCATATTCCTTGTGGTCAAACACTTCCAATATAGTACAGACTTTTTCTTGTTTTGTACCATACGGTATGCACTAGTCCCTGTCACAATCTTATCTTGAACCAAACAATGTGTGAATTTGATGTTCTTTAGAATATTTTTTTAGGTCACAAGTTTCTTGGAATTTTGTAACCTTTGGTATCCTCTTAAGTAGATCCAGTGCTTCGTTGATCTCTTTGTATCTGTCACTTGTTTTATCTAACGAATTGACAAATTCCATAAAGTTGGGAGCTACGTGGATGATATTTTTTCTTTCAAATCGGGTGTGATTGATGGCAGGAAATGGCTATGTGGTTAAGGATCTAAGTGATAGTCTGTGATTGAATCCTGGATTACGGTAAAGCATATCCGGTGAAATTTGTTAGAATATTCTTTAATGATATGTTGTAAAAGAATTCATACAAGGGTTTTTTCTAAAGTGATAAAAAATTGGAAGTGATCGTATCGAGTTTATTTGTGTTTAACTGTGGTCAAGACCCCTACGCCAGATACGACACCAACTACTACCAGTACTGCTGTCCATGCTACAGGTTCAAGTGGACCGTGAGGATTGTTGGCATCCGTATACGATGATTGTGCAAAAGCATGTGGGAATATGGTCACAACGGCAAGTAAAACCAGAATGCCAAGTACCGCGCTTGTTGGTTTCAACTTGTGATCTATTGATGTGTTCATACGTTGTTTATCTCATTAATATATAAAAGGCTCGCTTAACATTGGTTAGTAACAACTTTTAGCGTGTATCTTGTTTTAAAAATTGCAAAAACTCATCTACTAACTACATGTAACAAATTGCAAACAGAAAGATTGGGTCAATATCTGTGATAATTCGAGTCTTACAGTTTTTGAACTAACGGAAGGTATGAGTCACAGAGATTTTGTGAAAATAATTTGATGCAAAATATGCCGTAAGATAATCGGAGTAGCTACTGCAAAACTCATTTCCTTAATTTTTTATTTTAGAATTTAACTAATCCACATATCAAGAAGAATGTGATTCTGTTTAGCAAGATATTGTAAATATTCAAAAAGATTTCAGACTTTTTGCTTAAAATGTTTTATGTGCGGATCATGACAGATTTGGCCCTGTTTAGATACACATAACCAAGCGTAATCACAAGCACTGCTATTATTCCCATTATTACACCCATGTTCTCATAGAGAAGAATCCATGTGATGCTAATTGCCAGCATTATGGCGGCCCATGTGAAATAGTAACTATAATTCTGTGTCCTGTTATGTTCTTGCCTACTGTTGAGGCCAATTATTGTAGTATATGTTGAGATGGGAATCAGAAAGAAAGGTATGGACAAGATAAGCGGTATCTCATGTAACTGCAACAGAGCTGCAACTGTAATGGTAATAGCTATTACTACGGTCACAGTCGTTATGGTCTTTGTACTACGAGTCTGAATATTACTCAACAATATTAGTAATGCTCTTGTTTGATATAAACAACATGTTAACAGTATTGCTTAAGGTGTTGAGGTTTTATGGCTTGAAATTTACTGTGTAGAATTTTTTGTTTACTAAATTTTTCTTGGTTTCAGACATTTGATAGTGTCAATCTTACAGTACTCGAATCTTTAGTAGTTTGTAGGTCTGAATTATTTTCAATTCAGGTTTGTTAATTGAAAAATCTACCAATTCCTTTTATAGTCTCAGGCAATACCATTCACAAGGCTTTATGAGGTAAACAATATGAATGATAATCTAATACTTCCTATCATTTTTATTCTCGTAGTGTTTGCCTCGATAGGAATTATTGTATATTTTTTTGAGACTCAAAATGACAAATTGTATCAACTTACCATTGACCGGAGAAATACGGATTTAGATAACCTGGCAACTATTTTGGGTGACCGGCTAAACAACACATTTGATATCATATCTAGTACTAGCAGTTTACCAACAATAATGGTTCCACCAAAAATAAATCTAATCAATAAAAAATTACATGGAATTTCCCAAAATGATGACATGCCAAGACGAACAGTGGCCATGGACATCCTACGAAATGTGAAAGATGTTGAGACTGTCAGATTTCTTTTGCCAAATGGTGATATGTACATGCTAGAACCATATTCTAACCAGATAAATCTCAAGCAAGACAACTTTGCTTCTTTTAATTATTATAAAGAAGCTATAATCACACAAAAACCGTATCTTAGCGAGGTATATCAATCCCAGTCTGCCGGTCATAATACCACGGTAATTTCTGCGCCAGTTTTTTCGGAAAATGGAACATTACTTGGAGTTTGGGGAGGTGCAATAAAATTACAATTTATTCATGATTACATATCTACACACTATCTGGGTAAGACAGCACTTGTGGCAGTCTTGGACCAGTATGGAGATGTGGTTACGGATACAAATCATGAAATGTTGAAAAATATTACATTAGAAGACCTAGACATTTCCAGAAAAGCATTAAACGGAGAAACAGGAAGCAAATTTGAAACCATTGAGAATAAAAAGATGTTTGTCTCATATCATCCAATCAAGACACCTTCTTCCACATGGGCCATGGTAGCAGTAAGACCTTATGATGAATCATTTGTGGAATATGAGGCAGCTCAAAATGAACTATATTTGATGATTGTAGGAGTAGTGACATTTGTTACAATCTTTGGTTTGTATGCAAGAAAGACATTTCATTCTTCCAAGAAATTAATAATTGAATTAGAGAAAAGCCAAGCAAAACTAAAAGAGCAGTATGAAGATGTAGTAAGATTAAGCGAAAAAGTAACAGCGTCTGAACAAAAATACAGAAACTTGTATGAAAAGTCTCCTGATCTTTTACGTTCAATAGATCTTAACGGGATCATCACAGATTGTAATGATGCTTATGCAAAAAGTCTTGGATACTCAAGAAATGAAGCCATAGGAATGTCAATTCTAGATCATACTGCAGAAGATAGTCTGACTGAAATGTCTTCACAATTCAAAGAATGGAAGACTAGTGGAAATATAATAAACAAAGACATATGGCTAAAAAGAAAAAATGGTACTACTTTCCCAGCATTACTTAGTGGTACCAACATTAATGATTCTGTTGACAAAGTGATAGGGAGAACTGTTTCCTTAAGAGACATGACTGAGATTTATAATATCCAAAAAACACTAGAAGCAAACAATCAGAGATTGCAAGAACAATACCAAGAAATGATTGAACTGGTTAAGAAACTAGAAGATCTAAATGAAAAGCTAAGAAAGGAAAAAGAACAGTCTGCCAAACTTGCCATAATTGGAGAAAGAATGTCCCAGATAAACCACAATTTACGGAATCCATTGAATGTCATAATGGGGAACGCTGAACTTATGAATATGCGATCAACAGAATCTGGAGACGAGAATGTAATTGAAAAAAGTAAAAGTATCATGATTGCGGCAGATTCCATGCTTGTTCAGATAGAAGAGCTGATGAGTTTTATTCGAGGTGAGACACTGGAATTAGAGAACAAACCACTGAACCAGATTTTAGGCAATGCTGTAAATCTTGTCAAAATACCACAAACTCTATCTATCCAATTACCGGAACGAGACATTGTTTGCAAGTGTGATCCTAACAAACTTCAAGTAGTATTCATGAATCTGTTTGCCAATGCTGTAGAGGTGATTGGAAATAATGGAAAAATAACGATAAGAAGTAGAGAGACAGAAAATGAAGCGATCATAGAAGTTGAAGATTCTGGTCCAGGCATACCGTATGAAATTCTGCCCAAGATCTTTGATCCTTTATTTACAACCAAAAAAAGTGGCACCGGATTGGGATTACCATATTGTAAAAATATAATTGAACAGCATGGTGGAACAATATCTGTCAGCACAAACCCTACCGTGTTTACGATAGTATTGCCAAGATGATCATCAAATACCATTTGATAAAAAAAGACAACGACAGTTACAGTAGCGGTAGTTTACCTGTCCTAATTTTTGTACTAGTCAGATTCTCACAGGTCTGAACTCGCAGAGGAAAATTGAATTTTATTCAATTTCTAACCAATTAAAATAAGATCGCTCATAATGTCTATGATGACGCTGTAAAGTTATTAGGTTGATAATGAAACATTCTCAAAACGCATAAACCGGCAAGAAAACAGTATCATTACAGTGTGAATGACCCTAGTACTTATTAATTGGAAAAGCGACACAGAAACGATAGAATAATGAGAAGACATGGATTTGTTGAGAAGGATATAGATCCCAAGGACGTTTATTCACATGTTAAAGATCTCTTACAGTCTCAAGGGTTCAAGATTGTGGTTGATGATTCAAAGGATGGACTACTGGATCTACATGCCAGAAAGTCAAATACTGAAAGAATAATCACGGGAAGAGTTAGAGATGTTGATGTCATCATAGCTGGCACAAAAGGAAAGTTCGAAGTTCAACTGCATGCTGGGATCTGGGGACGTGATCTGGCCATTCCTGCCATAGAGGGACTTGCTACACTGGGTATAGCCACTGCAGCTGACTTGCATTCTGCTCATAAGTTTGAAGAGAAGATCTGGGAGCAGATAGTTACCAAGATAGATCCTTCATTGAAAATTTGTAACTTAGATGGATTACTCTTCAAATCAGATGAGGATCTAAATCAACATAACCAACAAATGCACCAACCGCAGGCCCAAGGTTCTATGATGTCTCAGATGCTCATGATGGGATTACTCGGCGGAGGAGGAATGGGTATGGGTTATGGTGGCATGGGTATGGGTTATGGCGGCATGGGCGGAATGGGCATGGGCGGTTTGTGGATTTGAGTCTTACAGGACTCATACTTGTAAGAATTTGAGTCCAGATCATTTCTTAGCCATTCTATCTGTTTTGTGAAACATTCCCTTCTGTCTTAGCATACCTCTCATTGAACCAATGACAAATGTTGGAAATGTACAAACATTGATGGCGATAAGATGTACTGCATCCTGTATCTGAAATGAGTTCCAAGCAGATCAGTTGACACTAGATTATTGATTACATATATCGTGGGACTAAAGGCTTGAATCGCAGCAGATGATACAAAAAATAATCTTGATTCTATTGGCAGTGTGTTATCACTAACTAGTCTAAGCAAATCTGCTACAATCAAGGCAGAGATTAGAAGAAATTTAGCATATGCTAGCTTGGAGTTTGCAGCTACTCTAAATGGTATTACTACTCATTTTGTGTTAATTTTCTGCGACAAAATGTCAAATCCAAACCCCTAGGGCTTAAGACATATGGCATTATTAAAACAGAAGAAGATAGAGTTTGTAATTTTAGCATGTGTTAGATCAGTATTTTGTAGATTCGCGTCTCGGAAATCCGTATTAAAGAGTATGGCATTACTTAGGATTGCATTGGTTAGATCACTTTTTTCAAATTTAGCGCTGTCTAATTCTGCATAGTTAAAATTGGAATCAACCAATATTGATCCAGTGAAATCAGCTCCGTTGCTATTTGAGTATGACAAGTTGGCAGCAGTAAGATCAGCATACGATAGATTCGATTGAGTCAAATTTGCATTAAAAAAGTTAATGCCTCCCAGAATAGATTTGGAAAAGTCTACATTTCCTGCATTTGCATTAAAAAAGTTAGTATTGTATAACTTGGCTTTATGTAAATTAGATCCGGTAAGAATTACATAGCTTAGGTTTGCACTGGAAAGATCCGCTCCATGTAAATTGTCACCTTTCATGTATGCATATGAAAGATCGGTAAATGGCATAGAAATGTTTGAAAGATTCAGATTCTCTAGATTCGCTCCTGCTAATGAAGATTGATAAAAATTCGCTCCTGTGAGCTTTGCATGCATCAGATTTACCCCATACAATTTTGCATAAGCGAGATTCGCTCCAGACAGATTTGCCCCACTTAGGTTTGCTCCAGAGAGATTAACTCCTCTAAGACTTGCACCTTGTAAATTAGCGTTGGAAAGATCAGTATAGGATAGATCTGAGTTGTCTAATTTTACACCCGATAGATTCCGCCCTACAAAGGAACAATCGTGCCAATTGATTCCTTGCTGTGGAAATATGTAACAATTTGTAGGCAAATTATTTGCAGCATAAGCCGACCCTGGGTGAACAGGAAAATTGGCAAGAACGGCTAAAATCAGAATTTCTGTAATGAGCACTGATTTTATTATCACACATTCAACGCTGTTTTTTTTATTTTAATAACAGAGGGAAAAATTAGTTAATCCATTACTGAAATTACTTGTTTCTTTCCTAGTGATCGTGATGATCTTCCTGACTATTTGATTTCTGCTGTTGTTTCTGTTCTTCCTGCTGCTGAACCTGTTGTTCTTGCACCTGTTGTTGCTGCTGAACCTGTTGTTCTTGCACCTGTTGTTCTTGCACCTGTTGTTCTTGCACCTGTTGTTGCTGCTGAACCTGTTGTTCTTGCACCTGCTGTTGCTGCTGAACCTGTTGTTCTTGCACCTGTTGTTCTTGCACCTGTTGTTCTTGCACCTGTTGTTGCTGCTGAACCTGTTGTTGTTGCTGAACCTGTTGTTGCTGTTGAACCTGTTGTTGCTGTTGAACCTGTTGTTGCTGTTGAACCTGCTGTTGCTGTTGAACCTGCTGTTGCTGTTGAACCTGCTGTTGCTGTTGAACCTGTTGTTGCTGTTGAACCTGTTGTTGCTGTTGAACCTGTTGTTGCTGTTGAACCTGTTGTTGCTGTTGAACCTGTTGTTGAATCTGTTGCTGAACCTGCTGTTGCTGTTGAACCTGCTGTTGCTGTTGAACCTGCTGTTGCTGTTGAACCTGTTGTTGCTGCTGAACCTGTTGTTGTTGCTGAACCTGTTGTTGCTGTTGAACCTGTTGTTGCTGTTGAACCTGTTGTTGCTGTTGAACCTGCTGTTGCTGTTGAACCTGCTGTTGCTGTTGAA